>JRER01000195.1_pt1 | contig 32175 bp, 34 predicted proteins | sample 210161 | NCBI WGS metagenome assembly JRER01 (sample SAMN03019618, study PRJNA260268) | marine sediment metagenome | biome: Marine; feature: Sediment; material: Clay; isolation source: clay from marine sediments 136 meters below sea floor depth collected from... | place: New Zealand: Canterbury...
GTGAGGGGTTCTCCACCCGAGAAAGCAACAGATACGACACCCGCCTCGTAAAGCCGATCGACGAGTTTCAGCCTCTCCTCGGTTGAAAGCTCGTCTGGGGCGGGCTTGGCGGCCCTCTGGTAGCAGTGCCTGCACCTCAAGTTGCAAGCGTTCGTGTAATTCCAAACTACTAGGAATGGAGATGCTAGCCTCTGGGGTTTGGTGACACCGTACTCGGCGATGCCACCAAGAACGCTGATCAGACCCCTCCTGAAAACTGGCGTCCGAAGCGCGCCCCTCATCTCGTCCCCGTCCACGGCGAAGGCCCTTTCACCAGCGTTGAGGGCGAGGGCAATGATCTTCGACGTCAATTCTCGGGTGAGGTGGTGTCGACGAGAACGGTTGCCGACGTAGTCGTCTAGGGCGACCTCTAAGTGGCTCTTGCCACATTTTGGACACGTCTGAGTTGAGAACCTTATTGTCAGCCTGATCAGGGGGTTCTCCAGCACGGAGAGAAAGAGTTTGAGTGAGCCATCAGCCATGAGTTTTCTTCACCCTTCTCTCACCTTACCTCTCGTTAAACTTATGATCGTGCGCTCGTTGAGTCTCGGCTCCACCCCAACGTGTTTCATGCCGTGATGTATCCTCACGAAGATTACGGGGCACCTCGGGTTTCTGCACTCGTACTCTGCTTTTTTCAGGTGCTTCTTCATCGGTTTTCCGCAGTGAGGACAGTTAATTTTCCTATCTTGGGCCATCAACGGTCACCTTAAAATCAGAGCTTTTTGTAGCATCCTTTACAGTAGTAATCCGTTCTGCTGCTGTGCTTTCGGGTGATGTAGTGCCTCCAGCCTTCTTCCCCGACCTCTAACTTCCGCCCGCACCTTCGACAACGCAGGCGATCCCCCCACTTCGTGGCCAATGTCTGCGTCACTGTGATCAGTTGCCAAGCCATCGACGCCCTACCTCCTAGCGCAAGTAAAACTCTGAATATCCACACTTGGTGCATATGTGGACAGTGAAGAATAGTCTGCCACCTCCGTATGCTCCATCCATTCTGCCCGTCTCCTTCCGAATCTCCGTATTTTCACATTTAAGGCATTTCTTCATAGAGAACCTCTATCTCCTTCAGCCTTCGCCGAAGATTTTCCACAGCCTCATAGATGTCCTTCTCCTTTTTGGCACCCACGCAGACGATCTTGCCAGCGGAGAATATTAGGAAAACAACTCTTGGGCTTTCCATTCGATACATCGCGCCTGGAAACTGCTCCGGCTCATACATGAGGCTCCCGCCCACGCGAGCTCGCTCGCACAACTCTTCGAGATCAATAGGGCCGCCGAGACTTCCGGAGGCAACAATATTCTGAATCTTTATCTCAGGCTTTCCGGGGATGATTATGCCAGCTGCTCTTAGCTCTTTGGCGACCTTCAGGATTGCCCTTCTAGCCTCCCTCACGGACTTGGCGCCGGTGCAAACCATCCTTCCTGTTTTGAAGATGAGGGTGCACGTCTTGGGCTTCTTCAGCCTAAAGGCGAGTCCAGGGAAAACTTCCGGTCGGTACTCAGCGTGTGGAAAAGCCCTGACTATAGTGCCTAAGTCGAGTGTCTGCTTGAACGCCGCCGAGGCCACGACGTTCTGAATGCGAATTTCACCCTCGCCTCTTGCCAAGAGTTTTCCCATCCCGCGACCCCAACATAAAGTGGTCTGGCTGAGACGATAACTCTTTCGGCGCATAAGAAAATCTAACAAATGCACAATTTTTTAATTATTTTAGTGATGAAAGCACCATATTGTCCGTGGCATCTGGAGAATCAAGTTTCTTTTGGTTTCCCTCTTAATCTAAAACATCATTAACATTTCTAACACCAGAATAAATGAAATAGGAAAGGTTGAAGAAAAAATTCCGTATCCAATAGTCATTGATATGCCATGAAGGAGTCCTTACTACTTTAAATCTCTAGGAAGTTTAGGGTACAATCCCATTTGGGATGTCGTGCTAGTAGGGGGTGAGATCCACTTTTTCCCAAGTAAAGCTAACAGAGGCGTCAAACTTCTTTGTTCCAACCTTCATCTTTTCCAAGATCTCCCTTAAGTTGAAGATGGATTGGCCTTCTTCGCCCCTCTTGCAGACCATCACAGCAGTTATGTTGTGGGTGCCGTACGTTTTCCAGAGAAACTTGACTTGAGGTTGCTCTCGGAGTAACGATATAGTCCTGTTCACGTCTGTCTGCCTAACATCCATCATTATACCTATGGCGGAAAGGTTAAGCTTCGTGAAATTTGGAATCGCCATGATCTTCTTGCTTAGGACCCCCAGCTTTTCAAGCTTATTCATCCTTCGATAGATTGTGTTACGCCCTACGCGGCAGAGCTTCCCCAACTCCGCGTAAGAGTAAACGCCGCTGCAGATGTGATGCACAATTTTCCTGTCTAACTCGTCTAGAATAGTCTTCATGGTTAACACCGTTTATAGTTGTTCGACAACGGATAAGGATGTACTTTTGTCTTAAATAATTGATGATACGCTATGGTTTAAACTTGGGTTTGAATATATTCCTCGGCGCCAATAGTCTACTTGAAATCCCTTGGTTTGGCTATTGTTTCTCTTATTTTTAGGTTGAAGAATGTTGAAGCGTTTGCAGGCTTTATAAGCAGCGCCGTGTCCGCTCCCCTGCCAGTTCCAGCAATAGCTATAACATCCTTGTCCACTGGAATTAGACCAGCATCCGCAGCCATAACCACAATCTCAACACAAACCTTCGTGCCTTCACCCATCAGCCTAAGCGCATTAGCAATGATCTCTAATGGCTGAAGAGTCCCAAACCGTTTTCTTATAGCTCTCTCCGCGCTGCTTAAGGCATGGGTAGAAGTCAAAATCTTCGCGCTGTTACTCGAAATTTGCCGGCGAAATTCTTCTTGCAGTTCATGTACACCTGGCTCTCTGAACCCTACATGATGCGTAACCACAACCACGTTGAAGCCCTTAAACATCTGTGCAGCTTTGGCTCCAGTTTCACCCGTAGTCGACGCAACAACGATGTCCCTTATTCCCTCAGCCTCGGCATACTCCTTCGCAAGCTTCAAAACAACATCCGTATTATGCTTCCCAGCAGAGTCAAAATACACCGTTTTGCGTTCAACTGAACCCAAACTTCTCACCAGCTTTCTATTCTTTTTTCAGCGCAGTTTTCTTAAGAGGCTTTCTCTTAAGCTCTGTGCCGCAAATTTCACATTTTCTATGCTTGTAATCAGGCGGATACTTACGCCGACAAGCGGGACAATACCTTATCCAATGAAGCCTAAAACGTATGCCGAAGGTCATGAGAGGCGCAAACTCCAACCCCAACTGATTGGCCACGTTCTGAATCGAATAGTCGTCGGTAACAATAAACGGCTCATTCCCACCGCTTTTCAGTTCGAGAGCCAAAGCCAAAACCTGCGAGTCAACATCCGAAAGAAAAAGCATGTCGCCCACATCACGCGAGGATTCCTTAACTCTTTCTAAAAACTCAGCCTTTGGAGCCCTAAGCTTCAGCTTCCCATTTTCGACAGCAGTTTTAAACCTAACCCAAGGCAACGAACCCGACGCAAGCTCCACCTCCACAGCCCCCACCGAATACACATCGTCTCCTATTGAAAGAGGGTCAAAACCAGCAATGAAAGCGGAAGTGTCGAGAACCACAATGCGCTTTTTAGACTTCAGCTTCCTCTCCCTCTAGAAAAAAGCAGCCGCCCTTTAAGTCGACGATAAAAATCCTCTTTAAACCGAACAAAAGAAGATTCATACTCGGACTTAACCACCGTAATCCGCGCTTCTTTAGGAGTCATCTCAGCCCTGTAATGCCCATCCACCACAACAAGCGCCCTCTTCGGATTAAGAAGCTCAACGCTAACAGAAGACTTCGCCGAAAACACAATGGGATGAAAAACCGTAAGCGGACAAACGGGAGTAAAGACAAAGGCGCCAAGGTCTGGGTCCAAAACTGGACCCCCAGCAGACAAAGAATAACCTGTTGAACCCACTTGCGACGCTATAACAGCACCATCAGAGCGACAATCAGCCACTGGCACACCGTTCTTCCAAACCCGCATATGCAAGAGCTTAGCTGGAGCAAGAGAAGTGATAAAAACCTCGTTGAGCGCATCGGGCAACCTCGTCTTGCCGATAAAAGAGGCAAGCTTAAAACAACGCTCCAAAGTAAAGCTGCCCTCAAGACACTTGTCAACCGCTTCAAAAGCATCTTTAGGCATTGCTTCTGTGAGAAAACCCCGCACACCCATGTTAATGGCGAGTATGGGCGGCTCAGGCTTAGGAATCTGCAAGCATGTATTCAGTATTGTGCCGTCTCCGCCAACTGTGATTATCAAATCGGTTTTCATAGTTTCAAGAGGCATTGAAGCATCCAGCTTCTTAGCATGCTTAGCTAAGGCTGGCTCCAGAAAAGCCGTTAACCCCTTCTTTTCAATGTAACGTGAAAGCTCAACCGCGAGGTCTAAAGCCCTTTTCCTGTCAACGCGAGCAACCAAACCAACAGTTCGAAACACCACAAGTCCACCTTCGCGACATTTAGCGATAACTTAATTAGGACTATAAATTAATTCTTCTCTAAAACTATATTAGGCAATATTTCAATTGTTGAAGGGCTAAAAATGAGCAAACCAGTTGAGCTTGGAGCACTAAAAGTCGGCAGCTACGTCATGGTCGAAGACGAACCCTGCCGCATCGTAAATTACACCAAATCCAAACCAGGCAAGCATGGCTCAGCAAAAGCAAGAGTGGTAGCTATAGGAGTCTTCGACGGCGTAAAGAGAAGCTTCGTAAAACCCATAAGCTCCCAGGTTGAGGTTCCAATGATTGAGAAAAGAGGCGGCCAAGTCATAGCCCTTTTGCCTTCTGCAGTTCAGGTTATGGACCTAGAAACCTACGAAATCTTTGAAACCCCAATGCCAGAAGAAGATTTAAAGAGCAAACTGACTTCTGGAGTTGGAGTCGAGTTTTGGCGCATACTAGGCCGCACAAAAATCGTGCGAACTAAGGGCTGAGAATTTTAGAGACTTCAAATACGTATTGAAAATTCATAACTTATTTTAGCAAAACGCGTAGATTGAGGGACGGGTGGTACTACGAACCCTAAAACTCAAAGAGAAATACAATTTTTCCCCAATGAAGCCGAATATTTACGAAAATTTGAAGACGCTGTGCAAAGGCTTTCCCGAAGCCGCCATGTGAAAATGAAAAAACCTGCTAAACCGTGTAGCTCTGAGGATTGCAGACAGGCCATCTTTTCATCAGCTGGAATTTACTGCGGGTTACTGAGGGAATACGTTGATGAAAAAATTTGCAGACACTGCCCTCTTTTCGATCTGGAACCACCAGAGTACAAGTTGTTCGTAAGAATCTAAGCAGATTTGGAGTGAAAAGGCTTATGAAATGTCCAAATTCGGACTGCAACAGCGAGATTGATAAGACCAAACAAAGAAAGGTTGAATCCAACTTCTACGCTTGCAAAAACTGTGGAACCATTCTTTATCGACAGGGAAAAGACTAACGAGTCCTTAGAGCTGCAACAAGAAGAGCTTTTAGCGACTTTTCGATGAATTCCGAGTTTAGATTTGCGATTCATAACCTATATTAAGTGTTAGAGTCAACGTTTAGCCGCAATGTTAAACCACAAATGTAAACACAAAGAATGGCGGATAGTTAAAATCAGAGGACTTCGAGACTTTAAAATATGGCAGTGTAAACAATGCAACCTCATGCTGAAGGAAAAAACGAAAGGCTTACATGAAGTCTTCATACTTAAAAGCCCGACACAGAAACCAGACATGTTGCCGCTGAAAGCTCTTCCCTCTAGAATGCAGGAACCTCACCCATTTTCACCTGAAGCAAGCAGAACTCCACCAATTACTCTTACCGACCCGAACATTCAGCTTAATAAGCACGACTAATGAACCTGTGTTTTCCATATTCTTGGCGCATATACATCGTTCATTGCCGAGCTTATGATCGTGTTTAAGCATTTTACGAATTTGAACACGGAAAATCTGTGTTGAGATTCGCGAAAGACATTATAAACAGTGTTTTGTAGCTTTAGTGGAAAGGTTAGGTTAAGGAGGCTTCGGTTCGATGGAGATTGCTGGAATAGACCTTGTTCAAGTTACTGAAGTGGTTGTGGCGTTAGCGGTCACTTACCTAGTTGCTAGGATCGTGTCTAAGGTTCTTGCGAAGGTCTTTGAGAAGACGCCTTTTCCTGAGGAAATCGAAAGGGGAATTGTGAGAGGCATTAAATATGTGATATATGTTGTTGGAGTTTTCGCTGTGATTTCTCTTTTGGGTGTTGACCTCACCACGCTGATTGTGGGACTTGGCGCCTTCAGCATCGCTATCAGCTTTGCTATGAGTAATATAATTCAGAACTTTGTTTCTGGGATTTTGGTGCTGAGTGACAGAGCCATCGTTAATGGAGATGAAATTATGATTCGAATTGGTGGCAAGGAATACGAGGGTAAGGTTGTGAAAATAGGCATAAGAACAACAATCATAGAAACCCGTGATGGCAACACTGTGATCATACCAAATTCTGCTTTTGTAAGCTATCCTGTTGTTCGAAAGAAGCGAGCAGCAACCTCTAGCACTTAGCATGAACAAACGTTTAGGCGTAAAACACAAAGAAAGGCTTAGCTTTTGAGTTTGCTGAGTTCTCTTAGCTTTGGCACTATACCTACTGTTTGTTCTCCTACGAGCTGAACTTTGTCGAAGATTGCTTCAATGTTTTTAAGATTGAAACGCTTAGCCATTCCGTCTCTGCTAAATATGGATTCTATGTAGTCTTTCAACCTTCCAGAAGCCCTTTGTTCATTGTAGAAGATTTCAACGGTTGAAACGGTTTCATGCCTAGACAACGCTGGAAAAACCATTCTCATTTCTTTGTCTTTCTTGAGTTCTTTGCGGACAACCTCTACGTTGTAGATGGCTGAAGTTGGAATCTCAAACCAAGAGCCTTCAATACCTGCGAGGCTTGGGATTCCCTTTTTTTGGAGAACCAAGGCTTCTAGTTCTTGAAATATTAAAAACATCAACCGTTTGTTAGTGAGGAAGACGCCGGACACGAGGTAAGAAAGTGGAAATCCCTTCCTTTCATGTCCCATAAATTTCTTGACTTTTGCTTCTCTCACAAAAACTGTAGGCACTATTATTTTGCCTTCAATCACCAAGTGTTCATTGTCGCCAAGCTCTTTGTATAAGCCAACAAGTCGAACCATAAACTATCCGCTCGCATAGTCCTCGTGGTAAATTGAAGTTAAAGTTTATGAAACTACAATGAAGATTACCAATAAGTTCAAGCTGGCAAAATAGTAGTCGCACTTGGCGCCGCATGAAAGTAGAATATTGATATTCAACTGAAAGACACATGGAAAAATGCGAAGCTTCTTTTGATGATAGAGCTACACACGAACACTTATCCAAATTGTCAGAACTGATTCGGCATCTGCGTAAGCATCGTATGCCACGTTAGTAAGGAAACCAAAAACTGGGTTGCGACAAGCCTTAGTTGTGACGGTTCTAGTGTTCTACTTTCGTTTTAAAGTGATTTCCATTGTTGAAATCATTCTTGATCGGCTTTCGCCTTCTCTCGGCGGCATTTCTTCTGTCCCTATGGTTATTTTCTCTATGCTTAGGTCCTTCATGAATCTGTTTCTAGCTATTTCAGCCGCGTCAACAGCCGTGTTTATTGCTTGTCCTCTTGCCTTCAAAGTAACCTCTGTGGCGTTAGATCCAGTGAAGCTTGTTATGATTCCTAACACGTAGTTCATCGGAGGTTTTCTTCCCACGAATATTACGTTTGGCTCTCTAGATTGTTTGCTCATTTTCCACTCTTCCCTTTGGATGTAGCAATAAAATAAGTGGACTTGCACTTAAACATTGCTACCATTCATGATACGACCGAGTAGAAGGGTTTACATTATCCCATTGGTATGGAAGAGAGAAAAAACGACGCCAAAATGGCGTCAAAATCCTATTTGTTAATAGTGGACGGGGCGGGATTTGAACCCGCGACCTCGGCGATGCCAACGCCGCGATCATTCCAAGCTGATCTACCCGCCCAACTCTCAAACCACACAAGAAAACTATTAAGCATTACGCAGCTGAGCAAAGTTTAAATTAACATCAACCGAGTTGTTCATAAAAATCTAACGGATTGAATCAACTTGAAAGATGTACTCTCTCCAGTTTTAGATAAACTCAAAAGCTTAGACGCATCCTATGCCGAGATTAGGACACAAGAAAACAGCAACACTTTCCTAACCGTGAGAGACGGACAAGTTGAAGCCGTTTCATTATCCACCGAGAAAGGAGCAGCCATACGGGTTCTTGCAAAAGGCGCCTGGGGGTTTTCAACAACCAACTCCTTAACACGAAGCGACCTTGAAAAAGCCGCCAAGTCTGCGTTGAAAATGGCCAAGACAGCTGGCCAAAGTGTTCGTGAACCAGCTAAATTGGCGCCAGTTAAGGCTGTTGAAGACAAGGCTGGCGTCAAATTCAAAAAAGACCCCAGAAAAGTCGAGATTTCCACGAAAATTAAAAATCTTCTAAATATAAACAGTTCTTGCTTCAATTTTGACAAGCACATCAAAAGCGTAACTGTGAACTACGCTGATCTAGTCACTCAGCAAAGTTTGGCCACAACCGAAGGCACCTATATTGAGCAGCTGAAAATGTTTGTCTGGAACTATTGTTGGGTAACGGGCAAAAGCAGAGGCGTAATGGCGAGTGCAAGGGACGAAATCGGCGCTCACGGATACGAACTCTTCACCGCGGAACCTCCAGAGCAGATTGCTGAAAGAGTAAGCCTAAAAGTTGTGCAGCAACTAGAAGCGAGAACGCCAAAAGGTGGGCCGTTTCCAGCGATCATGGGAACAAACATAGTAGGTGTGCTGGCTCATGAGGCTCTCGGCCATATTTGCGAAGCTGATTTAACGCTTGCTGGAAGCGCCCTAATGGGCAAACTTGGACAAAAAATCGCAAGTGAAAAGGTTACAATTTATGATTCAGCGCTTATACCTGAAGGATTCGGAGCCATAAAATACGACGACGAAGGTGTGCCCGGACAAAAAACAGTTCTGATCAAAGACGGCGCACTCGTAGGATTGATGCACAACCGTGAAACCGCAGCCAAAATGAATATGAAGCCGACTGGAAACGCTCGTGCCCAAGACTTTCGTTTTCCGCCGTTAATTAGAATGCGGAACACATGCTTCGAAAAAGGCGACCACAGCTTCGAAGAGCTTATGGAAGACATGAAATTCGGCTACTACCTCGAAGCCTTTAGAGGCGGACAAGCAAACTTAGACGGCACATTTACGGTTGGTGTTCAGAGCGCCTTCGAAATAGTAAACGGAGAACTGGGCAAACCCGTTCGAAACATCGGGATTTCTGGGAACACTCTTGAAACTTTGAGGCAGGTTGACGCCTGCGGAAAAGACTTCGGCTTAGAGATGGGACGTTGCGGAAAAGGACAATACATGTTCGAGTCGTCTGGTGGACCACCACTGCGAGTTAAGAGCATACTCATAGGAGGAGCCTAAATGAGCTACATGGAGCTTTGCGAGAAAGTCTTGAAATCAGCGGAAAAACTGGGAGCCAAAGAGGTAGAAGCGTTAATCGTCGCTAGACGCGCGATAGGCGTAGAAATCGAAAGGGCAGAAATCAAAACCTGCAGCGACATTCTAGATCGTGGGCTTGGAGTGCGAACAGTAACCGACAAAAAACTTGGATTTGCCTTCACAAACATACTCACAGAGAAGGAGGCAGAGAAAACCGCCAAGCGAGCAGTTAAAGCCAGCAAAGCAAGCCCAAAAGACAAAAAATGGAAACAGCTTCCAGAAAAACGCAAGTACCCAACCGTGAGAGATACTTATGACAAGAAAATAACACAATTCACTTCCGACGAAGCAGTTGTTCTATGCCAAACAATGATAAACGCAGCGTACGAAGTAGACAAGCGGGTTCTACCAGCCTTCGGGGGCGCTGAAGTCACAATCTTCGAGAGCATATGCCTCAACAGCCACGGAGTAAAGATATCAGACAAAGGAACAAGCCTCGTCTGTGCGCTCGGTACAATGGCACGCTCTAAAACAGCGGTCTCACCTATGTGCTTCGAGTTTAAAGCTTCGCGTAGATATGAGCCAGACCCAAAATGGGTGGCCAAAGAAGCGGCAAGGTTTGCGATAGACGCCATAAACGTTGGAAAGGCAGAAGCCGGAAAGTTCCCAATAATGCTTGATCCATTCGCCTTGCAGTCAATTTTGACTTATACGCTTGTTCAATCTGTTAAAGGAGACATCGTTGCTCGAGGAAGAAGCATTTTCAAGAACAAAATCGGCAAGAAAGTTGCGGGAGAAAACATCACCATATACGACAATGGAACACTGCCCGGGGGACTGCGCTCTGGAAAAATGGACATGGAAGGCGTGCCCAGACAAAAAACACCAATAATAGAAGAGGGAATTCTACGCGGCTTCCTCTACAACAACTACTGGGCTAGACTCGAAGGCAAAGAAAGCACTGGGAACGCTGGCAGAGGCGGAGGGGGTCTAAGTCTTCCACCGTATGGCACTATCCCAAACATAAGCCCGACCAACATACAGCTCAAAGCTGGCACGTTCACCGATAGAGAATTGTTAGAAGAAGTAAAAAACGGATACTACGTGCGAAACGTTCAAGGCGCCCACCAGTCTAACCCAGAAACCGGAGAATTCTCGGTGGCACTAGCCCCGGCGTGGAGAATCCAGAAAGGCAAAATAACCCACGCGGTTAAGGGAGTAATGATCGCAGGAAACGTCTACGACATGCTGAAGAAAATTTCTGCCCTAGGCAAAGAAACCCGCCAGGTTGGAACATTTATCGCACCCAAGGTGGTCATCAGCGAAGTAAACGTCATCACAAAATAAATTCACCAACATCCATTTTTTCCGAAGGGCAACCGTAAAAATAGAATACAAACTTAATAAGCAAAATATGCTTGTAAAAGTTTTGAATAAGCGGGCCGGTCGTCTAGCATGGTAGGACATCTGCTTGACGTGCAGAAGGTCGCTGGTTCAAATCCGGCCCGGCCCACCAACAATTTTTAAATGTTTAGTAGTGCTGTTCAGTTTGTTAGAAATGTTGAATAGAGGTGGGATGATGCCTAACAAGGTTGTTGTTAGATACGTAGACCGAGAGGAAGCGGTTGAACAGTTCGATTTGTTAGATGAAGTGTTAGATTACCTGTCAACTCATATGGGACACGTTTTTGGGAGAAAAGACGTTATTGGAATTTTGATATTAAGAGAAGACTGAGTTATAGGTGTAGGTGCACCAGAAGTTTTATGTCCTATCAACGCAGAACTTTATAATGATTCAAGGTTTTTGTGGCCACGCCGCCTGGGAAGAGGAGTCTCGCAGAACCTTGAGTCGCCAGCGCGTATGCGCAAATCTTGGCAAATAATAGGTGTTGACTCGGTTCCAGCTTAAGAGCTTCCTCTTCCCGCAGAATTTAAGGCCTGTACGTTGATTTTATGGTCGAGACATTGCCACAAACAACACAAGGCCAATCACTGCAACAATCATAACCACAAACACGAGGAAGTCTTCTTGAGGAATTCCGAAAATGTAATAGCGCACGTCATAGTTGAAGGTAACCGTTTTAGCTTCAGTTGAAAAAGAATTGTCAAAATGAAGCTTGTAAGTTCCCTCTTTAGAAGCTGTAAAACGAAAATCTTTAACGCTTACTTTTCCGTGTTGAACAATAACATTTCCCTCCGGGTCTGTAACGTAAAAGTTAATGTCATCGCTAGAGTCGCCGATAACGCTGATTCTTCCAGAAACTTCGGCATCTACCTTTAAATCGATGTTTCTAACTTCTTCCCGGCCAGCACCCACAGAAATTGTCTGAGAAACAGCATTAACTGCATTAATGTTTAGCATAAATATACCGAAAAGAAGGCAGAATAGAAGGAGAAAATGAACTCTCATTCTAGACACTGTTTATCTTACCTGCTGTTTCATAAGCTCGACCATAGCAAAAAGAGTTATGAACTCAGACTCAATATTCAGAAAGCATGAGTAAGTCTAACCAAAACAGATAAAACAGGGTGTCTGCAGTTCCATTTCAAACGAGGCAGAAAACCTATGCCAACAGAAATCTTTGACACGGAAAAATTTGTACAAATTTCTGAGCGTGCAGAATACTGCGCCATAAAAAGATTGGAAAAAACTGTGAAACTTAAACTTCGAACATCTAAGCAGCTCTACACTTTAAAAGTGAAGCCATCCCAAGCCGAGGAGATCATTAAGAAGCTTACATGTGAGATTCGTGAGGTTTAGCGCCCTAAAAGCTTTACAACTTTCGAATAGCATTTCTCACAGAAAGTTTTCCTTTTTCTGTCGGTATCGAAGATAGAGTTAGAAAAAAACATAACGCAATGGGGATTTTTGCAATGCTTCAAACCTAGCGTATGACCAATCTCATGCACCGCTTCCTTTACGCAACGGTTAATGAAAAGTTCAGGGTTAGCTGGGTGTCCATAGAATTCTGGTTTAAGCCGAAACACTGATATGATAGCAGTTTTTCCTGGGCATGTGGCTTCTCCGAAGACAAAGTTGAGATGGGGCACATAAAGGTCTACTTCCGTTACTCCCAATATGCGGTCGGCTTGAGTTTGCTTAACATAATTGTTAATTTTTGCCAAGATATGAGTTGAATAGAATTGCTGTCGTGCCTTATTGTATGCGTCTGCGGGAATCGACATAACCTCGTCGAGAATTAAGCACTCAGTCTCTGGATAAATTTCCCTTAGCCCGCTCTGAATTTTCTTTTGGATATCCTCATCTACCGTTCCAATGCACAAAATAGCTATTCGCATCGCGGTTCCCTTAAACTGTAAACGTGTCCCCAGACCTTGGCGCCACTGCTTCAAATCCCATTTCTTTCTCTATCCATTTGGCGAATCGCTTGCAGTTGCCTTCAGCGCCATGTACCACGTAAACTTTGGGGCTTCCCTCTAAGCTCTTCACCGTTTCTTGAAGCTCGCTGGCTCCAGAATGAGATGAAAAATCGAATTTTTCAACCCTGGCTTTTACCTTGCGCATCTTTCCGTCAATAACACATCGACCCTTCTCTAACAGTTCACGTCCAGGAGTCCCAGGAATCTGGTAGCTTACAAGGAATATGGCATTTCGACTTTTCTTTCCAAGTTTTTGCACGTAGAAAGCTGCAGGGCCGCCCTTTAGCATTCCAGCTGGCGATACTATAACGCCTGGCTTTTTTGGTGCTCCTCTTCGGTCGCGCCAGCCTTCTACCCAAGTGGCGGAGTGAACTGCGTCCATGAATAGGCGGGGGTCTCTCAAAAAGGCCGTGTGGTTCATCATAATTCGGTTGGTTTTTCGTGCCATTCCATCGATGGTGACTGAATGGTCAAAATGGAGGGCTGCAAGTATGCAGGCAATTTCTTGGGAGCGTCCAACGCCAAAGGCTGGAACAAGAACTGTTCCGCCATTTTCTACAACTTCTGTTATGTTTTCTACAAACTCTTTTTCCGAAGCCTTCCTATCTGGATGGATCTCATCTGCATAGGTGCTTTCAATGATTAACGCGTCAAGCTCGCCATATTCTTTGTCTGCCCCATGAAGGAGACGGGTTTCAGTTAGATTGTAGTCACTTGTATAAAGCAGCCTTTTTCCCTCTGCCTCTACCAGAACTTGGGCGCTTCCTGGCAGGTGACCTGCATCTAAGAGTTGAATTTGAATATCTCCAACAGCTCTAGGCTCTTTGTAATCGAGGTGCACACAACTACGCAACATTGTTCGCAACTCGATGTATTCGAAAGGAAGATAATAACCCGACAAATGGATAAAATCTGAAATCAAAACCTGCACCAAATCGAAAGAAAGCTTTGTCCCAAACACAGGTATTTTCTCATGAATGTGAAAAAAGGGGATAGCTCCGGAATGATCAAGATGACAATGTGTCATAACAACGGCATCCACATCCTTGGGTTGAACATGCATGGGAAACCCAGGCTGATGATCAAACATGACACCGTAATCCAGCAAGATCTTGGTTTTCTCAGTCATTACATGCTGAGCTGATCTTCCAACTTCTCTTGTACCGCCGAGAAACCGAATCTTCATAGGAATCGTGTTCACCATCCATAAATACTTGTAAGCTTCCAGTTTTTCCCTGAATGATTAGGCAATCAAACATTTAAATCATAGCATCTACCAAGACTGGCTTCACCCGGCCCTTTTTGATAGCTCTCAAAATCTCATCGATGTCCGGGTCTGCGTTCACCTCGGTATATGCGGTCCACATATGCAATGGTGCATGTGCGTCGCTTCCAGCGATGCCTGGCAGATTTTTCGTTTTGGCTAATTCTTGTGCCATCTTGTTCTCTCTTAGGGTTGCTGTAGGATTTATGACTTCTACCGCGTCGGCGGGTATCTTCTCTGCTAGGTCGCCTATCCCGTTTATGCGGTAGGGATGCGGTATAACGATGACTCCGCCTCTTGCTTTGGCAAAGTCAACTACTTCCCAAACAGCAGAAGCGTAGGACGGTTTCTCTTCAACGCCTAGCATGATGATGTCTCCATGATGGGTTGACACTTCTACTCCAGGAATGATTGTTAAGTCTTGATAAGAAGAGGCGAGTTTGCACACTTCCGTGTAGCCTTGCATGGTGTTGTGGTCTGTGATGGCTACCGCCTTAATGAAGGGATGAGCATGAAGTTGCTCCACAATAAGTTTAGGGCTAATTATGGCGTCTCCTGAAAATCTTGTGTGCAAGTGAGGGTCTATTCGTGTCTTCATTTTACACAACAGCTTCATGTATCGATGTCAAGATTTTGTTTAACGCGTTCTTACTCCACGGGCGTCTAGTTTTAAGCATAGTTAAGAGTAGCCCTCTTTTCCTGCAAGCCTTCTTGCATGCAGATGCGATTTTTCCTTTCCATACTTCTGAATTTTCTAGCAGTATAACTCTGTCGTAGTTTGTTTTCACTATGTAATTCTCAACTTGTTCTGCAACGTAGTCTACTGTTTCAACATCGAATGGAATGGTAGCTTCATATTGAGAAAGCGGATAAACCTCGTCGATCTCAGCTGGCACCACTCCAAAAGGTGCAGCATAAGTGCAGATGTGGACTCCGCTGGCTCTTGTGCCTATTTTGTGTTCAACCGCCTTCCCTAGTCTTCGTTGCTCCTCTGACTTGTGAAACGGCTTAGTCGTGGTTTGAGGCAGCAAAACCAAAATCTTTGCCTTTTTTGGCGGTGAATAGCTTGCTAAAAGCCTTTTTCTATGGCGAACAATTTCGGGGCGAGTTAATCCTGTTGAACTGAAAAAGAAGAGTCCGCTCCTCTTTGTTACTGGGCTACTTCTTTCAAGGTAGTTCTCATATTTCTTTAGTCTTTTCAAAGCTTGAAGCAGAGAAGGATGTCCATGTGCCTTCATTTCTAGATATTCCCAAAGCCTACCTTCGACGACGGCTTGCTTTATCCGCCTTATTTCAGAGAAGCAAACATAGAGATTATGCTGAGCAAGCAGTTTCTGTCTTTCGTTTCTCGACGTTTCCATCAGATTTTTAGGGGCATTCCTCGTGCATATGGGGCAAGAGCACGGAAAATACGCGAGTTTGCTCAGCCTTGCGGTTCCGTGTTCCGTCATGTAACGGTCTTCTCGGGCGTAAATTGCGTAGGCAGCCGAGTCGAAGAGGTCACAGCCTAAAGCCACAGCTAACGCAAACATGAGGGGATGTCCAGCTCCAAAAAGGTGAAGCGGGCGTTCAAGGGGCAAATTCATTTTCGCCGTCAAAATCATATCGACAAGTGTGTCGAAGAGATATTGCTCCATAACTGGCGTTGGGCTTCCAAGAGCATGAATTTCAAAGGGCAACTTTCCCATTTCCCTTGCTGATTTTGCCACAAGGTCAAGATGGTTTCCGCCTTGAACCGGTCCGACCCATGCAATGTCATGTCGAGTCCTTATCTTTGACAATTCCCTTGCTCTTCTCAGGGTTTCTTTGACAGTCTGTTGAGCATGTTCTCTTGAAACTTCCCAGCCAGTTGGCACATCCAGTATTGTGGCGATGTCTGCGTTAATCCCCTCTTGATAGCTCACGATTTCTTCTGGGCTGACTTCTACGTCTCCGTATACTAGAATCTGGTATGCTCCAGAGTCGGTCATTAAGACTCCGTCAAAATCCAGCAGCTTATGAATACCCTTTTGAAGGGCTTTGTCTGCAAAATGTTTTTTTATGATGTAAGCGTTGGTTATGAGTGCCTCGCAGTTAAACAGTTCCTTCATTTTTTTGGGTGGAATCGGCTGGACTGCTGGATTAATGACTGGCAATAACGCTGGCGTTTCGAATACTCCGCTTTTGGTTTTTATTCTGCCAATTCGGGCGAGGAGGTCTCTGTCTCTGATTTCGAACGACATAAAGCCATATCCGTCATGACATAATCTAAGCTTGCACTTACGTCTTTAATGTGCGCGCGCATACATACTTAGTATTTCCCTATCTGCTTCCCTACCTTGTAGTAGAACCCGTCTTTTCCTATCCACTTAAATAGTAAGCCCCGCTTCCAATCGTAGTCTTTATTGACGTGTGTAGTTTGTACCTCGCCTATGAACCAAACGTGGTCGCCTGTCTCCACTTCTTGAACAACCTTACATTCGATATTAACAGGAGATTCTTGGATGTACGGAGCACTTACCTTAACTCCCTTTACAGGAGTAAGCTTTGCCAGTTTGAACTTGTCTACATCTCTGCCTGAGTGCTCTCCGCAAATCCGCACCGCTTCCATGAGCTTTTCGTCAACTACGTTAACCACATATTCTCGGCTCTTCCGAATCAAGTCATAGGAGTACCTTGCTGGTGCAACGCCAATTCCCACCAAAGTGGGCTTCCCTGAGAAAAAAGCAAACATACCTATCGTTATGATGTTCCTTTTTCCGTCATGTTCCATCGAAACCAAATATACGGGTCTGATGGGCAACTGCCTTAATCCTTCACGAATTGATTCTGCCTTTTTCATGCCACCAAACATTCCTTGCGATTGTACAGAAAAATACGTATTGTCTAATATTACTTTTTTCGCGTGCAATAGTTTCTATTGTGTAACAGAGTGATACCAATTGATTATGTATTCTGGCAGCTTCAGCCCTCTTTCACTAAATCTTTCAGCTAGTTTAACAGGCAAAGGACTCAAAACGTATGCTGCTCTCATGTAAAACCTCCTAGGTTGACCTGGCTTGACTGTTTCTTTTAGAGTTATTTGGAAGTCTGACTTTTCGGCTAGAGTTGACCTTTTTGTTCCCGTGATCGACAGGACGATTCCGTTCAGTTTTTTGAAGATGTTACACCAGTTGATGACAGGCTTGGTTTCTCCAGAAAACGACATCAAGATCTCGAGATCTCCAGCCCTAGGATGTGGAGTGTTCACGCCTCTGGCTATGTACACGTTGTCTCCCAGGAAACCCTTGATGTGAAAAAGTCTGATCGCAGTCATCTTGGCGATTTCGTTTGCTGTGCCCTTTCCGCCTAGGAACACGTTGGTCCGTCTTTCTAGCATATCAACAAGGTGCGTGTAGGTTTCCGACTCTACATTTGAGTCGATCATGGGTCCTAGCTTGGCGAATTCTTCCTCGCAGAGACGAAACACTCCTTCTACCCGTAGGTTTCTGAAGATCGCTTCGGTCATCATGCACAGAAGGAGCAGGCTTCCGAGTTCGAACATGTCGCCCATGATGCCTATCTCGCTGTATTCGAGGGAGGGCTTCGCTCTTCCTCGCCCTTTCAGCTCAACTACATACCCGTGTTCGCGAACTATCTGGGCTAGCGGAGAGTTCACGTTAGAGGTTATGAGTCCCATGGAAAACCTTGACGTTTTCTTGTCTTCAATGTATTTTGCCAAATCTTGCGCCATCACTAGGGGATCGTCAGAGAGGCCGCTACCAGAGTTGATCAAGAGCAGGGTCTTTTTGTATCGTCTTTCGAGCTCGGCTGCCGCATCATACATGTTTTTTCCAGGAAAGCCTGGGTCGTCCGGGGTCAACACAACCTTGTTTCTCCAGCCTATCTGGCTCATTGCGATTTGGCTCATCGCAGCGTTTAGGGAGTACAGTGACCTGCCCGATCCTCCGCAGATCACACAGTTGGCAGATTTCAGGTTTTCGTACAGTGGCAACAGTTTTTTTCTTTTTACGTCGAGAATGTTGTCTCTGGTTCTGTTAACGTATCCTATCTGGCTGATCTTGTTTCTGATCGCACTCACACCTAATTCAAGAAATGCCTCTAGCAATTTAAATCTTAAACCAGCGAAATGTCAACTTAAATGGGGGAGTTTGCGAGGGGACGTCGCCCCTTACCTGTTCTTATGCCTTTAATGATGCTTATAAGGGCAATCGTTCCCTCTATTATGCCAGCCTAGAGGAACCTCCGTCATGACCTGCATCGTCAAAATATATGAAAAACCCGCCTTAACTAACCCCGTTCTAATTGAGGGTCTCCCAGGCATCGGGTTTGTTGCCAACATCGCCGCGCTACATCTCATTCAAGAGTTAAAAGCCAAGCGTTTCGCAGAAATCCGCTCTTCCTCCTTCCAAGACTTCGCAATAACAGCCGAAGACGGCAACGCTCGGTTTCCAATAAACGAGCTCTACTATCATAAAGGACGAAACGGAGAACGCGACCTCATCATTCTTTATGGCAACACCCAAGCCTTAACCACTGTTGGGCAATACGAACTGTGCGGGCGCGTGTTAGACATCGCAGACGAACTGGGATGCCGCTACATTGTAACATTAGGCGGTTTAAGGAAAGGACAAAAGGTTGACACTCCCCCGAAGATTTATTGTGCGGCATCAGACCCAGAAGCCCTGAAAGATGCATCTAACTTGGGCGCGGAAGTAATTGAAGGACAAATTTTCGGTGTAGCAGGTCTTCTCGTTGGATTAAGTAAACTCCGAGGCATGAAAGGCTACTGTCTCCTCGCTGAAACCCCTGGCTATTATCCAGACGCCTCTGCAGCCCGAGAGGTTTTAAAGGCGATCAGCAAAATGCTGCATCTAAACGTAAATTTAAGTCGGTTGAATTTAGCTGTGGAAACAACACGCAAAATTCTCGAATCGTTTGGTCTCGCTGCTCAACCAAGAGAAGAGAAAAGAAAAGAGGAATCACGGTTTCGCTGGCACATTTAGCCTTTGGTTTCGCTAACAAACAGGGCATAAACTTTTTCAACTCTCTCTGCGGCTGGTCCGGTGCCTTCAACTACACCCTTTTCTGTAACCTTAATCTTGTCCATAACCCAAATGAAGCCCTTATCCTCGTAAAGCCTAACCATTGTTGGAAAAACCTTTCCCAGCCGGTCAGACAAGGCTTTTAGGTCAAAGGGTTTTTCTATGGCTAGGATTTGAGCAACTACGCTGCCGTTTAAGACCACTCTATGTATAACGTGTCCCTTTTCATCTTTAGCTTCAGCCAAACAGAGACTTAACGTGTCAGGGTTTATGCCAACAAGTTTTCCTGTGTAAGATTTTCCATTCATAGTTACAACCATAACGGGTCTATCAAGTAATGTTCCGATTTCTCCGAAAAACTTTCTCTGCGCCACCGACAATCTTCTTTCACCTTCGCATTAATTAATCGCCGTTGCTAAAAGAGTTTTTCATTTATAACGTAATCATAAGCTGGGTAGAAACGCTTTTATTCCTGCCCTATTAATAAGCGCACATGGGACCACTAGGCTTTTTCAGAAGAAAGAAAGCCGAGAAAAAGGAAGAGAAGACTCCTAAACCTACCGAGAAGTCTTTGTTAGAAGAGCTTTGCAGAGGTGACACTGAACTTCTCTCTGCATTGAACCATACGGTGCTTCTCGATCCTTTGAGGCTGCATGAAAAAGGAATAGACTCTTACATTGAAAAAGCTCAAGAGTTTGAGAAAAATAAAGACTTTCTAAGAGCACGAATCAATTATCAAGTAGCTGGAGAACTAGCTCTCTACGAAGGAAACCTGGCACAAGTCCAGAAGTTCTTCAAAAAATGTGCAGAGCTAGAGTCAAATCCAGAATACAAAAAAGTCTTCGCGTATTACTCCAAAAAGGCAGATGCAGAAAAGGCTCTAAAATTTGCTCAAGAATATTATACCCGAACAGCAAAGCCTATGGAAAAAACGGAAGCTTAACCCTACATTAGTTTTAAAGCTAAAAGCTTCCTATCTATTGCCAAAAAAGCACATGCATTGGAGATAAATTAGATGATAGTGTCCTTGTTTGAAGACGAAACTTTCGAAAACTTTCTGCCTCTTACCTATACAAAACCAGTTTTCAAACTTAAAAGTGGAATCTTCAGTTTTCTAGAGCGTATCCAGAAGGTGTTTCCAGATTATCCTCTGCTTCTTCTTACAAGAGATTATTTAACACCCACCCTTAAACAGCGAGAGATACACCCGATAAACAATCCAGACGCAATAGATGATGACCTTATTCTCGTGAACGGCACGCTAGTAGTTGAGAAGCAAACAAGGCAGTTAATTCAAAAGAAACTCGGCAAAAACGTTGCGATGACGCAGAATGGAAGAGTTATTTTGGCTCATTTGAGCAAAGAGGTTGCTGAAAAACACGCAGAGACGCTCTGCAAACCTATCACTCAACGTCAGCTGAAGAAAATTGTTAAGGAATGTAAAATCTTGAAGGCACAAAACATGCCTTTAATGATGTATCCTTGGGATTTAGTCAACAGTTGTGCAGAATTAGTCAGAAAAGATCTCAAGCTGATACATGAGAAAGGCTCCGAGGGAACAATGGATAAGCAAGCCACCATATATGGGGATGCTTCAAACCTGCATCTGGGTGAAAGGGCGTTTATCGAAGCTTTTGCCGTCTTAGATGTTCGGAACGGACCTATTTACATCGGCAAAGAAACCATAGTGCAGGCGGGGTCAAGGATTACCGGGCCTGCCTACATCGGAGATAAGACGATTGTGGCATCAGGGCTTGTACGCGAAGGCTGCCACATAGGAAACGTCTGTCGCGTTGGCGGAGAATTAGACGCAACAATTCTTCACGGCTACACAAACAAGTATCATACCGGCTACATTGGCCATTCTTACATCGGCGAGTGGGTAAACATCGGCGCTGCCACCACAAACTCAAACCTCAAAAACACCTATGGAACAGTGAAGGTGACAGTTAAAGGAACGAAAATAGATACCCACGGTGTCAAAGTCGGGTGCTTCGTAGGCGACCACGCCAAAACATCCATTGGAACACAAATCTACACAGGCAAAAAGATAGGCGTTGCATCGCATGTTCATGGCTTCGTCACAGAGGATGTGCCCTCCTTCACTTTATTGGCAAAAAGCCTAGGCGCAAAGCCTACAGAACTCTACTTGAAGTCAGCTATTGAAACCCAAAAGCGGGTTTTCGCCCGGAGAGGCATAAAACAAACCAGAGAAGACATTGAATTGTTGAAAAGGCTCTTTAGTCTCACAGCCGAAGAAAGAAGAAAGGCAAGAGTTGTTAAACGCAGATTCGAGTTATAGTTGTAAAGCTTGAGGATGAAGTTCATGTCAAAAATCACAGAAGCGAAAATCCTAGATGATAAAGAGGCTATTTCTGCTTTAGATAAAAACGGTTTATTCAAAGATGAATTTGACTTCTCACAAAATTTGAGAAAAGCTGTGGAGAAGGTTAAAGCCTTTACATTGCCTGAAAAAGTGAAGGTTGGCCATCGCGTTATCTGCTACAAAGATGTGGAAAACGTCGTTTTAGCTGGCATGGGCGGCTCTGCGATTGCAGGCGACATCCTGAAGGACTGGATTGGAAACGAAATCGCCGTTCCCATGGAAACTGTTCGAGGTTACTATCTTCCAGCGTATCTAAATGAAAAATCACTCGTGTTTTTCATAAGCTATTCCGGCAACACCGAAGAAACCTTGAGTTGCATGCTCGATGCTGCAAAAAGGGGTTGCCAAATCATATCGATATCGTCAAATGGAGCCTTAGGAAGAGTAACACAAGCTTTAGGATTGCCTCTAATCGAACTACCAAAGATGGCAGCAGCTAGAGCTTCTTTGCCTTACTTGTTTACGCCTCTCCCATACTTGTTGGCTCAGCTACAGGTTCTTTCAATGGAGAAAGTTGAAATAGAAATGGGCGGTGCTATTGAAGTTGTTGACAAAATGACAAGAGAACTCGCTATTGAAGTGCCCGTCGAGGAGAATCTTGCTAAGAAGGTTGCGCTTGAAATCTTCGGAACCATACCAATTGTTTACTGTTACAGCCCATACAAGAGCGTGGGCCTCCGCTTTAAATGCCAAGTCAACGAAAACTGCAAGCTTCCAGCCAGATGCGACGTTTTCCCTGAGCTTAACCACAATGAGATCATGGGCTGGGAAGCACCGGAAAGCATTTTGAGACGCTATACCTTGGTTTTGCTGCGAGATTTAGAAGTAGAGCCATTAGAGGTTAAAGCAAGAATCGACACTTTAAAAGAGAAGTTTTTCTCTAAGAAGGCAAAGTCCGTGATTGAAATACATCCCCAAGGCAAAACGCCACTAGGCAAAATTTTCTCACTTATATTCATACTCGACGTGGTAAGCATGTATCTGGCTGTTCTACATGGTCGCGACCCTGTGGCTTCTGAAACCTTCCGAATACTAAAATATGAGGCTACTGAACGCCTAGGAACGTTAAGAAAACTGGAGCAGCAAATACTGCAACTGACCTCAGCTTAACCTCCTTTCGAAGTTTTATAATTGTATCATTAGAATTTGGAGCAAAACTCTTTCAGTTGAGGCAATGTCGGATGCTCAGCGGCTGGATTTGAAATGTAGTAAGCTGCTACAGCGTTGGCTAAGGTTAACCTGCAGGCGTTTGGAAGGTTTAAAGCGTCGCCGAAAATGTTGCCCGCATTCCAAGCGTCTCCGGCTCCAGTAGACCTCAAAACTTGAACCTTAAAGGCCGGAACCATAACCTCTTTTTTCTGTGTGAATGAACCCGCAAATGTTGTTGTGTGAAGGTCTATCCGCGTTGAAAGGTGCTTGGCTAGAATTCTTGTGCATTCTATTGCTAGCTCGTCTGGCTCTAATTTTTGGCGGAGAAGATTGATGTCTTCGCTAAGTTGGGATGCGTACCAGAAGGCTTCGTTCTCGTTAACGCTTAAAACATCGATGTGCTTTCCTAAGAGAACCTGATTAATGAGGTTTGGTAGGGCTTCCAAATTTGGCGTTGGGTCTGACGTGTCATAATAGGTTTTTCCTCTCCCCTCTTCCTTCACATAACGGAAAACTTCCTCAGCCAGCTCTGTTCCGAAACGACGGGTGCAAGCCCAATGGAAAACGCAAACATAATCTGCCTGCTGTAATGCTTCGAAATCCTCTTTTGTTAGGCTGTTTAAGCCAAAGTCTGGTAGAGAACCTAACGTGCTCATCATCACATTTACTCTCTCGCCTTCATGAAGAAGTTCGAAAGCCGTTGTAAGCGCCAGGTCGCCTTGCGTTTTCACGTGGGAAAGGTCCACACCTAGAGGTTCTAGGTAAAATTTGAGCACGTGAAACCCTAAAGGACTCGTACTGATTATGGGACAAACTTTGGCGCCAAGCCTGGCCAAAGCCGCCGCGGTGTTGGCTGCGTTTCCGCCTCTTAGCTCCATTTGTCTGATTTCGTGAATGCTTCCTCCTTTCCGCTTTGCAACTTCGGCTACAGCCTTAGCGAACTCTTTGACATCACCATTGTAGGTTATTAGGCGGTCTAGGAAAAAGTCGGGCATAACCACAACCTTGAACTCCTTAGGCTTAATCTGCTTCAAACAATCGACCAGTTCAACCGCAAATCGGGAAGGCAACTTTGTTCACCAAGCTTTAAGCTTCAATCACAGTTAACTTTGATAGTTAAAATCCTTTAGCATATTCAACTTCTGATAGATTTTTGGGCATTTGTGGTCCTCGAAAGCCAGTTTCATTAACAAATTAATTAACTACATGCAAAACTCTAAATCGCACGCATATTTAGATTTTCTATGCTAGAAAGTGGCGGATTAGAATGTTTACTGAACAAAAGCTTAAAGAGATGAAAGAACGGAAAAAAGCTTGGGAAAAAGTTTCGGAGAAGGCTCTTGCAAGGTTTCCAGAACGAAAGAAGCTTTTTGTCACGAGTTCAAACGTTCCAGTTGAAAGAGTTTATACACCGCTTGATGTTCGAGACTTAGATTACACTCGAGACTTAGGCTTTCCAAGTGAATATCCTTATACGCGTGGCGTTTACCCTACAATGTATCGTGGTCGCCTCTGGACCATGCGCCAATACGCGGGGTTTGGCACAGCAGAACAGACCAATCAGCGGTTCAAATACTTGCTTCAGCAGGGTCAAACAGGGCTTAGTGTCGCCTTTGATTATCCGACGCAGGTAGGCTACGACTGCAACCATCTTCTATCAAGTGGTGAAGTTGGAAAGGCTGGCGTAAACATAAGCGTTTTGCAGGATATGGAAACCTTGTTTGATGGAATACCTCTAGACAAAGTGACAACTTCCATGACCATAAATGCTCCAGCCCAAATTCTGTTGGCAATGTACGTCGCGGTGGCTGAAAAGCAGGGCGTAGCTCAAGCTCAGCTGGGCGGCACGATTCAAAATGACATACTGAAAGAGTACGTTGCTAGGGGAATGTACATATTTCCGCCTAGACCGTCTATGAAGCTGGTTACGGACATATTCGAATATTGCTCCAAAAACATGCCAAGATGGAACACCATAAGCATAAGCGGCTACCACATACGGGAGGCTGGAGCCACAGCTACACAGGAAATAGCGTTTACTTTAGCCAATGGCATAGCTTATGTTCAAGCCGCCATGGAAAAGGGACTCAACCTCGACGAATTCGCCAGGCGACTCTCTTTCTTCTTCGCTTCACACAGTAACTTTCTCGAAGAGATCGCCAAGTTCCGAGCTGCCCGTAGACTTTGGGCAAAAATCATGCGCGAACGGTTCAAAGCCAAAAATCCAGATGCATGGCGATTAAGATTTCACACGCAAACTTCTGGCGTCACTCTGACAGCTCAGCAACCTCACAACAACATTGTACGAGTTACCCTTCAAGCCTTGGCTGCTGTGCTGGGCGGCACTCAGTCATTGCATACAAATTCTTTTGATGAAGCCTATGCCTTACCAAGCGAGGAGGCGGTGAGAATAGCTCTTCGGACTCAGCAAATTATTGCCTATGAAAGCGGAGTGGCAGACACAGTCGACCCTCTCGCAGGCTCTTATTATATCGAATACTTAACCAACCAGATTGAAGAAGAGGCAACCCGCTACATCGAGAAGATCGACAGCCTAGGAGGTGCAACCGCAGCCATCGAAAAAGGCTACATGCAAAGAGAGATCGTGGAAAGCGCCTATCGATATCAGAAAGAAGTAGAGAGCAGAGAAAAAGTCATTGTTGGCGTGAACGAGTTCACCAGAGAGGAAGAAGAACCCATCAAGATTTTGCGGGTTGACCCAGCTGTCGAAGAGCGTCAAATTGAAAAACTGAACAAGATCAAAAAGGAAAGAAACAGTCAAGAAGTGAAAAACGCTTTAAATCAGTTGCATCACAACGCCGAGCGCAACGAAAATCTCTTGCCAGCCATTCTGGGTACTGTAAAGAAGCAGGCTACACTTGGAGAAATCTGCGAAGTACTAAAAACCGTTTACGGAGAGTATAAGGCACCAACCATATTCTAATTGAAACTCCGTGGCGCGCTCTTACTTTATTCTCATTAAAATGTCTCCTTCATTCACAGCCAAGCCTTCTGAGACATTAACTTCTCCGATTATCCCAGATTTTGTTGCTGTGATTTCATTTTCCATCTTCATGGCTTCTAAAGTGCAGAGAATATCGCCGAGTTTCACCTTGTCACCCTTTTTAACTTTAACTGAAACAATTTTGCCCGCCATCGGAGCTAGGATTTCTCCTTCTTCTGCAATTTTCCTTGAAGGCTTGGGAGCAAGAGCCGTAACTGAAGGCGTGAGGATTCGCGCAACTTTTCTCTCTGGCATCTTGAATTGAACGTTGAAAGGTATTTCGTTGACCTTTATCGGAAATGGCGACTTTCTGTCGATTCTTTTTAATTCTACCTTGTACGGTTTACCTTGGGTTGTGACTGTGAAAGGAGCTTTATAGTCTGGCTCGCCATCGATTTTTACTTCAATATTTTTCTCGTTAACCTTTACCGAAAATGGGGTTCCAATAGTGCACGTTTCTAACTTTACCTTGTATGATTTGCCGTCTACGAGAATTTCATGCTCCCTCAAAGTATGAACCCCATGGCGATTCTGTCAGTTTTCTCCTACCAGCAAGGCTCCACGCTGAAAGCGCTGTAGCTCTTCTAGCTGGAATCACCGCTAATACCTCACGTTTGCTGGCTAAATAAGAAGCAACAGCCGCTGAAACCGCGGCAACCTCGGCTAACTCTTGCCTCTCCAGCTCAGAAAGCATATGGCTCTTCTCTTCTTTACGTTTAAGCTTCCTCTTCTGGAAAAATTCTAGAGCTGCCTTCGGAAAAAGAGCATAGGTCAAAGCGTCTTCTTCGCTTTCAGTAAACTTCTCTGCCTCTTCTGGAATCGCTTCAAGTTGTGGCTTAAGTAGATCGGCTGGGCGACACGTTATAGGTTTTTCTTCTCCGATTATTTTCCTTTTGACCTTTTCATTGATTGGTGCTGGCGGCTTGCCGTACAATCCTCTGACGTAGTCTTTAACCTCCTTTGGCACGATACCGTATCTCTCGCCTGAGAGCACGTTGAAAACCGCCTGCGTTCCAACCAGCTGGCTTGTTGGAGTTACCAAAGGTGGATAACCTAACTCTTCCCGAACTCTTGGCACTTCTTCTAAGACTTCTTTAAGCCTGTCAAGCGCGTTTTGCTCCCTTAACTGCGATATGAGATTGGAAAACATGCCGCCTGGGATCTGATGAATCAGTATGGACGGGTCAACTCGCTCCGCAATAGGGTCAATAAGCCTCAAAGGGTCATAGTATTTCTCCCGCAACTCTTTGAAGTATTCCGCTATCTCCACGAGCAGTGGCATGTCAAAGCCAGGGTCATAAGGCGTATCTTTCAAGGCTGCTACAACTGTTTCAACTGGAGGCTGAGATGTGCCCCAAGCAAGCGGAGAAAAAGCTGTGTCGATGATGTCAACTCCGGCGTCGCATGCGCGGAGATAGGTCATTAGAGCCATGCCGCTTGTGCTGTGGCAATGCAGATGAACGGGCAAGCCGATTTCCTTTTTTAAGGCTGAAATAAGCTCGTAAGCGTCTTTGGGCGCCAGCATTCCAGCCATATCTTTTACACAGATAGAGTCGCATTCTAGTTCCGCAAGACGTTGGGCAACTTCCAAATAATGCTGTATGGTGTGAACTGGACTTAGAGTGTAACAAATTGTGCCTTGAACGTGAGCGCCAACCTTGCGTGCTGTTTTAATAGCCACTTCAAGATTCCTTGTGTCATTTAACGCGTCGAAAATGCGAAATATGTCAACGCCGTTTTCCGCTGCCTTTTCAACAAACTTCTTAACAACATCGTCTGGATAGTTCTTGTAGCCCACAATGTTTTGTCCTCTGAGCAACATCTGTAAAGGAGTTTTACGTACATGCCTTTTTAAAAGGCGAAGTCTCTCCCACGGGTCCTCTCTCAAGTAGCGTATGCAAACGTCGAAGGTGGCGCCTCCCCAAACCTCAAGCGAGAAAAAACCAACTTCATCTATCTTCTCTGCTATTGGAAGCATAGATTCAGTTCTCATGCGCGTAGCCATAAGAGATTGGTGAGCATCCCGAAATGTCGTGTCCGTAATCTTAACTGGCTTTCCCAAAATTGACACACTCACTCCGTCTTTGGGATTAGAAAACAATCTGAAGCCCATATTTTAACCTACCGTGCTTCAAACCCTTTAAGTAATGTAAACCATTAATTATGAACCGCCGAGCAGAGAGTGAAAACAGTGAAACACGTTAAACAGATGCAACTGCAGGCAAAAATGACGGTAGGCAAGCTTGTTGAAGAAATGAACGCAGCAGGGGTTCTCGGCGCTGGCAGAATCGGCAAAGCAACCGAGCTTGTAACGGAAATGTTTCACGACTCGGATTGCACAGTCTTTTTAACGTTGGCTGGCGCCATGGTTCCTGCAGGTCTTCGGCGGGTTATTTGTGACTTGATTAAGCAGGAATATGTGAATGTTTTGGTTACAACTGGCGCCAACATGGTTCACGACATGGTTGAGGCGCTAGGCTATCGGCATGGAATCGGCACCTTTGCTGCTGAAGATAAGAGGCTTAAAGCTAGAAAGATTGGCAGAATAGGGGATATTTACATTCGGCAAGAAGCCTTCAAGGCTTTAGAAAAGTGGCTTTTTAAGACGTTAGAAGCCATACCTGAAGAAAAAAGGGGGCGTCTCTCTGCGGCGGAACTGCTTTATGAAATAGGCAAACGGATTGATGACCCAGAGTCCATACTTGCAACCGCAGCAAAGAAAAACGTGCCGATTATCTGTCCTGCTTTTGTAGATTCAATTGTCGGCTTTCAACTCTGGGTTTATGGACAAGACAAAACGATACACATAGACCCGCTTCTCGACGTGAACGCGCTTATGGACAAAGTATACGAAGCAAAGAAGGTAGGCATCATAATTCTGGGCGGAGGCTTTCCGAAACACTTTGCCTTATTTGCCAATACTTTCCGCGAGGGCGTAGATTTGGCGGTTCAGATCACTATGGATAGACCCGAACCAGGCGGCTTAAGCGGTGCATCTCTTGAGGAAGCCATAAGCTGGGGCAAGATCAAACCAGAAGGCAAGGCGGTTACTGTCATCTGCGACGCCACAATAGCGTTTCCGTTAATAATTGCAGCAGTTCTCGATGGACTGAGGACGAGATAGGTTACTCGACCTTTATTCTGTAGTCTTTCTTTCTGGGTAAGTGAACCTCTAATATTCCACGCTTAAACTCTGTTTTTATGCGGTCCATGTTAACGGGCACTGGAATGCTTGTTTGGCATCGGAAAAATTGGAACTCGCCTTTTCGGTGGGTTATGCCAAACTCGTCGAAGCGAATTTTGCGTCTCATCTCTGCCCTTATTTCTAAAACATCTGCGCTTATTGGAGTTACTTCTATGGTGTCTGGGTTTATGTTTGGCAGGTCAGCTGTAACAATTACTTCGTCTGGTGTTACGAAGACGCTGCAGAGGGGTTCGAGGCAGCACGACCTAACATCCCAGCTTGGGCGTTCTGTGAAGGATTGCTCCTTTAATTCTTCAGCTAAAGCCTCGATGTCTTCTATATAGTCTCTTATTAAATCAAAGATTGAACGTCTCCTTTGTCTCTCTGACATCACGATTCCTCCTAAACATACAGTGGCAAGTCATATTCCTGCGTCTTTTTCATGCGACCCAGCTCTCGTTCCGTGCGTTTCATGATATCTCTTGCTCTCAACCGTATTTCTTCACCCTTCTCTATCAGCTTAGACAAGTCAATCTTTAGTCCACTAATTTTGCTGAATCCTCTAATTGTTGCAGCCGCAGCTTCCGGGTCTGGATATTTATAAAATGACTCCGCTAACAAGGCGATCGCTGGAACGTTTCTTTCTGCGCAGTAGCGCATTATAAGCGCGTAAGGTCCAACCATGTAGCCTCCTTTGAGTATCTCTATGCCTTTTTCGCTTAGCATGTTAAGAAGCGACTTGTTGGACGCCGCGCCGAAAACTTTTGGCTCCATTATGTCTTGACGGCTTTGAACCGGCATGCCTCCTATCGCAACCATCAGCTTCACATTTTTTGATTGTGCCCACTCCACCAGTTTGCGCATGATAGGTTGGACAGCGTCTGCGGGTATGGCTGTCTCTGACAACGAAGCAACCAAATCGGTGTTTCCGAAGATTCTGATTGGCGCATGAGGCAAACCTTCGTGCAGCACAACTACGGGTGGAAGGAGGTCTGAGTCCACATAGGCTATTTCGGTTAGCTTAAGCTCAGATATTATGTGAGATGTGGCTATCAAGCCGACAAGACCAACGTCGGGCAACCCGTTGAGCATTATAGCGTTAGAAGGGACAGCCTTCCTTTCCACAATGTTGACAATCTCAGCCAAAACGGTCCCTCTAAGGTTAGAAGTCCTTACAGCCTAAACAAAAGAGTTGTGGTAAAAACAGCGCGGCAAAGAATACCTATTTAAGTGCGCGACAAGTCTATGGTTGGAGAGAAAACCATGGCTCTTGAACGCTTAGGCTCTTCACTCTACGAAGCTTTAAGAAAAGTTTTCCGAGCTCCAGTAGTTGACGAAGCAGTTGTGAAAGAACTCGTACGAGATATACAACGAGCTTTGCTTCAAGCAGACGTGAACGTTCAACTTGTTCTCGAAATATCCAAACAAATCGAAGAAAGGTCTCTCAAAGTAAAAGTTCCTCCAGGCATTTCCAGACGTGAACACGTAATCAAAGTAGTCTACGAAGAGTTAACCCGCTTCCTAGGCGAGAAGCCAGCACCATTAAAAATTGAACCTGGCAAAAGAAACGTGCTCATGCTTGTTGGAATCCAAGGTTCAGGAAAAACAACAGCCGCCGCCAAACTCGCACGTTACTTCCAAAAAAGAGGACTAAAAACAGCGCTTGTCTGCACCGACACCTATCGACCAGGCGCCTACGCTCAACTGCAACAACTAGCCCAACGCATAAACGTTTCGTTATACGGTGACCCAAAAGGCAAAAACCCAATAAAAATCGCTTTAAACGGGCTAAAACAGTTCGGCAACAGTGAAGTTGTCATAATCGACACCGCAGGACGCCACAAAGAAGAGAAAAGCCTGATTCAAGAAATGAAAACCCTGGAAAAAGCAATCAAACCAAAAGAAGTAGTCCTCGTGGTAGACGGAACAATAGGTCAGCAAGCCGCAATCCAGGCTAAAGCCTTCAACGAAGCCACCCCCATCGGCTCGATACTTGTCACAAAACTCGACGGCTCAGCTCGAGGAGGAGGCGCCCTATCAGCAGTCGCAGCAACAGGCGCCCCAATCAAGTTCATCAGCACAGGCGAAAAAATCAGAGACATCGAACCCTTCGTACCAGCACGCTTCGTTGGACGACTACTCGGCATGGGCGACCTACAAAGCCTCATCGAAAAAGTCCGCGAAGCCGAAGTCAAGGTTCCAGAGAAAAAGATGCGAGCTTTCCTAGCTGGAAAGTTCACCTTAACCGACATGTACGAACAATTGGAAGCCATGAAAAGCATGGGACCCATCAAACGCATCTTAAAAATGATACCCGGCATGACCTACAACATACCAGACGAAACGATGGACCTAGCCGAAGACCGCCTCAAAAAATGGCGATTCATCATGCAATCCATGACACCAGAAGAAAGAGACAACCCCAAAACATTCACCGCGTCAAGAATAAGACGCGTCGCAAGAGGCTCAGGTACAGCAGAGAAAGAGGTTAAAGAACTGCTTAAACAATATGCCATGATGAAAAAAATGATGAAAACACTACGAAGGAAAAAGGCGTTACCCTTCTTCGGAAAGAAACTGCCCATGGGATAATAACGACCACAAGCGCAAACCTACACCATTTTTGTTAAGCAGAAAGGAGCAAATATCTGATGGAAATCCTCGAAAAGGCGCAAAAGATGTTGGGGAAACATTCTCTCTGTAATCATTGTCTAGGAAGACAATTCGCACTACTTGGCTATGGACTCGACAACCAAAAAAGAGGCGAAACCCTGAAGCTTCTCTCAACAATGAAAGGTCACCAACTGGCCCTTTCCAAACAGAAATCTGGAATCGCGCTTCTCAAAACATTAGCAACCAACGGCTCATTCGACATGGCAATTGAAATTCTAAAGAGGATGGGAAAAAAACCAGGCGAAAAACGGCAATGCTACCTTTGTGAAGGACGCTTTAACTCCATCCACAAATTAGTTAACTCAGCCCTAAAAGAACTGGACAATTACGAGTTCTCATCTTTCCTCGTAGGCATCGAGCTGCCAACAGAAGCTGAAGAAAGAGAAGACGAGTTTAAGGCTGAGCTCGAGGTGAAACACGGCGAAAGCATGCGCAACGAGTTCAGCCGAGAAATGGGCAAAGAAATCTCCGAGGTAACCAAGAAAACTGTTAACTACAAAAGACCAGACATTGTCGTCCTCGTT
>JRER01000707.1_pt1 | contig 30209 bp, 28 predicted proteins | sample 210161 | NCBI WGS metagenome assembly JRER01 (sample SAMN03019618, study PRJNA260268) | marine sediment metagenome | biome: Marine; feature: Sediment; material: Clay; isolation source: clay from marine sediments 136 meters below sea floor depth collected from... | place: New Zealand: Canterbury...
TGTCTGGATGGTATGGAGATGGACTATCGCTTGTGGTTTCATGGATACGTCGAAGATAAATCTATATTGAGTCCCGAGCGCAAAGAATATGGTTTCGCGAACTGGGATCACGAGTTGACAGTGCCCACGAGCGATTGGAAAGAAGGCAAGATCTACAAGCACGTATATACCTTTGCCCCGAACCGGGGGCGGTACAATCTCAGTTTCGGATTCTGGGTCCCGGCGACATCGGACAGGTTGTATATTAAGGATTCAAACAGTTATGGCGTCAACCTGGGATGGCACTTCCTCCCTGACGAGGGCTAGCGACCCCATGGTTTCAGTGAGCCTGTCTCCTAATCCCTTTGTGAAGAAAGGGCCTGTTTAGTGCGGCTCTGGACAGACTCATCGCATTTGATGAAGCACTTATGAGACGAGTACCTACCTTGGCAAAATTCTGCTGGGTTACTGTAATAGAAGTTGTTAAATAGAAATCCCGTCCTTGAGGGCTGTGCCTAGATAGTGGACTTGATGGATGGGAGGGGGAAAGATATGATCACCGTCTCTGATGAGGGACGACAAGCCTATCCTAGTGATACATCGCTGCCTATGATCTCTGTGGTAGTGCCCATGCGCAACGAGGAGCGTCATATCGCTGAGTGCTTGGAGTCTCTGCTGCGGCAGGACTATCCGCCGGCGAGAGTGGAGATTCTGGTGGTGGATGGCATGTCTGAGGACCGCTCCCGCGAAATCGTCGGCGATTTCGTATCGAGAAATACCGATATCGAACTTCTCGACAACCCGAGACAAATACCTCCTACTGCTATGAACATCGGTATCCAACAGGCAAAAGGGGACATGCGAGTTGATGATTTTGAAGACGGCCGGTTCAGTGAGGAAGTGTTATGGAGGTTGAAGGGTCTTGGATACATCGATTGGGTGGATGAGCGAGAGAGGTAGCGTCTCGTGATCTCGAAATTTCACCCCGGCGTTAGGTGGCGGTTGCGGCTCTTGCGAGAGATGGTCGTATTCTCTCCCAACGACGTGGTCTTAGACGCTGGATGCGCCGACGGTTACGTGAGCTGTGAATTGGCCTCCTCTGTTTCCCAGGTGATCGGCATCGACATCGCTTCCCAGTTAATCCAGCATAACCAGAGACATATCAAACTACCGAATTTGAGGTTCGTCTGTGCGGATCTGCGTAACCTAGGGCAGCACTTCAGCGAAGGGACGTTTTCAAAGATAGTCTGCATGGACGTGCTTGAGCACACGAGCGGCTTTCAGGATATAGTCGCCATATTCTCCACTATTCTCCAGCCGGGCGGCCTCCTCTTCCTGACCATTCCGGTTGGGGGGCATGGACATTTTGAGCAGTCCGATGACCAAGTGTCTAGCATCCTAGCGGCCGGCGACTTTAGCATAGTTGAACTTCAAAGAGTCAGACCGCCTGGGGTTACATCTTTGGTCATGAATGTCGTGGGCGGCTTGAGCAGGGTGTTGTATGGGCAGCGGGAGCAGGCGGATGTTTGGACAGAGACGAGATCGTTCCAGTTTCTGAGGAGGGAACCGATGCTCTTTAAGGTGTACAGGCTGTTCTTCCCGCTTCTCAACTGGCTGACGCTTCTAGACCGCAGAGCCTATCGGCCAGGGGGAGGCGTTCTTCTGGCAATAGCCAGCAAGGTTGGAGAGAAGCAGGAACAATGAGTATGTCCCACAAGGAACGACAGGCCTATCCTACTCACATATCGCTACCTATGATCTCTGTGGTAGTGCCCATGCGCAACGAAGAGCGGCACATCGCTGAATGCTTGGAATCTCTGCTACGGCAGGACTATCCGCGGGCGAAAGTGGAGATCCTGGTGGTGGATGGGATATCTGAGGACCGCTCCCGCGAAATCGTCGGCGATTTCATATCGAAGAATCCCCATGTTCAATTGCTCCACAACCCCAAACGCATACAATCTAGCGCCTTGAACATCGGCATCCAGCGGGCAAAAGGGGATGTAATTATCAGAATTGATGGCCACTGCCGACCGGAAAGCGATTACCTCAGTCAGTGCGTTAGGTACCTTCAGGAAAGGAAAGCCGATAACGTCGGCGGCATGATGCGAGCGGTGGGCACAAATTACGCTGCACAGACAATCGCCCTCGCAACGAGTTCCCCATTTGGAATCGGAAACTCCAAATTCCATTACTCGCAACGGGAAGAGTACGTCGATACCGTATACCTTGGGGCATATCCACGGGCCGTTTTCGACCGCATCGGCCTCTTTGATGAGCGGTTAGTTGCCAATGAAGATTATGAGTTTAACTACCGGTTGCGTAGTAGCGGCGGGAGAATCTTCTACACTCCGGCCATCAAAGTCCTTTATTATTGCAGAGACTCGCTTTTTGGACTTTGGAAACAATATTTTCAATACGGCTTCTGGAAGGCACAGGTGATCAAGAAACACCCGAGATCGATCGCCCTCCGTCACTTGGTTCCTCCCATCTTCGTTGGCACTTTGATAACTACTGGCCTCTTGGGCTTGGCTAGCCATCAATTCCGCTACCTATTCGCTCTCCTAGTGTTGAGCTATTTGATAGCCTCGGTGGTTTTCTCGACAGCCGTCGCTCGCAGGGAGGGCTGGAGGTACTTGCCTATCTTGCCTTTGACCTTTGCCTGTGTGCACCTCGCCTGGGGATCAGGTGTCTGGTGGGGCCTGATAAGAGTGATCTCTACTTGGAGCCGGAATAGGAGTGAGGGCTAACGACGACTCGATATTGGTAGAAAAGGGGCAAGCGTATAAGTGGTAGGACCTTCTTGGCACTGAGGTCCTCTTGCGCGATTGCGAACAATATGAGAGAATGTGCGAGGCGCAAAGCCCCTATAGGGCCAACTAGGCGGCGGAAGCGATTGTGCGTATCGTATTAGGGCAGTTATCCTTAGACACGTGGCGGCATGCTTGCACCGACGACGGAGAAGTTTGAGAGTTGGACATCCCACGATTACCCCTTCGACTCTCTGAGAGGAAGAGATTACTGTTCTTGGCGGACAGCGTCTTGGTCCTGGGAGCAGTGCTGGCGGCTCTTTGGCTTTGGGCACTGAGAGCCAGCCACCCCTTTTCACAGGCTTATCTCTTCTCGCAGATTCACTGGTTTGCGGTCCTGGGGATACCTTGGCTGATTATCGCTGTGATCAACGATTTCTACAGGCCAGAGACGACTAACAACCTTCGGACGACTATCTACACCCTCCTTAGGATCACTGGCCTGATGTTATTAGCGTACCTCTCTCTCTATTTCTTCTCGCCCCCGCAGCGCTTGCCGCGGGCAGTGGTCCTTTTCTTCTCCTTCTCCTCCTTTCTCCTGGTGGGCCTTTGGCGCATTCTCTATTTCCTCATTTTGAGCCGTGCACCTTTCCGGCAGCGGGCCCTCATCGTGGGAGCTGGCTGGGCCGGACAGACAATCGCCCACATACTTAAAGAGAAGGTCGATGCCAGTTATCAGATAGTGGGCTTCGTCGACGATGACCCCCGGAAACATGAACAGACCGTTGAGGGTTTCCCTGTCCTAGGGACCCGGCGTGACCTTACCTCTCTCCTGATGGAGCAAGATGTCTCGTCCATGATCCTGTCCATTACCCACGAGATTCACGAGGAACTATTCAAGGCCCTCATGGAGTGTGTAGAAAGAGGCGTCCGAATCATTCCCATGCCTATCCTATATGAGGAGCTGACAGGCCGCGTCCCCGTGCAACACATCGGTGACAACTGGTATGTAGCCATGCCCCTCGACCACCAAGGCACTGCCGTCTTCTACCATCTGGCCAAGCGAGCCATGGACATCGTCCTGGCCCTCATCGGGCTCTTCTTCCTTGGCTTGGCTTTGCCCTTCATCACCTTGGCTACCTATCTGGATTCTCCTGGTCCCATTTTCTACACTCAGGAACGGGTGGGCAAGGGAGGCAAGACCTTTAGAGCCTATAAATTCCGTTCCATGGTCCCCGATGCAGAGAAGGAAGGTAAAGCAGCGTGGGCACAGGAGGGCGACCCTCGGGTGACACGGGTGGGGCGGTTACTCCGAGCTACACATGTGGACGAGTTCCCCCAGTTCCTCAATATCCTTAAAGGCGAAATGAGCGCTGTAGGCCCCCGCCCGGAGCGCCCCGGGTTTGTAGCCGAGCTAGAGAAGGAGATCCCCTTTTACCGAACTCGGCATTGTGTCAAGCCCGGCATGGCCGGCTGGGCCTTGGTCAGGCAGGGGTATGGTGCTTCCAAAGAGGATGCTCTAATCAAGTTGCAGTATGACCTCTACTATATAAAACACCAGTCGATATTGCTCGACCTGGTCATCCTTCTCAAGACCTTTGTGGATGCATTCACCTTTAGGGGTAGGTGAACAACCATATCTTGTCAAAGTCGGGATATTGATGGGTTTACAGAGCGGATGGACATCCGGATGAAGGAGATGAGCGCTTGAGCCACAACAAGGCAATCATCATCGGTGCTTCAACGGCAGGCTTGTTCGCAGCTTATCTCCTCGCCAAGGAGCGCATACCCGTTCAAGTCTATGATGCGCGTGAAACCCTGGGGCAGCCTTCTAGGACTTTGATCGTTACCGGCAAGTTGACGGAGATCCTGGGGTTCGTGCCTGACGAGGCTATCCTGAACAGGGTCGACCGAATCGAGCTGGTCTCTGCCAACCGACACGCGTCGGTGGGACTACAAGAGCCTGATCTCGTAATTGAGAGGCGGAAGCTCATCGAGTTGTTGGCCAGGAAAGCCAGCGAAGAGGGCGCGGAGATACGCCTCGGTTTTCGTTCCCTGGGTTTTGAGGATGAAGGGAACAGGTTACTCCTTTCCTTGGAAAACGTTGCCCAGGGCAGACAGCACACCGTCACCACCAACCTCCTCATAGGAGCTGACGGCGTCCTTAGCAACGTGGCCACGGCTATCTCAAGAGACTCGAGGGAGACGGCAACCATTGTTCAAGCGAAGGTGGTATTGCCCGACCAAGCCTCAGCGGATTCCGTAGAGGTATGGTTTGATAGAGAGCGAACCGAGTTCTTCTATTGGCTTATCCCAGAATCGGAGTCTAGGGCGGTGATAGGCCTGATCTCCATGAACGGCAGGAAAGCCAGAGAGAACCTGGAGGGGTTTCTGTCTTCACAAGGGTGTGAAACCCTCCAGATTCAGGCCGCTCGGGTCCCCTTGCATGATTCTCTACTGAAACCATCACGCGAGACCTCGAATTCCAGGATCCTCCTCATTGGGGACGCAGGAGGCCAAGTGAAGGCCACGACGGTGGGAGGAGTTGTTGCTGGCTTAAGGGGCGCCAGGGCAGCGGTCAGGGCCGTGGCGGGGCAAGCGCCCTACCGAAAGACGGTTCGAGGACTGAAGGCGGAACTCGACCTTCACTCCATGATGCGGGCCGTTTTGAATAGGTTCAGTGACCGCGATTACGACCGGTTGTTGGAGTTGCTGAACACAAGAGCTAGGAATCTCCTGGCCACCCACAATAGAGATGAGTTCAAGAGCGCCTTCTTTAGACTCCTTCTCACCCAACCGCGGCTTTTGCTCCTGGCTGCCAAGTCTTTGCTACGCATGAAAAGCATTCAGTGATGGCTTTCGGGTTATGGCTTCACTTCCAAAAATTCCTATCAATGTGAGAATCGCCAGAGGCATGCTATGAGTCGGGTTCTTGTTACCGGAGGTGCCGGCTTCATAGGCTCTCACGTAGTCGATTCCCTGATTGAAGCAGGACACGAAGTAGTAGTAGTCGATGACCTGTCCAGGGGTCGAAGGCGCAACGTTAACCCCAAGGCCAGGTTCTATCGGATCGACATTCGCAAAGAGGAACTAGCGTCGATATTCACACACGAACGACCGGAATACGTAAGCCATCATGCGGCCCATGTCGATCTGCGCCGTTCGCTCGAGGATCCCCTCCATAACGCCAGTGTCAACATCCTGGGATCTATCAACCTGCTGGAGTGTTGCAGAAGGTATGAGGTGAGCAAGATCATCTATGCGTCCTCAGCCGCAATATACGGAGAGCCAGAGCACTTGCCCTGTAATGAGGACCATCGTATCCGGCCCTCCTCGCCCTACGGAGCCAGCAAGTATACGGTGGAGCTCTACCTGTACCTCTACCGGGAAAACTACGGACTCGATTACACAATCCTTCGCTATCCCAACGTGTACGGTCCACGGCAGGACTCTCTGGGTGAGGCCGGTGTGGTAGCCATATTCAGTCTTCAGATGCTCCTAGGGGAGGAAGTCACGATCAACGGAAGCGGTGGTCAGGAGAGGGACTTTATCTACGTGGAGGATTGTGTGAAGGCAAATCTCTTGGCGCTGGACAACGGGAGCGGCGAAGCCTATAACCTTGGATCGGGGATAGGCACCTCCGTCAACCAGCTCTTTGAGGAGATGAGGCAACTCACTGCCTATCCCCTCAACCCGATGCATGGCCCTCCAAAGCCAGGCGATATCTACCAGATCTACCTGGGGGCTAAGAAGGCCGAGAGAGAGCTGAGATGGAGGCCTGCGGTCGGACTCCGTGAGGGGCTACAAAGAACCCTTGCCTATTTCAGAGAACAGCTGGCTATCATAGAGAAGCCCTCGCAGAAGAAGTCAAACTAAAGGAGGTGGATAGATGTCGACGCAACGGGTCCTCAAGAAAGTCTCAACCCCATTTCAACAACTAGAGCCCACGGCCGCGATTCTTGTCGTCAATTCCGTCGACCCGCAAACCAACACTATGAAGGTCTTTCTGGAAGCCATCAATGATGGGCAACTTCGTTACCTAGTCATAGCCAATAAGGTTGATCTAGTTGATGATGATAGGATTGCCCAAATCAGAGAGGCGCTAGGGATTGACTTGCTATCCACCTCAATGCTCACTGGGGAAGGGCTAGACGAACTGAAAGCCCAAATCGCCAACACTTTCGTCGCTGGAGATCGCATCGCTGTGTTAGGGGTCTTCAACAGTGGCAAGACCAGCATGATCAGCAGGCTGACTGGTTTGAACCTAGAGATCGGCGACCTGCCGGGGACCACTTTAGAGTTTACGGAATATTCCTACGATAGCTATGTGCTCATCGATACGGTGGGCCAGGTCATAGATATAAACAAGCCTCTCATGGTTAGTATCGACTTCTCCGATTGCGCAACTCTTGAGGACAAGATCGCCAGGGTGCTGCGACAGGATGCTGAGGGGATACTGGCGACCCTGGAGATCGCTGTGCCACGGATCGCTGCCGTGGTGGAGGTGCTCAAGAAGCAGATCGCTTCCGGGCACAAGATAGTGGTGACTGGAGCCGGTGCTAGCGCCCTGGTGGCCATGGAGATGGGGGGGCAAGGGGTGGAAACAGGTGTCCCCATCATGGTCTTCACTAACAACTTCGGTGATGCCCAACCCATAAGCTTCTCCAAAGGCACCGGTGAGGAGGAGATGGCCTTGGCCAGGTATATGACTCTGGCCCTCAACGAGGGTGATGTGATGATCGGCATATCCGCAAGTGGGGGAACCGGCTTCGTCTATGACGCTCTGCGACGGGCTCGAGATAAGGGCGCCATAACCGTGGCCATCACGGAGAATATCGATACCCCCTTGGGCAAGGCAGCGGACTATGTGATAAAGAGCAATGCCAAACCGGAAGGCCCATCTTCCAGCAAGATACAGGCAGCTCACCTGGCCATAGCCCATGCACTACTTCTTAGCCTCGCCGACGAACGGGGTATCACCGCCGACCAATCGATAGGCTTCATGTTGCCGGAGGTAGTCCCCACCAAGAAGATGGGCATCAAGTAGAAGTCTGGAGGGATAGATGAATTGTCTTGATAGCAAGTTCCCCACCCCTATTAGATTTGGCACCGATGGCTGGCGAGGGGTTATCAGCGATGATTTCACCTTTGCCAACCTTCGGCTAGTTGCCCAAGCGGTAGCCGATCACTTCAGCGAGCGAGGGCAAGCCGAGAAGGGATTGGTCGTCGGATTCGATACTCGCTTCCTCTCCGATCGCTACGCTATCGAGGTGAGCCGCGTGTTGGCGGCCAACGGCATCCAGGTCTACCTGACCAAATCCGATTGCCCAACACCGGCATTATCTTATGCCATCACCAATCTGGGCGCTGCTGGCGGCGTCATGATCACGGCCAGCCACAACCCCCCTCGGTACAACGGCCTAAAGCTCAAAGCCTCCTTTGGTGGCTCCATGATGCCCGACGAGACACAACGAATCCAAGAGCGACTAGACATCCTGGTCAGGGAAGAGGGACACCAGCCCAGCCTCATGGACTATGAGGCCGCCCTGCCAGGGACATCGATAAGCCGTATCGATCCCTTGCCAGCATATCTCGACCACATCCAGTCCCTCGTGAACCTGGAACTCATCGGCCGATCTAGATTGCGAATCGCCGTCGACCCCATGTACGGCGCGGCGCGAGGTTATGTTAAAGCCTTCCTACAAGAGGCTGGCTGCTACGCCAGAGAGATCCACGGGGAGATGAATCCTGGTTTCGGGGGGTTACACCCGGAGCCCATCGGCCGCAATCTAGAAGGGTTGATGGATCTGGTGGCTGCAGGCCCCTACGATGTGGGCCTTGCCACTGACGGCGATGGCGACCGCATCGGAGCTGTGAACGCTACTGGCCGCTTCGTCGATCCGCAGACCATATTCTGTCTCGTACTGCGTCACTTGGTTGAGGAGCGCAAGCTTTCTGGAGCGGTGGTGAAAACCGTCTCCACAACCCAGGCCGCCAACGTGATGGCCGAAAGGTATAGGTTGCCGCTCTTCGAGACGCCTGTAGGCTTCAATCACATCTGCGATCTGATCCTCAAGAACGACGTTCTCATTGGAGGGGAGGAAAGCGGTAGTATTACGATAAAAGGGCACATACCGGACGCCGATGGTATCCTCATGGCCTTGCTGCTGGTGGAGATAATGGCCACGCATGGGGAGCCTTTGCATGTCATAATCGGCAAGATGATGCAGGAGATAGGTCTCTTTCGCTACGCGAGGGAAGATGTTCCTGTTGGTTCTTTCTCCAGGGAGGAGCTCTTAGACCGGCTGGTTGAAGAAGCCCCGGCCAAGATTTGGGGAGTGAGAGTAGCCGGGGTGGGCAGCACCGATGGCGTCAAGTACTATCTGCAGGATGACAGCTGGCTTCTCATCCGGCCCTCGGGGACTGAGCCACTCTTAAGGATCTATGCCGAGGGAAGAAGTTGGGAGCAAGTAAGGACGCTTCTGGCTGAAGGGAGGTTGTTGGCGGGCCTGTAGATAGGCATTGGGCCGACTGTAAATGAGGGTTCTTATCACCGCTGGGGCAGGCCTCTTGGGATCGGCACTAGTGAACTGCCTCGCCGAGGCCGGCGAGTATGTCCCGGTGTTGGATGACCTGAGCGCGGGCGATCGGGTACTCCTCCAGCCTCATGTGAGCTTTGAGCGAGGAGAGAGGAAGATTTGACAGTTTGTTCCCCTTGCGTTCAGTGCGACGATCTCCCGACATCTGTTGGCAGGGACTATCCTCTGGAGAGGGGTTGACACGTGAGGCGTGGGATGTAGCCACTCTCTTTGCAGAGCCTGACGAACATGCAGTCTGTCGTTTGCAGGTAGATCTACCATATACTGAGCGACGTGGGCAACCTCCTCTCGTGAATTTTCGAAGGTTATATTCCCCCATGATTATCACCCATGATCCGTAACACAACACGCCTCGTTTGGAGGGACTTGACCGCACATATTCGCCGTGCTACACTTGCATTTGGCTAACGCGAAACCTGCTCGTTATCGATTGCCCTGCTGGCGTTGCTGGGAGAGCGCTAAAGAGGGGTGAGGGGCCAAGGGGTGAAAGGTAGTTTTGGGAGATGTTCAGAGCAAGGATTGCCTTGATAGATAAGATCCTCGAGCTAGTTCGCTACAGGGAATTACTCAGGAACCTGGTGATTCGAGACCTTAAGGTGCGTTATAAGAACTCCGTCCTGGGCTTTCTCTGGTCTCTCCTGAACCCCCTAATGATGATGGTTATCTTTACTGTCGTCTTTACCATCATGTTGCCCAACAACACCATCGATCGCTTTCCAGTCTTTGTCCTCTGCGCCCTTCTCCCTTGGAACTTCTTCTCCAGCAGCGTGATGACCTCCGTTCATAGCGTTGTCGGTAGCGCCCATTTGATAAAGAAGATATACTTTCCTCGGGAGGTGCTTCCTCTCTCCACTGTGCTCGCCAACTTGGTGAATTTCCTGTTGGCCATGGTCGTCCTTTTCGCCATGATGTTTGTCTTCAAGACCCCCTTTACCGTGTGGGTCTTGCTTCTGCCGGTGATAATTCTTGTCCAGGTGATATTCACCCTTGGTTTGGCCTTCTTTCTCTCCACCCTCAATGTGTTCTATCGGGATACAGCTGCGATAATGGACGTGGCTGTGCTTGCTTGGTTCTTTCTAACTCCAGTGTTCTACCCCATAACCATACTGCCTCACTATCGTGCTCTTTTCGGGCTGTCGCTGGATATTCAGCGCCTGGCCTATATCTTAAACCCTATGGCCTCCCTCATCGCTTCCTATAGGGTAATCCTCTACCACGGCGCTCCTCCAGCCCTTGACTTTCTCTCTCGGACCTTTGTAACGGCTATCGCTTTTCTGGTGATTGGATACTTGTTCTTCCTCCACTACAGTCGAGTCTTCGGCGAGGAGTTGTGATGGCCACCGCCGTTGAATTCGAGAGGGTCTGGAAGCGATTCCTTCTCCGTCATGAGCGCCCTCGTTCTTTTCAGGAGTTGATGCTCAATATGCTGAAAGGCAACCAGGACACCGCAGAGGAGTTCTGGGCTCTGAAAGATGTCTCCTTCGAGGTAGAAGCAGGAGAGACTCTGGGGATCATCGGGCCCAACGGCGCGGGGAAGAGCACCATCCTAAAACTCATCGCTCGCATTCTTGAGCCCACCTCGGGAAGGATCACGGTCAACGGCAGGGTCTCGGCTCTCTTGGAGCTGGGAGCTGGGTTCCACCCTGACTTAACGGGTAGGGAGAATATCTTCCTCAACGGGTCCCTTCTCGGTTTGAGTCGGAAAGAGATGATAAGCAAGTTCGACAGAATTGTCGAGTTCGCCGAATTGGAGCACTTCGTAGATGTTCCTGTCAGACACTACTCCTCAGGCATGCTGATTCGCCTGGGGTTCTCCATCGCCACAAGTGTGGAGGCGGATGTTCTCTTGGTCGATGAAGTGTTGGCTGTAGGTGACGAGCGTTTCCAGGGCAAGTGCTTGGAGAGGATGGGTGAGATTCAGAGGAAGGGGACCACAATCCTCTTCGTCTCCCACAGCCTGGAGACGGTGCAAAATGTATGCAGCAACGCCATCTGGTTAGATAGAGGGGTAGTGAGGGCGCGGGGATCACCGGAGGAGGTAGTTGACCATTACCTCTGCGGCATCGCCGCTGGTGAGCAACTGGACCAAGAAGGATTTGGGACCCTTGAGGCCGAGATCGTCAAGATCGAGATGCTGGATGAAAACGATCAAACAACCAAGAGTGCTTATTCTGGAGAAAACGTCACCTTCCGAATGGAGGTCGCCTTTCACGCCAACGCTGAAGCCCCTTTGTTCGGGTTCGTGCTGCGGAGAGACGATGGGTTGAATATGTGTGACGTCTACGATACCGACAGCAGGCGGCAGGGGATGAATAGCGAGTCGTTCGAAGCTGGTCAAAAGGCCGTTGTTGAGTTCAAGGTGAGACTGAATCTCCTGCGGGGTAGATACTCCTTCACCCCTGCCGTAGCCTACAGCGATGGAATCCGATTCTTCCATTGGTGCGAAAATGCTCTCTTTTTTGATGTGTTGGATGACGGATTTGCTAGAGGAATAGCTAATCTGGACACGGTTATCCTCGTTGGGCGGGCTCCGGATTGACGCTATGGGGTGAGGAGATGGGCGTGAAATTAGATATCTGTGGGGGCGAGGCTCCCTATGGGCACGGCTTCCTGAATGTCGATATAAGGAGACTGTCCTCCGTAGATTTGGTCGCTGATGCCCGACTGTTGCCCATAAGAACCGGGAGTGTTGAAGAGATATTCTCTTGTGGCACGCTTGAGCATTTCAACCTGAGCGATGCCGGAAAGGTGCTAGCCGAAATGCACAGGGTGCTGAGGCCAGGGGCGAAACTAGTGATTGGTATTCCGGACTTGGAGGCTATCTGTCGGGCCTACGCGAGTGGCGACATGGATTTCTATCTTGTGAATCAGTATCTATATGGGGCGCAAACCAATCCTCACGATCTGCATAGAAGTGCTTTCAACTTTGCCAAACTGAAAGAGTTGTTGCAAGCCGTTGGGTTTGTCGATATTGAGCGACATACCTATGATCTCCCTTTTCATAAGCGTGAGTACATGCTCAAAATTGTCTGTTTCAAAGCCGATCACTCGAAGTATACCAGCCAAAGACCGGACTCCCGAGCAGGGGAAGGTCAGGAGGTCAGGTCACGGGAGTCGAGCGCCGTGCATGAGGGATTAAGGTCTGACGCCGTACCCGATCTCAGTGCGGAGAGGGTAGTTCCCACCATCCCTGCACACAGCACCTCCTTTCAGGAGCACATGACAAGGTATATCTTCGCAGCTGAATTTGTGAAAGGAGGTGTCATCCTTGATGCGGGATGTGGCACCGGATACGGCGCGGCCTATCTTGCCAGCAGAGGGGCAGCGACGGTATATGGGATTGACACGGCAACGGAGGCAATTGAGTACTCGAGAGTCCATTATCAGCGTGACAACGTGATCTTCTCCGTTATGGATTGCACAAATCTGGATTTCCCTGACGAGACCTTCGATGTAGTGGTTTCTCTCGAGGTGATAGAGCATTTAGGAGATGCAGAACGCTACCTCTCAGAGATGCGCCGGGTCCTGAAAACGAACGGAGTCTTCATACTCTCCACCCCGAACAAGGCCGTCCATTCGCCCAATAGTAACAAGCCCCTTAACCCCTTTCATTTCAAAGAGTATACGGTTGCGGAGTTAGAAGAGACTTTGTCGGCACATTTCCCTGTGGTAGTGCTTTTCGGGCAGCGCAACGTCGGTGCCATCAGCATCTGGCGGCTTCCTTCAGAGCTGATGAGTCATGGAGAGGTTGCGCCGCACGTTCCGTGTGAGGCAATTCGCGCGATACCATGCAGGTCATCGACATGGACGCACGTCAAGGACTGGAAGTCGATTGACAGTACAATAGCAACCAGTCAGATCGATCCTTCCTATATCCTCGCGGTCTGTGCTGGTCGTGATTCACCAAGATTGAGAGGGCAGGATCATACATATCTGTTTCTCCCCTCCAGTCCCCTCGAAGACCTCTTAAGGCAGAGGGAAGAGTGGATCGAATGGCTGCAGGAAGGCATCCAATACCGAGATGCAAGAATTGAGACCCTGGAGACAACATTGGACCGGATCCACAGATCTCTCCCCTACAGGGTATATCAGATTGCCAAGCGTATGCTAGGGATGAACTGACTCCAACTTGTCGTCTATCATCTGCACGAAGAAGCGAGCTGGCAGAGAAACCCTCAGCTCGCTTTGGAACGTAGAAAAGGCCGATGCTCGGTCTTGCCTATGGCGTCAGATTGAAAGCGTTCGTGCTGAGACCGTCCCCTGAGCTTGGAAGCTCGTTGACTATAGCCACGATGGGTTGGGTAGAGGTAATGGTCGCAGCGCCAAGGAATCCATTAGGTAGCACAGGATCTAGGTAGTAGGTGCGGGAAGCTCCTACAGCCACGCCCGAAACTACAGCACTGGCGTAGTCCACGCCCGTTGTAGATGTGTAGGTCACGTAAAAATCGGCCGGCGCAGCCCCCACATTCTGCACTTGAATACCGGTTGCTGCTCCCCAGTAGAACTTCTTCACTAGAGGCACCGATATCCTAGTTGTCTGCAGGCCGTCGTTGAAGCCACTATGTGTAGTAGCGATAGAACCATCGACCTGAATCTCGTTGACGATGGCCACGATGGGTTGGGTAGAGGTAATGGTTGCAGCGCCGAGGAATCCATCGGGCAGCACAGGATCCAAGTAGTAGGTGTGGGAAGCGCCTACTTCGACGCCCGAAACTACGGCGCTGGCATAGTCCACGCCCGTTGTAGACGTGTAGATCACGTAAAAATCGGCCGGCGCAGCCCCCACATTCTGCACTTGAATACCGGTTGCTGCCCCCCAGTAGAACTTCTTAACCAAGGGGATGAAGATCTTGTCAGACTCCGTCCCGGAGGGAAAACCTGTGCCGACAGAGGCGGTGTTGCCCACGAACTCGATGTAGGCTCCAGCGATATCGCCTGTGGCAGTGAATACCCCCGAACCGACGAACCCTGTCGGCACACCGGCGTCTGCAGGGGAGAAGACCTTCATAAAGCCAGGGTTGATAGTTACAGGGTCACCCGTCCACGTATCTCCGCCCCGCTTGTAGGAAGGTGTCACTGTAACCTGCGCAGCATCAGTGTTCTGGATGTATATTTCCGTCGAGGCACCCCAGTAGTCCCTTTTCACCAATGCGAAACTCACTTGAGTAGCTCCCGCTCCGAATCCGTTGTAACTTCCCCTGGCATCGGTACTCAGGTTTACGACATTGGTCACAGCCCTAATAGGTTCGTCCGAGGAAACGACTGCCGAGCCCAGGAAGCCATCAGGCAAGTTAGGATCTAGGTAGTAGGTTGTCGATGCCCCTGGATCCACCGATACCACTGCACTACTATATGACGTAGTCCCATCCTGTGAGTGATACTCTAAGACAATCACGGCTGTTCCCGTGCCCACGTTTTGCACTTGTGTCCCGCTCACCCAGTTCCCTGGGGGAAGGGAGCCGTCGCCGATCGGCCCCACGGCCAAGGCCCCCCCGATAGCCACAACTAACGTCAGAGTCACCACGCTGACCCCTGTCCAAATCAACTGGCGTGTCCTCATCGTCTCTCCTCCTCGGGTTCCTCTCTCCCATCCTTCGATTGCCTCCTAAGTTTACAATGCTACTATGAGGATGTCAATAGCCATTGTGACCTATGTTGTCTTCATCATTTGGCACTTGGCTCACCCTTCTGTCGGGGTTTGCTCCCTAGGCTACCCTCCTCTGCCATTATCCTTATCAAGCATCTGGGTCTTGCCTCTCGATCCACAGCTTCAACAGGTTGTTCGCTCCCTCCCTGCGCCAGCTCATTCCCCTCTTGTTGAACCTTCTCCCGATGATAGGCTCGATGTTCTTCTCCACGCCCCGCTTCCCACCACTCCTTCGGGTACCGAACGCAAGAGCGATCCCCCCTCCTGGCTGGAGAGCATAGTGCCATCTACTTCCACTACCACGATCCCTCGCTCCCCTTCTTCTGCATCTTCCTTACAGGATCCCGGGGGAAGAGTATCCCCTTCCTCGAAGACCTTCCTCCCTTTTAGCCTGATCGTCCCTACGCAGCCTTCTTCCCTCCTCCTGCGCCCAGTGGTGTAGGGTCCGGTGACTCACCTCTTCCCCTATCTGCTGTCCAAGAACTCCGCCGCTTCCCGATAGGGATGGGCACTGGCCAGCTCTACCCCTCGCCTCCTCACCCCTAGCGTCTCTCTCTGGTTGGATTTCAGGCTCAAGAGCTCATCCAGGAAGTAGCGGTAGACTTTCGTCCTTCTCTCTCCTCCATCACTTGGTATCTGTGGAAGCGAAGCCAGCCGAAACGGGCTAGGAGATGGCGAGCTACTCTTCTTGATCACCTGCCCTTCGTTTTCCCCCAAGGCCATCTCCCCCAAGGAGGTGAGAACAGCCTCCCGTAGCTCCTTCCAAAGCGCCGCACCTCCTGAACCAGAATTTCCTCCAGACGGTTCCCATCTAGCCCATCTCGTGGTATACCTTCTTTGAAGGCTTTTCTCCTTCCACGATCCTGTAAGGAGACTCTCAGCATCTAGGCTTACCCCCACTTCTAGTGGTGATTTGTGCAAGGTGATCCTATCGCTTTTCTCTCTCCGCCAAGTGCCGAAGGTACAACCCATCCATGCCCTAATGGACCCACAGCAACATCAAAATCCACTGAGAGAACCATCATCTTCCGATAGCTTCCTACTGACTAAGACTATTGATCATATCGGTTCTTAGGACTCGCTTCGCCTTCCCTTCTATCAGCCCTATATCCAGCGACTCATGCCCTCGCCTATTCCCTCCGCCAAACTGTAGCTATGGACCCGTCTGGAAGCGCAAAGGTTCCTTCCATTCTCTGGAAGGGCAGATTCCCCTCATCCAGAAGCTCCAGCATTTGGTCGGTATATGGGAGGAGCCAGGTTGGCGTCCACGCTTGAAGCCCGCTCTTCGTGACAAGGTAGTCGCTGCTGGTGACGTCCGATAGTTTCTCTTCGAGGTTTTTCTCCCGCCTGTACGGCCATATGTAGGCCGAAATCCCCGTAACTCTTCTTTGCGCCTCGAAATTGAAGGAGTTGAAGTAAGGGTATGAAGGGACCACATAGATTGTTGGGGGGGCGTCTCCCATGGCCTCTTCCGCATCAGTGGCGATGTAGGCTATGATCTCCGCTATCGGCCAATGGGAAGGGTCGGGGTACGCTACATAAGAGAAATGGGTTCGCCACCAATCTCCATCCTCAAAGAACCTGTCTCTTAGGAAAAAATCCCAGCACACGGCTTCGGGGCCGCCAAAATAACCTTGGTCAAATAGTATGACATGGTCTAGTATGGGAACGTTTACCACCACCCTCGTTGGCAAGGCTCCGATTCCGAAGGCCTGGGCATAGAACTGGACGCTGCCCCCGACGACGATGATGGAGACGATGGCATATCGCAGACATCGGTTGGCAATGGCGCCCGTGCAGACGGCGATAGCGATTCCTATTACAGGCATGAGGGACAAGGCATACCGATAGTCCCTGTCCCAGGATACAGATAGGAAGAGATAAGGGATCAAAAACCAGAGGCCAAGGATCCACCATCGCCCATCGTTGGTCCGCCCCTTTGAGGTCCTGGAAAGGAGATAGGCGATGCCTAGCCCTATCAATACGAAAAGATAGAAATATGATATGCCGAAGCCTATGAAATCGTTATGAAAGTCGATCCATGCCCTAACCGAATACCTTCCACGCACAAGGTCCCCAAACGCTTCCTGGAGAGCCCCGCGAATAAACGGCATGCTGATTATTAAGAAACGCAATAGCAGGAGGCTAAAGGCACCCCCGGCCACGACCGCGAATACAAGAGCCCTTGGACGGTGGAAAAGGCGCTCTCGCAAAAGGCCGCTTTGGCGAACCCTGGAGAGAACAACGTACGCGGTCGGGGGCAGGAGGAAGAGCCAAAAGAGTTCCTTGGTCAGGAGCCCCACGACCAATGATGCTCCAAAGAGCAGAGTGTATTTACGCAGGTGAAATCTATCGCTTCGTAGCAGGAGACAAATGCTTGTAACAACAACCACCACCAAAAGGAAATCGATGTAGAAATAGCGGGAAAATGTGCCTATCAGAGGGATGGATGGCGTGATGAACGATGCCAGTAGGCTGCTCATTTTGTTTCTGGTGAGGTGGAAAGATAAGGTATAGGTCGAAATGATGAGTGTGAGTATCAGAGGCACGCTCACCAAGCGGGCTGAGTCGAAGGAGATGCCAAGAACCAGGTGGAATGGCACAGCCAGAAGCGGGAGGAGCGGAGGATGGGGGGACCAAGAAGTGGCATGGTGCAAGAAACCGCTCAGGTCGCGGAGATAGATGTCTTCCGCAAATTGGAAACTTCTCAGAAGGTAGCGGGATTGGTCGAAGTAAGGGGGAACCTTGTCAGCGGTGAGCCAAACGATATTGATCATGGCGTAATACAAGAATATGATGGCTAGCCAGACTTGCTCTTTCTTTGCCAGCGTGCGCAGGCCTCGTGTCATCTGCTTCCTCGCTTCCTGATAAGGGAAAGCCCTAGCCATCCAAGTTGGCATCCTTTGGCATCGTATCGTAGCGACTACCCGGAAATGTGCCCGCTAGGGAGGCCAGATGGCAGAGAGGACGCAGGAACATCTTCCTCCCCAGTGGCTCATATCAAGTGTGCTCCACTCGCAGGCATGCTATCACGACAGTGTGGCGGCGTCAAGTGAATCGGGCGTCTGTTCTTTGTCGACTCTGCAAGACATCAGTTGGTGGGTGCCATCACCGGTCAGGACAACCACGCGCTACTCGACCCTGGGCTTTCCACAGGCAAGCGGCCGCCACTACGGTGCCGGTGTTCAGTCCATTGACGAGACCGCGGCCCGCGGTTATAATTGGAACAGTCTCTCGTTAGCAATGCCACGATGGCGGCTTCCTTTCATCCGGTTTCTTTTTATCTTTGTTTGGTAAGCCGACGGGAGTAGGGGATCGATGGACCAGTTGAGCCGTTGCGATGTGTCGATTATCCTCCTCACAAAGAATGGCCAGCGGTATTTGAAGGAGGTTCTTCAAGGCATCTTTGAACAACAGACGCGCTACACCTACGAAGCCATCGCCATAGACTCCGGTTCCACGGATGGCACTCTAGAGATCTTAAGGGAATACCCAGTAAGAGTGGTTACTATTGAACCCCAGCAGTTCAATCATGGAGAGACGAGAAACCTCGGTGCCAGGCTTTCGAACCCCTCGGTCAACTACTTGGTCTATTTAACGCAGGATGCAACACCAGTTTCCGGTTGGCTGGATTCCCTCGTCGCTGTGCTTGAGAAGGACTCTACTGTTGCGGGGGCATTCAGTAAACACATACCCAGGCCCGACTGTAATCCCGCGCTCGCGAGGCAGATGACTGAGGAGTGGGAGCAGAGCGGAACGCCGAATCGCGTTGTGAAACGCATCGAGGATCTGGAAGACTATCTAAGACATAGATCTCGATACATATACTTCTCCAACACCAGTTCCTGCATCAGACGGAGTGTTTGGGAACGCATTCCTTTTAGTAAGATCGACTTCGCTGAGGATGCGGAGTGGGCAAATAGAGCGTTGCTTGCTGGGTACACCTTAGTCTATGAGCCGAAGTCGGCGGTTCTACACTCTCACAATTATCCTCTCCTCTACCAATTGATGCAGAATTTTGATCACGCGAAAGGCATGAGCGAGATATTGAGGGGCGCGGGATCCGCTCTCGGTCTACCTCAAATTAAGGCCCTGGTGTGGACCCTGGCACGAGATTTCGCATATATAAGACGCCAGGGGATTCCCGGACTACAGAAAGCCTTCTGGATTCTCTACAGCCCTCTCTGGCACCTTGCCACGTTGAGCGGCACCATATTGGGGCGGAATCACCATCGCCTACCGGAAAGGCTTGTGCGCGGTCTGTCATACCAAGCTCGGATGAGAGAGCGATAGAGTATTTATCTTGTGGGAGTCATTGGGGTGAAGATACTGCAAGTGGCGAACGGGTTTCCACCTACTGGCATAGGTGGTACAGAACTCCACACCTATCACCTCTCCAAAGAGTTATCGAGCAGAGGGCACGAACTCTATGTCTTTTGCCGAGAAGGGGACCTAGATCATAACGAATACGAGGTTTTGCAGGGTAGTTTTGAAGGCTTACAGGTTCGGCGAGTGGTCAACAATTTCCTCAACATCACCTCTTTCGATATGTACTACAGGAACGACGTGATTTCCCGGGAATTCGAACGATACCTGGAAGAAGTGCTCCCCGATCTCGTCCATTTTCAGCACTGCGTTGGGCTGTCAGGGTCCCTTATAGAGATCGCCAAGAGCGGTGGCTTACCTTGCGTGGCCACCCTTCATGACTATTGGTACATATGCCCCAGAGTGCAACTACTTCGCCCGGACATGTCCATGTGTCTTGGTCCCAATGAGGGGAGAGATTGTTTAGACTGCCTCTGGACATTCTCAACAGTAAGGGCCAGGCTGCGCAGACTATACTTCAAAATGAGAAACCGTCTGCCAAAGGGTCCTCTTTTGAAGGTGGCATCACTCTTCTCTATGGTGAAACTGCCTGTGATAGAGGCTCAGCGAGGAACGCCTCCCACCGTTCGCCGAACCCGCTATCTTAGAGAGGCGTTGATGCTGTGTGATGTAATCACAGCCCCATCGAAGTTTCTGAGAGACATCTATGCTCAAAATGGCATCCCGAGCGAGAAGATCACCGTCATGCCTCTAGGCATAGACACGAGCCCTTGGAAGAACGCCAAGATCACCCCACCACGTCTCACGGGGCGTCTTCGCTTCGCCTTCATCGGCAGGCTCCTTCGGCATAAAGGGGTGCATCTGCTGATGGAAGCCTTCAGCGCACTGGAGCACGACAAGGCAGATCTCCTGATCTACGGCTTCGAGGACGAGGGAGACCCCTATGCGGGGGACTTACAACGGTTGGCCTTCAGAGACCCGAGGATTCATCTCATGGGCCGATATGAACGCCATGACCTGCCAGAGATCCTCGCTAACATCGATGCCGTTGTGATCCCTTCCTTGTGGCATGAGACCTTTTCCATCGTGACTAGGGAGGCTATGCTTTCTCACACTCCGGTGATCGCTTCGAGAGTTGGCGCAATCCCAGAGATCATCAAGGAGGGCGAGAATGGGCTCCTTTTCGAGCCCGGCAGGAGCGACGATCTCACGGAGAAGTTGCGATATTTCATAGCGAACTCGGATCAACTTATCGAGGCCAGCCGTCAGGCGGAGATCCATGTTCGGCCGATCCAAGGATATGCCGCTGATATGGAACGTCTCTATGAGATGATTCAATAGGCAGGGGCAACAAGTGTTGGCGCATGCCTTTCGAGACCTGGGCCCACGACCATGAAAGTATCTGTCGTTATCGTAAATTGGAATGGAAAGAAGTACTTGGAGAGGAATCTGCCGTTTCTTTGGAAGCAGACCCATACGGACTACGAGGTTGTCCTCGTTGATAACGGCTCCAATGATGGGTCGGTCGATTTCGTTGGTGAGCACTTTCCGCAGACTCACATAATTCGAAATGATACCAATCTGGGATTCAGTGTGGCAAACAACATCGCGATTCAGCAATCGAGTGCCGAATTCATTGCTACGCTAAACAACGACGTGCGGGTGACCCCTCAGTGGCTTGCCGAGTTGATACGGACGGCCGAAACATATAAGGATGTAGGTATGTGCGCATCGAAGATCCTCTTCCACCGCCGGCCCTACCTGATCGACGCGGCCGGCATAACGGTGGATAGAATAGGCACCGCTTGGAACAGGCACAATGGGGAACCGGATACCACAGAGGATGTCGAGCCCACTGAGGTGTTCGGGTCCTGCGCGGCAGCGGCTTTATATCGACGTGAGATGCTCAACCAAATCGGCCTCTTTGATGAGGACCTGTTCGCTTTCTATGAAGATGTTGATCTAGCCTGGCGAGCCAGATTGGCAGGTTGGCGCTGCTTCTATGTCCCTACAGCAACGGCCTACCATACGCATTCAGGTACAGCCGGGGAAGGATCACCCCTAAAGAGGTACTTGATAGGTAGGAATAAGGTTTGGGTGACCCTGAAGAACTATCCTTCTCCCGAATTGTACTACTATCTGCCACTGATGCTTGCATATGATGCGATGTCCGTCGCCTATGCCCTGCTCTGGAGCAGAGACAGCCACTTTCTTTGGGGGAAGGCTCATGCCCTAGCAGGACTGCTCAAGATGCTGAGAAAACGAAGAGAGATACAGAAGAATCGGCAGGTGGCTTTCCAAGAAGTGGAGAGGCACATGGATCCTTTGCAAAGCCCGATGGGTGTGCTTAGAAGGCACAAGCGCTTGCAAGAGATCCTTCAAGATGCAGACCCCATCGAAGGATCATAGCATTTTCGCACTGGCTCTCCTCAGGTGGGCTTTCTAGGCGATGGATCTGCCCCTCGGCACCACGACCCTCATCAGCTGCATATCTCTTCGTGGCGCTCTCCCGCCTAAATAGGACATCTGTACTATTGCCGTCCCAGAATGAGGGCTTTATTATGGAATTGTATTTCCATATTTGCGGTGCATGGACCGTATTACTTAAACCGTGTGTAGGCGTTCCCTGCCAATCGCAACGGGAGGCACTCGACCTTGCGAGGACCTACAAGGCATAAGATCCCCATCAGCCTCGTCCTAGCCGTATCTATTCTCCTCACCGCAGTCTTCGCTGCGGCCTCAACCTTTTCCGCCCCAAATTCCCTTTCCTCCGAGTTTCCCTTACCGCCACCAGCCGAATACGATGCCTCATCCAGCGGTCACCCGTTGAGAATCGGCTCAGGGACACTTGCTGGTCAACAGCCCACCCCCGCCAGCTTCATCTATCTTCCCTTCCAAGCCAAACACTATCCGGGGGTCTATCTGGGAGTCTACATACCCGTTACCCTAGACTATGTCTCCGACCTCTCCGCTTTTCAGAGCAATACCGGAAGGAAACACTCTATCATCAGTTTCTATTCAACGTGGGACTACTCCTTCGCCAGCGTCAAGTGGATATACGATGCCATAATCGCTAACGGTTCTACCCCGATGGTGGCTTGGATGTCCTACCCAGGCGATACCTACCCTCTCTCTGGCATCCTCAACGGTGACTTCGACGGTATTATCCAAGCCTATGCGATGAGCCTGAGGGACTATGGACACACCATCTTCGTGCGCTGGGGCCACGAGATGAACCTGGTCGAGTATCCCTGGACGGGCTACCAGAATGGCCAAGACCCTAGCAAATACATAGCGGCCTATCGTCACATCCACGACATCTATGAAAGCGTGGGGGCCACGAATGTGCTGTGGGTTTGGTCTCCCAATTACGCTAGTTGGCCAGGTGAGCACTGGAACGATTATAACAATTACTATCCTGGCGACGAGTATGTCGATTGGATAGGGGTCGACGGCTACAATTGGGGGAAAAGCAGCCTCAACAGCAACCATGAGTGGGATAGTTTCGACTCCCTCTTCGCGGACTTCTTTGGCGATGTCAGCAGCCGCTATCAGGGAAAGCCGCAGATGATCGCCGAGTTTGCCAGTGTAGAGGATGATGGGGGAAGCAAGGTGGGCTGGATCACCGATGCCTATAGCAGAATGATCGCCTCCTATCCCAACCTGCGAGCCGTCGTCTGGTTCAACGAAGCGGTCTACGATCCCACCATACCTGGCACAGCGGATTTCAGAGTGGAGTCTAGCGCTGCCAGTCTCGATGCATACCGCGGTGCGATCAACAACCCCTATTTTCGCTCTGAAGCGCCCTACCAGTAACCCGTTCTAAGGCCCTGGGCGGGCATACGAAGCTCAACCCCTGCCCGATCACAATGTCCTCGGCTCCAGGAGAATCGAGTTGCCCCGTCGCGTTCGAATTTTTCTAGCGCAGGTTGACAAATTCGCCGCCGTGGATATTATCCTATTTACATGCCGTGAGAGACTCTGAGGTTACGATCGCTTTCATCGTTGACCAGCGGCAAGATCTCACGGGCGAGATCAGCGTCGTCTGCAGGGTCAAACGCCTACAGTTGATAGAGATGGCGTACTTTCACCGCCATCACCGGCTTCTAGAAGGTCTGGATCGGATAGCGTACAAGGTTGGTCCCTTTGCATTTGGGACCCTTCTGGCGCTTAACGAGCCCTACTTGCCTAAGGCTCTCAACTCCTGGACGGGATACCTCATATAGAGCGAAGCCTGTGGCGATCCCTCCAAGGAGGGAATTAGCGATGGTTGACGCCATCCTCTGCAACTCCGATATGGAGTCCACCGAGCCCAACTACCTGGTCTTCGCCAAACTAGAGGCTGTCCGGTGAGGATCTGAGAACGAAGAGAGGGTGCGCCTGTTCGCCTTCGATGCACAGGCCGAACCCGTTGACGATATGACTCTAGGAACAGAAACAGAGGTGGCCTCTTGAGAATAGCCATGATCGGCCCCTTCGGCCTGGGGCCCAAGGGAACCATGAGGATGCGAGCTTTGCCCATGGCCCAGGCCCTGACGGCTCGAGGCCATGAGGTGGAGATGTTCTTAGCCCCCTGGAGCAACCCTGAGGATTCAGGGAGAGAGGAGGAAAGGGGAGGGGTTGAGATCTATAACATCACCTTGCCGCCCTCTATCCCCCTCGTGGGCCATCTAATCATCACTTGGCGACTCCTCTCGCGGGCCCTGAAGAGCAAACCCCATATCGTCCATTGTTTTAAACCTAAAGCCTATTCCGGCCTGGTGGCAATGGCTATCTGGTTTCTGCGGAAGGTAGGTCTGGCTAGTGTGGGGCTGGTGATGGATAGCGACGACTGGGAAAGTACAGGAGGGTGGAACGAGATCGAAAACTACACCTGGTTGCAGAAACGGTTCTTCGCCTTCCAGGAAAAGTGGGGGTTCACTCACTGCCACGCCCTTACAGTAGCCAGCCGCGCCCTGGAAACCTTGGCCTGGTCGGTGGGGGTTGAGCCTGGCAAGGTCTTCTACGTGCCCAACGGGCTGAGGGTCGAAGCCCCCTTTGAGCCCTCGCCACCCAAGGGAAGGCCAACGGTGCTTTTCTATACCCGCTTCTTCGAGTTCACTTTGGAGCGGATGGTGGAGATCTGGCAACGGGTAGTCGAAGCGGTCTCCGAGGCGCAACTCTTGGTGGTAGGGGAGGGGCTATTTGGGGAGGAGAGTGAGTTTCTGCGATTGATGGACGAGAGGGGGCTGGCGGACCGAGTTGACTATCTGGGATGGCTCGAGGGGAAGCGACTCAAAGAGGCACTCCGTAGCGCCGATCTGGCTCTCTACCTCTATGATGACACCCTGATCAACCGCACTAAGTGCTCGGTGAAGTTGATTGAACTTATGGCCACCGGGTTGGCTATCGTGGCCGATGATGTGGGGCAGAACCGTGAGTATATCGAGCATGGCATATCCGGTTGGCTGGTAGCGCCTGGGGACGATAGGGCTTTTTCGGAGGCGGTAGTTGAACTGCTTCGGGATGAGGAGCGAAGAAGGGAGATGGGGCGAAGGGCTCAAGAAAGGGTGAGGGGTAGGTTCGATTGGGCTATCTTGGTTGAAACAGTTGAGGAAGCCTATCATATGGCTCTGAAGGGAGCGTAAGAGTGCTTTCGAATGGGCGCTTGTGGCTTGACCAAAGTGGTGGCCTGGCTAGGGTCTTCATCTGCCTTCTCTTTCTCCCGCAGCCAGTCCGGGGCCGTGCCGGAGCGGCAGTCGCCCACCGCAGAGGTCATGCGCAAGGCCTCAGACCCCCTTTGGATACTCGGCCACACCGGCCAGCACACACTCCAGCTTTCGAGCCATGCATTCGAAAAGGCACTCCTTTGGCGTGTACTCTTCAAGATAGCGAGAGAGGGTATGGGAGAAGTCGGGGGGAAGGCTCCCGGGCCTCTAGGACCGTCTGCGCAGCCCGAATTGTAGGCTCGCTGCCCTAGCCTCTGGCTTACTCCCTGCTTCTCCGCTACCCGCTCCACGGTCTGCCATCGGCCTCCTCAGCCAACTGAGCCCGAAAGTCCTTTCAATGAGGAGACCATCGTGATGAAAACGTCCCCTCACCTGCAACCACCCCTTTACTGCAAACCTCGAGGATCGAAGGAGTATCCCACTCCCCGGTGGGTCACGATAACTTGAGGATTCGAAGAATCCCGTTCTATCTTCCGTCTAAGTCGATAGATGTACTGGCGCAGCAACAATTCGCTCCATGCCTCCTCAAAGGTGCTCGATATCCCAGCTAGGAGCCGATTGTGGGACACCACCTGACTGCTGTTACTCGCCAAGTAAGTGAGCAGGCGAAACTCCTTGTTGGTGAGGGCCAGACGCTTGCCACGAACGTTGACTTCATGAGTGTCGAAATTGATCCAAAAGCCATGTTGTGCCAGGATAGCAAGACTATCTTTCGGCGACCTTTGATTCGTCCTACGCAAGAGAGCGGCTATGCGCGCCACGAGTTCCTCCAAGCCCCCTGGCCACCTCATACAATCATCCGCTCCGGCTCTCAGCATTTCTACAACACTTGTCTCATCTGCGATGGCGATGATCAATACCTCGGATAGCTCCCTCACTCGGCGACAAGCCTCCTTGGCGTTCCAAGCCAGGGAACGGTGATCGTCCGCCAGTATTAGCAGGGAGGGCCGGTAATGAGTGAGTTGGTGAAGCAAGTCCTGTACCGAGCATACTTTTGCCATTCGATATCCACGCCGGGTAAGGCTCGACTCTAACTTGCCCAGCAAAGCAAGGTTAGTTCCCGCCGCTATTATCCTAACTTCCACAGATCAGACTCCTCTTCTCCTTCGAGCTCACTTCTCAAGAGCGTGCCAAACGCTACCTCGTAATAGCAGGCCAACATTGCGCACAGGTAAAAGCAGGGTTAAAAAAGGGTAAAAACTCTCCCAGGGCAATCGAGTGTCGCCCCGCAAGTTCCCACCATTTTGCCTCATCTTAGGCAGTACTCCCAGCGACTCACCTCGACACTTAATGGCCAGAAAATAGGCGATTGCCGAATGGCGATGGATGTAGTTGTATCTTTCCACTCAAGCCCTAATCGACGCCGAACCTCTTCAAGTGTCTCACACTCCCTGGGGTAGACCTCTTCCGCCTTATGGGGGTCTAATTCCGGGGCCTCTAGGATTCCCACCGAGGTGGCATGAGGGTAGGCGGTACGGATATCCTCAATCTCCAGATTCTTCACAGGCTCCCGGAAGCGTTGGCTGGAGAATCAGGTCGAGGGAACCACAGTATTTGCGCCAGACTTGCTGCCCTGCTGTAGAAGTTCAACCCTACTTTGGGCCCCCAATATGGAAATCATTGCCCTGGCTTGATCTCCTTTCCCAGATGAAGATCGCGCTTGCCTTCGGGATATCAGGTATCCACCACTGCGTCGTAGCCTATGAGAAAGTGCTTGTCAATGGGGACGAACCTGCCGAGGACACGGGGGGCGCGTCGGGGTTTTACATTTGTGATTGTCCTCTATCTGGAACCAATAGCGAGTCTCTTCTAGGGAGCTGAGAAATCAGGCATTGTTTTCGCCGCCTTCGACGGACATAGCAGCTCGCCTCCGAGTGGAGCAGGGGGTGTGCCCCGTGCGGAGGAGATGAATCTGGACGGTGCATGTTCCACTCAAAAGCTTTGACCTCAGAAGAATCAGAGGCCACTCGAGCAGCTACGGTGATAGAGCTGGACCAGAAGCCTTAGCCTCCAATCCGCTCCTACCACGGATGTGGCCTCTAGGCTTTCCTCATTACCGCTTCCCCTTACGGCCCCCGGAGTGCGGTCCTCGGCATAACCTCGACTCCCGCCATGCGCCTGCGCTGAGTTCACGCATCCCCGTTCCCTTCCTGTTGCGGCCCGCCGCCCGGACTCATTTGCTACCACCAGAGAGCCCTGCGGAAGCCGCATCTAGTGACGTAACTTTTCCAATCACCCCTCTAGAGGTCTGCAAATTCCGTCTTTCGTACTTTGATCCCCTGTCTCCTAACCGCTACCCCACTTGGCAGGAGAAGCTTATACAGCAGGTAGCCTCTACCTTGTAGGCGCTACCATCGTCGTGTAACTAAGTTGGATATCCTACTCATCCGATCCCTGACAAGGATATCTACCACCGGCGCCTTCTGACGCCAATCAAGGCAAAGGTCTGTGATGTGGCAGACAGAAAGAACGATTGCCGCTCATCATGGAACTCGACAAGCAATGGTTGGAGTGCTATCATACCACTGCCAGGGGCGAGGCCGACCGCAGCCGTGGGCCTCGAGCCCGAGGCATATGCTGGTCTCTGAAGGAGAATATTTCACCAAGTCAAGAGTCCGGCCTTAGGTGTGGGTGATAAGCCCTAGTTTCAAGGTGGACCGAATCTCTCCGGCCCCTGGCGACTGCGATTATCCATTTTATGTCGAGAGATCTATTATCAACGCTCGGTCAGGAAAAGGAGGTGCCAATCACGAAGGATTAAGTGTCATGACCTGGCAACTGTTGTCTTGAAGGAGCGTCCTTGAACATAGGGCTTCTCTCTTGGGCAGAAGGTGACGACCATCCTGATTCACCCAATTGGTGTAGAGCAATATAACTCAACTCATTCCTTTGTCGATCCAATGAGGGCTGGAGAGGCAGAGCTGGTTCGCTTCAACTGATTCAGGGTAAAGCTTGATCGTGGCCCTTCGCGCCTGAGGACCTTGGGCCAAGTCCTCAAAGATTACAGAACCATGGCCCTGAGAAGGGACGTCCCCTTTTTGATGGGGCGCTCCTTGCCAACGGATCATCTTTGCGATCTGTGCGGAGTCTGTTCGTTCATAGTCAGCCCTAGAGCAACGACAGGAGGTGATCGAATTGACCACATATGTTGGTATCGACATAGGCTCTCGTTTTCACAAAGTAGCTATTATCGCACAGGAGATGATGAAAAGGGGCGACTCCGAATGGAAAAAGACACCCACGTTCAAAGTTCTCAATCGCCGTGCCGATTTCGACTCGTTGGTCGAAGGAATTGTTGCGGCCAGTGGCCCACAAGAAGAGGAGGCGGTAGTCGGGCTTGAGTCGAGCGGATACTACTATTCCCGGCCCATTGCTGAGTTCCTGGGGAAACGCTTCACCCTCCTCTTCGTGGATGGTGCAGCGGTGAAGGATGCACGCGAGCGGTTCTTTAGCATCACCTACAAGGACGACGATGTCGATGCGCGCTGTATAGCCCGCCTGCTCTTCCTTCGAGACTCGCTCGGTGAACCTCTTGGTGTATCTCCCGTTGCCCTTGATCTTGCTGACCGCTCCCAAGCGATCAGGGTGCTGTCACGACAACGACGAGCGATGCGCAAGATGATCACGGCGACGACAAACCGGCTGCAGAGGATCTACTCGGGGGTCTTTCCAGAAGCCGCGGAGCACCATTGGCCTGCCATCCTAAGGGTTGCGGACTCCTTTCCGATTCCGGCAGAGATCGCTGCCGCTCAGCCAGAGCAGCTCAAAGGGATTCGCTCCCGAAGGAGACGAGAAAGCCTCATCGCCTTAGCCAAGGACACAATCGGCGCGGATGCCACCCGTTACCGGCGACTTATCCTGTTCTTGGCGCGTCAGTTGAAGCAACAACGGGAGCTCCTGGAAGAGATCGAGGAGGAACTTCGTGGCGAACTATCCACTCATCCACAAGCGCGCATTCTTCTCACCATTCCTGGGATCGGCCCTTGGACTGCTGCCGAGATCATCGGGCTAGTGGGAGACATTCGCAGGTATCCCACCAAGAAGAAGTTCCGCAAGATGTTGGGTGTGTATCCGGTATCTGAGCAAAGTGGTGTTTCGCTCAAGCGGTCCCGAATGGGCAGAGGAGGTGCCCGATCGGGACGTGGCAGTTTGTACATCGCAGTGGTAGGATTGCTTGCTCCTAACCGGCGTCCGAACTTCATAGCCCACTATGTCGATCGCCGACGATCCGAAGGTATGGGAGGAAAAGCGGCGGTTATCGCTGCCATGGGTAAGCTTGCAGAGACCATGTGGTCCTGCGTCTACCACAATCAGCCATTCGATGCTGAGCGAGTCAAAACACCCAGGCCTAGGGCAATTTGTGGAGGGTAAGGGAGAGTAGTGATGGAAAAGCCTGACGGCCTTTGAAGTTGTGTACCATCAGGCCTCGGCAGGGACTCGCCATCTGATGGCAGAGCGGGAGAAGGAATGTGAGGGTGTGGCCGCGGCATGACTGATTACTTGGCCGCTAACAGGCTATCCCAGCAAGAACAGCCCCCTCGGAGTGAGGATCGAAGGGGCTTGCCCTCCATCCAGACTCGTGGTAGGGTGAAGGGCAGATAGGAGGGCGGTAGATGAAGAAAGCAATTGCGGTCACCGTCTTCTGCGTCATATTGGTCGCCTGTGGCGGTGTGACTGCTCCGGCCCTGCCATCACCAGAGGATCCTATCTATCTCCCATTGGTCTTGAAGCACTGGCAGCAACTGCCGCCCATAGCCCTCCAGGATTGGCCCCGGCCCGCCGACGACAACGGACTCTGCATCCACTTCCTGGCCCGGGGTTATTACAGCGATGAGGAGTTGGACCTCAACATCTGGCGCATGAAGACCATGAGGATGAAGTGGGCACTGGTTATATATGAGGATGAGATTCAATTGAGGAAGGCCGCAATAAAGTTTCGAGATGCGGGGATCACCGTCGTCTGGCGAAAGATGCGTCGCCCCTACCAGCCTTTCTTCGAACTGGGACGCGACGTCCAGATCCTACAAGAACTGGGGATGCCCCCCTACATGCAACTCTACAACGAGCCCGGCACCCCCGCGGAGTGGGACGGTAAGGAGATAGACCAGGAGCGTTTCCTGAACAACCTGTTGAAGGCGGCCGCCCAGGTTTACAACGCCGGGGGCTACGTGGGCCTCCAGTTCGGGGACGAGAGATTGCT
>JRER01000876.1_pt1 | contig 29766 bp, 28 predicted proteins | sample 210161 | NCBI WGS metagenome assembly JRER01 (sample SAMN03019618, study PRJNA260268) | marine sediment metagenome | biome: Marine; feature: Sediment; material: Clay; isolation source: clay from marine sediments 136 meters below sea floor depth collected from... | place: New Zealand: Canterbury...
AGAAACAATGGAGAGATTGTTTCAACCCCAGATAGACCATTGATCAAAAACATAGATGACCTGCCCATTCCCGAACGCGGCCTGTTGAATGCTGAGTATACCTCCCTCATTCACGGTGTTGAGGCAGCAACCAAAAGGTTCACCACCGTGGTTTCTTCGCGTGGGTGCCCATTCCAATGTACTTTCTGCGGTTGCCGAAAATTTGCAAGAGGCTGTTGGAGGCCTCGGTCGGTTGAGAGCGTCATGAAAGAACTGGTCCTTTTGAAGAGCGAGGGGTATGAGCAGTTTCTCTTTGTGGACGATAACTTTACGCTTAACATTAAACGTGTCATCAAGCTCTGTCAACGGCTTAGAAAAGAGAATATGAACTTTGAATGGTTCTGCGACTCAAGGGTCGACCACGTAAGTTATGACATGTTTAGAGAAATGGTGACGGCTGGTTGCAGAATTTTATATTTTGGGATTGAAAGTGCCAACCAGAGAATTTTAGATTACTACAAAAAAGGCATAACTCCAGAAAAATCTCGCCGAGCTATCAACAAAGCTAGAAAGGCCGGCATGGATGTGATCGTCGGCTCCTTCATCGTAGGCGCTCCGGATGAAACCAGAAAAGAGATCGAGAACACCCTTCGTTTCGCACACGAGCTGGACATTGACGTGCCTCAGTTGAACATCCTCGGCGCGTTTACTGGCACCGACCTGTGGAATGAAATGGTTTCGAAAGGCTATATTGACGAGGATGCAATGTGGGAAACCGGGGCCTATGTGGCTAACATCTCGCCAAACGCCGTGCCCTTTGACGAAATACGCCAGATGGTTTATGAGTACTTTAGGAGCTTCTACCTTAGGTCGGAAGTGTTGGCAAAAGAAATCCTGAGAACAATCAAGAGTCCCTATCGGCTTTCGGCTCTCGTCAACAACATTCCAAGAATCAGCGAGATCGCCGAGAGCGTGCAGAGGGGGGTTAGACTCGACTAGTGGTTATAAGTGCCTTTGAGTTTCTTTGCACGCATGCATGTTCTGAAAAATGGAAACTAATGCTCCGATGCCTTTTCATTTGTCGCTTGACCACGACCATTGCTAACGATGTTCCTTAATGCGCGCGCAAAAACAAGGATTTAAACGTAATTTGTGTAGTTTGGCGCCGGGGGTGGGATTTGAACCCACGCGACCTCGAAAGGTCACAGGCTTTCCGCGGGCTTTTATGCGTGGACTCCAGGCTTGAGCCATACGTTGTCTCGTGATGTCTGCTCCCTACCGGATTTCCCGCTTTTTTGCGCTGTTTTGCTCTAGGAGACCCCGGCTTCTAGCATGTTAGAAGGCTGGGAGTTGTTTTTTAGGTTTTTGAATTTAAGCGGTTTTGTGCCATGCTTTTGGGTAAACACCTCGGTGCATGAGCACTCGTGAGGTTTTGGCTATGAGTCCGTGGTTCATTTTCAGAATCTGCTCGGTTGATGCCAGCGCTTTGGCTAGAGCTATGGCTTCTCCCTTTTGAGTCAGTAAGGCTATTGTGTCGTTGGGTTTTATGTTTGTTTCCAGAGAGACTACGCCAGGTGCCGCTAGGGAGGCTCCGTGGCAGATGGCGTCAACGGCTGAGTCGCGTATGTAAATCTTTGGTAGGGGTTCAAGCGCTTTTTCCATGGGTTGTATAAACTTTCGCAGTAAGGTTTCGTCTCTTGTTTGTTGCCAACTCGACTGCAAGTAGGCTAGGTCATGCAACGTTACCAAGCCGTTTTCCTCTGTGAACGGCCCAGCCCGTGTTCGCCTAAGCTCTTGCATGTGAGCGCCTACACCTAAAACCTCGCCAATGTCATGGCAGAGCTTGCGAATGTAGGTTCCAGCTTCGCAGCCCACTCGAAACAACACGTTGCGTTCGTCTTGCTCAAGAAAACGCAGATAATAGATTTTTCTTGTGCGAACTCTTCGCTTAACAGAAGCCCTTATCGGCGGACGCTGATAAATGACACCGCAAAACTCTTCTAAGACCGCTTTAACACGGCTTTCAGAAATCGCGTTGTGTAGTTTCATAACGCATAGGTATTCTTTTCCGGCGAACAGAAGCGCCTGCACAACTTTTGTGGCTTCTTCTAGCGCAATCGGCAAGATGCCGGTCACTTTCGGATTTCCCCAGCATGAAAGAAAGCTCTTTTTCCTTCATGCTTCTAGGGTTCCGCCGTGACCTGCGTGTTCAATGTTGAGGAGACGCTTAACCCACGCTGTGACTTCGTGGCTTGAAGGACCTGCAGGCTTGTCAAGATTGACAACGCCAAATCGAATATAGTCTTGAATTGGACGCTCTGCAGGTTGATGCCCACAGCGAGGGTCGATTTCCTCCTCAGCCTTCACCATCAACTTACGCTTGATTTCCCAAGGCGGCAGAGTTTTCGGCATATAAATCGTCACCATTGATGCAAAATGGAGCGAGCAGAGTTAAAAGAGTTGAGGTCGCCGTCTTGTCTGTGAGGATTTTTTTGCACCTTAGAAGCGGGCTGGAATCCAGTTTAGCGCGCTTACTTCGCATATTGAGCACACTTGCAAACAAGAGTCTATCTGTTCTGGGAAAAACCTAGTTAGGCTATGTAACCGATTTTTCTCTGTTTTTCAGAATTAACTGGCTTAAGATTAAGCGCTTGCAGAAGCAGAGAGGAATCAAGCCATAGCTCTATCTGAAACTGTTTGGCAACTCTCACAGCTTCATAAAGCAATGGAATGTTTTCGACGAACAACCATTTATAGGCTTTAGACAAAGCCTTATTCTCCTTTCTCCAAATTGTATCTGAGAACTTGGTTCTTTATAGAGATGCATGGAGAAAGCCAATAGAAGAAACTTCTATGTGCATGACTTGTCTTCTCTTTCTTAGCCATTAAACTTAAGTTTTATCAACGTGTTTGCATTTCACAATGTTATGTGGGGTCGTAGTCTAGCTTGGTTTAGGATACCAGCCTGGGGCGCTGGAAATGGCGCGTGGTTGCGTGCCGTCGGTTAGGTCCGGGGTTCAAATCCCCGCGACCCCACCAAAGTTTTCGCCCGGTGATACGAAGAGAATAAGCTTGTTATCTCAGATTACCCTACGTAGACACGCTGTATTTCGAAATCTTTTTTCTATGCTTAGCATTTTACCATGACCTGCCCCAGTTAGCACTCACTATTGCTGCGTCGAATATGTCAACCTCACCGTCGTTGTTGATATCAGCGTTAGGATCACAGCCCGATGGGCCTGAGGGAATTTGAACCCGTTCTCCGGCTCACCAGCCCGTGTTAGGCTTCTTTTGGTGTTTCTTGTTTCGGGAAAAGGAAGCGACAGGCTATAAGAGATTCTAACAATTCTCTAGAACGAAGTTCCATAAAATTCAAATTGTGAAACAGCACACAGTTGGAATGCTTGTAAATTGAAAGGAGAAAGGAAAAAAATTGAAAACAAAGCTATTTGCTACAGTGATAACTGCAGTGTTTCTAGCAAGTATGATGCTAGCTGCAGTGCCAGTAAAGGCAACGGTGCTTCCAGACTACAAAGCAGTGGACGGAAATAATCCTCTGGGAGGAGAAGTATATCTCCCAACCGTTGAGGATTCGCCTTACGTTGGACCAACGGAGAAAGGAAGCAAGAAATACAAAGGCGGGGACACTCCCCCAGTAGGCACAACGGTATATGACTGGTATCTCAGTTCATTAGGATGTTCTCCACCCACTATGACTTTGAGGGCTGTGATTGGTAAGGCCGAAGTCTGGGTTGCCGACGATCTCGCGTATCCAGAAGGCGACCCGAGAAATGAGTTTCCCATAGACTGGACTTTAACAGATGAAATGAGCCAGTACATAGCGGAAGAGTTCGATTCAGTCATTTACCCCACGGATACAGCCTACTTTGGGATGCCCCCAGATAGAGACGGAACAAACACAATCTTTCAGCAAATCGGCTGGCCAACGTGGACGTATGATTGGATAGAAACGACTGATCCAGTTGATCCTCAAAGAGTTATAATCAAAATTCTAAATATAAGAGATTATAACTACGACCATCCAGAATACCCATACTTTGTGATTGGCTTCTTCGACCGAACATTCACTGGCTATTACGTCAGAAACATGGTTCACCTTGACTGTTGGCAGTGGTGGCGGAGACTTGGCCCCGAAGGAACGCAGTGGTACCCAGACCGCCCTGACCTAATCGTACCAGCCGCACGTGCCCACGGCTATGAATCGACTTTGGCTCATGAATATCAACACAACATTCACGCCGGCTGGAATCCTGCCAGCCCGTCCTTCATGAATGAAGGATGCTCCATGTACGCCGAGATACTGTGCGGCTACGGAGTTTCATGGGGACATGTAAACAGCTACCTCTACACGCCAGACAACTCACTCACCGAGTGGGGAGACCAGGGCGACATCAACATACTCGCCGACTATGGCGCAGCCGCCCTCTGGGCTGTATACCTAAGCGATCACTATGGCGGACCTGCCATACTAAGTCGCTATGTGGAAGCAGGGATTCCTGGAATCGAAGGCGTCAACGCCGCCTTAGGATACTTTGGTTATACTGAGGAATTCGACGATGTTTACTACGATTGGAGAATCGCTAACTTCATCCACAAAGATGAACCAGGCGAAGGCAAGTACAACTACGTATCCATCGATTTGGCTGAAGCGACACCGGCAATGACTCATCCTGTGCCGCATCGATGGACCGCTGGAACCGATTTCGGAAACACTTTCACTAACTTAGGTTACGACACAGGAGTGGCAAAGTTAGGAGCTTACGGCTCAGACTACATATTCACCAAGTACCTAGACGAACCAGGTGAACTGTTCTTTGACGGCGATGACGTTGCGGCTTTCGGTTGGCAACTAATAGAGGTTGATGGACGCCTTGCATGGTATTCCGACGGCGTAAGTTTAGGGAATTTCCTCATATCAACCACAATTGACGTACCTACTGAGGCACCCGTCTTAACCTTTGATACCAAGTACGACATCGAAATCTATTGGGACTTCGGCTTCGTTCAAACATCCACAGACGGAGGAGCAACATGGACCTCACTAGAGAATCCTTATACAACATATACGCATGACGCCGCTGCACACCCAGACATAATCGCAAACCTCCCAGGACTCACTGGAACGAGTGAGGGCTGGCCTGAATGGATGACCATGTCATTCGATCTGACGGATTACGCAGGACAAACAGTGATGTTGGGATTCCGTTACATGACCGACTGGGCAACCCTTTGGGAGGGCTGGTACGTCGACAACGTCAGAATCAACGATGTAGCCATCTCGAATGAAGCGTTCGAAGTAGATCCTCCATACCCTGAAGCCGATTTCTTTGTCACCCTGCTTGGAGTCAAAAAGGCTGTTCCTCCAATGAAGTTGGACTTTGCGCAGTTAGTCATCGAAGATGCAGACACGGTGGACTACTTGGGTACCGTACCGCTTGACGACGATACAGAGACAGGCACCTTCGACGTCTCATACACACAAGAGTACGACTACTTAGTCCTCATAGTGAGCCCTGACCGCGGACCAGTGGACTACGTCTTCAAGTTCGACTATCAAAACGGTTAAGATACACTAATAACACTATCTGCTCACAAAAGAGCAGACCCCCCCACTTTTTTTCTGAAGAATCGATTTGGAATTCTAAAGTCACCAACAACACGCGCGCGTTCGATCTTTCATCTCTTAAATAATTCCATGGATAATGATAGTTTATTTCTAGAAACTTGCAAGACTCATTTAATCCAGTGAGGCTTTCCCCTTAGAAATTCTGTTAGAAACCTGGCGAATTCCGTGTTGCTCCTATAAGGCTTCAAGGCTTCCTTGTTTACGTAAACTTTGAGGGTATCCGATACAGCTCGAGAAATAAGGTTGGCGATGCCAACAGGTCTTCCCCCGTTTCTTAACTTTTCAAGCAGCAAATTCACTGCGTCTGTATATTTGCGTTGTATCTCAACCACCCATCTGCCTTCTTCAATGCGCGGTCCAGAAATTGTGCTCGGTGAACCAACATGCTTCCTCAAGAATTTCTCACAATCTGTCCTTTTCTCAATAGGCGGGCCTAAATGCCTCTTTATAGATGGAAGAAAACGATGTTCAACCTCAAACACGAACACGTTAAAGTTTTGTTCATCACTCCATACCCTGCTACGGATAACATCGAAATCGTGTCGCTGAAGCATCCTGCGCAACGACCTCTGTGACTTGTAGAGTTGCCCCCATAAAACGTCTGGCACAGCGTTAACCTTGCCAAACGTTACAAAGATCAGGGTTGAGCCGCGAGCTTCCAGTTTTTCAACCAGTTCACTGGGTTTGAAAGCTTTCGTCTCTGGCGGATAAAAATATTTCAAATCTGGGTTTTGGAGAAACGTTCTTGTGGCAACCACAAACTCGTCTAGGCATCCTCTTCTTAACGCAGATGCAACGTTTCTTCCTTTGTCAACTGGGTCCACTACAATTAGGGGTTCCTCGAAAATCTTCTTGACATCTTGTTCTCTTCCCTTGTAATAGTCTTCGTAGTCGATTACTTTGCGTTCTTTCCAGTCTGCAAATGACTTCAAAACTTCCGAAAAGGATTTGTGATGTAAAGTGAGCAGTTCGCAGAGGTATCCGCTGAAGCCGCCCACTTTGATTTCTGCTCCATAGGTTCTTATGCCCTTCATAAACTTCTTAAGGAGGCGGACTTCTCCACGAAGGCTCTCGTTAAGCCGAGGCTTCACATAGTCGGTGTGAAAAGGCGTTCTGTCCGTGGCGCTAATCCACTCGCCCTTTTCAACGCGGTAACAAGGCACAATGTTTACTCTAATTGAGCTAACAAAAGCCTCAAGGTAGGGATGCTCAGCGAAACGTTCCACCTGCCTAAAGCCTTTTGTGGCTTCTTTTGCAATTTTTAGACAGATAGTTCCGAAGGCTTCTCGCGGCATGCTTGTTGGCACCTGCATAAAGATGTCTATGTCAGGCTCACCGCTAAGCCATGTGTCCTTTGCCACTGAGCCTTCTACTCGCACCTTTACGTCTACTCCCGCCTTTTTGGCAGCCATAGTGACTTTTTCCTTCAACTCCTCCGCTAATGCAAGAACTTTTTTCCTCTTCCTTTGGCTTGGAGTAACCTTCTTCAGAACAGTCGAACAGACGTTTTCTAAAGTTGAGGTCATGGAAGTCACGCGTCTTTCAGCGGCAAACCTCTTTTAATGTTGAGTAAAATGGACCTTTCGGTGTTAAGATGCTTCTTTTCAGCCGCAGACACTCTCCTTTTATAATGCCGAACTCGTAGTTAACTGAACCTTTTACGCAGCGGATGAGCTCAGCCTTATTTCGCCCAGATCTCACACGGGCAATCGTGAGGTGCGGGCTAAACCCTTTAGGGTCAGGTCTAAAGCCGAGTTCGCGCAGTTTGGGCTCCAATTGGAGAGAAATGTTGCTGAGTTGTTCCGCACCCTTCCTTATTCCAGCCCAAATCACCCGAGCATACTGTAGCCTAGGAAAAGCGCCTAAGCCTCGAATTTCCACTTCAAACTGCGAAAAAGAAACTCTCTGCATAGCTTCATAGATTGAATCTACCATAGGCGGGGTTATGTTTCCGAGGAAACGCATGGTCACGTGAATGTTTTCTGGTTTAACCAGCTTCAAATCAGCGCCGGTTCTAACAAGCATCTGTTGAGCCTCCGAAAAACGCTTTATAATTTGCTCATCGTCAATGTCAAACGCGATAAAGCTTCTAATTCTCTCCGACATATAAAATGCTCCTCTGCTAATCTTTCAACAATAACAATCATAAGTATTTTTAGATTCTTATGAAAATCTACGAATACTTATGTTTTTCATCGCGCTCTGAAACAGCCTTCTCTTTCGCTGACCTTGACAACTCAAAAAGCATGCAAAGTTATAATAAATTAACACATTAAGTATCGTTGGACCAGCATCGGATTTGAGGAGGGGAATGGAAAGGGAGGAGGAGATAACTGTTTGCGACTTAACAGGCATAGCGGTCCAAGACGTCGTGACCTCCCAACTCGTCTACGAGCGGCCTTTGAAAGCGAAAATAGGTTCCTACATTACCACTTAACGAGTATCAGTGGGTGAGATACATGACCTTCTCTGCAGTAGAAATTTTGAAGGCCAAGAAGAACCTGGAAGGGGTGGTTTACCGCACGCCCCTAACATACTCCAAGAGACTTAGTGAGACAAGCGGTGCGGAAATATACCTGAAGTGGGAGAGCCTGCAAAAGACTAGATCCTTCAAGCCCCGCGGAGCTTACAACAAGATCTGTTCGCTGACGCCAGAAGAACGTAGCAGAGGGGTTATTACAGCCTCAGCTGGAAACCACGCTCTAGCCGTCGCCCTCGTAGCTAAAATGATGGGCATAAAGGCAACCGTCGTCGTGCCTGAGAACGCTTCCAAGACAAAGGTGGAACGGTGTCGAGCTCTCGAAGCTGATGTAACGCTTAAAGGGGCTAACTATGATGAGTCCGTGATCTACTGCAAGAAGATGGTTTCAGAAACTGGGGCAACCTACATCCCTGCCTTCGAGGACTACAGGGTTATCGCCGGTCAGGGAACAATCGGCTGCGAGATCTTGGAAGAAATGCCAGAAACCGATACGATCATTGTGCCTATAGGCGGCGGAGGTCTAATTTCAGGGATAGCTGTTTGGGCCAAAACGGTCACTCCGAACATAAGGGTGATCGGCGCCCAATCAACCGCTGCCTACACCATGCATGAATGCTTCAGGGCCAAGAAAATCGTTGACGTTCCTGTTCCACCCACTCTAGCTGACGGGCTTGCCGGAGGAATCTCCCAGATGACCTTAGACCTCGTCTTGAAATACGTCGACGATATAGTTTTGGCAAGAGAGGAAGAGTTGAAAAGCGCAATCCTCTGGGTCCTTAAAAATGAACGTCAAATAGTAGAGGGAGCCGCCGTGGTAGGACCCGCAACCATTTTACAGGGAAAGGTTCGATTTAAGCAGGATGAGAAGGTGGTTGTGGTGCTTTCTGGCGGCAACGTTGACATGGAGCTTTTGAATTTACCGGAATGAACAGGGGCTTGTCGTGAAACCAACTAGAACCGAAGTTCGGAACATTAATCTCATACTAATAATATTGCTAACCATTAATCTCTCCTCTCTAACAATGTTCAGAGCGGAGCTATGTGATACCACACCTATGTATTAAAACGTTTTTCAAGGAGGCATCTTAAAGACAAAAAGGGGGAAGATGCGGGAGATATCTCCACTATCATAAGTGTTTTTAGATTCTTCGCATCTACAGTTTGCAAAAAGGAAGCATTAAAATGAGAAAAGTTGTTGTGGGCATAGCTGGCATGCCGGGTGCTGGCAAAGCTACTTTCAACGAGATGGCTAAGCGAAAGGGCTACGCTGTAGTTGTGATGGGAGACGAAATTAGAGAGGAAACCAGGCGTAGGGGACTTAAGTCTACGCCGGAAAACATTGCAAAAATCATGCTCCAACTAAGAAAAGAAGAGGGACCAGCAGTTGTGGCAAAAAGATGCACTCCCAAAATAGAAAAAGCAAGAGGAAACATAGTTTTTGTAGACGGCATTCGAAGTCTCCACGAAGTAGAGGAATTCAAAGGGCATTTTCCGAACTTCATCCTCATCGCTATTTACTCCTCACCTGAAAACCGATTTCAACGTCTTTTCCGAAGGAAGCGAAGCGACGACCCTAGGGGCTGGGAAACCTTTTTGAAGCGTGACCTAAGAGAGTTGAATGTTGGCTTGGGTAACGCCATTGCAATGGCAAACTACCTTATTGTAAACGAAGGAACAAAAGAAGAGTTTAAGATGAAAATTCGTGAAGTTTTGGAGGCTGCTTTGGGAAAATGAATGAAATAGAAATTCGAGTAAAAGTAGAGGTCAATTTAACCGAAGACTTAGAAAAGGTAAAACGAACAGTGGAAAATATGTTCAGCCTAGCAGAGTTTGAGGTTAAGCCGGGCAAAAAAGGAAGCTTACTCATAGCTAAAACGAAAGGCATGGAAGGACTGACCAAACTTTACAATCTGCTTCGGAGAGAAAGAATTCGCGACGCCGCCCGTGGAGTGCTATTCAAGGGACTAAGTGAAAACTCTATCACTTTCTATTTGAACAAGCAAGTTGCCTACGCTGGACACGTCTCGTTCTGCCAGCCAGTCGCGGAATCCCCGCTTGGACCAGTAAAGGTCGAAATCACATGTGATAAGCCGAAAGAGCTTATTGAGTGGCTGGCACCAAAAACAATTTGAATTTTTAACCTCTGGACTGTTCTTTATGAGTTTCATGTTCTTTTTAAATAGTTGGAAAACTGCATAAAAGGTTGCGAGCGTGAAGACAGATCATGTCTAAAGCAGAGGAATACTTCAACAAGAGAGCCCTAACATATGACACCGATTCCGAACTTTTCTACTTTAGAGTATACGATACAATCACATGGAAATACACTGAACCATATGTTCCTAAGAATTCTGATGCGTTGATTCTCGACGCTGCGGGCGGCACCGGAAAATGGTCAATACCTATCGCGCGACATGGTCCTAAGGTAATTCTGGTGGATATCTCAGATGACATGCTAAATGTGGCAAGAAAGAAAATTGTGGAACAAGGTCTACAGAGCCGAATAACAATAAAAAAAGGTGACATTCGAAAACTAGGTTTCTCAAATAAGACTTTTGATATGGTATTTTGCGACCATGCCTTATGCTACGTTCAAGAGCCTGAAGTAGTGATAAGAGAATTGGTTCGTGTTTTGAAAACAAATCGTCCCATAATCATTTCGGCTCAAAACAGATACGTTTTATCACTTTCACTTATCTCGAGAGACATCGATTTTGCATCCAAAGTGTTGTTTGGCAAGACCCCATTTCTTCTGCGCAACTTTTTAGAAGTATACACATTATCCCCAGACGAGTTTAGACGTTTGCTTAAACAGAGTGGAGTTCGAATTGAAAAGATAATTGGAAAGGGAATCACCATGCCATTGGGTTTTACTCCAGAAAAGTTCTGGACAAAACATTACAAATCAGAGCTTCTGGAAAAAGTCCTCACAATTGAGTTAAACCTATGCAACAAACCAGACGCTCTAGCCTTAGCAGGACATCTACAAGCAGTTGGATACAAGACCGAAAATAAATAAGGCTTTCCTGGTAAGGATTTTGAGCGATACACAACCATAGAATGGTCAAGAAGGAGAAGACGTAAATGAAGATTCTTGTGTTAGGTGGCGCAGGCGCCATGGGTAGGGTAACTGCAAGGGACTTAGCAGAAAGTCCAGACGTTTCAGAAGTAATCGTCGGCGACGTTTCTATTGAAAGCATCAAAATAACTGAAGTAATAGAAATCACACACGTACTCTAAGCTTGGTGAAAAATGCCAAAAATAAAGATCGGCTTATCAATGCTCTTCTGCTTAAGCGAACCCTTCACCTCGCTCCTTGAGCGCCTAGAAAACGTTAACGTGCATTATGTAGAACTTCTCGATGAAGGACTGCACACACTTGATGGCAAACGCGTCAGAAAATTACGAAAAATAGCTGAAGCGTGCAACATTGAATTTATGGTTCACTCACCCTTCGCCGACATAAACATAGCCACACCCAGCCCGGTTTTGCAAAGAACAATTTTAAAACGACTGGAAAAGTCCATCTTGCATGCCAGCCAGCTTCAAAGCAGACTTTGGATCTTTCACCCCGGACTAAAAACAGCCGTGACCTCCTTTTATCCCGGTTCTGATTGGCAACTTAACATGGATTCAGTAAGGCAACTGCAAAAAATTGCTGAAAAACATGGAGTAGAGATAGCCATTGAAAATGTTCCGCAGCCCTTCCCATTTGTGCTGAAGGATGTGGAAGACTTTTCCCGCCTTTACAAGGAGCTAAACGACGACTTGAGCTTAACGTTGGATGTGGGACACGCCAACCTTAATCGACAGATTCAAGCCTTTATTAATACATTTTCAGACAAAATTGTCCATGTGCACGCAAGTGACAACAAGGGAAATTATGATGCACACTTGGGAATAGGTTATGGAACCGTTAACTGGACATATGTCGCAAAAGCTCTTAAGAGCATAGGCTATAGCGGGGCAGTGATGTTAGAATCTGTGAGGCATGTGGAAGAAAGTCTTCAAAGGCTCCAAAAAATATTCCGTTAACATTAGGTATCTTTTAAGGGAAGGTCGATTTTCATAAAGTCTTCGGCTATGTCGGTTTTAGGAAAAAAATTTCTCGCTTGCTCAAGCAAAACATTAGCGTTCTTATATCTTGCGCTGATGTGCGTCAGTATCAACCATTTGACTTTAGCCTTGTTTGCAATTTCTGCCGCTTGACTGGATGTGGAGTGGCCGTCTTCATAGGCCTTATCTGCCAACTCATCGTCTAGTGTTCCGTCGTGGATAAGCAGATCTGCATTCCGAGCTAATTCCGCAACATTTTCAGTTGGCCTCGTGTCTCCAGAATAAACAACTTTTCTTCCCGGACGCGGAGGCCCAACAACTTCTTCGGACTTAACAACTCGGCCGTTTGGAAGTTTCACCGCTGAGCCATGTTGAAGTTTCGACCATAAGGGACCTTCAGGAATCCCCAGTGCCTTTGCTTTTTCTGGGTTAAATTTTCCTGGGCGAGGCTTTTCAATCAAAGCATAGGCTAGGCTGGGAACAACATGGTCTGCCCATACCGCACGCACTTCATATTCTTTTTCTTCGCAAACAATGTTGGCATCTTTCACGTCTAGGATTTCAAGCTGAAAAGTGAGATTGAACTGAACTGTTTGCTGGATGGCGTTCACAAAGGCTTCTATTCCTGGCGGTCCATAAATTTCCAGTTTACGTTCTCTATCCAAGAGAGACATCGTTTGAAGCAGTCCAGGCAGTCCAAGAACGTGGTCTCCGTGCAAATGCGTAATGAAAACCTTTGTTTTTCGGTGGAAGCCCACACCAGCCTGAATCATCTGCCTCTGTATGCCCTCGCCGCAATCGAATATTAGAAGCTCATCTTTTCTTCGAATCACTATTGCAGGAAGACCCCTTTTCGGTGTTGGTATGCTTCCAGCGGTTCCAAGAAAAATAACACGTAAACTCATTTTAACTCCTCTCAAAAACCGCGATTTCTCTGGTTAGGCTGCGATGTACATACACAAAATGGGATTCCACATGGTTTAAACCCTGCTCTTCGCCTAACATGCCCGCTTTCACCGATTTAGGCGCGGCAACGCAGATTCGCCGCCCTCTTGCAAGATACTCTTGTAGAGTTGAAAGGAAATCTTTTATTATTTGGTGGGTTTGCCGTCCAAGTGTGGTTGCCGACCTGCCGTAGGGAGGGTCTGTTACGATGCAGTCAGCTCTGATTGTTGGAGGTTTTAGAGCGTCTGCCACTATCATGCCTTCTGGTTTGACGCCGTAATGCAGAAGGTTGCGTAGGCTTCCTTTGACCATGCGATGTTTTACATCTAATCCTAAGACGCGGCATCTGATCAGTCCAGCCTCTATGAGCATGCTGGCTGTTCCACAAAACGGGTCTAGAACAAGGTCGCCGACTTTTGGCTTGGCCAGGTTCACCATACATCGAGCAAGTTTGGGAGGCATTGCCGATGGATGAAAGAAAGGTCTTTTTCGTGGACGCCTCTGAGTGAAGGGTTTGGGAGAGATCTCAGCGAGTTTTAGTCCGAATATAAACTTGTTGTCGGTTAGAATACCGAAGAAGGTTTTCTGAGGGTTCGCCAGATCTACCTTCACTCCTTTTGCCTTGTTTAATATCAGTTCACCAAGTTTTCGTTCAAGTTCTACGCCTAAAAGATGTGGAGCGCTTTCTCTTACTCTTCGAACACGAACTGCAAAGCTTTCGCCCTTTTGAATAAACTCTTCTAGAGGAGCTGAACGTGTCATTTTGAAGATTTCTTCAGTATCCGCGGAGCAGCATAGCAGTTCCACGCCGCAAACCCGAGTCATAGCCGACCTAAACTCTATAGACTTCACACTTTCGATGTCAGCCTTAACTCGCAGGACCTGCGACAATTTTTCCAAAACCTGATATTCATGTCCTTCAGCCTCTAAAATGGCTTTCAGTTCCGAAAATGGTAAAGTTTGATGCTCACCTGAGAGCAGAAAGAAGAGCTTGCTCACCTTTTGGCTCCTCGTTTGACTAAAGCCTCGGCAATTAAGGGTGCAACGGAAACCACGCTGATGTGGCTGGGAACGCTGTCTGTGCCAACTATGCTATCTGCTCCGCTTTGGATGATTTTGTTTTCAGCATCTCCCATTAACAGCGGATGAACACAAGCAGCGTGAACCGTTCGAGCGTCTTGTTTGCGTGTCCAAGCAACAGCCTTTACCATTGTTCCTCCGCTGCTTATGATATCGTCAAATACAATTACATCCCTGCCTTTAACTGGCAGAGGCTTCTCTTCAATGGTTACCTTTCCAGTTATTCTGTCACGTTGAGTGGAAATATATCCATAGCCGCCTTCAAGAACCTTTTCGGCTTCAACTGCCGTGGCCAAGCCTTTCTTACCGAGCGTCAGAGAAAAGGCTCTATTAAAACCTTTGTTCTTGAAATGTTCAGCCAGTAGAGGGATAGCAGACAAGTCTTTAATAGGTACTTGCAGAGTTTTGAGGATGGCTGGGTTATGCGAATTCACGGTCAAGATTTTGCTTACGCCACAAGTCTGGAGCAGGGTTACTATGGTTTTCACGCTGAACGCTTCTCCTGGTCGAAAACTTTGGTCTTGTCTTGCATAGGCAAAATAGGGCACAACCACTGTGATCGTTTTGGCTTTTAACTCCTTGGCGGTGTCTGCCATAAGCAACAACTGAACGAGATTCTCGTTTTGAGGAGGACTTGTGGTTTGAACTATAATCACATCTTCGTTTTCAACTTCGCCGTCAAACCGAATGTAAGATTCTCCATCCGGAAAGCGTTTAAACTCGATTGGAACGATTTTCTGCTTTAGTAACTCTGCTATTTTGCGGCCAAGTTCGGTGGATGCTGGGCCTGGAACAATTATCATGACCATCCCTTCTAAAGGAGTTGCTGTCTGATGGTTAACGGAACGACTATGTTATAGTTTTTCTCTTCCTTTAAGTTCTTCCAGCAATTCCCTTGCTCTACTCATCTTAATGTCGCGTTTTCCAGAAGCATTTTTATCTCTTGTTGTTTGATAGTAGGAATTTGTGGTGAAAATCGCATGGGTAAGTCTTCTTTGGTTTCGGGCTTCTATAAGCTTAGCCCTAAAGAACGTTTAACGTTTGTTAAGGAGTTTGCTGGTTTATCGGATGAAGAGTGTGCTTTGCTAAGGAATACCGGTTCTTTGCCTTTGGATTTGGCTGACCGCATGATAGAAAACGTTGTCGGAGCCATGCCGGTACCTTTGGGAATAGGTGTAAACTTCCAAATAAACAAACGTGACTATTTGATACCGATGGCAATTGACGAGCCCTCTGTCGTCGCAGCAGCAAGTTACGCAGCAAAAATGGTGAGGCAAGGCGGGGGCTTCTACACAAGCAGCACACTGCCTATAATGATTGGGCAGATACAAGCAGTAGACATAAAAGACCCATATGCAGCGAGGATGCAAGTCATACAAGCAAGAGAGGAAATTCTGAAGAAAGCGAACGATCAAGACCCGGTGCTTGTTTCTGTAGGTGGAGGAGCAAAAGACCTAGACGCAAAAGTTATCCACACAACGCAAGGACCAATGCTTATAACAGAGTTGCATGTAGACTGCCGAGACGCCATGGGTGCCAACGCTGTTAATACCATGGCTGAGGCTGTTGCTCCAATAATAGAACGCGTGACTGACGGCCGCGTTTATCTGCGAATAATTTCTAATTTGGCTACGAAGCGTCTAGCGAGAGCATGGTGCACTGTGCCTAAAGAGGCTGTTGGCGGCGAAGAAGTTGTAGACGGCGTTGTAAACGCTTATGCCTTTGCAGCGTCAGATCCATACCGGGCAGCAACTCACAACAAGGGGATTTTGAATGGTATAATAGCCGTCATAATCGCAACGTGCAATGACCACCGCGCGATAGAAGCTGGAGCCCACGCCTATGCGGTTAAAAACGGCCGCTACTCGACACTTTCAACTTGGGAGAAAAACGAAAGCGGCGACTTGGTGGGCTCAATTGAGCTGCCAATGGCGGTCGGCCTCATAGGGGGAGCCGTGCGAACACATCCAATCGCAAAGATAGCCCTAAAAATCCTCGGTGTAAAAACAGCCAACGAGTTTGCCGAGGTTTTAGCGGCTGTAGGTTTGGCTCAGAACCTTGGAGCGTTACGGGCGTTAGCCCATGAAGGGATACAGCGTGGGCACATGTCGCTTCATGCAAGAAACATTGCTGTAGCGGCTGGTGCAACAGGTAAGCTGATAGATCTGGTGGCTGAAAAGATGGTTGAAGAACGCAAAATCCGCATGGACAGAGCAAAAGAACTGATAGAAAAATGCAAAACAACGGGAGAAATCTAAAAGACGGATAAATCGCATCTAAACGATAAGCTATATTCTATGGATCTTCTTTTCCTTTAAGTTCTTCAGCAATTCCTCTGCTCTACTCATCTTAATGTTGTGTTCTTCAATCATTTTTTGAACAATTATGTCGACTAGCTCTCCAGTTGCTCCCACTGATATCGCTAGGCTTCTCGCGTGCAGTTTCATGTGTCCTCGCTGAATCCCCTCGTTGGCTAGGGCTCTCAAAGCCGCTAGGTTTTGAGCCAAACCAACCGCAGCAGATACCTCGGCTAATTCTCTTGCTGACTTTACTCCCAGAATTTTGAGCGCAACTCTCGCCACCGGGTGAGCCTTGGTCGTTCCGCCTATGATGCCTACAGCCAAAGGCAGCTCAATTTCGCCATGTAGGTCTCCGTTTTCAGTTTTCTCCCATGTCGAGAGAGGACAGTATCGCCCCGAAAGAGCTGCGTAGGCGTGAGCCCCAGCTTCCACAGCGCGCACATCGTTGCCTGTGGCGCACACAACCGCAGATATGCCGTTCATTATGCCCTTGTTGTGGGTTGTAGCACGATAAGGGTCTGTGGTAGCGAAGGCCCATGCTTCAACTATGCCGTCTACAACTTCTTCGCCGCCAACAGCCTCTTTAGGCACGGTTGTCCATGCCTTCGCCATGCGTTTGGTAGCTAAGTTAGAAACGATTCTAAGGTAGACTCTTCCATCGGTTATTCTTTCGATCAAGGGAGCAATAGCCTCAGCCATGCTGTCAACGACATTAGCGCCCATGGCATCTTTACAGTCCACATGGAGCTCAGTAACAACCATTGGCCCGGTAGGTGCTTGCATTACTTCAACATCTAAGTCTTTGGCATTTATTGTTCGATGCCCCTCATTCGCCTTACTTAATATCTCTTCTTTTGCAGACAGAATCGCCATTTTAGCCTCATCTGGACGGGGCACATCAACAACTTGGACTTGACCAATCATTATGGATTCTGTGCTACTTGTAAAGAAACCGCTTTTCTCCCTTGCCATTTTGGCTCCATAACTGGCCGCAGCCACAACCGAAGGCTCCTCAATCGCCATAGGAATCAAATATTCTTGCCCATTAACTAGAAAGTTGACGGCTATACCTAAAGGAACAGGAAACGCGCCTACTACGTTTTCTATCATGCGGTCAGCCAGTTCTAGTGTTAACGAGCCGGTTGACTCGAGAAGAACCTCAACCTCTTCACGGCTTAAATCAGCAAATTTTTTAATAATTTGAATTCTCTCTATTGGACTAAGCTTGTAAAGGCCAGGCATGCGAGAAGTCTTGCTCATATGGTTCCCCCTAAGACATCACTTTATAGACATTTCAACACCATATGAACTTAACTGAAAAACGAGTGGAGAACAACATGATGCAGATTTCCAAATACTTTGGCGTACAAAATTAGTTAAGGCTTAATGAGGTCGCTTGTGAACCTAGCGCGCACACATTCTTCCACAAGTCATAAAACGAAGACAGAAAAAATAATGAATGATGTGACATGACTAAACACATAGGAATCATTGCTGTTAGCTCCGAGGGCGCTGCTCTCTGTTATCGTACAATATTCCAAGAATCCTTTGCTATTATGGGCAAATTCGCTCATCCAGAAGTGAGTATGCACACTCACTCTTTAGGTCGTTACATGGATTGTATCGAAAAAGATGACTGGGACGGTGTAGCATCTCTAATGGTATCATCCGCTAAAAAATTGGCTGCCGCAGGTGCAGACTTTGGGATATGTCCAGATAACACAGTTCACAGATCTTTTGAAAAAGTGAAAAGTCAATCCCCAATACCCCTAATAAGTATCACAGAAACAGTTGCCAAAGAATGCCAATCAAAGGGATATGAAAAAGTGGGGGTCCTTGGAACCAAGTATACTATGCAGGGGCCGGTCTATAGAGATGTTTTGTCAAAACTTAAGATTGAGATGATTGTTCCAGATAGAAATGATCAAGAAAACATCAATTCAATTATCTTTGATGAACTGGTTCCAGGAAAAATAACAGAATCTTCTGGTAAAGGTATCATAGAAGTTATTCAGAGATTAAAGGACTCAGGCTGTGATGCTGTAATTCTAGGATGCACTGAAATCCCACTTGTTGTGAATTCAAAAAATTCACCTCTACCAGTTATTGATTCGACACGTCTACTTGCTCGGAAAGCACTCGAATACGCGTTAGAAAAGTCTTTTACATCATAAGCGAAGAAGAATTGGCATTAGAAGTTAGAGCTAAGCATAGAGAATGTTTAAATATTTTTATATTATAATATGAAAATAGTGATTTGACATGCCCGAGAAAGAACTGAACGGGCGCAAGATTGGTGAAGCAATTAGCGATTCAACCAGAGCGGAGATTCTTAAGCATCTTCTAAAGGCTTATCCAAACCCTTTAACTATGACCGAAATTGAAAAAGTTCTCTCTAAACACGTGTCGCCCACAACAATCTCTTTTCATCTACGCAAACTCAGGGAAGCCGGACTTATCATTACAAATGGACATAAAAAGGGGTTCAGAGCGCTACGACCAACAATCAACATCACAATCAACAACGATGGCGTGCATGTGAAAGAGGTGAAGTGAAATGGCGTTGCACGAAGCCATGCTGTACAAGCAGTTGCCAGAAAACAGAGTTAAGTGCATCCTCTGCGCAAGACTATGCACCATACCAGAAGGCCGCGTAGGCTTCTGCTTAGTTCGGAAAAACGAGAAAGGCATGTTATACGCGCTGTCTTATGGGAAAGCATGTTCCGCGTGTGTTGACCCAGTCACAAAGAAGCCGTTGTCGCATTTTCATCCAGGTGCATTGGTCATGTCAATAGCCACTGGGGGATGCAACTTCCGCTGTGAATTTTGCGACAACTGGATGATAAGCCAAGAAAAAGAGATTACAGGCCGAGACTTTCCGCCTGAAAAGGTGGTTAAGGCTACGAAGGACAACGACTGTCAAGGAATAAGCTACACTTACACTGAGCCAACAATATTTTTCGAGTACGCCTACGACACTGCAACTCTGGCTCACAAAGCCGGATTTTTCAACACCTTTGTAACCAACGGCTACATGACTACAGAAGCAGTTCAAACGATAGCGCCCGTGCTTGACGCCGCAACAGTTGATTTTAAGGGAGGAGCAGACCCAGAATTCTACAGGAAATTTTCCGCCGTGCCATCGATTGAACCTATTTATGACGCGCTGAAGGAAATGAAGAAACATGACATACACGTGGAAATCACAAACCTAATTGTGCCAAAGAGAGGCGATTCCTTAGACAGAATTCGTGAACTCGCCACTTGGATACGAGAAAACTTAGGCAAAGACACCGTTTTCCATCTGTTGCGATTTCATCCAGACTACAAACTGACCGACATTCCTTCCACGCCAATTGCAACTTTGGAAAAGGCATGTGAGATAGCACGAGAAGCCGGGCTGAACTACGTCTATATCGGAAATGTGGCGGGACACCGCTACGAAAACACTTACTGCCCCAACTGCAACGAACTACTTGTCAAAAGGTTCAGCTTTGAGATCACAAAGTGGAACCTAACCAAAGACATGCGTTGCCCAGCATGCGGGCATAACATAGCCATAAAAGGAAAGTTTCATACAGGAGGCTTCTCCTACCCCTACGCTCTAATCTAAAAGTTTTTCATAATCCCTCTTTTATTTAAATACCATAATGGAAGAAGGCCAAAATGAGTGAGCCTGATGAAATAGCTGTTATTGCTTCTTCTTTGAAGAGAGAGTATCACATCGGAGACATTACGGTTGAAGCTTTGAAAGATTTGAACCTTGAAGTTGCAGAGGGAGAATTCGTTGCCATTCATGGTCCTTCCGGTGCTGGAAAAACCACTCTTCTAAACATTATCGGGGGTCTTGACAAGCCGACTACCGGCGAGGTCGTTGTTTTTGGGCATAATCTTATCGATTGTGACGAAGATTTTCTGGCAACTTTCCGTTGTGTTTACATCGGATTCGTTTTTCAGTCTTATAACCTCATTTCTACGCTTACCGCCCTAGAGAACGTTGCATTTCCGGTAGAGATAGCTGGCTGGGAGGGAAAACGGGCGTCGGAGAGAGCTAAGAAACTTCTAGAGATTGTAGGTTTATCTCATCGGGCTAACCATTTTCCCTCTCAGCTCAGTGGAGGTGAACAGCAAAGAGTGGCTTTCGCTCGGGCTTTGGCAAATGACCCGCCTCTTCTCCTTGTTGATGAACCCACAGGAAATCTGGATTTAGAAACGAGTCTTGAAATCGTTCACATATTGGAGAGACTGAAGGCAGAGAAGAAAACAATCGTTGTTGCCACACATGATAAAAGAATAATGCAGCTGGCGAATCGAATACTCCATTTGCGGAATGGAAGAATTGTGGTGTAAATGAGTAGCCTCGCATTTCCCATAAAAGACCTCACTAGAAGAAAATTCCAAACAATTTTAACTATGCTCGGCTTAGCCACAAATGTTGCCACAACCATTTTTCTCATAACTTTTGGAGAAAACATTGGTTTCGAAATCGTCGAAATCGCCCTCATTACCGAGGGAAAATTGACCATAGGATTTTCTTACGTGTTTTCATTGTTTATTCTCATAATCGTTTTCCTGAGTTTTCTCGCTGGAGTGCTGATAACATCTTTTCTCATTTCAGTAGCAATGTCTGAACGTGTACGTGACGTCGGAATAATAAAAGCAACTGGATGCCTGACCGATTTAGTTTTTGGCTATTTTGTCACAGAGCTTTTAATCATGATTCTCATAAGTTGTATAATCGGCACCCTCACTGGCGTTTTCACATCCTTTGCTTTTACCAACGCGTTGAACACCATGGGTTTCTCTATTTCGCAAAGACCTCTCAATGCATGGATGATATTCTTCATTTTCTCAGCCTTTGCCCTTGTTTCTTTTTTCTTTGGGAGCCGAACAATAGGTAAAGCAATAAGCGTGAAGCCGGGAGAAGCGTTGTCTCCTCATTTCTCATTGGGACTCTCCTTTCAGTCGAAGGGTTTTTTTCCTTCAAAATTCGGTTTTACATTCAAGATGGCTTCTAGAAGTCTTATGCGCAGGAAGTTTGCAACTCGCCAGGCGATAATATGTCTTTCAGTTGTCTTAACTCTGATTACACTTGCTTTAGCCGGAGGATTCATCGCTAATCAAACTACGCAAAGCTATGCAGAACGAGCTATCGGCAGAGATATCATTGTTGTAGGCCACTCTAGCGTTAACAAACAGTATGCAAACTTTCTTTCGAGGTTTTTCGAGACAGGAACAATGGATCCCATTGATTTTCTTGATCCAGAGTTTTCTATATCTCCTTCTTTAGTTTCCAAAGTGAAGACAATTTCAGGTGTTCTTGAAGTAGACCCTAGACTGATTCTAGAAACAACCGTCTATGAAATTCAAGGAATTATCATAGACCCGGAAGAGCCAGATTATTACATTACTGTAGGTGCCAATCGATCTAGCGAAGCGTTAGTTCTGGGCGTAGAACCCGAAAACGTTCTTAACGAGTGGTTAACGATTGGAAGAATTCTTAACGAAACCGATACACATTCTGCTGTTCTCGGCGATTCGTTAGCTCTAAGAATCTTTGCTAATCCTAGAAAACAAGGCATTGAAATACTTGAACAAAATTTTGATGTAGTCGGCGTGTGTTTAGATCCGCTTAACAATGGAAACGTGGTATACGTACCGTTAGAGACTTTATCTAAAGCAATTGAATCGCCTAGATTTAATCTCCTCTTTATTAAGATTGATCCAAATCATCACTACGAAGTTCTTGATGAAATAAATAGAGAAATTTCTGGAACAGAATTGGCGATTTTGGAACTCAATGAAAATCTTGAAAAGCATTTGGGCTTCCTTAGCTACGTTTGGTCGCTTGTTATATTTCTACCTCTTTCTTCCCTGGTAACTGCCACACTTTGTCTGCTTGGCTACAGAGTTCTCTCTATTGCAAGTCAAAAGCGTGATTTTGGTATCATGAGGGCTCTGGGTGCAAAGCCGCCGACCATTGTGAAACTTATGGTCGCTGAGTCCTTTCTCTTACTGCTAATTAGCGGAGCAATCGGAATCTTTACTGGGTTTTTTGTATCGTTTGTGTTTTTAATTCCAGAACCGGTCATTACCAACGATGCCCTCTTCTCAATCGCTGGTTGGTTGCTCCTAGCCTTAGGTCTCATCTGTTTATCCAGTTTATATCCCGCTATCAAAACAATAAAAGAACCCATTCCCAAGACAATGTCTCAACCCTAATAATATTCCCCGTCTATTGAAACGATTTCTGAGGCACATTAGAACGCGCCAATAAGCAATACAGATAAAATTGGCCTTTCACATTCTTATGCATGAGTAAGCATGTGGATGGTTTGGAGACCAGACGCTCTGACTGTGCTTAAAGACAAAAGGGCTAGGCAAAGTTTATCACGATACTTCGACGTGATGCAGAATGACAAGCCAGCCAAATTCATGATTTCAAAGAAGTTGCCCGCCGACTTTGACAGAGAAGACTCGTTAGAAAAACTCTGGGCGCTTCATGATAGGCTGACTGCTGAATACTATCGTCTAGAAAAGGAAATAGACACCCGTCAAAAAAGTCTAGAAGAGCTAGAAACGCCCGAAAAATCCTATCTAGATTTAAAGATCAAAATCGCTAAGCGTATTCTTGAAGATTGTCACTTCTGCACTCGCAGGTGTGGTTTCAACAGGCTTGCCGGAGAGCTGGGCTACTGCAAATGCGGAACCCAGATTACTGTTTCGACAATTTTTGAGCACATGGGCGAAGAACCAGAACTTGTCCCTTCTGGAACAATATTCACGTTGGGCTGCACATTGAGATGCCGACATTGCCAGAACTGGACGATCTCTCAGTGGTTTGAACACGGCGAAATTTACACGCCCGAAAGATTGGCAAAGTCGGTTGAGCACCTTAGGAAAAGGGGATGCAGAAACGTCAACTTGGTTGGTGGCGAGCCTACACCTTGGCTTGAACAGTGGCTTGAAACGTTCAAGCATGTAAACGTGAACGTGCCCGTTGTTTGGAACTCCAACTCTTATTACGGTGAAGAAACTGCCAAGCTTCTCGCTGGCTTTGCGGATGTTTATTTGCTTGATTTTAAGTATGGATTAAACCAGTGTGCCCAACGTATCTCAGATGCTCCTCGCTACTGGGAGGCATGCACAAGAAACCATCTCTACGGCAAGAAATACGGAGAACTGCTAATCCGAGTTTTGGTTTTGCCTGAACATCTGGAATGTTGCACAAAGCTAGTTTTGAACTGGATTGCTCAAAACCTTGGAACATGGGTGAGAACCAACGTTATGTTTCAATACCGCCCAGAATGGAGAGCCGACGAAATACCAGAACTGCAGAGAAGACTTACACGAAGCGAAACAGAACGAGCCATTCAACTAGCGAAAGAAGCAGGATTAACAAACTTCATAACCTAAACGTTAAACCTAAATACGTTATTGTGAAGCTGAAGAAGGAGAGGCTCTCTCAGTGTTTAGCATAATTATAAAAAATGTGTATGTCATTGATGGAACAGGTAGTCGGAGATTTAAAGCTGACATTGGAATTGAAGGGGCAAAAATCGCTAAAATTGGCAATTTAAAGTCTGAAAAGGCTGCACAGAACATTGATGCTTCTGGGCTAGCGGCGTCTCCAGGATTCATAGACATGCACTCCCACTCGGACCTCACATTGCTAATTAACCCTAAAGCAGAAAGCAAAATCAGACAAGGAATAACCACAGAGGTCATTGGAAACTGCGGCGGCTCAGCGGCTCCGCTGAATGAAACCATTAAAGAAGAAATTAGGAAAACCACGCCAATTCTTGAAGAATCTGGCTTAGAGTTAGACTGGTCAACGATGAAGGAATATTTAGACCGCTTAGAAAAGCAGGGAATCGCCGTAAATGTGGTGCCTCTTGTTGGACATGAAAACATAAGAGTCTGTGCCATAGGATATGACAACAGAGCGCCAACTGAAACCGAGCTCGAAGAGATGAAGAAGCAGTTGGCTAAAGCAATGAGGGAAGGCGCTTTTGGCATGTCAACGGGATTAATTTATCCGCCTAGTTGTTATGCAAAAACCGATGAGTTAATTGAACTCTCAAAGGTTGTCGTGAACTATGGGGGAATTTATGCTTCTCACATTAGGGGTGAAGGCGATAGGCTTTTCAGTTCTATAAAAGAGGTAATAAAAATCGGCGAAAAGGCAAAAGTGTCTGTGGAGATTTCTCATCATAAGGCTGGAGGAAAAGCCAACTGGGGAAAGGTTAAGGAATCTCTTAAAATGATCAATGAAGCGAGAGCTAAAGGCGTAGATGTAACGTGCGACGTTTACCCTTATACTGCTGGAAGCTTTGGTCTAGCTTCGATGCTGCCACATTGGGCTCACGAAGGTGGAAGCGAAAAGCTCTTTGAGAGATTAAGAGAACCGGAGATCCGTGAGAAATTGAGGAAAGAGATGGAAGAGGGCACACCAGAATGGCCGAGTCCATTAAAAGCGGCGAATTGGGACGCCACAACTATAGCTCGAAGTAAGAGGCATCCAGAGTTTGAGGGAAAATCCGTTGAAGAAATTGCGCGTTCAAGAGGGATAAACCCTTTTGAATTTGTTTTTGACTTGCTGATTGAGGAGAGTGCAGCAGTTAGCGTTGTTCGATTCGCAATGTGCGAGGAAGATGTAAGGCTGGTTATGCAGCATCCTTTTTCAATGATAGGAACCGACAGTTCAGCAGTTGCCCCCTACGGCGTCTTAGGTCAAGGTAAACCTCACCCGAGGGGCTACGGAACCTTTCCGAGAGTTTTAGGAAAATATGTAAGAAAGGAGAAAACTTTAACATTGGAAAACGCTGTACGCAAAATGACCTCTTTGCCAGCGAGAAAACTTGGATTAAAAGATAGAGGATTAATCAAAGAGGGAATGTACGCAGACATAACGATATTCAACCCAGAAACAATTCTTGATAGAGCCACCTACGTTGAGCCACATCAATATCCAGAAGGCATAGAATACGTCTTAGTCACTGGCAAAGTAACTATAGAAAGAAAAGAACATACAGAAGCGTTAGCTGGCAAGGCCTTACGGAAACATTTCTAAAAGGAAACCAAAAGCTATTTCTCATTCCGTGCACCTTATTCTCGCAGAAAAGGCGATTCGAACATGCGGTATTGCCCTGAATGCGGTGGCGAAATGAGTTACATTTCAGTAACTAGGCGCTATGTCTGTAAAAGCTGCGGTATATCACTTACTCATCAAGAACTCATAGAGCTGCGACAACAACTGCGACCTGGAATAGTGTCAGAAGAGGAGCAACGCCAAAAAAAGCGCAAAGAATACTTGAAGTGGTGGCTAAGCAAGAAAAAATAGCACAGCGCACATGGCGCTTAACCGTTTTATCAGACTCTATGCTTTTTCTCTGAGTGCACTCGGAGGTTAGGCGGCTTGATATGAGCAAGTAATGTTTGACATAACATTCTAATACTTCGGGGTATAGTTCAGTATTGAATCATCATGTGTGGCGCATCTTCAAACGACTATACCGCTGAGTCTTTCGATGCGATCGCTCAATTTGAACAAATTCGCGTCATGGTCGAGTCCCAGTTTGACGTGGAGGAGGGCTTCGTAGAGCGTGGTGTCCCAACCTTCTACGTAAGGATGCGGGAGGATTCGAAGGAGGCCTTCTTGAGGCTTACCCAGCATATGGAATCTGTGGGGCTCATTCCGGTTCTTAGAAGGAGAGAGGAAAAAATTGTGCTGCGGGCTATACCGAAACCTTCTATGAAGCCCAGCCGAAACATCATAAATATCGGACTGTTTTTTGCAACTCTCGGAACCGTGTTCCTTTCTGGATACCTTCTGTCTCTAGATATCGTAAGTGCCGTGGTGTTTACAGGGGCGATTATGGCCATACTGGGTTCCCATGAGATGGGACACAAGCTATTAGCTAATAAACATGCTGTGGAGGCTACATACCCCTATTTTATTCCGGGTCTCCCTCCCATCGGCACTTTCGGAGCCGTTATTCAGCAAAAATCTCTTCCCCCAAACAGGGACGCTTTATTTGACCTTGGTTTTGCAGGACCAGTAACTGGTTTCATAGTGTCAATAATTGTCACTATTATCGCGTTTCGGTTTTCCGTTCTCGTTCCGGAGGCACCTCCAGGCGCAGTCCCGTGGCCTTATCCTAACCCTATCCTATTTGAGTGGTTGTTTACATTCACTATCATGTTTTTTCCACCAAGTGGAACAGGCGATGTGATACTGTTGCATCCGGTTGCGATCGCGCTGCTTTTTGCTGGTTGGGTTGGCATGCTCGTTACCATGCTTAATCTGGTGCCTGTGGGCATGTTTGATGGCGGTCATGTTGCTCGAAGTTTGGTTGGGAAAAGAGCACACCGAATCCTTTCATACCTTGGAATTATTCTGTTGGCTATTATCTGGTATCCAATGGCTTTCATAGCCCTCTTTTTCTCTTTCTCTCAGCATCCGGGTCCATTGGACGACGTTTCACAGTCTACAACTCTCAGAAAGTTAGCCGCCATCGGACTGATCGCCGTTTTCATCCTCTGCGTGGTTCCAATATACCCGCTCTTAGGTTAGCGAGACCATGCGGCAACAATCATGTGGGACCGCTGTATAGCCTCCTACTTTCCAAAAGTGGCCTACTTTTCACATGAGATACCGCTTCCAAAGAACCTCAACATCGAACTCGTAAAGGACTTTGACAAATCCAGCGCTGGCTACATCCTCTAAGGATTTTAAGAAAAAAGAAAAGGGACATTTTAGATTCGTTTTGCAGAAACCGCGATCAAAGTTTCCATGGTATATTGAGTTGCGAAGCCAGTTTTCATAATAAACTTCATGGCTGCTGTTTCATTTGGGGCTTCAAAAATAATGATTCCATCGTAGCGTCCGAATGTAAAGTAGACTTCGCGTAAGGTTATGCCTTTTGGAGCTTTAAGTCGCTCGAGATGTTTTATGGCTTCTTCGCCTTTTCCTTTTGGTTTGAGCAGTGTTATGAACAGCATGCTGGACCCTTCGGTAAGTGTTATGTTGTTTGTTAACTTAAGGTTTAAGCATCTTCAATGTAGGCGTGCGCCCATGCAATTGGAAAAAGTTGAACATTAAAACGTACTTTGGTGTGTATGCGTAAATTATATATTTGTAAAAAATATTCATCTTTGGAGATAGGAATTTGGCTGCGGAAAGTCTTACAAGTGATGAAAAAAACGAAGTAGGGAAAGTTCAAGAGTATTTGGAATCCAATGAGCAAGTTTTACTTGTTGCAAAGCAAAGTCGAATAATGCCAGGGGGCAGTGTAACCACACCGAACATAATTTTTGCAACCGATAGGAAATTAATAATAAGAAATCCATCGATGCTTGGACTGAGAGAGAGCGTTGAGGTAGTCCCCTACACAGAGATAACAGCAATACACCTCCAGAAAGGACTTTTCTCGAGCGAAGTTAGGATAACAGCTCCTGGCTTAACTACCGAGCTGGGCAGATTTTTTAAACTTTCAAGGCATGGTGTAGCTGGAATACCTGCGATACCAAAAAACAAAGCTGTGAAACTTGTGAATACAGTGAAAGAAGGGATGAAACGGATGAAAGCGGCTAAAGCTATACCCCAAGTCGCCGCAAAACCTACACCTCTAGAGGAGCTCAAGAAACTCAAAGAACTCCTAGATATGGGAGCCATAACACAAGAGGAGTACGAAGATAAAAAGAAGAAAATTCTTGAAAAAGTCTAGGCTGCTCTTGTAAAATCTACAATTTCTCTACTCTAAACCAGTGATGACGGTTTAGCATGTGCCAAGAATCTTCATTACATTTTTTTATGGCTAAGCGGATGCGCCACAGTGGGGGCATCCGTCTAATCTTTCATCATAGAGTTTACCACAATAACGGCATCTTATCTTAACAATCTCTTTGATAATTTCTCTTTCTCTAGTTACTGGAGGCTTCTCTAAGTCTATATCTCCCTTAGCGATTTTTTCGCGTTGCTTTTTAATTCTTTCAAGTTCTAATGCTCTACGTTCCTTCTCTATTTGCATTTTTTGCATTTCTAGCGCTTTCCGATCCTTTTCCACATGTGCTTCGGTTCTATACTTTGAAAACCCATGGTACACCATCCACAACGGTATAATAATAAAGAGAAACACTGTAAACATAATAAATAGCGAAGAAAAAAGCAGATTGTTCTGGCGGAGGAGTCATAAAAAGAAAAGCAATAACTGGTAACCCAATGAAGAAAAACAGAATAGCTCCCAATACCATTAAAACAACAGCTATTTTTTTCCCCATCGCCTGTTCACACAGCTTGTTATGGAATAGCCACTATTTTACATTATTCAACTATTGTAGAATAAATGTTGTTTCCAAACGTGGGCTAATATCGCAAAGTAAGGTAAAATTCATTTTTAAGTTTAAACAATATTCAACACTACGTAACTTAAGGTTTAAGTATCAACTCCATATTAGTTGAAAAGTACCTTAAGATATGGCAACAAAGACTTTCTTGTTGTCTAACAAGTATTGATGCCAGTCGGCTTTAACTTCTGCTCTCTTCTTATGCAAATACACTTTCTTTGTTCGAACAAGCTCTGCCATTTCAGCTAAGTACGATTCAACCAGCTTCACGCTTTCTTTGCCAAGCTCAGCCAGATGCACGGCCTCGAGTATGTCGGTTGGCATGAACCCTCGCTCTTTCCGTAATGATTGAACCCTACGGGCTAAGTCGCGCATCAAGCCTTCACCGAGCAACGATTCGTCTCGACGAGTATGGAGCAGTATTTGCAAGTTTCCTTCAGAAGCAGAAGCCCACTCTTTCTCGTCGAAAGCTGTCAATTTTTCAGTGTATTCAACTTGTTTCACGTTGGCAAGTTCCAGAAACACATCTTCTAAGCTTTTGAGGGCATCTTGAACCTGTTTAGGTGCTGCTACAACCGCCTTTTGCAGGGGCCATCTGCGTTTTAGCTGAGCTGATTGTCGAGCAGAATACACTAAAGCAACGGATCGTTGAAGGGTTTCGAAGGCTTGTTCGAGTTCTGTGTCTCTGAGAGCCTCATCTGGCTGGGGCCAGTTTTCAAGGTTTACGGATTCTGGCAGTGAGTTGTCTAGTTCTCTGTAGACTTTTTGATGCATGAATTCGCTGAGGAAAGGAGTTGCTGGGTTGAAAAGGAGAACCAGTGTTTTCAGTGTTTGCCAAAGTGTTGCGTAGACTGCGAGACGTCGTTGGAGAGTTTGTGGGTCGTCGCTCCATAGGTCTCGGCGGATCATTGGGACATATTGGCGGCTGA
>JRER01000615.1_pt1 | contig 29440 bp, 28 predicted proteins | sample 210161 | NCBI WGS metagenome assembly JRER01 (sample SAMN03019618, study PRJNA260268) | marine sediment metagenome | biome: Marine; feature: Sediment; material: Clay; isolation source: clay from marine sediments 136 meters below sea floor depth collected from... | place: New Zealand: Canterbury...
CACCCTATTAAAGTTGGACCACTCCCTGAAGTACTTGCAGCAATATGCCGCAACCAAATTTCCATTCAAAACTTGTTAGTGGAGGCATACCGACAAAGGTCTAAGAAGCTCTTACTTCACGCACTGATTCTTGAACCGATAGTAGACAGTGTAGATCGAGCCAAAAAGATGATGGAGCATTTGCTAAAGCTAGAGGCTAATTATCTACCTGAACTTTATTAGTGATAAGGTTAAAACAAGCAAGGTAGCAAGAATGGCCAGTCAGTAAAAGCCGGTCATTAGGTTTCCTGCTAGAGTTCCAGATCCTATCGATACAGTTGTTGTTGTAAAGATTGATTGATAGGCTTGAGATAGTATTGCTAGTTTGACGATTCTTAAACTGGTATAAAGCATAAAAGCTAAAAATAAGGCCGGAGGGAGGTGAGGAGAGATAGGTAGGCCATATATATAATATATTTGGAGAAAAGGAAGCTTTTCAAAAGGAGAAAATATTGAAAGCTTCTAAGAAAGCATGAAACAAGTTAAGGAGATAAAAATGATACGAAAATTAGTAGTAGTACTGCTAAGCGGAGTCTTCTGTCTATTAGGAGTAACTTCAGCGTTAGCAGTGACGTACAATGAGGCACCAATGCTCAGAACAATGGTAGCCGCAGGAGAACTTCCACCGGTAGAGGAAAGATTGCCTGATGTGCCTTTGGTAATTCCTACTGTGGAAAGGATAGGGCAATATGGGGGAACGTGGAACCGATGTTGGGGTGGCCCAGATGACAACATGGCGATGTGGTACATATGTCAGGAGCCATTAATTCGATTTAACTACAACGGTAGCAAAATTCTCCCTAATATTGCTAAAAGTTGGGAAGCCTCTGAGAATGGAAAAGTTTTTGTTTTCCATCTTAGAAAAGGAATTAAATGGTCTGATGGAACACCCTTTACTGCCGGCGACATACTTTATCTGTACGAGGATGTTCTCTTGAACGAAGAACTTACTCCTGTCTTTCCTGGATGGTTGACAGTAGGCGAAGAACCTGTAAAGCTTGAGAGGATAGACGATTATACAGTAAAGTTTAGCTTTGAGGCACCTTATGGGCTGTTCCTTAGTATGTTAGCTTATCACGGAGGCTTGTTCTATCAGCCTAAACACTACATGAAACAATTTCACCCTCGTTACACACCCATGGATAAGCTAGAGGAGATGGCAAAGAAGGCAGAATTTATGTCCTGGAATAAGCTCTACCTTTCGAAATCCGGCTGGGAAGGACTAGTAGGAAATCCTGAATATCCTACTCTACTCGCCTGGAAAGTCACTGTGCCTTCTCCTGCTCTGCGGGTGGTAATGGAGAGAAATCCTTATTGCTGGAAGGTAGATCCAGAGGGCAATCAACTTCCCTATATCGATCGCATCGCTCTTGATCTAGTACAGACCAGCGAGATGGCTGTCCTGAAAGCTGTGACAGGAGAGGTGGACATGCAATGGACTGCGGCGGAGACAGAAGACTTTCCCGTTCTTATGGCAAATCGAGAAAAAGGTAATTATCGAGTGTTTAAGTGGCCACTAACCGATGGTTGGCGTGTTGGTTTTATGCTTAACCAAAATTGTAAAGATCCAATTCTGCGTAAGTTATTCGAAAACGATAGGTTCAGAAAAGCTCTTTCCTTGTCTATTAACCGAGAGGAGATCAACGAGTCTGTTTATCTGGGACTAGGTAAACCTCAACAGGCATCATTTATGGAAGGAACTCCCTATTTCTCAGAAAAGTGGGAGAAAGCTTATGCTGAATACGATCCTAAAAGAGCTGATACTCTTCTGGATGAGATAGGACTGAACGAAAGAAGTGCAGAGGGATTTCGTCTTCTGTCCGATGGTACACCCATTAACTTGATCGTGGATGTGCAACCTGTACCTGACTGGTATAAAGTTTGCGAGCTTGTGAAGGATTATTGGGGTGCTATCGGGATACAAATGACAATTAATCACGTAAGTCACCAGTTAATTACAACAAGAAATTTCGCGAATTTGCAGCAAGTTCGTGTATTTTCTGGTTTTCCTATTTTCCCAACTTGTTGTGATGAGCCAGTTCCTGCTAGTCCATGGTGTTACTGGGCTCCAGAATACGGCCGTTGGTATGAGACTAAAGGAAAAACTGGCGAAAAACCAACAGGAGATATAGCAAAATTGCAAGAACTATGGACGGAAATCAAAATAACCCCAGATGAGAGAAAAAGAGCACAGCTTATCGATGAGTTCATTGAGTTGCACATAAAAAATATCTGGATAATTGGGACGGTAGGGAAGATACCAATTCCTGCGGTAGTGAAGAATAATTTCCGAAATGTTCCTGAACAGAGACTTATAGATGACACTTTAAGAACTCCCAAAAATGCTGACGTGGAACAATTCTTCATCGAACAATGATAAATAACTTTGGTCTGTTCTGGAATACAAAAAAAATGTCACTATGCCACTATATGATTCGTCGATTTCTTTTTATGATAGTTATCCTGCTAGCGATATCTATTATTGCATTTATCATTATTCAATTACCGCCGGGTGATTATTTAACATCTTATATGAGTAGGTTAAGACGACAAGGTACATCAGTAGATATGTCAGAGATAGCCTCGTTAGAAAAGTTCTTTGACTTAGACCAACCGATATATATTCAGTATTTCAAATGGACGGGGGCGATGTTGCAGGGAAATTTCGGATATTCCCTTGAGTGGAAGTGCCCGGTGAACCGATTAATAAGAGAGCGCCTCCCCTTAACGGTGATGATATCTCTTTTTACCCTTGTCTTTACCTACGCTGTGGCTATACCTATCGGGATTTATTCAGCTACACACCAATATTCTGCGGGTGATTATACCTTTACTGTTTTTGGTTTTGCTGGTTTGGCTATTCCGAATTTTCTTTTGGCGTTGATATTACTGTGGATTTTTTACAGCTATTTTGGCATTAGTGTAACGGGTCTTTTTTCGTCCCAGTACCGATCAGCGTCTTGGAGCATTGGTAAATTTGTTGATTTGCTAATACACCTTCCCATCCCAATAATTGTTATTGGAACAGCCGGGACAGCTGGACTCATTCGAGTGATGCGAGGCTGCCTCCTTGATGAACTACAAAAGCAATATGTCATTACTGCCCGGGCCAAAGGAGTCTCCGAAAGAGCTCTTTTATTCAAATACCCGGTAAGAGTGGCTGTCAACCCTATCATTAGTACCATAGGCTGGATCCTTCCTGCTATTGTCGCTGGAGGAACTATTACAGAGATAGTGCTTAACCTACCCACCATAGGTCCCATCTTTCTCCTATCACTGATGACACAAGACATGTATTTGGCTGGAAGTATCGTTATGCTTTTAAGCTTTCTAACTGTGATAGGAACCTTTATCTCCGATATCTTGTTAGTTTGGATAGATCCACGGATTCGGTATGGAGAATGATAGAAATAAAAGAAAAATAAGTACCGAGGAAAAATATTATATAGCCTCGCAGTGGCAACTTATGCGACGGAGGCTTGTAAAGCATAAGTTAGCCATTTTTGGAGGTATTATAGTAATCATTCTTTACATTGTAGCTATGTTCTGCGAGTTTTTCTCCACCCAGGATATGCATCAGCGTTATCCAGAATATATCTTTTGCCCACCTCAGAGAATTCGTTTTTTCGATAAGAATGGGTTTTACTTTCGGCCTTTTGTTTACGGAGTTAAGGGAATGAGAGACCCGGAGACTTTTAGGCTAATATATAAAGAGGATAGAAGCAAGAAATATCCTATTCACTTTTTTATTCATGGAGATAAGTATAAGCTCTGGAACTTGTTCGAGATGGATATTCACCTTTTAGGGGTAAAAAAGCCTGGGACAATATTCTTATTTGGAGTGGATGATTTAGGTAGAGATTTATTTTCACGTAATATTTATGCCTCTCGTATTTCCTTATCCGTAGGTTTGATAGGAGTGGCTTTAAGCTTTATCTTGGGATGTATACTAGGAGGGATCTCTGGATACTATGGTGGGGCTGCTGATATGATTATCCAGAGGACTATAGAATTTTTAATATCTATACCTTCAATTCCCCTCTGGATGGCCTTGGCTGCTGCACTACCGCCCACCTGGTCCCCAATTAAAGTTTACTTTGGTATCACTATTATTCTTTCCATCTTCGGTTGGTGTGGTCTGGCCCGGGTAGTAAGAGGTAAACTTATAAGTTTGAGGAAGGAAGACTTTGCCATGGCGGCTAAAATTGCTGGAGCAACTGATGGAAGGATAATAACTAGACATCTTCTCCCCTCATTTTTAAGTTACCTTATAGTAAACCTTACCTTAGCTGTACCCTATATGATTTTAGGAGAGACATCCTTGAGCTTTCTTGGTATTGGACTTCGTCCCCCAGTGGTAAGTTGGGGAGTTCTTTTAAAAGAGGGCCAAAATATAAGAACTGTTGCTCTTCATCCCTGGCTTTTACTTCCAGGGCTTTTTGTCATCATCACCGTCTTGACCTTTAACTTCCTTGGAGATGGCCTGCGTGATGCAGCTGATCCCTATAAATAAAGGTTCCCCTCTTAGGAGCTTTCCACAGAAAAATGAACTATATCGGGAGTGGAGGATAAAATGTCTATCCTACTAATAGGTTACGATGTAGAGCACTGGGATTCTAAAATCACACAAGTTTTTTTGCAAAAAGTAAGACAAATTCATAATGACCTTAATGTACCTTACACTTTATTTGTTGTGGGAGAGACTTTAGAGAAAAACATATCAGAATTTCAAAGAATTGCACAAGATAAGCAAATAGATATTCAACAACATACTTATTCTCATCTTTTACTCAAGACAGTTGTTATGGAAAGCAAAAATAAAGTGGAGATATTTAAAGGGGGCACCTTAGAACAGATAAGAGAAGAAGTTGGGAAGACCAATGAGTTACTTAAAAAATACCTAGGAGTAAAGTGTATGGGATTGACTGCGCCTTATGGTTATTATCGGGGTCTGAGTGACCGTCCAGATATCTTACAGATTCTCCACGATTTAGGTATTCGGTTTACTAGAACTTACGCAAGGAATGAGAAAGATTATCAACCGGTTTCCTTCGAGATACAGCCATTTTGGTATGAGGTTCAGGGATTTCCTTATATTCTGGAGTTTCCCATTCAAGGATGGCAAGATCTTTATCTCCGAAGAGAGTTAGGTTGGAAAAATAAAGAGGGTTATCTTGAGGAAGTGAAGAAAAGTATTGAATATATCAAAGAACGCGATCTTGACTGGTGCTACGTTCAGCATGATCACTCTAGTATAAAGGAGGATCCGAATATGGAGATGACAAGAAATTTTATTCAGTATGCTTTGGATAAAGGAGTTACTTTTACTTCTTATAAGAATTACTACAATAAAAAGATGAAAGAAAAATGAGTATTTATGAAAATTAGTGAGCTAAAATAAGGCCAGAAGGAGGTAGAAAATTAAGAAAATAGATAGGCTCATTAGCTTGGGGGAAAGGAAGGCTTTCTAAGAAAGATAGTATTTAAAAATTAGTCTTTCTTTTCAGAGGTTTTTCAGGAAAGAATGAACCATGTTATCCAACATATTTTCAAGGAAACATAAAGGAGGAATTATGTGCAAAAGATAAAGACATTAGTACTTACCGGCGGAAAGATTCATGATTTTAAAGGATGTGGAGAAGCTATTGTTGATGCTCTATCAAAGAATGAAAAATTTGACATTACCAAAGTAGAGAATGACCTTTCTATCCTGGTAGCGCCGAACTTAGATCCCTATGATCTTATTGTTTTTTACTACACTGTGGGGAAAATTACTGATGATCAGAAAAACGGACTTCTTAACTTTATAGCTTCAGGGAAAGGATTTGTAGGTGTTCATTCTGCCGCCGATTCTTTTAAAGAATGCCCTGGATATCGAGCTATGGTAGGGGGATACTTCGTTACTCATCCCCATTATCGAGAATATCAGGTAAGTGTTGTTGATTCTAAGCATCCTATTACTAAAGACCTTACAGAATTTACGGTTACAGATGAGCAATATATTTTAGATTTCGATCCTCGGGTCAATATCCTCTGTTCAGCTTTATGGAAAGGAAAAGCTCTACCTGTAGCCTGGACGAAAGATTGGGGGAAGGGGCACATCTTTTATTTAGCTTTAGGACATGATAAAAAAGCTTGTAAGCAACAGATTTTTGGTCTTCTTCTTGTGCGGGGAGCTCTGTGGATTGCAGGATTACATTCTTAATCCAAGGAGGGAAAAACGTTAAATAATTTATTTCTTTTTTTAGAAGCCTTCCAGAGAAAAAGGAAACAAATCGGGCTTTCAGACTTTATGAGAAAGCTACAAAACTATAAAAAGGAAAATTAAAAATGGCAAATTTAGCAATTAATGGGGGAAGAAAAGTAATTACTCATTCTCTTAGCAGATGGCCTATATGGGACGAGCGTGAAGAACAAGCGTTATTAGGAACACTCCGCAAAAATTGGTGGCACGGCGGCTATGATAAGGAATCCAATAGCCAGAAGTTTGAACGTGTTTTTAGAAACTATATAGGCACAGATTACGGATTAGTGGTTTCTAGTGGTACGATGGCTTTAGTAATCGCTCTTAAGGCTACTGGAGTAGGTCCAGGTGATGAAGTGTTGACTCCTGCTTTGAGTTTTTATGCTTCTGCTACATGTATCCTGCTGGCCAATGCCGTGCCGATTTTTGTTGATGTGGCGCCAGAATCCTACAATATAAGCCCAGAAGCGATGGAAGCCGCGATTACGGATAGAACAAAAGCTGCGGTAGTTGTACATAATGGCGGATATCCTGCTGATATGGATGCGATAATGGAAATAGCAAAAAAACATGATTTGATGATAATAGAGGATTGTTCACATGCACATGGTTCTGAGTGGAGAGATAGACGGGTCGGTTCAATTGGACATCTTGGTGCTTTTAGCGTCATGGCTGGCAAACTGCTTTCTGCTCCAGAGGGTGGTGTAGTGCTAACCAATAATGAGGAACTGATAACAAAAGTATGTTCCTTCCAAGACCATGGTGCTCACTATGGGCCCCCAATCGAGGCTAGGCCTGTCCCCTATAATCTACGCATGAGTGAGTTTCATGCAGCACTTGCGCTTGTGGGACTTTCACGGCTGGATGAACAAATCAAAACTCGTGAGCGAAACTTCACATATCTTGCTAAAGGGTTCAAGGAAATTGACGGTATTAGAGTTTTTGACCGCGATCCACGTGTAACTCGCTGGAGTACCTATTACTGGAATTTCAAATATAATCAAGGGGAATTTGATGGGATTCCAAGAGATAAGTTCTTGGAGGCAGTCAATGCAGAGGGAGCACCCATCAATATTGGCGCGCATGGTGCGCCAGTATATCAGGAAGTATGTTTTGCATCAATGAATTTTGGTCGTACTGGCTGTCCAATAAAGTGTCCTTTATACGGCAGACCGATAGATTATACTAAAGTTCACTGTCCAGAAGCAGAGCACATATATAAAACAGAGTCCTTGAGTATTTCTCATGAAAACCTTCTCGGAAAGAAGGAAAATATGGACTTGATCCTTGAGGCTGTACGCAAAGTGCGAGCAAATACTGATGAATTAAGAAAGTAGCATATTTGAGGGAGAAGATAAAATAATGAAAAAGATAAAAATAAAGGGTTGAATAAGGGTATGCTTCAGATATAGATTGATCCTGAAGAAATGAAACCAAAATTTGGAATCAATCCTCAAGTATGTTCCGATATAAATAAAAAGAGGATATGGTTATGAGCCCTATTCGAGATAGAGACATTCAGATAAAAGTACACTTTGATCAAATTGGAAATACTATCGACCGCAATATCTATGGTCAATTTATTGAACACTTATGGACTTGTATCTATGATGGTATATGGGTAGGTCCTGATTCCTCGATTCCAAACGAAGATGGTATTCGGCTTGATACTGTCGAGGCACTGGCTGCCATCAAACCACCAATTGTTAGATGGCCAGGGGGTGCTTATGCTGATATGTTCGATTGGAGAGATAGTATAGGTCCTCGGCATTTAAGACCTGTGCGGATAAATCCAAATCAACCGAAGCGCGAAGAATCTAATCAATTTGGACTATCAGAATTTATGCGCTTCTGCCACATGATCGGTGCTAGCCCTTATCTCTGCGTTAATACAGCTTTTTTACGGCCTAATGAGGCAAGGGATTGGGTAGAATACTGCAATCTCAATGGCAATACGTACTGGGCCAAACTCCGTCGTCAGCATGGACAAGAACATCCTTATAAAGTTCACTATTGGGGTATTGGTAATGAATCGTACTGGCTGCATTCTTCGCATGAGTACCTCCAACGATATCGTTTGTGGAAAATGTTTATGAAGGACGCAGATCCAACAATTGAGATAATTTCTTCCGGGTTAGAACCTAATTGGCATCCGGATCCATGGAGTCGAGATGATTGGGGAACATATTTTATTAAAGAAATTAGGGGTGATATGGATCAATATTCTATACATCTTTATTTCACTACTGGTGATGGCGCAAATTTTTCTGATGTAGAATATTATCACCTATTCGTTGAACTCTTCCATAGACTTCCACGTTCTATTCAAGCTACTCTTGGTTTATTAGATGCACACTCAACTTCCCCGAAAAAGGTAAAGTTGGCGATTGATGAATGGGGAATTTGGCACCCTGGCCACCCCATGTCGGGAGATATGACCCAACCATGTACCTTACGTGATGCGCTTTTTGTAGCAGCATTTTTTCATATTTGCCATCAATATCCGACAAGAATTGGCATCACAACTATTGCTCAGACAATAAATGTATGCTCCTCTCTAATCCTGACTAATGGAGAAAAATTTTGTCTTACTCCTACTTATTATGTGTTTGATATGTTTAAGGACCATCAAGGTGCTCAAGTTCTCAATGTTGTCACTACCGATGTTGATACTATAACTAGTGATCAAGCTGGAATACATGAAGATGGAGAAGCTATGCCCCCAATGCTGTCAATTTCAGCAACCCTCAGTAAAGACAGGAAGAAAGCTACTATTTCATTTATAAATTTTCATCTTGTAAATTCAGTAAGTGCCAAACTAGATTTAAAGGGTGCTAGACCAATGAAAGGCATTTCCAAAATTCTTACTGCGTTAACAGTAAAAGACCAGAACACTTTTGATAGTCCTAATCATGTAAAGATAGTAGCTAAGCCAATAAATATTACGAGTACTTCCATAAAATGCAAATTTCCTCCTCACTCAATCACGGTGATGACACTTCTCTTATAAAAAAAGCAAGATAGATTAGAAAGGAGAAATTGAAGATGAAAGTAAAAACAGATAGTGAAAAGCTTAATCAGATGATTGAAACTTCGCTTAAAAGCATCGCTTATCGTCAGGATAAGCATAAAAGCGGAGGGATAGTAGAATCCGATGACCGATGGGACAACGGATTTATGTATGGCACAGGAAAAAGCAGAGGAAAAACCTGCTATCCAAGAGCTTTCATAACTCAGCCCTTGCTTGAGTTTGGTGAATTTGAAAGGATAAGGCGTTTTCTTAATTTCTGGAAGCTCTGCCAGTCTCCGGAAGGAAATTGGGGCCAAAGTTTTAACGTGGAAAAACCTAAACCTGTGATGCAAAATGGTTATGTCAAACAACAGGTGGATACTAACGGCTATGTCCTGTGGCATTGTTATGAATACTACCACTATACCGAAGATAAAAAATGGCTGAGGGAAAACTGGGGAATGATAGAAAAAGGAGTAAAATACTTGCTTACCACTTACAATGAGAGATTCCAAATGTTACCGGGGCGCGAGGAAATGGTGTTTAGAGGAAAGGGTGTAGATATAGACAAGCCGCTCGGATATTCCCTGCATATTAACGCTATTTGCAAGAAGGGATTGGAGTGCTCTTCGAGGCTTGCCATGGAATGTGGAAAAGACGACTTAGCTTCGAAATGGTCTAATTATGCAAGATGGATAGACTCGGGAATACAAAAACACCTATGGTATGCGAGTGGGAAGTATTATATTGCTGGCATCGATGAAGATGGCCAACCTTTTGTTGCCGAGCCTTACATATTACCTGCTGTATGGTATCAGTATGTAAACGACAGGCTCTGGGATGAGAAAACAGCCTCTACATTCTGGACTGCCAGAAATATTTACTATAACAAAGACCGTATTATTCCCCGTACCTATTGGATGTTGGATTATGAGGTACCAGGTCCAGATGGGTGCTCTATCCTTGAGGGTGGAGCTTCTAATGCCGGAAGATGGAGTGGAATGGGAGTTGAATTATCATTAAATGCTCTTACTTCTGAATTACTCTTAAGGGGTGGTTATCCTGACGTGGCTGCCGAAGAGATAGATACTCTGTTGAAATACACCGATGAAAGTAACCTTGTGCCTGAACATATAATAACTGTAGGCGTTGGAGAAGAGGTAAGGAATTTCAAAATTTATCCGGATAAACCCAATGCTGTGGATAGAGGAAATTTATTACATCTTTCCTTTTTCTTAAGTCTTGTTGCCTCTTTACAAGGAAAGATAGAGCATAATGATGAGATAGAAATACGTCCTTTATTGCCGGACAACCTGCATGCATTAGAAATAAAAGACCTTCGAGTTAAGGATTCCCTTGCCTTTTACAGATATCAGACTGATATGCCAGGGGAGTATGGTAAAACTTCTATGGTTATCAATGCAACAAAGCCAGTTAATATACTTCTTTCCCTCAGATATAAACCTCCTTTGAAAAAGATGACCGTAGATGGAATAGAGATATCCCATTACAAAGAAACCACTTCGTTCTCTAGCAAAGTCCATTATGTTCAAATAGAATTGAAGGTAGACAAGAAGAAACAAATAATTGTTGAATGGTGAGGTTTGAAGTTATAGAACTTTAAGAGGGGAAAATGGTAAATTCTAATAAAAGATTCAGGTTAGGAGTAAACTATTGGCCACGACATCACGGAGTGAGAATGTGGCGAGAATGGGAACCGGAAGAAATTGACAGGGAATTTGCTGAGATGAAATCTGTGGGACTTGATTTAGCGAGGATTTTTATTGACTGGGATAGTTTTCAACCAATCAAGGAATATTTAGGGAGAGGTGCAAAAAAAAGACTCCTTGCTTTTCGAGATAATGAATCTGTAACTCCATGCTCAAATCCCTGTATGATAGATCCAATAATGATAAAGCGTTTTGATACTTTAATTGAAATTGCCGAAAAATATAAGATAGATCTTGAGCCCGCTCTGATTACCGGATGGATGAGCGGAGCATTTCTTGAACCTTCTTATAGAAGAGACCGAAATGTCTATACCGATCCCTTTATGCTCAAGTGGCAAAGTAAGTTGGTTCAATTCTTCGCTGAACGCTATAAGAATGAAAAAAGAATATGGGCCTGGGCTCTGGGTAATGAATGTAATTGTATGATGAATTGTTTTTCTGAAGAAGCAGCTTGGCTCTGGACAGCTAATCTTACCCGGACCCTTCATCTTTTTGACCCTAACCATCCTATTGTAAGTAGTATGCATAGTTTAGGATTGACTTCTTCATCCACAGATAATAAATGGAAAATTGAAGATCAAGCCGAACTTTGTGATATTCTTACTGTTCATCCTTATCCTGAGTTTACTCCTGGTTGTGAACTTGATGGTCCTACCGATATTAGAACAGTACTTCATGCTGCTGCTGAATCAGAAATGTATTCTAATTTGGGTAAAAAATCGGTATTATGCGAAGAGACAGGGACTCTTGGTGATTCTCGTTTTTCGCAAGAAGAAACAGCTAAATTTTTACGTCTCAGGCTCTATACACTTTTATCCCAAGGAAATCTAGGGTGTCTGTGGTGGTGTCATACAGATTTTACCTGTGGAGATATTGTTCCTTATAAATACGAGACGATGGAAAATGATAGACTTGGTATATTTGACCGACAAGGAAATGCAAAACCAGTGGCTTATGAATTTCAAAAATTTAGCCATATTCTTGATGCTATAGGTGGAAAGCTTCCTGCCTCGGAAAAGAAAGCGGTTATCATAGTTCCGAGAAATGCTACTAGTTGGCTGCCTTATTTTAATGCCTATATTCTCTGTAAGCAAGTTGGGATTGAGACAGATTTTGCCTGGGAATATGATAACTTATCAAAATACCAACTAGCCATCTGCCCATCTGTATCTGGTGCTTCACCATTTTGGTTAGAAGGATGGGAAAATTTAATTTTATTTGCTAAAAAAGGAGGGGTTCTTTATCTTTCTTACGGTGGAGCCTCTTTGCGTCGGTTTGGAAAAGTATTTGGAATTAAAATAAATTATCGCCAGAAAAGATCAAATCAGGATCAGATTGTGGGGTTTAACCGTAATCTTTTATACAAAGGCTCTTCTGATTGGGAACTTGTCTTTGGTCTTACAAGAGGAAAGACAATACTTTCTTATAAAAACGGCAAACCTGCTCTTGTCGAGAATAAGATTGGTAAAGGCAAAACTTTTTTCTTTGCCGAATCTGCGGAAGTGTTTCTATCGGGAATCCCTAATGCTTACGAAAATAACCAGATTTACTTTATCTATGATTATTTAAGAAAATCAGCAGGAATTAAGCAAGAAGTTGGAATTAGCGATTCTCAAATTGAGAGGATTTCTCATCCGATTGATGAAAGGAGGACCTTTTTAACTTTGATTAATCATCACCGCAGCTCCGTTACAGTAAATGTTCGTACTAAAAGAAAGATTAAAAAGATAGAGCCTATAACGGAAAGCGTTGTAGTTAAAGGGATCTATAAGAACGAATTTAAGTTGAAGATAAATGGCTGTGAAGGAGCGATACTACAGATGAAATTTTAAGTTTACTTCCTATATTCTCTGAAAGCAGGTAAAATGACACCACGAGAAAGATTCATCACCGCACTAGAGCGAAAGCCTTTGACAGGACGAGTTCCTCATTTTGAGTTAGTTTTCTTTCTAACAATGGAGGCCTTTGGCAAAGTCCATCCATCTCATCGAAACTACCACCAATGGGATCAAATGACCGAGAAAGAGCGTAATCTTCATCGTAATGATATGGCCTCTCTTTACATCGCCACTGCTGAAAGGTTCGAACACAGCGCCATCTTTCTTCATCCTAATCCTAATACAGAGGAAGAAACTTTTCGACTTATTGATTTAGTGCGTGAAAAATCACAAGATAAATATTTTTTAATGTTACAGGGTGATGCTACTTACGGCATTCCTTCGGGTTCAGAAATGATGGAATTCTCTTATAAATTGCAGGACAAACCAAAAAAAATGAAAGAGGAAGCAGAACAAAAGGTTCGTGCGGCTCTGGAACAGGCTGAGCGAATTGCTAAACATGGAGAATTGGACGGCTTTGCTTTATGCAGCGATTACTGTTTGAACACCGGCCCATTTTTGAGCCCAGAGCTTTTTTCTGACTTTGTCACTCCTTATTTAGCAAAGCTAGTTCGAGGCTATCGCGACATGGCATTCTATGTCATTAAACATACTGATGGAAATATTATGCCCATCCTTGACCAACTCCTGGAGGCTCATCCCCATGCCTTGCATTCCCTTGACCCTCAGGCAGGTATTGATATTGCTGAAATCAAACGTCTATGCGGAAATAAAGTTTGCTTGATTGGCAATGTAAATTGTGGAGTTTTACAAACGGGCACCGATGAAGAAGTTATAGAATCAGTACGCTGCGCACTCCAAAATGGGATGCCAGGCGGTGGCTATATTTTCTCTACCAGTAATTGTATCTATACTGGCATGAGGCTCTCTCGCTATGAGTTGATGCTTAATATTTGGCGAAAAGAAGGAAATTATGAAAAAAGACGGCAAGTCTTATTATGAAGCTACTCGAACGCAGCATCCTGAAAGACTAAGGAACTATCTTTATGACTTTAGTAAAAAAATACAAAACCTAGAGGAATAGGAGGAGTATAATGATCAGGAGCAAGCTTTATCAAGAAGTTTATCGTCCGCAGTTTCACTTCACTGCCAAAAAGAACTGGTTAAATGATCCTAACGGATTAGTTTATTACAAGGGCGAATATCATCTATTTTTTCAGCATAACCCCTCAGGTATTAACTGGGGCAATATGACATGGGGCCATGCGGTTAGTTCGGATATGCTCCATTGGGAGCAACTAGCGAATGCCATTGAACCAGATGAGCTAGGCGCGATTTGGTCAGGTTCTGGTGTAGTGGACTGGGACAATACGGCAGGTTTTCAGAGTGGTAAGCAACCAGCAATGGTGAATATTTACACCTCAGCAGGCAAGCCCTTCACCCAGAGCATTGCCTACAGCAATGACCAAGGACGAACATGGACCAAATACAAAAAGAATCCGGTTCTGAGACACATCATAAGGACAAATAGTGACCCTAAAGTTATTTGGCATGCTCCCACCAGGAGATGGGTGATGGCTCTCTATCTTGATGCCAATAACTATGCGCTGTTCACATCGCCAAATCTGAAGGAGTGGAGTCGGCTCTGCGATATTCATCTGCCCGGTTCCGGTGAATGTCCGGATATCTTTGAGTTGCCAGTTGATGGAGATAAAGAGAAAACTAAATGGGTCCTCTGGGGAGCTAATGGAAACTATACTACTGGGACATTTGATGGCCGTATTTTCAGGCGAGAAAGCGATGTGCTACAGAGCGACTGGGGAGCTAACTTCTATGCGGCTCAAACTTGGAACGATATTCCTCCCTCTGATGGCCGAAGGCTTCAAATTGCCTGGATGGCACACGGCAAATATCCAGGCATGCCCTTTAATCAACAGATGAGTTTCCCTTGTGAGTTAACACTTCAAACTACACCAGAGGGAATTCGCCTCTACCGTCAACCGATAAAAGAGATTGAAAACATCCATCAAAAGGAATATTCCTGGAACAACCAGATACTAGAACCAGATGAGAATCTTCTCTCACATATCCAGGGTGAGCTTTTCCATATCCAGACTGAGATCGAAGTAGATAATGCAGCCGAATTTGGATTCACCCTGCGGGGTGAGAGTATTCGATACACCGCTGCCACTAGCGAGCTTTTCTGCCTTGGAAAATCTGTCTCGCTGAGGCCGCTTAAGGGTAAGATCAAGCTGGAAATCCTGCTCGACCGGACCTCGCTGGAAATTTTTGGCAACGATGGGAGAATCTCCATGAGCTTCTGTTTTTTGCCCGATCCAAGGAACACAAACCTCAAGATTTACTCTTCTGGAGGTAAGGCGAGGATTGTTTCTTTAAAGGTATATGAGCTACGCTCTGTGTGGTCAGAATCAGAGCTGGAAGAAGCTGACAATGGGTAACAGAGTACGAACTATTTTAACCTTAACGGAAATGTTGCATTAGTTGCGAAATCGCAATTATGTTCTAAGAGAATTATCTAATTATGCTTATGAAAGACTAAGATGGAAAGGTTGAATAATGTATTGGGCGGAGACTAAGATGAAAAAGGTTCGTGTAGGCATCATTGGTTGTGGAGAAATGGGGTCTTATCATGCTAAAAGCTTGGGCAAGATGGAGAATGTGGAACTTTTAGCCATCTCGGATGTGAAACCAGATGCCTTGAAGAGATTTGCTCAGAAGCACAATGTGAAGCACTCCTTGACGGATTACGGTCAGATGTTAGATATTGAAGCAATAGATGCGGTGATCATCTGTATTCCTACTTTTTTGCATCATTTAGCTGTGCTCTCGTCTGCTCGTAAGGGTAAGCATATCTTCTGTGAGAAACCCATTGCTATGAGTTTGGAAGATGCACAGGAGATGATCGAGGTCTGTCAGGAAAATAATGTTAAGTTTATGATTGGCTTTGTTCGAAGGTTCGATAATTTTTGGGGGAAGGCTCGAGAACTTATCAGAGATGGTGTCTTGGGAAGGCCAGTGGTCTGGCATGATTTAAGTTCTTCCACTGGTGCTCCTTCTGACTGGTATTTTGATGAAGTAAAGGGCGGCGGTCCCTTGATCGATGGAGCGGTACATAATTACGATTTTGGTCACTATACATTCGGAGGGGTAAGAAAGGTCTATGCATCAACGATGACCTTTAAAAGTCATATCTCTGCTATCGACACGGGCTCAGCAATTATCGAATATAACTCCGGTGATCAGCACATCCTTTCTTGGTCATGGGGCCTGCCTCGGGGATCTTTGGGTGCATGTGTTTCTGATATCATAGGTCCTAAAGGAGCTCTTGTATTTCCTGGATCCTTTGATCAAGTGGAGATTCCCCAATCAATTGATCAAAAGAAATACGGAGTATTCCTACTCAGCTCAAAGGAAGAAAAGAAGAAATGGGTAAAGTGGGAAAAAAATGATATGTTTCTCGACGAGCTTCGACATTTCATCGACTGTGTTATAATGAATAAGGAGCCTCATGTAACAGGTGAGGATGGAAAGAGGGCACTGGATATAGGTCTTTCCATATTGAGATCCGGTAGGACTGGCTCCGTTGTGAAAATAAATACTTAATAATATTATACCAGGAGGCATTATGATGATGAAGGGTATCTACATATCAGGTCTGCCAGAGAATTATTCTTATCAAGAAAAGTTTAAGTTGGCCAAGAAAGCGGGATTTGATGGGGTGCAAGTTCCTACTATCGAGAGCCAACAGGAATTAGAGGAGATTAAGAGAATTTTAGAGAAAATAGGATTGAAGATCCCCTCAATTATGAATGCTAACCATTGGGAATATCCATTCTCCAGCAGAGATAGTTTGGATGTCGAAAGGGCTCTTGCGGGAATGAGAAGATCTTTGGAATGCGCGGAATTTTTAGGAGCAGATACAGTTCTATTAGTTCCAGCCGTGGTAAAGGAGGGCTCAAGTTATGAGGAGGTCATGAAGAATTCCAGGGCCAACATCAAGGTAATTATTCCCGAATACGAAGCAAAGGGAATATGTATTGGAATTGAAAATGTCTGGAATAAATTTCTTCTAAGTCCGATTGAATTTAGAGATTATGTAGACAGTTTTAAGACAGAGACAATAAGAGCGTATTTCGATGTAGGCAACATCCTCCTCTATGGGTATCCACAAGATTGGATAAGAACTTTGGGTAAGAGGATAAAGAAGATTCACTTGAAGGACTTCAAGCTTGCCTCAAAGTCCTTCGTATATCTGTGGGAAGGTGATGTAAACTGGAAAGGGGTGATGGAAGCTCTACACAAGGTGGGCTATGATGACTATTTAACTGCAGAGCTTCCGTCGGATAAGGCCAAGCCAGAGGAGAGGGTCTATCAAATAAGTAAGGATATAGATAAGATTATTGAGTCTTTAACCTATGGTAAAATTTGAAGAGGAGACGATGATATGATACTGATGCATAGTTATACTTATCGAACATATCCAGTGGAAGTTGCCTTAAGAAGATCTATAGAATATGGATATGATGGTATAGAGTTGTGGCATTTTGAAAGGGGTGACTTTGCAGGCGGAATAAGGAATGCTTTCAACTTTGCCAGACGGTATGGTATTCGTATCCCTGTGATAAGCTCCGGGACGAATGTTATAACAGATAACGTAAGCGACCAGAAGAAGAACATCGAAATTTGGAAGAGAGCTATCCGCATCTGTAAGAACTATGGAGTGAAAATCATAAATGGTAGTGTTGGGACGCTCATAGGCGATAATCCACATAATTATGGAGCCAATGGCTCTGCTATAGCTAAAGAGCAGCATTATGAGATGGCAGCCGAGGGCCTTCGAGAAATTGGGAAGATTTGTAAAACAGAAAGAGTCAGTATAACCCTTGAGATTCATATGAATACTATTCACGATAGCGCGGCCTCAACATTGAAGTTACTCAATATGGCTGATAGCCCATTTATTTTAGCAAATCCAGATCCGGGCAATATGTATGCGATTCCTCAGGCTGAGGAAGCAACTCAGGCTATTAAGATATTAAAAGGAAAAATTGGCTATTTCCACCTCAAGAACTGTCGCAAGATAGCCGGAGCTTACGATTATAGCTGTTCAGTTGCCAGAGGGGATCTCGATAATTACAAGATCGTTAAGGCCCTTTATGAAACAGGCTACCGGGGGGATGTGTGTATCGAATATTGTGGCCTTGGGGATCCAAGTGTTGTAGCGAAAGAGGACATTATGTACCTAAGAAGAGTCATAGGATCTGTTCTCGCGGAAAAGAGATCAACTGAGACTAGACAGATAATCAGATTTGAGAAATTAGCAAAAACAGAAAGTTAAATCCAAAAGAATGGCAAGTCAATCGCAGAAAATATTTGGAAAGGTAAAGGAGGAAAAAATGGAAGAGGTCATGCCCATTGGTGTAATAGTAAGAGGAGATAACCCTATAGCTTCCTTAAAAAGAGTAAAATCCTTTGGTATTCCGACCTGTCAAATGTATATTCCTCCAGAGGAACGGCATTCTGAGTCCGTTGTAGAGGCAATAAAGAAAGCAATTTCCGAAACAGGCATCAAGATAACTTGCATTTTCTGCTCATTCGGAGGTGAAAGCTACGCTGATATTGCCACAATCAAAAAGACAGTGGGTCTTTTGAATCCGAGCACTCGCCAGGAAAGGATAGAGAAGACCTTTATCTTCTCAGATTTTGCTAAAAAATTAAACATTCCAGCTCTGGGAGCCCATATCGGGTTTATCCCTGAGGATAGGAATGATCCTAACTATGAAGCATTAGTGAAGACCATGCAGAAAATTGCCGATTACTGCAAAGCTAATAGACAAAAATTTGCTCTGGAGACGGGACAGGAGAAAGCTCAGGTTTTTTCTACATTTATAGAAGATGTCAATAGACTCAACATAGGGATAAACTTTGATCCTGCAAACATGCTTCTCTACGATAAAGGAGACCCTATCAAAGCTTTAGATGTTTTAGGCAAATACGTTATAGGAGTGCATTGCAAGGATGGGAAACGCCCTAGGAGAAAAGGAGAGCTAGGCAAAGAGTTTCCCTTAGGAGAAGGAGATGTGGGGATTCAGCAATTCGTAAATAAGCTCAAGCAGATAGGATACACTGGTCCCCTGACCATAGAGAGGGAAATTAGTGGGGAGCAACAAACCAAGGACATTTTGAGAGCAAAGGAACTGTTGGAGAAGCTCAGAAAAACCCTGAAAATGTGAAAAGGAGAAGATAAATGCAGGAGTTCAAAAGTCTCTCAAGGCTCCAGATCCCATCGATACAGTTATTGTTCTAGAGACCGATTGATAGGCTTAATTGCCTTATTTTAAATAATCTGTGCTTACTTAGATTCGTATTTATGACCCAAAGACGAAGTACTTTGCTATAATACCTCTTGATTATAAGAGAATGCATAGAATTCGGCTTATCTTTAGAAGAGAGGAAAATGTGCCATGGAAAACAATAATTTTTTATTAGAAGTGAACGACCTGAAACTTTGTTTTATTATGACAGAAGGCAACCTTCAGGTAGTAGATGGATTTAATCTTAAAATAAAGAAAAACAAAACTTTGGGTTTAGCAGGAGAAACTGGATGTGGTAAAAGTGTTAGTGCTGCAGCTATCCTGAGAGTTAATCCTCCTCCAAGAATATTAGAAGGGGAAATATTATTCCACCAAAATATTGGGAATAAAAAAAAGACCATTAATCTTGTTAAATTCAATGACCAGGGAGAAGAGATAAGGAGTATAAGGGGTAACGAAATCTCCATGATAGTCCAGGAACCCATGTTGGCTTTTTCTCCCCTTCATACCATTGGTAATCAGATTATAGAAGCAATTTGCCTTCATAGGACCCCGGATAAAGAGAAAGCACGAGAGATAGCTATTGATATGCTTGATAGGGTAGGATTCCCTAATCCTGCCAGGAAAATTGATGCCTATCCCTGGCAGCTCTCTGGAGGATTATGCCAAAGAGCAATGATTGCTATGGCCCTGGTGGCCCATCCTATCCTCCTTCTTGCTGATGAACCTACTACAGGCTTAGATGTGACAATACAGGCTCAGATTTTGGACTTGATGAAGGAACTCCAAGCTAAATTTGGTATGTCCATTCTTTTTATTACTCATGATTTGGGAGTTATGGCTGAAATGGCAGAGGATTTAGTAATAATGTATTTAGGAGAGGACATAGAATACGGGAGTACAGAAGATATTTTCCATCGCCCCAAGCATCCTTATACAGTAAACTTATTGAAATCTCTTCCCAAATTAGGCAGTAAAAAGCGCCTCGGGTTTATTAAAGGAATACCGCCTCTTCCCTGGGTTGGTTCTCTCCCTCCAGGGTGTCGATTTCGTCCAAGATGCCCAGAAGCTATAAAAGGAATTTGTGATAAAGAGCATCCTCCTGCAATCGAAGTGGAGAAAGGACATAAAGTTAGGTGTTTTCTTTATGCTTGAAAAATATAATTTTCTAAGAAGGCTTTCCTATGAAAAAAGAAAATAGTAATAAGATTGTGCTCGAAGTTAAATCTTTAAAGAAATATTTTCCTATTGAGAAAGGATTCTGGAAAAGGATAGTTAGCTATGTTAAGGCTGTAGATGAGGTTAATTTTTATATCCGCCAGGGAGAGACTTTGGGTTTGGTGGGAGAATCTGGCTGTGGTAAGACAACCTTAGGAAAATGCATTCTAAGAGCCATCGAGCCAACCGAAGGGAACATCCTCTTTCGGTTGAACGGTGATGTGATTGACCTCACCAAGCTCGACAAGGAACCCTTGAGAGGAATGAGAAGATATGCTCAAATGGTCTTTCAGGATCCTTACGGATCCTTAGATCCCCGAATGAGTATTTTAGACATAATCGGAGAACCTCTTATAGTTAACAAAATCGCTCGAGGTGAAGAGCTCAAAAAAATAGTGAAGTCCTTAATGGAGGTAGTAGAACTAAATCCCGAGTACTTAGGCCGTTATCCTCACGCCTTCAGTGGAGGGCAAAGACAAAGGATTGCTATTGCCCGAGCTCTTGCTCCCAATCCAAAGTTTATTGTTCTCGATGAGCCGGTCTCAGCCCTGGATGTTTCTGTCCAGGCTCAGATCCTGAACCTTTTGCAGGATCTACAAAAAGAGTTTAACCTAACCTCTCTTTTCATTGCCCATGATTTAAGGACCATCGAGCATATCTCTGACAGGGTGGCAGTAATGTATGTAGGAAAAATTATAGAAATGGCCAAAACAGAAGAATTATTCCTTAATCCCATCCACCCTTACACTGAAGCCCTTTTATCTGCTATACCTAAGGCTGATCCTCATCTGAAAATGGAGCGAATTATCTTATCCGGGGAGGTAGCCAACCCGGCCAATCCTCCCAGTGGCTGTTACTTTCATCCTCGCTGTAGATATGCTAAGGAGCCTTGCGGGAAAGAGGACCCAAAATTAGAGGAAATTAGCCCTGGCCACTATGTATCCTGCCATTTTGCTAAAGAGCTTAGCCTTCAAGGAATAGCCACCTAAATGTTAAAGATTTTCCTTATTTTTTTAGCCTTTATTGTAGGTTTTGTTTTGTTACTTCGCGGTGCTGTTATCTTGATGGGTAGAGTTGCCGGCAGGTATGTAGGAGAAAAACATAAAGAAGCAGAATCAATTATTAACACAGGAAAGCCGCCCAAAAACTGGACTTATCGTCTAGAGAAGAAAATAGCTAAATTAAAAGAAACCTCAGGTAGATCAGGTAGAATATTAAAAATCCAGAAAAAAGCCAAAAATACCTGCCTGGATAAACTTGACCGTCTCATCAAATACTTTAAGGGATCTCCCTTAGTTGAAGATGAAGAGACCCGCAAGATATTGTTAGATGAACTTGCCAAGGTTCGCCAGAGGTGGAAAGAAAAAGATGGGGCAGAAATCATAAGTCCTGAATCTACCCCGCCTTTGGTGCGAATCTAGCTTAAAGGAAGAACTCCCATATTGTTCAATTATGAGGCAGATCTTACTATATCTCTTATGCTACTTGTTATGGATCCTTACAGCAGCCTTAGGATTCCTAAATTTAGTTATGGCTAGAAAATTGTGTTTAACCTTAATGGCCGTGACCTCTGTAAATCGGTGGGCAGCAGGAGCAGTGGACAAATTCTCCTTTCTTATCTTTGGCATTATCTGGCTTATCCTGGTTATCTTCAGTGAGTATTACTATCGAAGAAGCATTTTCAAAAAGAGGCTCTGGCAAAACTTCTCTTTGGTCACAGGGCTGCAGCTTCTTTTTCTTTTTCTTACTCATCTTATACCTTTGCTGCTATCCGGGTTAAAAATAGGAAGATGGGATACCCTTTTTGCTACAGGAGCAGAGCTTACCGGTGGCTTGGCCCTTCTTCTTTTTGGTCTTTGTTCATTACGCCGGACACCCGACAGAGGTTAGCATAAGAGTTGCCCAAAGATAAAAAGAATTAGTAACCGGCATCAAATGTTAGAGTAATCTCAAGCCATAAATGTGAGAAATTAAGTTGGGAGCTAATCTTGAAGTGCTGAAGAGAATGTAAAATTTATCAAAAATTAGCACTCTGACAATGAATGACTCCTCAGCAAGTTGAGGGGTCATTTTTGGCATTTTTTTTTGTAAATCACAATACTTGACGAGAAAAATATCGTTGGCAAACGGTAACTAACTGGATAATAAAGATTATGCTTTTCAAAGAAGAGGTGAACCTGTGACCAGAACAAAACCTATATCTAAGATTAAAAAAGGATGGCGGTTAATTAGGAGATTCTACAGGGAATATGTTACTTCCTTTAAGGAGAGAACTTTTATCATTTGGTTCTTGCATGTTTTGTTCGCTGCCGCTTTAATTGCACCGCCTTTTCTTCTTAAGCAACTTATCGATGAGGGGATAATAAATAGAAACGTAGATCTAGTCTGGTTCCTAGCACTTGCTCTTGTAGGCGTGTTTTCTTTTATTGCAGCGATTGATAAAATCCGAACTTTTCTGGGCCATGTCATTGCCCAAAAGATCACTTACAATTTAAGAAATGATCTATACTCTCATCTACAAAAACTATCTTTTAGGTTCTATGATAATACCAAAATTGGCGAACTTTTATCCAGAATAATAGATGATTTAAACGTGGTCCAGGAGATAATATACCACATGCCAGAAAATATAATCACCAATGGGTGTATGATTTTACTTACCGGAATTATGATTTTTTATTTAAACTGGAGGCTGGCTTTGGCCACCTTAACAGTAATGCCTGTTATAGCTATTTCTGCTTACATTATTTCACTAAAGATGTTTAAAGGATCCCGGGAGGTAAGAAAGAGAAAAGCTTTACTTGCCAGCAGAGTAGAAGACAATCTTTCTGGTATGAGAATTATTCAATCTTTTGTACGAGAAAACTACGAAATGGAAAGATTTGATAGAGAAAATGAAGGACACTACAGGGGCAGGGTCAAAGTGATTGCTCCCATGTCCTGGCTTTTTCCCATTTCAATTTTAATCTTGGGAATTTCTTTAGCTGTGACTATGGGTTATGGCGGCCACCAGGTAATAGAGGGAGCAATGACAATAGGTGCGCTTACTGCTTTTGTTATGTATCTGCGGCGATTTATGTGGCCCCTTCTGGAAATCTCAATGTTAAGCGAAAGTGCTATTCGTTTTCTTGCCGGTATGGAAAGATTTTTCAAATACATGGATATGCATCCTGATATTAAAGATTCCCCCAAAGCCATCAAGCTAAAAGAAGTGAAGGGGGAAATTCAATTTGAAAATATATGGTTCAGGTATGATAAAGAGGTTATCTTAAAAGATATAAACCTGCGTATCCTTCCCGGGCAAACCATTGCTCTGGTAGGTCCAAGTGGGTCAGGAAAAACTACGGTAACAAGACTCATTCCTCGTTTTTACGAGCCATACAAAGGGGAAATTTTACTTGATGGGAAAGATATAAAAGAGGTAAAACTTCGTTCCCTGAGAGCTCAGATTGGGGTAGTAATGCAGGATGATTATCTTTTCTCTGATAGTTTAGTAAATAACATTGCCTATGGTCGTTTGAGTGCCTCAAAGAAGGAGGTAATAGAGGCGGCAAGGCAGGCCAATATTCACCAGTTTGCAGGCGAACTCCCCGAAGGATATGAGACACAATTAGGAGAGCGGGGAGTAAAAGTTTCTGAAGGGCAAGCCCAACGTATCTCTATAGCAAGAGCTGTGCTAAAGGATTCTCCCATACTTATTCTTGATGAGGCAACCTCATCTGTAGATTCGGAAACTGAACTTCTTATCCAGCAGGCTCTAAAGAAATTGATGAGGAATAAGACCTGCATAGTCATTGCTCACAGACTTAGCACCATCATAGGAGCTGATAGAATACTATTTATAGAAAATGGCCGAATTGTAGAGGAAGGAAATCATGAGCAGCTTCTAAAAAAAGACGGCAGATACGCCCATTTTTACAACCTTCAATTCAACCCGAAGTCAAAAGTAGTTTCCAGGCAACAAACGTAATTCAATTAACAACTCCTTTGTCGCCTTCTGTCTAAAAGTAAGACATTAACTGCCTCCCTCTAAACTAAAACCCCCATTTTATCTATATTCTAGATTATAGATTGACGACACTTTGGCGTCTTTTTGATCTAATATTGCCAAACCCTAAATAGGCTCGATACCCTATTTTAATAATCTACACTTGCTTAGATTCGCATTTGTGATCCAAATACGAAATATTTTGCTAAAATGCCTCCTGAGATTCCCATAACATTTCCCAAGACGTCCATTTAGATAAAACTTACCCCCCTCCCCTTTCCCTCGCTCACAACTTGACAGATTTTACTTTTAAATTATTATACAAATAGTTTTAAAATAAAGGGGCAAACTTATGCACACTACTGAAATAATTAATACTATCGGCATACCGCACCCAAAACTCTATTACCTTGAAAAAAAGGGATACATTAAACCCAAGAAAATCCTCTTATCCCAAAATAAACGCAGAGAGTATACCAAAGAAGACGCAGAGAAGATTCGGATTATTTGGAAATACCTCAAAAAGGGATTCAAATATAACGCCGCGTACCAAAAAGCAATAGCACAGCTTAAGATTTCTCAATGAGAGCACGTTCTTTCTTCGCAGAAAAAAACACTCAAAGGAGCCAAAATGCCTTTGAAAATCTCTATTGTCAATCAGAAAGGCGGTGTAGGGAAGACAAACATTGCTTTTAATCTCTCAGGAGCTTTAGCTGAAAGAAATAAAAGAATTCTCTTAATAGACCTTGACCAGCAGGGCAACCTATCTTCCATCTTCTTTAAAAATCTCTACGACCTCCCAGCGACCCTAATAAATCTCTTATTAAACCCCACCACTCCCATTACCGAGACCATTTACACAACTTTTCTTCCTGATATAGATATAATTCCTTCTAATATTAACCTCAATAGAATTGATACTGAACTAGCTTCCGAACCAGACGCCCCATACTTTTTGGCTGACAGCCTCAAGACCGTTGAACCGAATTATGACATAGTCATAATTGATTGTCCTCCCAGCCTAGGTTTGGCTACCCTGATTGCTCTTGTAGCTACTGACTATGTGATTATACCTTTAGAATGCGAACAATTCTCTATTAGAGGAAATGCTCATTTAACAAATACTATTATTGATGTACAAAGAAGAATTAATCCCACACTCCAAATAGCCGGATATTTAATTAGCAAATTTAACCAAAGAAGAAACGTAGAACAAGCCTATCGCAAAAAAATCCGTGAAATTTTTAAAGACAAGGTTTTCTCCGTTGATCTAAAAGACAGCGTTAAATACGCAGAGACTATACCAAGAAAAAAGCCAATTACATTTCTTGCCCGGAAGAGTGAGCAAGCAGAAACATATCGCAAATTGGCTTTAGAAATCCTAGACCATGCCCAAGAAAAAAGCTGATGTTTACGAGGAGCTAGTAGAGGAAAGCTTTACTTTACCTTCTCAACTAGTAGCCAAAACCCAAAGAAAAGGTATCCGCGAAGGCACCAGAGGTTTAGCTGGTGCTAGAATCATTCAAATCTCTCGCATAAAGCCTGATCCTAACCAACCTCGCAAAAATTTACCTAAAAACAGTTTAAGAGACCTAGCAGTTTCTATTAAAGAACATGGCCTACTCCAACCAATTACCGTAGAATACAAAGAAGAAGGAGACTACTTCCAAATTGTTAATGGAGAAAGACGCTACCGAGCTTGTCTTTTAGCCAATCTATCAGAGATTCCCTGCATTATTAAAAACCAAGATTTAACACCACAAACAAGACTTGAGCAACAGTTAGTAGAAAATCTCCAACGAGAAGACTTAAACCCCATTGAAGAAGCTGAGGGATATAAAATACTTAAAGAAAAATATGGATATACTGACCAGCAATTGGCTTCTAAAATAGGTAAGGCTCGCTCGGTAATTACAGAAACCAACTCTCTGAATCGCCTTCCCAGAGTCATAAAAGACGAATGTCGCGCGCGCGACATTGCCCCCAGGAAAATTTTAATGCAGGTAGCCCGTGAATCCAGTGAGCCAAAAATGGTTGATCTCTGGCAAAAAATTAAACACCAAAATTTTACTCTTCGCCAGATTATAGGGGAAAGAAAAAAATCTAAGCTCTCTGTAGGCAAACCACCCCGAACTCCAGCTCAAATACTCTTAGATACGGCTAATAAGTTTTATAAACGGGTTTCTGCCATCGAGGTCCAAAACATTACTGAAAAAGAAAAGGAATCTCTAGAAACCACTCTCAGGATAATCCAAACAGCGCTCAATAATTTACTAAAAGCTCTAAAATAATGGAAAAAGACTACAAATTCGAAGGTTTTGATTCTCCTAATTCTACCCAAGTTCCTGACCAGCTTTTTGACCGGCTTCTTTCACACCTTAACGGTGCAGAGCTAAAAGTCTTATTATATATCATCCGCAGGACCTTTGGTTTCAAGAAAATCAACGATAATATCTCTATTAACCAAATTAGCAAGGGAATCATTACTAAAAAAGGGAAAGTCTTGGATAATGGCACTGGTCTTAGTAGAAGCACTGTCATTAGAACAATAAAGAGTTTGTTACAAAAAAATATCATTATTGCTAATAGAAGGACCAATAAAACAAAGGGCAATCTCCCTACAACCTATTCTCTAAACATTATATCCCCTAGTGTCAGTGGTGAGACTAGGGGGGTATCACCACTGACACTAGGGCTAGTCCGAAAATCGAACCCACAATATAACAGTATTACAAGTAATAATAACGTTACTAAACAAACTCTCGAAGAATCTTACCAGATAGAAGCACTTGTACTGCAGATGCTTGACATCCTGGGAGACAGTCATAGTAAAAACTTTTACCGTAAAGTAGCTAAAAAATGTCCTCCTCAAATGATTTTTACCGCTCTTAGCGAAGTAAAAGATGGCGCCCATAGAGGCAAAATTAAAAAAAGTAAGGGCGCATTCTTTACTGATTTAATAAAGCGTTACGCCCAAAGGCAGGGCATAAAATTAACTTAAACGAGGTGAAAGAACGCAAAGGTCCTACCCCACCTTTAGGACGAAGAAGGCAATCCTATATACGGGACAAGACGCTCGCAGGAGATGTATAGGCAAGCAAAATCTAGTAGCTTCAAACCTTGCCAGAGTAGAGAAGGAGGAGTAGTCTAATGTTTTCCTTTCATAACCCTCCTCAGCCAATCAAAGAAGGCGCTGTAGAAATAAGATTTCATAGGTCTGATGGCAAGATAAGGGTCTCCTACTCCGTCGATTTTGCCGAGACCGACTTATCCCCTAGTGCGGCAGCCAATGTCCAGAAAGCAATAGTAGCCGTTTTGAGGAAGGGACTCGGCGTGTCTCTTTCCAAGTTGAAATAAGCCCGCTAGATGCGGGCAAGGAGGTGAGAAAATTGGAAAATTTGCCAGAAGACGTTAAACAAAGAGCCTTAAAATTCATGTCTGAGAAGGCCCTGACGCAGGCCGAGTTCGCAAGAAGGGCCGGACTAAGCCGCTCTAGCCTAAATCAATGGTTAAAAGGAAGGAGCCGTATTCGTTCGACTACTCTGCATAAAGTAATGAAGCTGTTGGAGCCTGAAAAAGCGAAAGAGGAGCCACTCTTAACTCCTCTAGACAGAATCATAGACCACCTCAGTCGAGCCAAGGAAGAGTTGAAGAGCGCCCAAGGGGAAATTGAAAATCTTGAGTCTTACCTAGTAACAAAGATTGGTGAGGTAGTGAGCTTTAAGCATTACTCGAAAGAGACCGATCAAGTGAGCTGACACTTCCTCGACTCTTCTCCAGTCGATAACAAAAGACGCAAGATCAGCCAAAAATAAAAAGCTTAAACCCCTTCAATGAAGAAAATATCGTTGATAAGTTTTAAACTCCTTTTTGCCCCTCTTTTGCCTCTAAAAGCACCAGTTCTGGAAGCGAATGAAAGAGGAGAGAGCAAGATGTTAAAGAAGCACGCAAAGGATTACCAAAAAATGGAGAAAGATAGGAGGGATTAGATGTCAGGTCGTAAACGGAAGCTCATTGAGACCAGATTGGGAGAGTCGCTTGAGTCTTTCCTGACCAAGAGGATTGCGGCAGGACAGGGTCCAACAAGCATTGGCAGGGAGCTCGGCCTTGATCATAGCACTATCTCCTACTGGATCAAAAAGCATAACATTCCTTACCAGGTAGGTAAACCAAGGCAGCCTCTCTCACCTCATACAAAAGATATTAAAGCCCCCAAGCTCAGACTCAAAGGCGAGCATGTAGATGCCTGCCTCTGTCTTCTTTGTGGAAAGAATTGTGAGGAGAAAGAAAGAATTCACCAGGTAGGAAGATGCGTCCTTTTTTGTGCTAGCTTCAGTAGGAAAGTAGCAGGGAAGGCTTAATCCAGGGATCCTTCTCTTTTTCAGGGCTAGCCCCCCACTAATTCTACCTTTCAAGCCCAAAAGGGCGAAAAGCTAATTCTCCAGCATATCCTGGGCAAAAAACGCTTTCATAGAGGGGTCAAATCGGCCTCTTGAGGGCATGAGCAAAGGTTTTATGCCTTGCCCTCTTCAAAGTGTCTCTATCAAAGGATTTTTTCTAAGCCAGTTCTGGGATAGAGGGATTTTTAGGGTCTTCCCGCCATGGTGAGCTAACCATAGTTAGAAAATTTTCCACTGTGGAAATATCCCGGGACTCTTCCCCTCCGTCGCCGTATATCAGCTTTCATAATTTTAACTCCCGGGACAACTGTCCCCGGTCTTCTCGTCTCGGGAAAGACGTGAAACTTGTCGCTGCCTTACGGCACCTTGCGGTTCGCTCCTCGGGATAAGGAGTCTTTCTTCCTCCTCAAGGAAGGAGAGCAAGCTCTAGCTATTTGAGGAAAATAGAGCCAAAAATAGAGCTAATTTTAGCAACATCAGGATACTTGGTGATTCATCGAGCTAGCAAGAGAAAGTTCTTATTTTGGTATTCTTCTTCGCTCAAACGGGGAGATTTTATACCGGGTAGAATTTTTATTGCGAATTTCTCCCTTCGTAGGCTTGCCTCACTTGCTCGGGTGCCAGCTCAGAATAAATCT
>JRER01001801.1_pt1 | contig 28502 bp, 47 predicted proteins | sample 210161 | NCBI WGS metagenome assembly JRER01 (sample SAMN03019618, study PRJNA260268) | marine sediment metagenome | biome: Marine; feature: Sediment; material: Clay; isolation source: clay from marine sediments 136 meters below sea floor depth collected from... | place: New Zealand: Canterbury...
TTGGGAAAAATCTGGAACTGTTTTGTCACCTAGCGAATCTGTTGAAGCTCCTCTATGGTTAAAGATAGAATCATCCGTAAGTCCTCAAGACCTAAGTTGGGATTCATGGGTTACAGCGACCGAATAACAGCACCATAGGAAAAGTATAGGAACATAGAAGTGCTAAATTTCTCATCTCTCCCCCTTTTTTATATTGGACAAATGCTTAAGACTCTTGGGTGTTTTGTATGGTGGAAGTCAGCTTAGAAAAATTGAAGGAAATCTACTACGTGCTCGAAAGCGCCTACGATGTGGTTCAAGGCGAGATCGGTCAAGACAAGCAGACTGAAGGACTTCTTAAATGGCTTAGAGAACTGCTGTCAACAGACGAGAAGTTCATGGAAGAGAACTCGCTTCTAGTTCAAACCAGAAAGGGAATAGGCCCTGAAAACATTCTGAAGGTATTCAAGAACAAGAAGGAAATCGGAGTTGCGGAGTTGGCTAAGGTCTTCTTTGCTGTACATGAAAGCGGTTTTTGCTCAGGCAACTTTAGCACTGACGTTTGGAAAAAGGGAGAAGACGTTTACGTGGTTTTCAAGGGGCGGAGCAAGAAAAAGGCTATAGAGACACTGCGAGATCTCATCAGGCGAACCAAGAAGTCGATCGAGAATCTGGGGCCTGAGTGTGAGATTGAGTTTGAACAGAAAGAGATTGAAAGATTCGAACGTTTCATCGAGATCTTAGAGCGTTGAAAAAAAAGAGGGGGGTGGAGGTCGTCGCTGTAAGCGGTGTTGTCTGTTCCCCCGTTCTCCTTTTCTTCTTTCCAGCAATATTTAACTTAGCTGAAAGACTTAAAACGTTTTGGGTGTTGTTATGTCCGAACCGAGCAAAAACAGGCGGGAAGACTGTCCCCACACAGTTTTAAGGTATCTTCCGAACACGGCTCAATCTAACAGGGTTTGGTATAAGTGTGTGTTGTGCGATGCGCTTGTAGAACTGACTGATGATTTACCAGCGAAACTTAAAGCAGTTTATCTTTGAAGGGGTGTCCTTCCCTTTTGGGTGAAGTGAAATGAACGAACTGGAAAAACTGAAACAGGAACTTAAGGAGAAGGGAAAAGTGAAAATTCTTCAATTCTTAAGGTACATTCGAAAAGAGAAAGACTATGAAATCGAGACAGAAGTTATCATTGGATTTAATGATGAAGAGTTGAATAGCGTTGTAAAAAGAACCCTGAGAAGAGCGAAACAACGTGGCGCAGTTTATTTCGAAGGAAAGTTTGAGGAACTCCCAACCGAGGAACGAAGCAGAATCTATGACGAAGCGAAGAGAAAAGCGACTAAATGGTACGAAGTCTGGTGTGATGAATGCCTTTCACCAGTCAGCCTTTTTGATACTGATGTTTATAGGGTAGGTGAGGATGAGACATGGTGCGGAGACTGTCTAAGCGAACGATACTTTGGTGGCGACGAATGGTTAAATGATCAATTATTGGCTGATGCCATAAAACGGCGTAAACCATTCTTTAAGAGGACTGGATATAACGACACCATAATAGTGGCAAAAGAGGGTAGAAGAAAAGTTGACTTGATCTCAGAAAAGAAGTATCCTTTAGCTCTTAAGGCCATTAAAGAATCTGGAAAAGAGGTGAAGTGAAAGTGACGAACCATTTCCTTTTCTACACAGTTGAAAGACATGGCGAAGTATACAAGATATGGCGCCGTCAGAAACTCAAGGACGAAATCTTAGTTCACGTCGATTCCCACGCAGACACAGCTAGGCTACCGTATTCCGCTCAGCAGTACCGTGATGAACCAGAACAAATAAGGGGTTCGATGGTTGTAGCGGAGTTTGTGTGGTTGGGAGCTTCTGAGGGAATGTTCAGCGAGGTATGGTGGGTTGCATCGGAGATTCAGTTGAAAAAGCTTAGTCCAGCATATTTCGCCGCGTTTGAGGGAAACCTAAAACCTTACTGTCGATGTCAAGTGACAACCTTAGATGGCTTGCCGAAATTACAGGTTCCTGTGATTTTGGATGTTGACGCCGATTTTCTAGGAATGCAACATTTGTTTACGACTGCTCAAGTGGCAGTTGAAGCGCTGAAAAAGAAGCTGGCGCCTAAACTCATAACCTTTTCAAGATCTGAAAACATGCTGGCAACAAAAGAACTGAAGGAGGAAGCAAAGAAGTTTGAGGAACAGCTAAAACTAGCGTTTATCAACGGCAGGGACAAAGAGCAATAGTTTTTTGTCGCCTTTTTGGGTGTCAAGCTACTCGGTGCCGATAACTCTCATATATAACTTATTCAAATATTAGAGAAGCGGTTGATGACATGAAACTCACGATCAAAACTCTTTACGTGCTCCTAGTGCTTTTGAACATATTTGACATGGGTATAACGTTTGTTGGTCTTCAATTGGGTGCGCGTGAAATTAGCCCGGTAACACTGTGGCATTGGGAAAAGTTGGGGGTAGAATCATCGATATTGTTTAGGATAGGTATCCTAGGTTTCTTTGGCGCCATAACAGTTGTAGGAGGCAGAGTCCTTACAGGACGAGATGTAGAGATTTACCAGTCGGTTATATGGAGCATCTTGTTCTCTTTGACGCTTTTTTGTCTGGTCGTGGTTACCAGAAACATTGAAATTGCCATAAGAATACTTACGGTGTAGCAACCACTAGAAATAGAGGCTGACTCAGATTTGGTAAGATGTGAAAAAAACAAAATATACGCCATGGATTGCCTTCAAGGAATGAGACAGTTTTTTGAAGATAAAGAAGTGGACGTAATTGTAACGTCACCACCATACAATTTAGGCATAAAATATAACAAGTATGACGATACGATTTCTCGGGCACAGTATCTTGAGTGGATGGAAGAAGTTGCCAAGGAATGTAAACGAGTTCTCAAAGATAACGGTTCTTTCTTTCTAAATATTGGATACAAATCCAAAGACCTTTGGGTTGCTTGGGAAGTAGCTTTCAGGTTTAGAAAACACTTCGTTTTACAAAACGTTATGCACTGGATAAAGTCAATAGCTATACTTAAAGACGATGTTGGTGATTACCCGAACATTAAGGGAGACATAGCAGTGGGGCATTATAAACCCATTAACAGTAATCGTTTCTTGAATAAGTGTCATGAGTATATTTTCCATTTCACTAAATATGGAAACGTTAAACTCGACAAATTGGCAATAGGTGTGCCATATCAAGACAAAAGTAACATTGGAAGATGGAAAAAAGCAGTTCAAGACCTTAGAGACCGAGGAGACACTTGGTTTATCCCTTATGAAACAATTTGGTCTAGAAAGAAACAGAGACCACATCCGTCTGCATTCCCGCCTAAACTTCCAATGATGTGCATTAAGCTTCATGGTTTGGAAAAAACCAAGCTTGTATTAGACCCGTTTATGGGAATCGGAAACACAGCTATTGCTTGTTTAAAACTAGGCATTGACTATGTTGGTTTTGAAATAGACGAATCGTATGTAAAAACGGCAGAGCAACAAATAAAGAAGAAAATGCGCGTGCGCAATAAGGGACTAAAATAGAACAAATCTCTAGAACAAAAGAATCGTTTTCTTTAAATAACTATTCAGAAGAAGATGTTATGGGTGAAATTACGAAATGAACGACTGGAAGAAAACCTGTGCCACGAAACGGCGCGCTCAGGCGAGTTGCGTGATCATTGTCGAAACTGAAGATCCTGTTAGAATCGGAGAACTAATAGAGTTCGTTAAAAGCCCTGTGTTTGAGAGTGAGAGCTACTTCAAGCATACGGAGAAGCCGGTACAGCGTAGATTGCTTGGTGATCCTTGGGAAGGATTACAGCAATGGATTGAACCAGTTGAATCAGCAAAAAAAGAGGGAAAAGAGGGGAAATGGCATCCAGTTGACGAAAAAGATTCCCCGTTCCCAATGATGCAGGCAGACATAACAGCCTCGGTTAGAACAATCGACCAGATCATAAAAGCGCAGACAACTGTTGTGGTTATCAAAAACATAACTAACAGCAACCTTGCCAACGCAATTTCACTGGCCCTACAGAATTGGGCACACCACCGTCATGTACTAGCTCACAAGTCAACCGTGTTTGTGGTTACGCCAGACGCTTTGCTCTTTGATGAACACACTAGACGACTCTGCGTTTTAATTGAACCGCCTTTCAGCACGGAAGAGGAAAGACAAGCGGTGTTAGATCCCATCGCCAAAGCCATGAATATTGAATATGAAAAACTGATCGTGACAGCAAGCTCGGGAATGACCCTGCACGACGTTGAAACTGCGGCTCTAGAAAGCGTTCTAACAAACAAGCAGATCGAACTACCAGCAATCACGAAAGTGAAAATGGACATCATGAGAAAATATGGTTTTGAACTCATGTATCCTCGGTATGGCTGGGAAGCAATAGGCGGCTACGAAACACTCAAAGAATACTTTAGCAACAACGTGATTCGCATAATCAAGGACGATGTAGCGAGGTCTTGGGGAGTCAGCGCCTCTAGAGGCATACTAATGTTCGGTATCGGCGGAACCGGGAAAACATTGTTCGCCAAAGCCATGTCTAAAGAACTTGCTTTGCCGTTCATTAAGGTGTCGAGCGCCGATTTATACAAAGGAATCGTAGGGGAAACGGAACGAGCCGTTAAAAACCTTCAAAAGGTGGCGGAAGCCAATGCGCCTTGCATCGTGTTCGTTGACGAAATTGACCAGATCGGTATCCGAAGAGACATGGTGCTGAGTACGGACTCAGGGGTTGGAAGACGAGCAACTAACATGCTCATGGACTGGCTAGGCGACGATGAACGACAAGCTATCATTGTAGGTGCAACCAACCTTATCGAACATCTTGACCCGGCTTTCATCAGGGCTGGAAGGTTTGACGAGAAAATACCGTTGTTTCCACCAGACTTTGACGCCAGACAGGAGATAGCGAAGGTACACACGCGAGTGCTCAGGAAGATTCCGTTGCAAAAGGATGTAAATATGAAGGAGATAGCTGAAAAAACGTCGCTTTGGACAGGCGCGGAAATAGAGTTACTCTGTGTTGCCAGCGCGAGGATCGCTCGAAGCAGAAAGAGCAAGAAGGTTTCGATGCAGGACTTCAACATAGCCCTCGGAGAAGTAACGGTTAATGTTGAAGAGCGACAGAAAGAACTCAAAAAATTCAGGGCAACAGCAGAAACGCACTCAAGTAACAGGCGTCTCTTGCAACAGCAACTCGAAGAATTCAAGGAGAAGGAAAAAGGCGTGACGCGAATGGAAGCGTTTCTCAAGGAGCTATAAGCTCCGTTTTGGGTGGTTATTATGGTCGAGGAGTTTGATGTTATAGACACCGTGTTCGAGGCGGTAGAAAAGAAGATTCGTGAAAAGTATGTCAAGCTTTTCAAGGAAATGCCTGATGGGAGTTTCCTAATTGAATGGAGTTCAGATAATCCCTATGTAAAGGCAGAGAAGGTAACAGAGAAGTATGGTATTCGCATAACAAAAATGCTCAGTACAGGTGGTTTTCTTCTAAAGTCGCCCTCAAAAACGCTTATTGTAATGTTTCCATCTGCTATTGTGGCTAAAGACAAAATCGATGAGAATGACATAAATAAAATAAGATGTGGGTTAAATCACGACTTCTACCATGAGTTTATCCACCATCTGAAGGGAGACTTGTCTGAACTGAGAGTGGAATCATTGGCTTATGTGTTGTGTATGGAAGATTGTATTAACCTCAACTGCGAACACTTGGTTGGCCCAAGCCTGCACTGTGATATGACATTCTTCTTAGACGAGATGGAAGACCCAGATGAAATACCAGTTGTATGGGACGAGGAATGGGAACGATACTACGCAAAAATCAGAAGAAAATTTGAAGGACTAAAATTAAGCAAAAAGTAGTCTTTTTGGGTGCACTAGATTACGGGAAGGTTTTGAGCGTTGGTTCTCCATTTATGGGGAACGTCAGGGTCTATACAACACTGTAGATAGCTTAAACTATTCCATTTTGAAAGAGGAATCCTTTCAGTTCTTTGGGCAACCAAGCCGTCACGAGTGAGGGTTCGAATGCCCACAAGAATTTTCCCTTCACGCATCAAGACGCCGCTGGCTTCTATAACGTAGCCGCAACCGTTTGGGTGAGAACAGTAGACAATGGTTGTGTCGTCCTTTTCTTCGATCTTGCAGACAGTCCCGTGTTGTGCATTAGAAACACATGGATGCACCCCTTCTATGCCCCATTTTGTCTCATCTTCCATAAAAGCGCACCAATTTAATCCGTTAGAGGTCTGTCTTTATATGTGTAAGGTAAAATAATTTTAATAGATGGGTGTTAGAAAATGGGATTAATTTGGCAAGCGATAACCGACAAGAGTTGTGTAAACTGCATCCACATGCCAGAAGGCTACTACTGCCAGAAACTCAAGAAAAGATTTGATGGCCATGAAATTGACAAAGGCGTTGTTCCATGCAAAGGGGAACATTTTGAGCACTACATGAAAAAACAACCTCTAAAAATCCACATCGTTGACAGAGAAGGAAAGGTTATCGGAGTAAAAGAATGCAAGGGTGAGTGAGGAGTCTTAGACTCCATTTTTGGGTGCATTGATTGAGCAAAAAGAAAATTATTGATCTGAGAGACCGCGAGGAAGAAATCAAGAAAATTCGTGGAAAACAAATGATCTGCCCAAACACTAAAATCGTCCACACGAGAACCGACCATGCTTGTGACGGGTGTGGCAAAGTGATCCCAAAAGGAAGCTACGTCCCATGCTACTACATTGGAAGTCCTTGGGCCGGACACTGGTGTTGGTGTTGCTCCGTAGAATGCTACCAATTTAGTTTAGACCACCCATCTTATTGAAGAGGAGAGCTAAAGAGATGGCAATTGGTAGAAGCGAAATCGAAAGAACTTACGAAAGATGGTGGCTACACAAGTTTCTGGAAGATGGAAGACAGATAATGAAGGTAAAGTTTCATGCACCACCAAGCGGATTCTACGGCAACGTGACTCTGACTCTCAGCGACGGCACAGAAATGCAAGCCCCTCAGTCTGCCAAGCAATTCAGACCGACGAAGAAATACTTGACCGTGTACAATGAGAATCCGAAGTTGAAAGAGAAAAGTCCTTACAACTGGAAAAGAGGCGTTTGCACGGGAATAGCCTACGGCAGGCTTAGACCCATGAAAATGCACGTAGTCAAAGACGGAACCGAAAAAGCTCTCTGTGGTTACGAACCTGAACTTGGATGGGAAGAAGTGAAAGTCAAAAAGAACTGGGGCTTCTGCAAACGATGTATGAACATCATAGTAAAACGAAAAGACCTAATAATTAACGAGGTCACCTTTGAGGAATAAAAATGCCAAGAGGGAGAGCTAAAACTTGGGAAGAAAAGGTACAAGAGATTCGTTTGGAAAAAGAGCGATTGGCGAAGCTTCCACCTTTGAAAAGCCCTTGCTTGAAAGGCAGGAGACAACACGACTTTGGAAGGAAAGTAGGAAAAATTCACAAACAATGTAGATGGTGCCACAAATCAAGAGAGCAAATAGAGGTAGAACAAAAACCCTACAAGGCCAGAGAGAAATGCGCGCGCGGGGGGTTTGGCGACTTTTTTAACTGCATTTGGGCTTACCGGAAGAATTGTCCTCGATGGTTACAAGAACTGTGCGAAAAAGCGGATCGGGAGCGAGAGGAAGATGTCTAAGCCAATAGTGATACAAAGGAATCCGGGAACAGGACGATATGCAAAGGTGCCTAAAGAGCCTAGTCGCAGTCGATGGGACGGCGATTATATTCAGCAAACTAAACAATGCAATGGTTGTGCGGCTTTGTTACCCGTTGAGGTCATAGGAGACCGAAAAGACATAATAGGGATATGCAATCAAGGCGTTGCATGGAAAGTTGTTGTAAAGGTTGAAAAGCCGAGGAAATGCATGAAAGTTTAAGGGGTTCGTCCTTTTTTGGGGTGCTGAAATGAATAAAAGAGAGATCCGAGCAAGAATAGTAGATGCTATAGGCGGTGGTTTATGTCCTATCCATGGAGAATATTTGGGAACGGGTAAACACGGCCTTAGAGCTTGCCCCTATTGTGATGTCGAAGAATACCACAAATCTCTGAAAAAGAAAACTACCGCCAAATAATTTTTGGGTGGGAGAAAAAATGAGCCACGAGTTATGTCCAGATTGCGGAGAGAGAATGTCTGGTTACGGTCGATTGGAATACGACAAATCTGCTCGACGTTGGCGTGACATATGGTATTGCTACAACGAAAGAAAATGGTGGGAAAAACGCGAGGGTAAATGGATTCAAAGAGAAGACATCTAATTTTTGGGTGTTGCGAGATGAAAAAAAAGGTTAAGACACTTGATTCCGCTACCCCTGACGAATTGCTTGATAAGCTTTTATCAACCAAACAGGGGAAGGGAAGACTGAAGATCCATATAGATGTCTGTCATCCTCAAGGAATTACTGTAGACACTCTTAAAGAGAACAAAAAAGTTTTTTTGTTGCTTATGGACACCTTCAAAAAATTGGCGAAGGCGATCTTCAAGGTTTACTCCGGAGCGCGGATAACAGCGCTGTTTCGAAATGATCAAGCGTGCATTCTACACTTTCTTGCTTGGGGCGGATACGGAAGCGATTCAGTTCACATAGCGGAAGACGGTATGTTGTGGCAAACTATATCCGGTGACTTAAACCTCAGTGAGCTTGATCGACTGGAAAAGATGACAACTAAGATCTGCGCTGAATACATTACGCGGGTTCGAGAGGAAAGGATTAGCCAAGGGATGAAAGACCTTTTTGGCTAGTCCGTTTTGGGTGATGCAGATGCCAGTGTCGGCGCGCTTCTTTATAAACTGAAGTTCAATGGGTGAATCTTACAAATCTTTTCTCACCTCTTTGCCAAACAAGTTTATGTAAAAACGTTTTAGTGATTTTACGCTCTTTTCTGCTCATATTTGCGAAAAGGAGTCGAGAACGTCTATTAGAGACCAAAAGAAGGTTATATTGGGTGATAGCACAAAAATGAGTCAACAAAAAGCAATTGACATGTTGAATCGGATGGCCGCCGATTTAGGTCTATTCCCAACGAGAACGAGTTTGATCTGGTGGAGAGTTCCTAAAGGTTGGGAAGGTACAAAATACGCCTTCGGGTACACTCCTTGGAAAACTCAGGACGATGAAACTGGAGAAGTAGGCTTTTTTGCCCTGAAGTACCGCATCCTCAAAAACGGCTCGACGAAGCTGGTTAAGAAAGTCAGGTTTGGAAGACGCAAGGTTGCTAAGGCAAGAAGCCTGCTCTGGTATCGCAAATATTACGAAGCTGAGAAAACAGCAAACTAGAGTCTTTTTGGGTGAAGCACAGGAAAGAGAGAAATATTATATCGTAACTAATATTTTAAGGGGGGCATTTAATGCTGTGGGAAGTTGTGGCCCTATTTTCTTTCTTAGCTGTTTTTTGGCTGGGCAAGAAAGTTAAAATCTTGTTACTTGGAGAGTTCATAATAGGCGTTCTATGGGGGATTTTCTGGGAGTTTTTAGCAAGAGAACATTTTCTGTACAAAGGCTTTCTAATATACATCCGAGGGGTGCCCCTTGCAATTTTAGTGCTCTGGGGTGTAGTGGTAGCAGGTCTGATACTTCTTAGTAACCTGATTAGAAACTACTTTAATATCAGAGGTCTGGTTTGGCAAGCTGTATGTGATGTGTTGACGGCGGGGAGTTTGGGAACAGTATTCGAGTATTTGGGAAGCCATCAATTAGGCATGTGGTCGTATCCCGTTGGAACAGAACTTTATCCTCTTTTAGATGTGCCGTGGAAATGGGTGATAGGATGGTCGATAATGGTAGGTTTGTTTGTTATGGCAGTGGCAAGACTTTACGATAAGATCTTTGAGGAGTAGAAACTCATTTATTGCTTTACTTCAGACTTAGTAAGCATGGGACTTGGAGATTACGCCAAAACTTTCATTGCGGTCGTAGCGGGTTTCCTCTTCGCAGTAAGTTTCCACAAGTTAATTTACACCGCAGTATACGGTTGGTTTGAAAGCCGAGGGATAACAGACCCTACAACGGCTAATTTGCTTATACTAATCGGAAGCGGAGCAATCCTGATTCTTCTTGGAAAAAGCCTTCTCAAGAAAGTTTAACCATTTTGGGTGTCGTAATGGAGATTCCTAAACATTGGAAGGAATGGACGCGAATTACAGTAGCAGAACTTAAGGAAGACCTTACGCTAGCAGATATATCGTTCGTGCTTGGAGAAGCAATTATGGAAGAGATCTCTCGTGGGGCTACAGAATTCATGGTTGAAATTGATGAGGACAGAATTACGATCGCCTGTAATAAAGGCGGTCTTGAAGAACCAATGGGATATAACTCAGAGAAGGTCTATAAGGAATTATTTAAGTAGCCCTTTTTGGGTGTGGTGTAATGGGTTATTTCTGCTTGAAGTGCATGAGAAATCATAAGTTTGGCTCGGCAATTGCTACAAAACATGTACATTGCGCGTTTGTCATCGAAGATGAAAAGCTGGTTAAGGCATTAGGGGACGCATGTATGAAGTTTCAAATGGTTGCGGGCGAAGTAATTGTGAAATACGTGAAGGAAGGATTGAAGAGAGAGGGGTTCTTAAAAACCTAACTCTCGTATCTTTGGGTGAGTTTAAATGGAAATTGAGAAAAAACTAGTTAGTGTTGTCAATTATCCTGAGAGAGGGCCTTGGGGCAATTCAAAGTTTAGGGGTAACTGTCCCGGTTATCTAGTGAAAGATTTGATTGAGTTTTACAAGCCCAGCAGTGTTCTTGATCCCATGTGTGGAAGTGGCACCGTAGGAGACGTTTGTGAAGAGCTTGGCATACCTTGTGACAGTTTCGACTTGAGAGACGGCTTTGACCTTCTAACTTCGTCGTTACCAGCAAAGAGATACGACATGATCTTTATGCACCCACCTTACTGGAACATAACAAAGTATTCGAATGATCCACGAGACCTTTCAAACGCTAAGCGGTTCGGCGATTTTATGGAAAGACTTTTCAGATGTATAGAAAGACTCGGTGAATACCTCAGCGAGAATGGAGTGTTTGTTATTTTGATTGGTGACGTGCGAAAGAAGGGACAATACTATCCCTTGGGCGCGTACATACAGGTCTTCTACCGAAAAGAACTTAGGGACAAGCTAATTAAGATCCAGCAAAAAATAACGTCGGCGAGGACGCCTTACAGAGGAAAGTTCGTAAGGATTATCCATGAAGAGGTGCTGGTTTTGCGAAGCTTCAGAAGGATCACTTGGAAAGAGCTTGTGACGCGGACGCTTCGGGAATTAGGTGGACAAGCTACTTTGCCGCAGATGTACCGGGCTATCGCTAAACACCCGAAGAGACTTACAAATCCAACCTTTGATGCTACCATAAGGAGAACCTTACAGGAAAACGCTGTGCACCTAGAGCGAGGGATCTGGGGAAATGCTAACTAAAGTTAAGGTTATGACGAAATCACATAAATGTCCATGTGGAAACCCGCTAAAGGCAAAGGACAACTTCTTTGACCGTCAATACACTAGAGAGGAGTTTGTTGTCTCACTTCATCTTTATTGGTGTGATCAATGCAATAGCATAGTAATCTTAGAGTTTGCAGTTAAGTAACTTTGTCCTCTCATTTTTATTGGGTGTGGGGAATTGGCAAAGAAAGGATCAAGACAGATGGAAATACAGTATGCGAAGCTGTTGGTTCCGAAAAAAGAGATACTAGATTACGTGAAGGGTTTAGGGTTTGAACTTAGAGTGATAAGCGCTCCAATAAAGCAAGAGCAATGGCGACTGCTATATGAGGGAAAACGAGACAACTTCACGGTGCATATAGGGTTCCCACTTGAACACGTTATGTTCTTCATCATGTTCTTTCCTGAGGGAGAAAACAAGGCAGTTTTCCGTGACAGGTTCTTCAATTTGCTTAACCATTTTGTCGCCATGGCCATGATCTATTGTTATGCTCCCGAAGAAATTCCGCCGAAAGTCCTTGAGGGTTTGAAAAGCATGGGAGAGATTTACGACAGCCTGACGGGAGAAAAACTATAGAAGTTTCTTCTATAGAAATAATTCAGTAAGGTTAAAAACGGTTAGTAACCACATTCTTTTGGGTGTGGATCATGTCAAAAGATGTGAAAGAGACTTTGTTGGATGCTGTTTTGGCTTCGCCATACGTTAAAGAAGAACGGAAAAACCGAAACGTGCAAGAGGAAATCGACTTCTACGGCTCTCGGCTTCGACTGGTAGAATTCCTAAGAGACCAGATTGAGGAATTCTTTCAACAAGATTTGGTGGAAATCGTCAAGGTAGAAGTTGTCTGGAAACACTTACAGGCCGCAATCAAAGACGACATAGATTGGATTCTCAGTGACGAAGAAGAGTTTGTTAAAGAGCAGGACTGGAAACTAGAGCCGAAAATATCGGAGTGCCTCAACGACTTAGCCGTTTCGCTCATTCGAGTTCTACATAAAAGATTCAAAGACCACTGGCGCACGCAGACTTTAGAGGATGCTAAAAAGTATCTGGAAAACGACAAGGGGGTTTTCGTTGTTTTACTCGACAAGGACGGAAAAGTGTTAAATGAACCTTACCCAGTCCATCACGTCATGGAACCAAACATAACGATTGTAGTTGAAGAAGACAATCTGAAGAAAGGCAGAAAATACATTGTAGCGAGATACGAAAAACCAATAGACCTGCAAGGCCAGAAACTAATTGCATCGCATATCTGCGAAATGCCCGAAGACTTTAACAAAGCAGAGGTGCTAAAGTTTCCTTGAGGGGGCGCTCCAGCATGGGGTTAGAAGAGAAAAGGAATCTGGCCTTACTGACCGAACATTCCTTTTTCTCCTTCAGCAAGATGTTAGCCCCATGGAGAAACGTTTTCCCCTCTAATTTTGTTGGGTGAATGTTGTTGAGTGAAAGACAGCAAATCTCGAAAAAAGGAACCCGCTATGATTTTTACATAGATGTAATCACAAGAAAACCGAAGCAGGTGTTGGCGGCAATTAAGAAATGGTGTAGAGTTCACGGTTTCGGCTATGCTAAACCCTTATGTAAGTATACCAGACAAGGCTTAAGCTATTTCTCGATCTTTTCCAGTTTTTTTAACGACCAGACGTTTATCATTTTAGATGTAGATACAAAAGAAGCATACGACACGCTTTTAGAGACATTGCGGAAAATTGATAAAAATATTCACATTGACACACAATGGGGATTATTAGAAAGATACGTCCAGATAAAAGCAAAGATAGATAAACTTGAGTCAGACCTAGAAGTAGAAGCAAAGAAAATAGAGGAAGAGCCAGAAATACATCAAACTGTGAATTTCGATAAGGCTGAAGAGATGTTACACAAGGGATCGAAAAAGGAACTCAAAAAGTACTTCTCCATTTACTAATCTTTTTCTTTTGTTGGGTGTTGAGAAATGAAAGAATGCGAAAAACTCTCTAAACGCGAAGACGAGTGGAACCACATCTACCCGTTTATGGAGTGGCTACGAGAACAAGGGTTATTCCTTTGTAGAAATGACACGGACGAAGACGCAAAAGCAAGAGGCGCAAAGCCGCTAAAGGACGGAAGCTACTTTCTTTTTCCCTATCCGATATACGCTCAGAAACCCATTGAACAGCTTCTTTACGAATACTTTGGTGTCGATCCGGCCAAGCTAGAGCAAGAGAGACGTGAAATCTTAGAGGACTTAAGGAGGAAGCAGGCTCGTGAGTCAAATCAGAAGATGCGCCGTAAAGATTAAGCGGGCTCAGAAGGAAATTGTGAAGCTTGCCATGGAGTCGATTGCAAAGACGCTTGGAGGCAAAATCGTAACGCAAGTTTCAGACTTTCTCTTTAGGAATGTCAGAGGAGACGTTGTGGCGGCTGTTAAAGCGCCGGGTATGCAGTATGGCTATGGAGTGGTCATAGAGAATGGACAGCCCGTGATCGTTGGTGATCCTTACGGTCAGCGGATGGGAATCAGACAATTCAGCAACATGTTCACGCAATTTTATCAAACGTCGGCCGTGCAGATGGCTTTGAAGAGCATGGGCTACACATCGAACGTTACGGTGTTGCCTAACAAGAACGTGATGATACGTGGAGTGTCGGGAGTGCCAGCAGTTGTCTAGTTACAAGAGCATCGACGTAGTTATCGATAAGGACGGAAAGGTGCACATTCGCACGTCAGGCTTCGCTGGCCCCAGTTGCGTCAAAGCCGCTGAACAATTAATTGTCAATCTTCAAGCCGCTGGACTAGAGGTTAAAACGGAGGATCTTCAGCGTACTGAGGAATACTATCGTGTAGTTGTGAAGGAAAAGGCACGTGTGAAAAAGGTGAAGTGAATGCAGTTAAATAGAAAGAAGAAAGACGGTTCGTGGGTTTTGACCGGAGAGTATTTGGCTTACAAAAGAGATGGTGGTCGTTTGTCACCGTCAGCATGGAATGAAAGAAAGAAAAAATTGAGGTGAAGTAGCGTGGAACGAGAAGTAGCCTTACTGGTAGAGAAAAACAGCATCAGCACGATAACGTATGAAGAATTTGACTTCGATAAACTTAAGGAAGAGCTACGGAAGCTAGGTGTGGAAACAAGCAACGACCAGATGAGTTGGTGCGGTTAAGCCGCGCCTATTGGGTGAGAGTTATGGTGTATGAAACGAAACTCGAAGGGTATTGTGGACACATAGTTAAAGTTAAGTCATGGACAAACGGTCTCACGATTGACTGTTCACGGAGAGAGGATAAGAGAACAGAATGGAGAAAACCGGGTATTTTGCATCATGAAGTTATGGTTTACTGTGCCCACTGTCCATTAAGGAGTAGATAGAAGAGGGGTATGTAAATTGAGTATGCCAATGATACCATTTGAATTGAGGATTATAGTCTTTGTTTTGCTGATCTTTTTGGTCACGACGATTTACATTTACATCCTTGCAAGTTTACTTGAAGACTTGGGACTTTTGTAAGCGATGTCCCCTTTTGGGTGTTGTAACATGTGTGAACATAAGAGCAGGCGGAAGATTTGGATTGTTGGCATGGGCGTGACGTGGATCGTCTGCAACGATTGTGATTGTCTAGTGGGGGTTAGGGAGGGTTATGTGTGATCATTCCGACAAAAGAGGAAGTGATCTGGGCTTTGAAGAATCCGGAGACAATAGAAGGGGCTAAGATACTTGGTTCTCTTTCGCATCATCCGAAGTGGAGTGAGGCAGTTCTTCATAGATGTCCCTTATGTGGGTATGAAACTACTGTCACAAATATCTGTAGAAATTGTCCAGAAGCCCCGCTAGATCCTGAAATGCCTGAAACCTTGCCAGAAGAAAGACGGCACATGGCGGTTCCTATGTATGTTGTTGAGAAAAAGCTGTAGCGCCTTTTGGGTGGCTTATGTTGAGTGAAAAGGAAAGACCGAAGAGAATTTACGTGCCCGAGAATCCGGACATTCGTTTTGAGCTTGACAAGCAAACTGGTGAGACTGTGATGTTTCTGTGTGGCAAAGAGTTTCAGCGAAGGCGTCTTCCGTTTTTCGGAAGGAGAGCAATTCGAAGACACTTCAAAAAGGAACTGAAAGAACATGAAGACTATGTTTGTCCAACAGGGTTAGAGGAGGAGGTTGGACGAGTCATAGAGGCGGAATAGGAGTAGGTGGAGCATGGTAGTGAAACGACAAATCTTATTACTTACGTATTCACAGACTTTTTTTCATGTCTAAAAAGCTTGTTGGATTATTGATGGTGGCAGTGCTTGTTGTAGGTCTAAAATATTACCAAGACAGTCGCCAAGCTGTAGAAGAAAATTCACAAGAAGAAGAGAACCAAGATGGACACACACCTTTTGATGGCATTGGGCCACCACCGCCACCGACGCCGATTACTGGCCCACCTGAGTTGGGCATATACTGGGAGTCCAACTGTTCTACGACTGTAGAGGCCGTTGAGTGGGGGATGCTATCTCCGGGAGAGACAAAATCGGTTACGCTTTACTTTCGCAACGAGGGGGATACCAAGGCCGTCCCGAGCTTAAACACGTCAAATTGGGTGTTCCAAGACTTTAACGGAACCGATCTGTCAGAAGAATACCGAGATTATTTTTCATTATCTTGGGACTACAACAGCACAGCAATAGAAGCAAACCAGATTGTAGGCGTCGTATTAAGCCTGTCGGTTTTCTTAGATATACAGGAACAGGACGTGGTTACATTTGCGTTCGACATTGTTATTGGGTGGTGATTTAATCCATGCTTAAAAAGACGAAAGGCAAAATTATAGTAGCCCTAAACAACCTCAGCCGCGATGCTCGAAAACTCATTGACGAGGAGACAATGAAGGTTGAGGACATGATCGCCAAGCTTCCATCGCTGAAACCGCTGGATCTACAGGAATTCGTGAAATTTTACACCAAAAACTTCAGGCGAAAGGAAAGCTTCGAGCAGAACGCAACCAAACTTTATGAGTGGCTTCGAAATCAAGGCTACATAATTTCGAAGGAAGAATAGATTAGGGGGAGAAACCCCGCGTTTTGGGTGTGGAAAAAATGAAGTTGGATAAACGTAAAGAGGAAGTTCTTAGAGAAGCCGTGACACGCTTGAAAGTTGCCGGAGCGTCAGTTTACAATAGTGCAAGTGGAACAAAGCCGTTCAGAGCTAGTAAGTTCCTTAATGTTCTAGGGAAAGAGATACAACAATTAGCTACGGAACTTTCAGTTTTTCTTGGTGAGGTAGAAATTGAGAGGTTAAGTTGGGAACTTGAGAAACAGCCAAGCCTTCATATTTTGAAGGTTCTTGTGAAGGAGCAATAAAAATGACTCAACTGATTTGTCCGACGTGTGGAAGACCGTTAGACGTGGTTTTCAGCGAATTAGAAGGCGCTTTTATCAGCGAAAACAAATATGCTGTAGGACTGAGACTGCCAACCGATGATAATAGAGTATTCGAGATCAGAGCAATAGAGGAACACGAAGACGGATGGAAACATCGGGTACAACAAGTATGATAAGACTGATTTTTAAGGGACGAGATCCTCCCTTTTTTTGGGTGGTTTCCGCTGAAAGTGTTGTTGATCGATGTTGACAGTAAGATTGCTAATTCTGCCTTAATGAAGATTTCAGCATTGTACAAACGCAAGGGCGCCGAAGTTGAGTTGAGAAAGGTTCGGCGCCGTTCTATAGGTCTTCCTCACCCTAGGCCGGACAAGGTGTTTGTTTCATGTGTTTTTTCGAAAAATCGACAAACAGCATTAAAGATTGCTAAAATGTTTCCAAACTCCAAGGTTTCTGTGGGAGGATATGGTGTAAACGATGCGAAGCTCCCAGATGAAATTGAACATTGTATGCCGGATTATAGTTTGTATGGTATTGATTACTCAATCGGTTTTACGTCAAGGGGTTGTATAAGAAGATGTCCTTGGTGTATAATCCCTGAGAAAGAAGGCTGGATTAGAGATCATGCGCCTATCACAGAATTTTTGCATGAAAGCCATGACAAGGTAGTGTTGTTGGATAATAATTTGTTGGCGGCGCCAAGCTGGGAGAAAACACTTCAGTTTCTTATCGACCACGTGATTAAGGTAAATTTCAGTCAAGGTTTAGACATCCGGCTTGTTAATGAAGAAAACGCGGCTATGCTAGCCGACACAAAGTTTTACAATCTGCACTTCAAGCGTCCATATATCTACTTTGCCTTCGATTTGCCAAGTATGGAAAAAGAGGTGCGTAGAGGAGTAGGGGTTCTTAACAATGCTGGGATAAAATCAACTTATCTGGTTTTCTATATGCTGACCAATTTCAACACAAAGTTTGAAGAGGATAGGCATAGGTTTGAGGTTCTAAGAGAATTGGGTGTAACTCCTTTTGTTATGCTGTATAACAAAGAGAACGCCAGTCAAAAGGCGAAGGATTTTCAAAGGTATGGGACGCGGCCAGCGATTTGGAGAAACACGCCTTGGGAAGAGTATGATCGGCTTTTGACGTTTAGGAAATGGAGACAGAAACAGGGCTAACTAGAAGTTCGTTCTAGAAGAGAGTTTCTGAAGCGTTAAATACGTTCTCGGTGCACATGTTGACAGATGTGAACACCATGAAAGTGATAGACGACGTTTTGGCTGTTTTTCACGATGACCAGTGGCATAACATTGAAGAGATAAAAGCACGGTGCGGCTTGACAGACAGAAAACTAGGTATGGCAATAGCCTTTCTCAAGGAATATGACTTTGTAAAAATGGATAGCCAAAAGAGAGTTAGAGCCAATAAACTATACATGGATTTTGTTAGAAAGATTCGTTGGGCTGAACATTCAGGTGTAGCAACTGCTACAAAAGTTTAAATGAACGGTTTCGCGTATACTTGATGGGTGTAACATTTGAGAAAGAAGCGGATGGTAGTTCAAGGCTATCTGCTGGACTTTCTGATTCCAAGCGAGGAAAGGCTTGGGATAAGTCTGGATGTGACCGACGTTGTTTCAGAGGAAAGGTATGGCTTGCTTAGGCAGGGACTAGAGAAGCTGATGGAGGAAATTGACTTGGCTTACGCTAAAATGAAGCCGCGGGGCAGGAGCTTAAAGGGAAAATATCGGAGAACTGTATTTGCAAAAGAGGTGGGAGAACGAAAGGTCTTAAGGTTCAGTCCTTTCCCGTCAACATTCGCAAACGACTTGCGTTCTTTAAGAAGAACATGGTATAGAGAGTTAAACCGCCACACAATCGTGTTGGCTAGAGGGCGAGAAACAGGAACAAGATACGTTCGCACCCGATGCTTATACATGCTCCCGAAGGCTAAGGCAAAAGAGTTCATGACTGTTGTAATAGCCTTGAACGAGCGAATTGAGCGGCTGAACAAAACTATCAAAGACTATGAAACAAGCGCAGACTACCAAAACATCTGCGATTGGCTAGAGAAAGTGACAAAAAACAAAGTGCCGAGAAACCACGTGTTTATTCCGCCAATAGACCTAGCGTTTTATGAGATCCACGTAGCAACAGGTATCGTTGAAGAGTATGTGAAGGGAAAAGAAAGCGAGGCAGTGGCAAGGATTGAACAAGCCAGAGAAGATAAGTTGGTGGCAATAAAAGGCGCGAGGGAAAGGGGCCTGAAACGGGTTGAATACGAGATTGAAAGAACAAAGCAAAACATGGTTCGCCAAGCAGTTATGGATCTTCAAGGTCGTTTTGGGCAACTCGTAGAAAAGCTGGCTATTGCTCTCGCCACTAAAATGACGAAGAAGAAGGCCAAAGCGCTCAGAGAAAGTTTAGACGACCTTCAGAGTTTAGCTGAAGCCGCTGGTGTAGGCTATTTCGTTCGCTCTGTTACAGAGACAAGCATCAAATTGATAGATGTCATGACGCTAGAGAAAAAGAAGGAAAAGAAGAAGGCCCTCGAAGAAGCCGCAGAGGCATTGGCATCTGAAGCGGGAATAGAGCCTTACGAGACTCCTGAGGAAACAATCAAGGTTTCTGCAAGAGCTTTAACAACAGGTCTGTCTGCAAGAGCTAAAGCGTTACTCGGTGAGGTCTTATGATAAGCGAGGAAAAGCTATATCTTGTGATGTCTATGATGGGAGACGGTCACGACTCCCTTCTTTTTTCTATGGGTGCCTACAAATCGAGTGTTGCTCGATTAGGAGTCTCCGGAGATCTTGAATTTGTAGAACACTGGACATCATTATTTGAGAGCGAATACCACGTGAGACCACGTATAAAACGATTTGGAGGCTGTTGGAAGTGTCAAGTTAAACGAAAGAAAATCTGCGAAGAACTCTTGCAGTATGCATCATTTGGCACTTACACTTGGAAACTGAAAGAGACATTGATTAAATGGCTAATAAACAGCGCGCCTCTTGAAGTGATCGCTTATGGTTCGCAAGGGTTTTATGAAGCAGAGGGAGGGGCATATAAATGTGGGTATACGCGAAAAGTCGCAGTAGGCTCAGTAAACAGAATGGGATTAGGACAAATTAAGAAGCTATTGAACAAACTGGATATACAAACTAGAATAGCCGAAAATAAGTCAACGGCAAAAAGGGGCAGACATAGATTTTGGGAGTTAATCATCTCCGACAGGATTAACATTATCAAATTTATGGAGAAAGTTGACTTCACAACGAAAGAGAAGAAACAACGGCTCCATGAAATCGTGAGATCATATAAAGTGGAACAAAAACGTTGGACAGAAGACGAAATAAAGATACTTATGGATAACAGAAAACAGCCAGTAAATGTGTTGGCGTCTTTGTTGAAGGGAAGAACTAAGGGAGAGATAGGCACTAAGCGATGGAAACTTGGAATTAGATTGCAAAGACGACAGGAGAGGAGAAAAGAAATAACAAAAATGAATGGGGAGGGACTAACTGTAGGTGAAATAGCAAAGGAGTTAGAGACATCATACTCTAATGTAAAGCACTATCTAAATCACTGCATCGAAAGTGACGTGGCCCCTAGCTTCTTGGGTGGATACCATGAGTAAACAAACAACGAAGGAAAGAGTGCATGCATGCGTGTGTAAAATGGAGAAAAAAGATGTCTTGGTAGTGGTTGCAATAGTAGGATTGCTTTTTAACTTCTATATTTATTGGAGCACTTCCCAAAGGCAAAGCGCAAATCTAATAATTCGGGTTGAGGAAAGTTGGTTCAGCATCGCTTCTAATAACTTTAAAATGGTATCAAACTTCCTTGTAAAAAATAGAGGTGACCAAGCAACAACAATTGAGTATGTAAGTGCTGAACTCACGCTTCCCATTACAGTCCCCTGTTATAACCCTTTTCGCGTATCTGGTGGCTTTTATATCGAATCGATAAACAACAGCATTTCGACATCAACAGTGGAAATTAATGCTCATCAGTCAGTTTATTTTACATGTGTCTTTGGGGCATGGGCGTATGGATTAGATGAAAACAATGTAACCATAAAGTATGGAGAATCTGTGGTAGTTGACTATCGTGTAGTCCATACTGGTGGAATAGAAGTTGTCAGTGAAGAATCTGCACTTTGCGAGCGAGCGCTTTTAGGGGAAGTTTTGTAGCCTCTAATTTTGGGTGAAAACCATGAGCAAAACATCGAAGGAAAAAGTGCTTGAAGCACTAGAAGCAAATGGACAACGTGGCGCCCCTGAACTATCTAAGATGCTGAACATGCCGCTCAGTACAGTTAAACACAGCTTGTTATGTTTAAGGGCTGATGGACAAGTGAAGAAAATAGTGAAGTCACCGCGAGTCGTGTTGTATGAAGTTGTGGAAGACGAAGGATAGGGGCGCCTTGTCCTTCTTTTATTTTGATTGGGTGAACAGATGATAAAAACGGTGTTTAAAACATTTCCACGTGAATGCTCAGTTAACCATGCCGATTATATGGGAAGAAGGTTTTACTATCCTGTTTATACATGGCCCGCTTTTGAACCATTTTGGGATTCCATGGTCATCGGGATTTCTAAGACTTTGATTTACCACAAATTTACTGCTGACTGCTACAAAGATCATAGCTTGTGGAGAAACCGAAAACAGGGTTTAGAAGCTCTTCGCTTCGCGGATCTTTTGTCAAGGGACAGGGATGTCGCAGGCGCAATAAGAGACTTTAACAAGCAGTCTCCGAGGGGTATGAAATATGGCGGCTGGCTAGAACCAATGCACGGCGATACACCGGACTGGCCAAACCAGATAACACAGTTTGGGCAATGGATCACGAATTCGATGGTTTTTTTGCGTAACACAAATTACCTTGTTACTATCTCAAGTTCTCTAGGACTAAAGATTCTTCGTCCATACTGGCTCATGGCTAGGCAGGACACGTTAATGAGAGAATGGTTACGGAGAACCTTCGAGTGGATGCAACAGCAAGATGCAAAAAACAAGAAGCTTCCCGCACTCGGGGAAATTGCAGAACATTGGAAAGTCCCAAGGTACAGCCTTGTCGATGAGGACTTAACGCGAGAAATCATCTATAAGATGTACCGCATTTGGAAAGCTACGGCGATCGTCAAGAGCCTTACAATTAAAAGGACGCGTAAACTAATAACTAAAGAGGATGCCGCAAGAATAGCGCGGGAAATAGTGATGAGGATCAGTTAAAATGGAAAGAGAAATTGAAACCGCTGAAATTCTACGCAGAACACGCATAGAAGCCATTTCATACATCAGAGAGTTGCGTGGACACACAAGGGCCATTCGCCCTAGAATTCAAATCAGCAGAACATGGATTGAATATTACGAGGATCTATCGAAAATACGTCCCCTTACACGACCCGAAAGAAGGAGACTGGAACGCCACAGAAATCTTGCGGCTATGTACGAAGCGCGGATAGAACTTTTCCGTCAAATGGGACGTTATGCAAGAACCCGTCGCCCCGAAGAGTATACTAGGATGAGGATGGCGCGCGCAGATTATTACGAGGCAAAAATGGTGTTGCTTCCACCTGAGGAAGCAGAGGAACTTAGAAAGGAAGTTTTGCCTCCTCCCGAAGCCTACGAGAGGTGGCGTGAAAAAGCAGAGGAACTTAGGGGAACCGAAGAGGCAATTGAAAGTGTTTGCAAAGCTTACAAAGAGGCAAAAAGGACAAGGGCGTGGGAACGGTTGCCGTCAATGGAACGATACCTCAGAACAAGAACTATGCAGAGGCTTTTTGCTGACCGATACGAACTAGCAACGGAAATGGAAGAAATCGAAGCGGAGTTAGGTGAAACTGGAAGAGAGTATGTAGAGGCAGTAAGGGAGACAGTGAGGTGAAGGCTGTTGGGCACGCTGGTAATGCATGATTTTTCCTTGCATCAAATTCAACGAGGATGGGGAAAACATCCCCAAGCTTTCTTTTTGGCTCCATATTGGTGGATTCGCAGAAAGGATGCTCATAGACTTATAGATAAGATTTCAAAATTGGGTGGTCTCAAAAAAGCTTTCGGAATACCGCGTTCAGTCATATACGAAGCGGGTTCAGATAGAACCTTTATTCGGAATCCTGAACACCAGTTGCGGGAAGCAGTTTTGCTTAAGCCAGATGTAATTCAGATACACGACGTGCCGTTAAAACCAAAGGACACTGAAAAGGATGTTGTGGAAAAGCTGGCGGTAAATCGCCGCATTATCGAAAGGACAGTTGGGTGGTTAAAGAAGAGGAAAATGGAAGATAGGTTCATGCTCCTCGGAGTAGCTCATGGAGACGCGCCTGATGCCTACCTAGAAGAAGCAAAATTCATAGACCGTTACTGTCACGTCATTGGAATACCCGTAGCCGCGTTTACGGGAAAAAGGAAATACAAGTATGTTGCCGAGATCTTAACTCTTGTCGCCGAAGAGATAAGAAAACCCATACAGCTTATGGGGTACGGCCTTTCAAACGTTGATTCTCTCAGGGATGTTGCGCAGATCGCGAAACGTTTCGACGCATATATTTGGCTTGAGGGGTCAACCATTATTCGAAGCAGTTTTGCCCACAGAGTTCTCACTCGCAACCCCAAAGGAGATAAATTGACGTATGCTAATACTAAAGAGGTTAAAGGCGCTGAGGAGTTTAACAAACTTGATTGTTTCACGTATAATGATGGTTTTTTCAGAAGTTTGTTGGCGGAGTTGCAAAAACTGGTGTAGGTAAGCGCGTGGGGACTACATGATGATTGAAAAATCACGTGCTTTTTTGACAGGAAGTAAGAGTAAGCTTGCCCGAGCATTTGAGATTATGATTACTCGTCAATGGGACATCGAAATTGGCATGATGGATGGAAGAGTAATAAACGGCAAGGTAACCTGCTTTGAAATGACACCGAGCTACTTCGCTTTGGGCGTAACTAACTCGGGTGGTTTCCACCTGATCAATTTTGCCCACACATCAAGTATGAGGATGCCCTCGAAACTTGCAAAGGAACTTTCAAGGGCGAAAAGAAAAGATCCGGATCGCAGAAGAATGTGAAGCGTTAATCACGAAGAAGCAGAAAGTAGAGCAGTAGAAGGGTTACAAGAAAACCCATTCCAAGGACACCAAGCAAAAGCGAAGGGGCAAAGTAGAAGGCATATAACAGAGCCGCTTCCACAATAGCCGCAGGCACTAAAATCCCGCCAGCCACAATTAGAAGGAGAAGGCTTTGGAAGGCTGTTTCTCTGAGATCTGCTGGGTAACCGAGAATTTTGGATATAACATATTTCGGGAAAAGGAGGCCGCCTAATATACTGAAGAAAAGGGCGAGCAATTCAATGAAGCCGAAGGACGCTAAAGTAATTAAAAAGTCTGTGGGGTGCATGTATGAGGCTAAGGCGCCGTAAACCGCGCCTACACCAAAAACGCCGTAGTAAAGCGTTGGAATAACAATTGTACCTCCAACCGTGCAGAGAGTGGCGATGAAAGCGTTGTTCATGTAGATTTCACCGGCGGTTTGACCAACATCTTCAAACTTAGAGGTGTCAACTTCTTGCGCCTCCTCGATGATAGGTTCCCTGATTTGGGGAGTTGCTCCCGCGATAAAGCCGATAATAAGGAGGAGAACCGTGGCAACGGCTGTTGTGCTATTCTTCGCCAAGGTTACTCGAACGATCTTCATTGTTTAGTCTCCCAACTTTACTTTTTGGTTCTAATAACAGAGTAGAGGGTCAGCGACCAACCAAGCAAACTTATGATGGTGGCGGCAAACTCAAGCACTATGAGTAGCGTAAAAACGTCTGGATTGAGGCGTTTTATGCTGTAGGTTAAGTTTCCGTCTGCCTCGCCTTGAAGAACGAGGTTACGCGAAGCCTCAGTATCATACTGATTTTCGTATAGCTCCTTCACCAAGTCCGAAGTGATTGTGACTTGAACGTATTCGCTACATTCTTGATCTCCAATCCATCCGTCGTATATCATAACGTTGTATTGGTTCCAAACGAAGGTTAGGTAGATCTCTTCTGGGATAATGTAGACATCCGCTTGTGCGGGCTTGTTGGGAAGTCCGTTGGCTTCTATGAGCGCCGCGATGCGACTGCTGTATTCTGGGGTGTTGGCTTTCATGGCGCTAATGACGTCGTAGATTGTTTGAGGTTCGCCAGAGGTTGTTCCTTGCGGCGTAGTATAATCTTCAGCTTGTTCAGGGCTTGGCTCTGCTGTTTCCGCTGGGCCGAATTGCATAAAAAAGCGTCTAACGATCTTGTGCCACCACATCTGAACATAGTCAAAGACGAGGTTGCCCTCAAGCATTTTTGAGCCGTAGACAATCGTGGGATACTGATACAAGGGCACGGCAATGATTGTGGCACCAATAGCGATTATAAGGAGAAGGGCGATCCATTTTTTCTTCATTCTAGGTTCTCCTCTTATGATATTTTGCTAAAGGAGTATATCATAGTTTGGTCAACAAATTTGAACAACTCATTTTCGCCCATATCTCGACAAAAAGAAGACTAAGAGAACAGCTAGCGGAATAAGCGTGTAAATCCAATATGGGGAACAGGGTTCTGCCAGCACGACGTAAACCATTAGAACAGCCGTGGGAATCGCCGTTAAGTGTTCTTTCTTCCACTTTCTAAACAGCAGATAACAGACTATTAGAAAAAGAGCCATGAGTAGATACCGAAGCCAGCAACCGGGCGGTTCAATTACTTCAACAGGAGGGGAAACGCGTCTTCTAGGACGGACATAAGGGATTGCACCTCCCTCTTCAATTACATTTGGCGAGAAGTCGATAGCTTTTGAAACATCAGTGAAACGTGAGCCGTCAAACTGGTAAAGGCTACCGCCTAGAAGCCAATATCTATCGTTCCAGCCAACATCGTTGAATTTCAAGTAGGAAAGGTCAGTAAATGAAGAGCCATAACTTTTAAGTTTGTAGCCAGTCTGCGTAGAACCGCCTGCAATCAGCCAGTATGCCCCGTTCCAGTCTATGTCGTAAATGCCATCCAGTGCATCAAATCCAGCTTCCGATGTCAAGTCAGTAGTAGTTACGCCGTCATACGTAACTATGTAGCCACCATAATTAGTGCCGAATAGTGCATACGCTCCGTTCCAAGCTATCTCTGAAGGGTAGACCCCTGTTCCGAAGACCGGGTACAACTCCATTATTGTCGTAAGCGAGCCCCCAGCATATTTGTATAGATAACCATAGTTTTGCTCACAGTTTAATACACCGATAAGCCAATAATCATCGCAGTAGCACAGGCTGTGAATTTCAGGTTTAGACGTGCCTCCCAGAACTTGTGTTGTTGCGTCCGTTGTTGTAACGCCGTCATACTCATATAACCTTCCGTAGCCGTAGCCGCCCCCAGTTGAATGATAATAGCCACCTACAAGAAACTTGCTCTCGTCAGCGTCTACATCCATTATTTGAACGGTTGTTACCTGAGGCGCGGCATTTGTTAGTTGGCCCTCCAAGTATCTTACGATGCGTTTCCCCGATGCGGGAGATTGATACTCGCCTAATGGTTCGTCCGACAAACCAATTACATAGAAGCCGAAGGCATATTTTATGGATGTAACGTTAAATGAGGTGGCTAGGCTATCTGTTAGTGATTCAATTGTGCCATCTTCCTTGTATAAAACTAGCTCACCGCCGTTCCCACCAATCAAGAATTCTGGGTAGTAAATTTGAGCAGTTACAGACTGATAAGAAGTCATAACAAGAACTACCAATAACAGAGATGTTGCAGTTTTTAAGTGCGTATACACGCTCAAGGGAGATAAGCACCAAATCATATTCTGTAGGTATTTCGTATTTATCGTTTAGGTCAAAAATTTTTAATAATGCACATGTATTAAAGATTGAGGGAAAATGAGGAACTATCTACAATACGTATTCTTGACGGCTGTAACGATAATGGTTTTTTTGTTAGTGTGCATACCTGACATCGAGTATGATAGTTATGTAAGGTTCGAAGTTGCTCGCGGGCACCCCTTTTCACTAACGTATGTTCATGGCTTGGTGTTTTTGCCACTTTATCATTTTGTGGAATCGTTTGTTGTTTTAACAGGAAGCTTCGGTTTAATGCGGCTTTTTTCACTATTTTCTGTAGTAGCTTCAGCCCTTCTCGTTGAAAGAGTTAGTAAGCTCGTTACTGGAAGCGAAAAAACTTCAGCACTAACAGCCACGCTTTTCATTTTAAATCCAATGGTTTTGCTTTATGGGTCGTTAGCGATGTCTGAAGCGACCGTTACTATGTTAACGCTTTTGTTCATCTATATGGTTTTACAGAGGCGTTATAGTCTGGCTTCAATAGTTTTAGCGATAGGGATTTTAACAGCATATACTTTTTGGATGGTCATCCCATTTCTTACGATATATCTTGCATTTGATTCTCGTAAAAGGAATATTTTGTGGTTGATCTTCCCGATTATGGCAGTTGTCCTATGGGGAGGCATAAACTATGTCTACGAAGGCAACCCCCTGCATTTTGTGGACACCGCTAGAACGATCCATTTATCCTTAAACGATTCCTTTCTTTTTCAGTTAGCCTTGCCCATCAAACTATTGTTGTATCCCGTGATTTACCCACTGGCGTTTGCGTCAATCCCTTTTGTAGAAGCATTACGTAAATGGCGGGTAAACTGCATTACAAACGGAAGAGCAACAGTTCTTTTCACATATTTGGTGACCGTGCACACGTGTTTATTAAGCATTGGAGTGTTGACTGGATACATTTTAGGCTGGGGAAGATATTTCATTGTATTGATTCCACTGTATTTAATCATGGGTTCAAGCGCGATTGAAGGCTCAAAACATGGAAAAGTCTTAACGGTCGCATACTTGCTAATAGCAATTATAGGAACGTTGATTCAAGCCCAGATTGTTTACTCGTTTAGAGGGATGATGCTCCCGTAATGACGGAAACTATAACCGAGGTTTGCAATCCCCTGATCAGCAAATATGAAAAGAAATTTTTGTTTTCTATTGCAAATTTAACGTATAAGCACCTGCATTCTGACGTTGTTACCGTGTTGGCTATTCTCTCAAGCGTAGCGGGTTTTGTCTTGTATTTAGGGGCAACGGAAAATCCATTTAATTACTTGTTGGCTTGTATCTGCGTTTTTGCTCACTATGTTTTTGATGGGATAGATGGAAAAATAGCTAAGTTAAGAGACATGGACAGGAAAGTGGGTCGGTATATTGATAAAATCTCAGATGGGACATGCTCTATTTTTTTCATAAGTGGATTCTGCTTTGCAGTTGCACGTAGTTTAATTTTTGTAATGGTTTGTTTGTTCTTTTTCAGCATGATCTATTCAGCGTATCTTTATTACTTCTTTAAGAAATATTATGATGTGAAAGTTGGTGGAACAGAGAGTCGGATTCTGCTCATCGTCTTAAACTTAATTTTATATTATTATGCCTGCTGTTAACTCCGCTTGTATCGGGCCGTCATGCCCGATTTTTGGAGGCTGGATTATTGCCCACGTTTGGGGTATCTGCTGATAAGATATAAGAGCGCTATGAATAAAACGATTAAAATGTAAGTAGTGTATTGACAGAGGCTAAGTATATCGAGACGATTCAGGATAATCACTACAAGAACCGGGAGAGCCGCAACCCATTCTTGTTTGTAGTATCTGCAAACAGCCCAGCACATCAATAGAAGGAT
>JRER01000216.1_pt1 | contig 28018 bp, 30 predicted proteins | sample 210161 | NCBI WGS metagenome assembly JRER01 (sample SAMN03019618, study PRJNA260268) | marine sediment metagenome | biome: Marine; feature: Sediment; material: Clay; isolation source: clay from marine sediments 136 meters below sea floor depth collected from... | place: New Zealand: Canterbury...
CTCCTTTCAAGGAGAGGGGGATAAAGGGGGTGAGGTTAATAAACAATCTACCAAAAGGTGTAAGGGGTTATATGGCTAAGAGGAAGGCTAATATTAAGAGGAAGGCTAATATTAAGCGCAGGCCTAGAAGGCAGCCCAAGCCTGAGAGAAGGTCGGGGTGGAGCCAGTTTGTTCACTTTGTAATGCTGCCACCGGTGCGGCGGATTATACTGCTAGTTATCATTATATCGGTGCTATTCTGGCAGTGGTCGACACTGACTTCATGGGCTGCCAGTGTTAGAGGTAGCACTTTAGAGCTGTTTGGCTGGGGTCTAATCTTTATACTAATAGCCTTTGGCATCCTAGTAGGGGTGGTGTGGCGGCGGAAGATGCTATCTCTTATCTACCACTGGAACCAGTGGCTTGGTGGTATTGCCTTTATCCTGGCCATTTGGGGGACGCTAGCCTTTTTTGAACTGGGCGGTAGCTTTGGTCGGAATATTATTGGCTATCCCGATGTTGCTGGCACCCTTCGCCTGCTGGGGCTAGCGGTTATAGGTATTATTTTAGTTGCCCCTGGAGCCTGCCTGCGCCTTGTGGTTAGTTCCATTTCTTGGGCAGGCGAACAGCTTAAAAAGCGTCCTGCCCCCAGACCGGTGACTTATGCCGCACCTACTACCGCTGAGAGGCCGATATCAACCCCTCTAACTATACCTCAGGAACCGGTGACCAAGGAGACCGAAGCTGTAACCCCGGTGCTTACCCCCACTCAACAGGAATTGCGGCAAGTAGCTCAGGAGGTGTGGAAGAAATATGGCGAATCACCGGCATTGGTTACCGTTGATGGCTGGAGATTACCACCCATTGATATTCTGGATAGTGCCCCTGAGGTTGAGTTTGGTCAAGCGGATAACATGCAGAGAGCCAAGCTGATTGAAGACTCTTTAGCTAGCTATGGTGTTGAGGCTAAGGTGGTGCAGATAAATGCTGGCCCCACCGTCACCCAGTTTGGTGTGGAGCCGGGCTGGGATAGGAAGATGAAGGAGATAAAGGAAAGGGATAAAGACGGAAATGTTAAGGTCAGGTTGGAAGAGGTATCTAAGACCAGGGTCAAGGTGGAGCGGATTACCTCTCTGGCTAATGACCTGGCCCTGGCTCTGGCGGCACCCAGCATCAGGATTGAAGCCCCGGTGCCTGGTAAATCGGTGGTAGGGATTGAGGTGCCCAATACAATTTCAGGTCTGGTTAGTCTGCGAGGGGTGATAGAAACTAGCGTCTTTCAGAAAATAGAGGCTAAGTCTAAGCTGTGTCTGGCACTGGGGAAGGGTGCCGGGGGCGAGGCGGTAGCTGCTGACCTATCCCGAATGCCCCACCTGCTTATCGCTGGGGCTACAGGAAGCGGCAAGACCGTTTGCCTAAATTCTATCATCTGTTGCCTGCTGCTACATAATTCTCCTAATGAGGTGCGGTTTATTATGATTGACCCCAAGAGGGTAGAGCTGACCTCGTTTAACAGCATACCTCACCTGGCTACCCCGGTCATAGTAGATACCAGCAAAGCCCTGGGCATGCTGCGCTGGCTCAACCATGAAATGGATAAGAGGTATCAAAAACTGGCTACCGCCGGCGCCCGTAACATTGAGGGTTACAATAGAAACAAGCAGGGAGATGAGAGGTTCCCTTACCTTATACTTATAATTGACGAGCTTGCCGATTTAATGATGGCAGGCTTTGATGAGGTAGAGCATACCCTGTGCCGATTAGCCCAGCTTGCCCGAGCTACCGGCATCCACCTCATCGTGGCTACCCAGCGCCCATCGGTAGATGTGGTCACTGGATTGATTAAGGCTAACTTTCCCACCCGTGTTAGTTTTGCCGTTACCTCTCAGGTGGATTCACGCACTATTCTTGACATGGGAGGTGCTGAAAAACTGCTGGGTAGGGGAGATATGCTCTATATGCCTACCGAGGCGGCTAAGCCCAAACGCCTCCAGGGTTGCTATGTCTCCGATGCTGAGGCAGAGAGGCTGGTCTACTTCTGGGGTAGCCAGCGGAGGGAAGAGGCAGCACCGCTAAGAATTGAGGAGTTTGCCCTGCCCCTAACTGGTGCCAGAAGGGGAGGCTTCCCCCAGGACCCGCTTCTGGAAGCTGCCAGGCAACTGGCGCAAGAACATAAACACATATCCACCTCTTACCTGCAGCGGCGTTTGCATATCGGTTACCCCAGGGCTGCTCGTCTCATGGAGCAGCTTGAGGAGGAGATGGGCAGAGGAGAAGAACAGTCTAGTTAAGGAAAGTTCGAGTCCTGCATAGCTTATTCTCAACAATATTAAGCTACCAGGAAATCACAGATTACCATGTGAGTACAAAATGGCGAAAATATCAATTGTCGATGATGATGCTGCTCTTGACTTATTAGTTGAGAACTTACATATCCGAGGACACGAAGTGCGCAGATTTAGTTCAACCTCAAGCGCCTTGAGTTCATTGGACGACATTTTATCAAGTGACCTCATAATTCTTGATATTTTCATGGAGATACCCGCTAATCTTTCTTATAAACTAGTAAGCGGAGTACGCACTTCGGGTATGGCTGTCTATAGGGATATTCGTTCGAATAATAAAAAAATTCCAATTCTAGCCTACTCTGCTTGCCAAGACAAAGACACAATCGACTTAATTAATAAAGACCCAAATGCAAGGTTCCTAACAAAATGGGCTGCACCCAGCATGAAGGATATAGTTAGCATAATCGAAACTAAGCTTGGTATTGAACATGCACCACCAACACCTAATGTTTTTATCGTACATGGTCACAATGATGCTTTAAAATATGAACTTAAAAACTATCTTCAAAATACACTTGGCCTACCTGAACCTATTATCCTTCACGAACGACCTAACATGGGTAGAACACTGATACAAAAATTTGAAGGTTATGCTTATTGTTCCAATTTAGCTTTTATATTATTGACGCCTGATGACAAACTGGCAAATCCCGATGATCCCGATGACGAAAAACGTCGAGCACGTCAGAATGTAATACTTGAGTTAGGATTTTTCCTAGGTACCCTCGGTCGCGAGACCGGTCGTGTTATCCTATTACACGTTGGTCCCTTAGAATTACCGAGCGACCTATCTGGTGTAACCTACATTGACATTTCTGATGGAATTGAGGCTGCGGGTGAAGAAATTCGTAGGGAGTTAAATAATGTCAGTCAACAATCATGGTGAGTCATCTAATAATTCTGATTCTCTCGATATTCAAACAAAACTAGATAAATTGATACAAGAAAACAACTTACTGAAAAAAACAAATAAATCTCTGCAGAATCAGTTTGAACAAATCAGGAAGGAGCAAATAATTTACTTACAAAATGTTTCACATCAATTAGTCGCCCCGCTAAACGCGATAAAGTGGCATATTGAGAACCTTACTGCTGGTCGATTAAGTACAGAACGTATACAAAAAGTATTACGGTCTATCTATTCCCAAGCGACAATTTCTGTGCATCTTGCTAAAAATTTTGCTCTCATGTCTAATCTTGAGGCTGACCAAACTCTTGCTGCTCAAAGAGAGCCCCTTGAGCCCGTAGATCTAAAGCGTTTGATGGTTAATTTAGCAGATGATTTTCAACCTTTAGGCTGGGATAGGAATGTACATATTTCGGTTATTGACTACCCTCTGGAAGAAGCTCCTCCTGTCTTATCCATTAAGAATTTAATAAGCCAAGTTTTTAGCAACATTATAGAGAATGCTATTAAATACTCTACAGCTATGACTGAGATAGAAATATATGGCCATTACAATTCTGATAATGATACAGTATCTGTATACATTTCTAATAAAGGAATTCCTTTGCCTTCTGATGAAATTGAACGTATATTTTCACGAGGATATCGAAGTAAAGATGCGGAAAATATTTATCCGGCTGGCACAGGCTTTGGTATGTATATCGCAGAGAAAATCGTAGATATACACGAAGGTAACATTACAGCCTACACAGACAAAGGTGGTTCCTCTATATTTCAAGTTACGCTTTCTGTGAAAGGGTTGAAAGGAAAGACAATTCAACGTGAATCAAAAGACAGTGCTGATCGTAGACGATGAGAGGGGATATGCTGAGGGTCTTCAAGATGCCCTTGATTACGAGGGCTTTAAAGTCTTAACGGCTACTACTGCTGAAGAAGCTCTGCGTATTTTGAAAAATGAACGAGTTGATTTAGCAACTGTTGATATAATGATGCCACCTGGTCGTTCTCTTGAATCTCAAGCTCGAAGCTACAGGACGGGAGTCATACTATGTAGAACCATAAAGAAACTCTATCCTCGTACTTACATAATTTGTATAAGTGTAGTTACTGATAGAGATACTATTAAGGAAATTGAGAGTCAAAATATTCGGTACTTTCGGAAAGGAGAGGTACCGTTACGCACTGTTCTGAACGCAATAACTACGAAATTGCTCGGTAGGAGTTTTACCTCCTCAAATGACGACTAATAGTTATTCAGTAATATTATCTCTAACACTAACATTTTTGCTAACGAACTTTTGACACTGTTCTAAATTATGAACTCAAAACTCCTACTAAAAGTTCTACCTTTTATATAACGCGGTTCACTTCCCCCTCAACCTCTTCAAAATAGCATCCATATAGATTCTAGCTATATTCTTGCCGTGCTTGGCCATGCGCTCCCGCTTTTTCTGGAGCTTTTTTTCCCGGCGCTCCTGTTTGGTCTCTATATCTGGTTTATTATTCACGGTGTTGCTCAGCTACCTTGTTATAGACCTCTTGCGTCTTTCTGGCGGTCTCTTCCCAGGAAAACCTCTTTGCCTGCTCCAACCCCTTTCTGACCATATCATCCCTTAGTTTATCATCAGTTAAAACCTGCTTCATCGCCTGAGCCAGACCATCAGTATTATAGGGGTCGACCATAATGCCGGCTTTGCCTACAACCTCTGGCAGTGAGGAGGTGCTGGTTGTTACCACTGGACAGCCACAAGCCATAGCTTCTAGTGGTGGAAGCCCAAAGCCCTCGTATAGAGAGGGATAGGCTAGCAACGAGGCTGATGAGTAATAATGGGCTAAATCTAGCTCAGAAACAAGGTCAACAAAAATGACATCCTGAGTTATCCCCAAGCTGGCTAACTTCCGCATTACATTTCTTCGGTATCGTTCAGACCTCCCCACAGCTCCCACCTTCACCAATTTTAACTCTGGAAACTCACCTTTTAGTTTGGCAAAGGCTTCAAACAACCTTCTCAGGTTCTTCCTTGGTCTCTCAGAACCGACATATAGTATATAGGGTTTATCTAAAATCTTTACCTTACATGGTTTGAAGACGCTATGGTCTATTCCATTATAGATTACGCTAACCCTATTTTCCGGTATCTTCAGGTATTCCATCAGGTCATGCTTGGTATGTTGAGACACCGCTATTATATGGCTCGCCCGCTTGATATAATGTTTATCCAGCGTTAACCATAATCTTTCGCTGAGTGTTTCATCGCTAAAGCTGAAGCATGACCGGATAAGGTCATGCACCGTGACTATGAATGGGCTATTGAGGAAAATAGCATACCGGGCAAAATCTTGATTTGGCAGATGAACAATGCCACTTTGTCTGCCAATCAACCTTGCTAACTGATAGCCCTCTTTTAGGGACAGGTATCTCCGGGTCTCAATCTGGCTGACATCTATTCTCTTGGCAATCTCTTGGCTATATTTATCTATGCCAGATTTCTCACTGGTTACAATTAATACTGCCACCCTACCATCACCAATTCTAGAATAGTTCGCCAGATGGCAGATGTCAAGGGTGATGCTCAAAGTGGCAGCCAGTTTCGGATTAATCTAAATCCTTTCTTAGCTCAATTATGCGGTCGCGCAGCAGTGCTGCCCTCTCAAACTCCAGACTTCTGGCGGCGGTCTTCATCTGTGCTTCCAGCTCTTTAATCAGACGAGTTATATCATCTTTAGCAATAGGAGCAGCAACATAGGGGGTGCGAGTTTCAGCTACAACCCGCACCCGTTCGGTAATATCTCTGATTGCTTTTCTTATCCCTTGAGGGGTAATGCCGTGCTCTCTATTGTAGGCTTCCTGAATCTGGCGGCGGCGTTGTGTTTCCTTTATAGCCGCAGCCATAGAATTAGTGGTGGTATCAGCATACATAATGACATGCCCATCTATATGGCGGGAGGCACGCCCCATGGTTTGGATTAATGCCCCCTCAGACCTCAAAAAGCCTTCTTTATCAGCGTCCAGAATAGCCACCAGGCTCACCTCAGGCAGGTCAAGCCCTTCTCGGAGCAAATTTATGCCTACCACTACATCATAAACTCCAAGGCGAAGGTCTCGCAGTATCTCCACCCTCTCCAGGGTATCAATCTCAGAATGAAGATAATGGGTCTTTATCCCCGTCTCTATTAGATAATCAGCCAGCTCCTCAGCCATCCTCTTGGTCAGGGTGGTTACCAGGCAGCGTTCCCCTTTATCCACCCTGGTCTTAATCTGGTCAAGGAGGTCGTCAATTTGTCCTTTGGTTGGCTTAGCCTCAACCGTTGGCTCAAGAAGACCGGTAGGTCGGACTAATTGTTCCACTACCTGTTGGCTGTGCTCATATTCATATTCTGCCGGCGTGGCTGAGGTGTAGATAACCTGATTACTGCGCTCTTGAAACTCGGGGAAGTTCAATGGGCGGTTGTCCAGAGCCGAGGGCAGGCGAAAGCCATACTCCACCAGGGTTTCCTTGCGGGAACGGTCTCCGTGATACATACCACGAATTTGGGGCAGGGTCATATGTGATTCATCAATAAACAGCATGAAGTCATCGGGGAAGTAATCCAGTAGTGTCCATGGTGGGCTGCCCGGGGCGCGCCCTGACAGGTGGCGGGAGTAATTCTCCACCCCGGTGCAATAGCCTGCCTCCTTGAGCATCTCTATATCATAGTTGGTTCTTGCCTCAAGCCTTGCCGCCTCCAGTAGTTTGCCTTGCTGTTTCAGCTCGCTTAGCCTTTCTTCTAGCTCTTGCTTTATGCTCTCAATAGCCAGCATCAGCTTGTCATGTGAGGTAACAAAGTGCTTGGCGGGATAGATATCCACTGAGTCCAGTTCAGACAATAGCTCACCAGTTAGCGGGTCTATCTGGACAATGCGCTCAAGAGCATCGCCAAAGAACTCAACCCTTAAGGCTAATTCCTCATAGGCGGGCTGAATCTCCAGGGTATCGCCGCGAACCCGGAACCTGCCTCTGGTAAAATCAATATCATTGCGTTCATACTGCATATCCACCAACTGGCGGAGGAGCTTTTCTCTGCGGTAGCTGTCGCCACGCTTAAGGCTGCAGACAAAGCTGTGATATTCCTCGGGCTCGCCCAAGCCGTAGATACACGACACCGAAGCCACGATAAGCACATCACGGCGCTCAAAAAGGGCACGGGTGGCCGCATGGCGCAATTTATCAATCTCCTCGTTTATATCTACTTCTTTCTCAATATAGGTATCGGTGCGGGGAATATAAGCCTCAGGCTGGTAGTAGTCGTAATAGCTGACGAAGTATTCTACTGCGCTGTTGGGGAAGAACTCCTTAAACTCGGTGCAGAGCTGGGCGGCTAAGGTCTTGTTATGGCAGATAACCAGGGTAGGCTTCTGCACCCGCATAATGACATTAGCCATGGTGAATGTCTTACCGCTGCCGGTAACCCCCAGCAGGGTCTGGTGCTTAAAGCCCTTATTTAAGCCCTCCACCAGCCCCTCCACCGCCTGGGGCTGGTCACCGGTCATCTTAAAATCAGAGACAATTTGAAAGGATGGCATATTAATAGTATATCTTCTGCGGGGTTATTTATCTACCTCACCCCCTTTATCCCCCTCTCCTTCTGTCTGTTGTGTCATTGCGAGCCAAAGGCGAAGCAATCTTAATCTTTATCTTTTAGTTTGCTTCGTCGCTCTGCTCCTCGCAAAGACTTTTATGCTACGGGGGAGGGATATAAAAAGAGAGGCTTCGCCTCTCTTGGACTCTCCAAAAATATGGACAAATGACACGGGTGTTTAAGAGGGGCGCTAGCCCCTCTTTTATAATAAATTCCCCTTCCCCTTAGCAAGGGGAAGGGGATAAAGGGGATAGGGTTACAAATAATCTAATCTGATTCTATCACTTTCTTAAAGCGTGGGTCATCCCTGATGTTATCAAAGTCCTTATCTGTTTTGGCCATTTCACGGCAATTCTTATCTATGATAATAGCCTTTTCTAGATTGGTTAGTGCATCCTCAGTTTTCTCCCAGAGTGAGAAAAGACAGGCTAAATTATAGAAAGTCTTTTCATCATCAGGCTTGAGCTCTAGGATGCGATTATAATCAGAAAGAGCTTCTTTATATCTTCTTAGCCTCATATAGATAACACCTCGGTTGGTGAGAGTAACAGGATGGTCAGGTTTGAGCTCTAAAGAGCGATTGTAGTCGGCAAGGGCCTCTTCATATCTACTAAGCTTGTCATAGAGGACACCTCGGCTATTAAGGTAAGCGGGGTCATCAGATTTAAACTCTAGGGCGCGATTACAGTCAGCAAGAGCTTCATCATATCTTCCCAAATCTGCATAGGTAATACCTCGGTTTATCAAAATTTTTGGGTCATCAGGTCCAAGTTCCAGGGAACGATTATAATCAGCAAGAGCTTTCTCATATTTCTCCCATTTCCCATAAGTAATACCGCGGTTACGGAGAGTAACAGGGTTATCAGGCTTTAATTCTAGGGAGTGATTATAATCTTTAAGGGCCTCCTCATATCTATTAAGCTTATCGTACAAGGCCCCCCGGTTATTAAGGACATCAGGGTTATCAGGTGTAATTTCTAAAGCACGATTGTAGTCGGCAAGAGCATCGTCATATCTTTCCATGTGATCATAAATTACTCCACGATTCATAAAGGTAGCGGGGTTATCAGATTTGAGCTCCAGAGCGCGATTACAATCGGCGAGGGCCTCATCATATCTTTTAAGCTTTTCATATGTGGCACTCCGGTTGGTAAGTGTAGTGGGATTATCAGGGCTAAGCTCTAGGGAACGGTTATAATCAGCAAGAGCGTCGTCATACCTTTTTAGCTTCTCAAAGAGGACACCCCGATTGGTAAGAGCGGCAGGATTATTGGGATTCAAATTGAGGATTCTGTCATAGGTCTCTTTGGCATCTTCGTATTGACCTGAATAGTAGTAAGCATTGGCTAGAGCCAATAAGTCCCAAATTGAATCGGATGGAGGTAAGCTCCCTAATTCGGCTACCTCCCCTTTTAGCTTAGTAACTTGTTGTGGCTGAAGCTGGCTAAGACCGTCGGCTATCAGTGCTTCTTCCGGGGGAAGCCCAGCATCTTTTAGAGTGCGTCGCAATCTTTCAGCATGTAGCCCTAAGAGTGCAGTATTTACTTCGTCCAGTTGGAGGCGTAGTTCCTCCTTTTGGCTGGCGTCTTCTATTTCATTAAGCATTTCTTGGAGTAGTGTTTTCCTTTTCATTAGAATTTCTATTGCGTCTTTTGTTGCTTCTCTTTTTGCCTTTAGCCAGTGCCGAATCTCACTACTTATCCAGCCTATTGCGGTTAAAATAAATGCTGCCAGCGTTAAGGCGCCGGTGTCCATCACTTCCCCCCAAAATACTGCAACGCCAGCTTAATCTTTTCCTCCAGGCTTAAGTTGGAGGAGGGGGGGAGGGTGGCTACCGCCCGTGTGGCTTCACTAACCGAATAGCCCAGAGAAGTCAGGGCGGCTAAAACATCAGTGTTTTCTTCGGCTAGCCCGGCAGCAGGAGCGCCTAACCAGCCGGCGGCAAGCTTTCCCTTAAGCTCCAGGATGAGTCGGTCAGCCATCTTCTTGCCTATTCCCGGAATCTCGGCTAGCAGGTCGGCACTGCCGGTGGCAATAGCCATGGTGAGTTTTTCCACACTCATCGCTGACAGCATAGCCAGTGCCAGCTTGGGACCTAATCCCGATACCCCAATCAGGGTTTGGAACAGCCCCAGCTCCTCAACGGTGGCAAAGCCATAGAGGGTGGCATTATCCTCCCTGAGGTGAAGGTGGGTATGTAGCTCCACTTCCTCACCGATAGCGCCCAGGGTGCTCAGGGTGGAGGTAGGCATATAGACCTGAAAGCCTATGCCACCAACATTGACGATTGCCCAATCGCTGCCCAGCGCCTGTAATGTGCCATGAAGACCGGCTATCACTTTCCCCTCACTGCTTAGCCAGCAGACTATCTAAATGTGTCTCGCGCAGGTGACAGATAGCTACGGCTAAAGCATCAGCAGCATCGCTTGGCTCAGGCACCTCAGCTAACCCAAGCTGGAGCCTGACCATCTCCTGAACCTGCTCCTTAGAGCTAGCTCCGTAGTTGGTAACCATCTGTTTTACCTGGGCTGGAGTGTATTCATAGATTGGGATTCCCTTATTGGCTGCCGCCAGGATAGCTACTGCCTGAGCTTTACCTACTGCCAGTGCCGCTTTTACATTCTTAGCCATAAAGGGTTGCTCAATGGCTACAGCGTCAGGCTGATACTCTGATATAATCTCCAGAAGCCTGTGGTACAAATAGCTCAAGCGCTCCCCGATAGGGGAGCGCCCTGGACTGGTTAAGGCACTGCAATCAACCAGGGTTATCTCGTCCTCTCTAGCCTCTATAACACCGTAACCCATAGTTACTGTGCCCGGGTCTATACCTAAGATTATCATCGGGCTAGGCTCACGATTGGTATTTCTCCAGAATGGCGTCGGGGAAGTCGGCGTTGCTGGAGACATGCTGAACCTCATCCAGCTCCTCCAGCTTATCCAGCAACTTCAGGGTCTGCAGGGCTGCCTTTTCCTCAAGCTCAACCGTGGTCTTGGGCACCATGGAGAGCTCAGCCGAGGCTATGGGCAGATTTTTCTGCCCCAGCGCTTCCCTGACCTTCTCAAGCTCCTCTGGCTTGGTATAAATCTCTATATATTTATTCTCTATCTTGACATCCTCGGCACCGGCATCAATAGCATCTAGGGCTAGCTCCTCAGCATCTTGTGCATTGGTTTCCACCGTAATCAATCCTCGAGGGTCAAAAAGCCAGGCTACGCAGCCACTCTCCCCCAGGTTACCACCGTGGCGGGAAAAGATGTTCCTCACATCCTGCAGGGTTCGATTGCGATTATCGCTCAGCGCCTTTACCAGAATAGCCACCCCGCTGGGTCCATAACCCTCAAGAACCATCTCTACCAAGCTGGCTCCTTCTATCTGACCGCTGCCCCGCTTAATGGCTCTTTCTATATTGTCCAGCGGCATGTTATTATCGCGGGCTCTCTGTATGACTAACCTCAGACGGAAGTTTGCTTCAGGGTTACTGCCTCCCTCCCGCACAGCCACGATAATCTCACGGGCTAGCTTGGTAAAAAGCTGCCCCCGCCTGGCATCAGTTACTCCCTTCTGATGCTTAATTGAAGACCACTTGGAATGCCCCGACATCTCTTGCCCTCTTTCTAAATTCTAGCACCTCGCCTGCCTATGGTCAAAGGGCTTGTGACTTTATTTGGTCTCATCGCTAGATTTGATTTCTTTCTCAACAGCCTCTATTCCTGCCTTCGTGAGCATAGCTCCGTCGGAGTTGACGTGGACTAACTTTGCCTTCCGCATATTACCGAGGCTTAGGGATATGTTGGCGGGTGAGTGATTAGGAATCCATTTCTTGAGTTGGTCTTTAGTGGTGCGCTCTGGATACCGTGAGTACAATATTAAACCAATTTCTTGACGAGCCGAGGCTCCCTTCTTCAAAACAATGTAGTCCCCTGCAATGCTTTCTACAATCGGGATAGATTTTGAGCTAGTTCCTATGGCAAATTTCATCGCAAGGTCAAGGTCTGTTACACAATACATACGAACAAGTTCGCTCAGAACCCAATCAGAAATGGCTACAACCAATGTGCAATCCATGATATTTGGGTCAAAGGAGCCGTGGGCACCTCCCCGCTTACTACGGTGGTCATAAAGAACCCTTGTCGCCCGTGGAATAAGCAGTCTTATTGGTTCAGGCAAATCGCTTCGTTTGCCAATTTCGCTTATTTCTGAGTCAATCGAGATTTGCTGAATAACTTCATTAGTGCGAATGAAATGAATTGCCTTCATAACTGCCTCAACAAACTTGCCTCCACGCAGCAAGCACTTTTCCCAATCTTGGAGACGGAACGAAGTTTTTACAACATTATGATGCCCCAAGATTTCGTCAACAATCCTGGCATCAATGTGTGCCGCTAACTCAACTTTTATTTGGTCTAACATCTTTACTTCGCTATTAAATTAGGGTTTGAGTTCTTCTTCGACATGCCTTTCACCAGTGGGTGTTATCTGCCACGCTTTCTTCCCATCCTTCTCTTCGGAGGCCTCAATGACATGTCCTTTTCTAATACACCTAGCTATTACATCTGACAGGTTTTTGGGTTTTGGCGTCCTTGCGCTACTATAGGCCTCTAAGATCTCCGCCCTAGTGCTTGAGTCCTGTCCGTTGTGAAGACTGTGATAAAGAATTGCAACTACCCTATCGGTTTCGCTTTGGATATTCCTTTGTGCTAGGAATTCGCTAATCCGCATCCGCTGGACAGCCAAGGCGGTTGTTGCATTCCTTTCACTTATGGCACCTACTGGTGGCTGTTGTAACAGCATGCGAAGAACCTCACCAAACGCAATTTGGGTCAGTGGGTCTTGCGGATTACCTCCTACGAGTTGCTTCGCCTCCTCAATTTTACTTTTTATTTCTCCCTTGTCCAACGCAACCTCCTTCGCTATTGTTCACTGAGCATAGATTTGACTGTTTCGATGGCATGGTTGGGTATAAAATACCGGCGATCATTAGTTTGTTCTAAAGTCCTGTCGCCAAGCATCAATCTAAGCGCTGGATGTACAGTGCCTTGTTTCACACCAGTGTCGCGTACAACTTCAATCGCCTTAGCACCTTCTGCTTCTAAGCCGAATTCCAGTGCCACCATAGCTTTCCTAGCTAGAAGGTACAACAAGATCTTAAGGTCGGCTTTCAAGTCCCGCCATCCTCCTAACGGTCGAATGTTGCAGGCATCCTTGTCGAGCCTTAGGTACGGAGATAGAATCTCAGCCACCAGCTTCTGGTCTATCTCCTTCCCATGCACAACCAGTTCCTCTAGTTCACCCACTGTTTATCACCTCCTCTCTTATTACTAATATATTGTTTAACATGATGAGTATATTATATATATTATAATCATATATTAGCTATAAATAAGCTATTAGTAATCAATATATCACTGCTGCATACTGGTTAACCACTTATCCCTTCTGCACCCAGCCCTCTTAAAATGGGCTTCTCTAGCTTTGAATCAGCTATCATCATCTTGTATTATACACCATATCTTGCTTGATGTCAAGAGAAATCTAATATTTGTTGTAAGATATATGAGAGGTTCTGAGGATGTAGGAGTAGTGTAATATCATCAAACTGTAAGAGGGGCGGTAACCTTAAGGGTATCTTATGAAGTTGAAACCAGATTTATCAAGAGGGCTTTATTTAGTCTCACCGGTTACCAGGGCGACGGCATATTCCCTGGAGTGGGAGAGGCTGATAGCAAATTTATCCAAGCCCAAGCCATCGGCTTGATTTTGCGCCTTGCCATAGAGATTGACCAAAGGCTTGCCACTGGTGTCAGATAATATCTCAATCTCTCTCAGGCTGACACCTCTGGTTGGTTTTCCCAGGGCTTTTATTATCGCTTCCTTGGCAGCAAAACGGGCAGCTAGCGATGAGAGCTTCTTACGATATAACCTTAGTTCCGGGTTAGTATAAACCCGGCGTAAAAATCCTTCCCCCCAGCGAGCTATAGCCTTTTCAATGCGAGCTATTTCAACTATATCTATACCAATGCAGTGCATCACTAAACCTGTTAACATAAATAGCTTGCTGCCGTGATTATAGTCTATTTCCTGAGTACGTTCAAGCTCTGGTAGCCCCTCCCCCTTTATCCCCTCCTTTTTTAAGTGGTCTTTCTTCCCACCCACCCGCCCTCAAAGGCTTCGCCTCTGAAACTCCCTTGAATAGGAGGGGATGGTTGAGGCGCAAGACGGGATTAATTATGGGGTGTTTAAGAGGGGCGTTAGCTCCTCTTCTTAAAAAACCTTCCCCCTCCCTGGTAAGGGAGGGGGATTAAGGGGGTGGGTTGCTAGGTAAATGAGGAGGCGAGGTGCCATAATCAAATAAACTCACTTAATTTGGAAATCCACCCCTGCTGATGCTAGAATGGGTATCAGAGAGGGTTTGGCGGATTGCAGTATTATATAGGCACATCGGGCTGGCATTATGACCACTGGCGGCACCTGTTCTATCCTGATAAATTGGCCAGGGCGAAGTGGCTTGAGTTTTATGCCCGCCACTTCACCACCGTTGAACTCAATAATAGCTTTTACCGTCTGCCTTCAGAGCAAGCCTTTGCCAACTGGCGCCACTCTTCGCCAGCCAATTTTACCTTTGCCGTAAAGGTGAGTCGTTTTATCACTCACATTAAGCGACTCAAGGATAGTCAGGAGCCGGTAGGCACATTTCTCAGCAGGGCTAAAATCCTGGAGGAGAAATTAGGTCCCCTTTTATACCAGCTTCCACCTAATATGCACCGCGATGATGCTCGGCTGGAAGCTTTCCTATCTATTTTACCTCAGGGAATGAAGCATGTGCTTGAGTTCCGACACCAGTCCTGGCTTGATGACAGGGTCTTTGAAATTTTACGCCGGTATAATGTGGGGCTCTGTGTCTTTGATATGCCCTTTCTTAGCTGTCCTCTGGCGGCGACGGCAGATTTTGCCTACATCAGGTTTCATGGTAGCACCGGGCTCTACTCTAGCTGTTACTCTGATGAGGAGCTGGCAGATTGGGCGAGGAGGCTGGCTGATTTGGCACCAGAAGTGAGAGAAGTCTATATCTATTTCAACAATGATGCTGAAGCGTTTGCGGTGAGAAATGCGATGACACTTCGTGACTATCTGCAGAATGCGAGTTGAAAGAGAGTCCAAGAGAGGCGAAGCCTCTCTTTCAAAATCTTCCCCTTCCCCTTGTCAAGTCGAAGACTCTTCGAGGGGAAGGGGATAAAGGTCGAAGACTCTTCGAGGGATGGGGTTGATAAATCATCCTTATAAACTCTTGGTAGTAGATGTAGATGGCACACTGCTAGGCGGGGACGGGAGCATCTCGGTCGAGGACAGGGAGGCCTTGGCTGAAGCCCGCCGGTCAGGGATACGGGTTTCTTTATCTACCGGGCGAGCATCTCAAGCCTGTTCGGCAATTATCGACCAGTTGTCGCTGGATGGCTATCATATCTTCTTTGACGGCGCTTTAGTCTCTAGTCCTAATCGGGGTGATGAGGTCTATGTTGTGCCGCTTGATAGCGGGGTAGTAAGGGAGGCGGTAGAGTTTGTCCACCGCAATGACATCTATCTTGAGCTTTATTCGGCGACCCGTTATTTTGTCGAGCGGGAGACATGGGCTACTGAAATCCACCGTCAGTTCTTTAACCTTGAGCCTACGGTGGTCGATTTCACCGACCTCTACAGTCATGAGAGGGTTATTAAAGGGGGTCTGATAACCTCCTCTCCGGAGGAGGTTGCCCAAGCCAGAAGTTTTCGTCTTCGGTTTGACCGTAGCCTTCACTTTTCCGTGGCAAGGTCACCGGCTTTTCCCGGCGTTGATTTTATCAATGTGGTTGCCCCTGGGGTGTCCAAGGGGAAGGCATTAGCGGCCTTAGCTTCGCATCTAGGAATGTCTATGACCGAGGTTATGGCTATAGGCGACGGAGTTAATGATATTCCCCTGCTTTCTGTTGCCGGACTGGCGGTGGCTATGGGTAATGCCCCTGATGAGGTCAAGGCAGTAGCCCATCATATAACCCTTGATGTTGACCATAGTGGTCTGGCGGTGGCGATTAAGAGGTTTTTGTTGTAAGATTGCACATTTTTGGCTGATTGTTATAAATCTTAGGCATATAGATTATGACTAAAGGTTTAGCTTCTTCTCTGTCTTACACTCCTACTGTACCTGCCTCCTCTCTTGTGACTATAGGAGCCATTGCCACCGTTGTCAGAAAGAGGGAGGGCCTGAATAACATCAATCGTCCTATGCCTAAGTGTTTTTCCATTGAGGGCAGTAATTGCAGCTTGACCTTCAGACACTGATGGCATTTCAACAAATCCGTATCCCCTAGATTGCCCGCTACCAATATACTTATCGTTCATAATGGTTACAGACATCACTTCTCCGAAAGCCATGAATTCTTGTCGCAGTTCCTCCTCAGTCACCTCGAGAGATAAGTTGCCCACATAGATATTCATATTGCCCATCCTTCTTTGGCGATTGGGTTAGGCTTGGCCCACTGTTTGTCACTAACGCCTAAACTAATAGCCCTTCGGAGTCATGAATATATTTTGTGTGTCTTAAGCAGGAATAAATGAAGAGGGAGTTTAATATCTTCTCTGTCTTCCTCCTCCTCCACTAAACCCGCCACCTCTCCTGCCACCATACGACCCGCCGCCTCTGTCATCAGAGCGAGGTCGAGCCGCATTAACAGTTAACGTCCGCTCCTTTAAAGTTTTCCCGTTCAGAGCAGTAATTGCAGCTTGACCTTCAGACACTGATGGCATTTCAACAAACCCGAATCCTTTTGGCCGTCCACTATACTTGTCCGTTATGATATTTACAGATTCAACCTCCCCAAAAGCCGTGAATTCTTGGCGTAATTCCTCCTCAGTGACATCATAAGATAAGTTGCCCACATATATCCTCATATTAATGCTCCTTTCATTAGGTTATGGTTATTACTAATTAGTTCCTTGTCACCTGTTTTTGCCTTCTTCTTGCGCTCTTTCTTGCTTTGAGTCGCGACGCCTGTCCCTTAGACAGAAAATAACGATGAGCCTTTACCTCACGCATGATTCCACTCACCTGTACCATCCTTTGAAAGCGCCGCAATAGCGAGTCTTGTGATTCACCTTCACGTATCGAAACTTCTAACGACATAACACACCAACACCTTCTAGGGACATACACAGGCCGATTATCCTCAGCCCATGTATGTCCTTGAGGTTAAACCCCGGCGTTACCTACTCAGTCTGACTTTACGGTAGCAATCGCTACAGTAAACCGGCTTATCACCGCTAGGTTTGAAGGGTACTTCAGTTTCCTTACCGCACTCGGCGCATGTCGCAGGAAACATCTGGCGTCTAGACCCGTAGCTGCCATTTCCGTATCGTTCTGACTTCCTTGCCTGGCGGCATGAGGGGCAGCGCTTGGGCTCATTAGTATAGCCCCTAGATTGGAAAAGCTCTTGCTCCTCAGCGCTGAAAGTGAAGGTAGTCCCACAATCGGAACACTGGATCGACTTGTCCTGAAAACTCATTGCATGACCTCCTCTCTTCTGAATTTTAGTTAGAGTTCGGTCATCCAATGCTTAAGTAGTCTGAAGTGATTTGAAAAAGCTTGTAATAACCTAAACTAGAACCAACTATGTATTATACACTAAAGGGAGCCTCTTTGCAAAACGAGTGCAGGTCCCCCTGCACGTGAGGTTGCTTTTTACAGTGTGATACTTCCCTTTGTAGTTAACAATATGACGATTCGTTCAATCTTCGCAGCAACCCTGATTAATGTGCAAATGGAAAAAATTGCATCGAATTTTATATGCGAAGCCTAAGTATAATAACAACGGCTTAAAAAGGGGGATTTGTCAATTGACATTGAAGCTTTCCCCCGTATAATTTATACTCCTGCAATATAAGGAGGTATATCATGCCATCGCTTAGTTCTACTGCTTATGGCGCTGCTTTTCTGCGGGCGGCGGAAAATTTATTACCGGAAGATAAACGGCTTTTTAAAGATCCCTATTCTGAGAAGATTTTACCACCTTTATATAAATTTTTCGTGATTTTAATGCATCCTCCTAAAATTTGGAACTTTCTGATAAAGTGGATAGAAAAATCATCACCTGGAGTGATTGGGGGAATTATTTGCCGCACACGTTATATAGATGATGTATTAATTAATGCTATTAAGGAAGGAGTTGGAACAGTTGTTAACCTAGGAGCCGGTATGGATACCCGTGCTTTTCGTATTCCCGGTATTGAAAATATACAATACTTTGAATTAGATTTTCCTGAATTACAGAAAGTCAAAAGATCATACATCGATAAAAAAATCGGAGAACTTCCTTCCAATGTTTCTTTGGTTCCTATTGATTTTAATAGTCAAGATCTTGGTGAGGAGTTGAAGAAAGCAGGATATGCTTTATCCTCTAAAACTCTTTTTATATGGGAAGGTGTAACACAGTATATTTCTAAAGAAGCAGTTGATAATACCCTAAAATATGTTGCCCAGGCTTCCACCGGCAGTAGCATTGTTTATACTTACGTGCTAGAGAGTTTTATTAATGGCAGCCATATCCCCGATGGTTTAAATAGCCTGTATAAAACTATGCTTAGTAAGAAGAATCCACTCTGGTTTTGTGGTTTTGATCCTTGCGAGATGCATGAGTATTTGTCAAAATATTCCCTATCTCTAATTGAAGATGTTGGTCATGAAGAGTTTCTTGAACGCTATATCAAACCCAAAGGCCGTGATCTAACGCTAATGGAAATTGAGCGTATAGTTCTGGCAGAGGTGAAATAAGGCGCTATATATCATCAAACAGATAAAATACTGCAATCAAAATCTGTCACTAAAACATAATCATCATACACTATTGTCTGGAAAAAGGAACGATTATTGAACATACTGACGAATTGTTCAGATTTCAAAGGTGCAGTTCTATTATATCCCCATCTTGGAGGATGTGGTCTCTTTTTGCCATTAAGCCATCGTGTTTTCCTGAGCCCCAGATGCGGGCGTATCTCAGCTTGGCTCGGAAATCTTTATGCACTTCTGCTGCCGCATCCTCCACTGTGCTCCCCCTGCTGAGGATTATGGGGTCGGTAAAGTCTGGCTTTTTCCCCGGCGCCTTGGTATATACCCGGATAATATCAAGCAGTTGATAAATTTTGAGCTTCAGCTCTTCTAAGCCTGTCCCTTCCTTGGCTGAGATGGCGCTCACTGGCATTTTCTCCTCATATCTATTCTTCAAAGCGGTGTAATTCTCGCTGGCATTATCCAGGTCGAGCTTGTTGCCAATAATTAGTGCCTTTTTATGCCATAGAGTGAACTCTGGTTCTTCCCTAGCCAGTGCCTCACCAATTTCTATTCTCATATTTTCCAGTTGTGTGGTGATGGCTTTCATCTGGGTTTGTGGAGCCTCAGCTAAGTCCACCATAACTAATAGGGCATCAGCCCGTCTCAGCATGGGTGGTAGCCAGAAGTCAATGGATTGCGGCACTAAGGGCGGGGTATCAATCAGTTGTATTTTTATATTCTCAAACTCCATCATCCCCGGGGTGGCGCTGTGGGTGGTGAAGGGGTATTCGGCTACAGTTGGGGAGGCGTTAGTGATACTGGAGACAAGCTGTGATTTGCCGGCATTGGGCAAGCCAATTACCGCTACCTGGGCTGCCCCCTCCTTCTCAATAACCATTGACGCCCGCTTGGTGGCTGCCTTCTTTTCCGATGCCTCGATTAGCTTGGCAATTCTTCTTCTCAGCTCAGCTCGGAGGTGGTCAGTTCCCTTGTGCTTGGGCATAATAGCCAGCATTTCTTCCAGGGCGGCTACCTTTTCTGCGGTATTTTTAGCCAATCGGTAGTTTTTTTCTGCTTCAAAGTATTGTGGCGGTAAATTAGCTGGCATTTTCTCTCACCAGTGATTTTACTTTATATGGGGAAGATTGAAGGGGCGAAGCCCCTTCAAAACCTATTCTTCCCCCTCATGCTAAGAATACATCTCCCTATTATGGAGAGGGGGATAAAGGGGGTGAGGTTAGTAAATAATCTCATAAGTACTCCTTTATTTTCTTTGCCAGGCTCTGGGTTATACCCCTGGCGGCAGCCAGGTCTTCAATGGGAGCCTCCCGGATGGCTTTAACCGAGCCGAACTGTCTCAGCAGGGCTCGCTTACGCTTGGGTCCGATTCCAGGGATAGCATCCAGAGCTGAGGCGAAAGTCTTCCTTTTGCGTATTCTCTGGTGATAGCCCAGGGCAAAACGGTGTGCCTCGTCTCTGAGGCGCTGTAACAATTGGAGACCAGGGGAAGACCTGGGCAGAATGATGGGCTCTTTCTTTTGGGGGATAAAAATCTCCTCGTTTTCCTTGGCTAAACTGGCAGTGGGCACCAAGCCAGCCCCTATTTCCTGCATCGCTGCTCGGGCAGCGTTAAGCTGCCCCTTGCCGCCATCAATGAGGACGAGGTCAGGCATGATTGCCCAGGTATCTGAGGCAGAGGCACCGCTTGCCCGCTTGAATCGTCTCCTCAGCACCTCCTCAAGCATGGCATAGTCGTTGGCAGCGGACACTGTTTTGATTCTGAAGCGCCGGTAGTGAGCGGGCTTTGGTTTTCCTTGGTCAAAGACCACCATGCTGCCCACCGCTGCCATTCCCTGGATATCGGAGATGTCATAGCCTTCTAGGCGAGAGGGCAAACGGGGTAGCTGGAGTTCCCTTTTTATTTCCTCCAATGCCGCCGATAGTGCTGCTGGCGAAGCTAGCTGTTTAATCTTTAGTTGCTCTAAGCCTTGTTGAGCGTTTTCGGCAACAATGTTGACCAGTTGCTTTTTATTTCCCCGGCGGGGCACTTGAATATTGACCTTGCCCCTACGTTTACCTTGAAGCCAGTTCTGAATCATAGCCGCATCTTCTACCGGGTGCTGGAGCAGCAGTAACGGCGGGATATGGGGACTGGAGGCGTAAAACTGCTTGATAAAGCTGGTCATGATTTGGCTTGGCTGTTCAGAGCGGGTCCCCTGCAATAAAAAGCTCTCTCGACCAATTAGCTTGCCACTGCGGATAAAGAAGACCTGGACATAGGCTTGGTCTTTATCCCCGGCGAAGGCAATAACATCCTGTTCCCCTTTTACCGTAGTGGCGATTCTTTGCCCCTCAACAACCCTGTCCACGGCTTGGATTTGGTCTCTGAGCATGGCTGCCCTCTCAAAATCCAAAGCTTCAGCAGCCTTATTCATCTTGCTCTCAAGCTGTTGAACCACCCTTTCCTGCTTCCCCTCAAGGAAAAGGATTACCTGCTTTATTACCTCGGCGTATTCCTCCCGGCTCACCACACCGATGCAGGGGGCAAGACAATGCCCGATATCATACTCAAGACAAGCTCGCAAGTCAGTGCCAGTGATGGGCTTAGAGCAGGAGCGAAAGGGGAAAATCCCCTTTATCAGCTTCAGGGTTTGGCGCACTGACTTGGCGCTGGCAAAGGGACCGAAGTAGCGTCCCCCGTCCTCCTCCAGGCGCCGGGTGATGTGCACCCTGGGCCAGTCCTCAGTGAGGTCTATTTTGAGGTAGGGGAAGGTCTTATCATCTTTAAGTCGAACATTGTAGCGGGGATGGTGCCTCTTTATCAGGTTTAACTCGAGGATGAGAGCCTCTTGTTCTGAAGTGGTAACAAAGTAGTCCAGGTCACCGACTCTGCTTACCATCCGTTGTAGTTTTGGCGTCGACTTCTGCCCGGTGCCAAAATATGACCCCACCCGGTGTCGGAGGTTTGCCGCCTTACCAACATACAGAATATTGCCTTCAGCATCTTTCAACAGATAGACGCCGGGGCTGGTTGGTAACCCTCTCAATTGCTCTAATATAAGATTATTGGTCAACCCTATCCCCTTTGTGAAATCCTAAAGTCGCTTCGCTCCAAATCCTAAATTCTAAGCACGAAATACTAATTATTTTGAATTTAGTATTTTGGTCATTTGATATTGTTTAGGATTTAGAAATTAGTATTTAGAGTTTCCCCTTTAGAGTTTAGAGATTGGTATTTAGTCCTTCTCTATTTCTTCTTTCCTTAGATTTATTTTAGCATAGCCTATGAGAAGGGCAAAGCGCATTTTGAGGGAGGGGCTGAATTTTCTTTTTAGTTATGTTAAAATACATAAAGATTATCTGGTAGTGAGGGAGAGTGGTGAAAGAAGCTATTGACAATTTTCTGGACTATCTGGTGGTGGAAAAGGGCTTTTCCGAAAACACGAAAGCTGCCTATCAAAATGACCTGCATCAATTAGCTGGCTTTGTTGAGGAGGAGGCTGCCAAGCGGGGCACTATTCCCCCCTGGGCTAGTTTTGACCGGCAAGCCATGCTAAGCTATCTGCTAGACCTTAAGGAGAGGGGCTATGCTGCCACCACGGTAGCCCGCAAAGTAGCTGCTATCAAGTCCTTCTTTGGCTTTTTGGTGGCTGAGGGTATTCTGAGGAATAACCCAACACAGGGTGTTAGTTCAGCTAAGGTGGGGAAGTCATTGCCTAAGCCTATCTCAATCAGCCAGGTCCACCGCTTGTTAGAGCAACCAACCAAGCTGTCCACGCCAGAAGCCAAGAGGGATAGTGCAATGCTGCATCTATTATACGCCAGCGGCATGAGAGTAAGCGAGCTAGTGTCTTTGAACTTGGCTGATATAATAGATGATGGCTATGTGCGCTGCTTTGGCAAGGGGCATAAAGAGCGGCTCATCCCTATTGCTCCCCGAGCGGCTTTGGTAGTGAAAGAGTATTTAACAGAAGCGCGTCCTCACCTGGCACATAACATTGATGAGAAGGCTTTGTTCCTCAATCGCCGTGGTGAGAGGCTGACCAGGCAAGGACTGTGGCAGATACTAAAGGGTTATGCTAAATCAGCCGAGCTGGGGGCTGAGATTACCCCTCATACTCTGAGGCATAGCTTTGCTACTCATATGTTGAGTGGTGGGGCTGACCTGAGGTCGGTTCAAGAACTGCTGGGTCACGCCAACATCTCTACTACCCAGGTCTATACCCATCTTACCACCGAGCATATCCGGCGAGCTTATGAGAAATCTCACCCACGGGCTAAGTAGGAGGTTGTAGATGTCGGGTAAATCACGGCGGGGTCGAGGCAGACACCTGCCTCGGAGTAAAAGAAGAAAAGGCGGGAAGGACTTTTCCGCCCCAGTGGCTCAGCCATCGGCGGTTGCTCAAGGATATGAGCCAGCTCCTCGGGCTGCTCTGCTTGTTCCTTCGGCAAAGACGCCAACCTCAAGGGCTACAGTTACAGTAGCTCAGCACCCCAATATAGCTGCTGAACTACGGAGAATTGGTATTCTGGGGGGGATAATACTGGTTATTCTTGTGGTGCTAGCCTTGATTTTCTCCTAGCCTTATCCTGGCAGTGGGTGCCTATTATGGATATGGATTTTGAAGCAGCCAGGGCTGAGTTAATTGAGCACCTTAGCATTGAGATTAGAGATGAGCGGGTATTGGCAGCCATGCGCTGTATCCCCAGGGAACGCTTTGTGCCACCAGAAAGTCGGCACTTAGCCTATGAAGATGGGCCGCTTCCTATCGGTTATAACCAGACAATTTCACAGCCTTTTATCATTGCCCTTATGACCGAGGCGTTAGAGCTTACTGGTAAGGAAAAGGTGCTGGAAGTAGGCACTGGCAGCGGATATCAGGCAGCTATTCTGTCTAAGCTAGCCCGGTTTGTGGTTACCACCGAGCGTCTGCCAGCCCTGGCTGAGACCGCCAAGCAGGTATTGGATAGTTTAGGATATACCAATATTGAGGTGCACCTGGCGGAGGAGACCCTGGGCTGGCAGAGGGGGGCACCTTATGAGGCTATAATGGTTACCGCTGGTGCTCCCAGGGTGCCGGCTGACCTTTTAGCTCAGTTAGCCATTGGTGGACGCCTGGTAATTCCTGTTGGCTCTCGCTATGTGCAGGAGTTATATAAAATTACCAGAGGCAGGAAGAAGAATGTAGTTCAGAATTTAGGCGGCTGCCGCTTTGTCTCCCTTGTTGGTAAGGATGCCTGGGAAAAAGAATAATAAGAGAGTCTAAGAGAGGCTTCGCCTCTCTTAGACTTTTCCCCTTCCCCTTATCAAGGGGAAGGGGATACAGGGGATAGGGTTACATAATAAAAACCTAAAGGAGACCCTGGATGGAGGTTCTGGAGGCAATTAAAACCAGGAGAAGTATCCGTAAATATAAGACTATTCCAGTAGATGACGAGACTATTGAGCTCGTTTTGGAGGCTGCCCGTTGGGCACCATCCTGGGCTAATAGTCAATGCTGGAGATTCATCGTGGTGCGGGATAGTAACATAAAGGATAAACTCGCTGATACATTGATTGCTGTATCAGATAGACCTAATCGGGCTGCTGACGCTATTAGAAGTGCCCCGGTAGCAATTGTTGCCTGTGCTGAGCTGGGAAAGTCGGGGTATTATGCTCAAGAGCCGAGAGAGCCGGTTACCGATAAGGGCGATTGGTATATGTTTGATGTGGCACTGGCAATGCAGAACTTAACACTGGCAGCTCATTCGCTGGGTCTGGGCACGGTGCATGTTGGAGCCTTTGATGCTAAAAAGGCGGCAACTATTCTGGAGGTTCCTCAGGGTTTTTGTGTGGTTTCAATGACACCTCTAGGCTACCCTGATGAGGAGCCGCCAATCAGACCAAGAAAAGAGCTCTCTGAGATTGTTTTTTACGATAAACTTGGTCTTCAATAAGACGCTGCTTGTCCTGAAGGAGAGGTTATATTGCGCCGTGTTATTTTACTAGCCTTGATTGGTGCCATTATATTCAGCAGTGGGTGCCTGACGGGTAGTCCACCACCGGAATCGGGTAGTCCACCACCGGAATTTGCGGTTAGTAATCCGAACGTGATTCCGGATGGCTCCGGCGGTTTTATTATTGCCTACCAGGTCAACAAAGGGCATGATAGAACTACCTATGTCCAGAGATTAGGGGCAGAAGGCAATGCCCTCTGGGGCAAGAAAGGAACAGCGCTTTACTCTGATCCGGGAGGCTGGATTGACCGTGAAGTAAACGCCCAGTTGGCGGGTGATGGTGAAGAAGGCATTATCATCGTCTGGCCAGACGACGGTCTTTGGGCTCAAAAGCTGGATTCTGAAGGCCATTTTCTCTGGCAAGCAGGTAACATTCCAATAGATAGCGGACTTAACTTTAAGATGGTGAGTGATAACTCGGGTGGAGCCATCATAGGCTGGGTTATGGCAAATAATAACCTTTACCCCCAGAGAATAGATGGTGAAGGCAACCTTTTATGGAATAAAGATAGCCTGATATCTGGGGTGGAGCGATTTGATATCGCCAGCGATGGTGAAGGCAGTGCTTTTGTTGTCTGGGAAGACAAAGAGTATAACGTCTTTGCCCAGAAATTGGATTCCAGTGGCAGGCTTTCATGGTCGTCCGGTGGTTTACTGCTGTCTGTCGTATACTACGGGCGCTCGGTATATGCCAAGCATGGAATTATCAGCGACGGTGCAGGCGGCACAATAGTTGTTTGGCAAAACGAAGAGTCTAATGTCTTTGCCCAGAGAATAAGCGCTGAGGGCGAAATGTTGTGGGAGGAAGGTGGTGTGCTTGTCGGCAGTAGTGCTTGGGCACCCCAAATAGTAAGCGATGGCTTAGGAGACGCCCTTGTGTTCTGGGAAGATTCTAAATCCATTTACGTACAGAGGATAAACTCTACAGGCCGTGCCTTGTGGCCCGAGAGTGGCATTCAAGTTGGGCAAGCTAAGGGACGTTACGATATACTGTACTACCATCTAACAGGTGATGGCTCCGGCGGAACCGCCGTTGTTTGGAACTGCACCGAGAACGGAAACCATGTGCTACGTGCCCAGCGAATAGACAGCTCAGGTAGGAAACTGTGGGGCGATAACGGAATGCTGGTATCTACAGTCCCCCCTTATTATTTTGGATATGATACGCCAGCATTCATTTCACAAGATGGCTATGGAGGATTCATTGTTTCCTGGGCAGCCGGGGAAAACATGCATAAGGCAAGTTCCTCATACGTCCAGAGAATAGACTCTGAGGGCAAACTCCTTTGGGGAGAGGACGGGATCAGGCTGAATCCATAAACTTACAAAGCCTAGCGAAGACGACTTTATGAAGAAGGAATTTACGCTCATATGAACTATAGAAGGTGGATTTTTGTTACTATCCTCATATTTGGCATCGGTATTATCTTTGGTCTGGCTACCCCGGCTAGTATCACCGGCCTACTTTCTGAAGAGCTTACTGCCCTTGAGGAGTTCAGCGGCATGTTGGCTCCATTTACCCTCTCCACCGTCATTTTTATCTTTCTTAAGAACGCTGTAGTCTTACTATTTAGCTTCGCATTTAGCCCGGTTTTTTGTCTGGTGCCTATTCTGACGTTGGCTGTCAATGGCTGGCTTGTGGCTTTGGTATCAACTATAATAGTTAAGGAGGAATCCCTTGGTTTTGTATTAGCCGGTTTGCTGCCTCACGGCATTATTGAGCTCCCTGCCTTTTTCATCGGTGAGGCGGCGGCTCTCAGCTTTGGCGCTATGGCAGTGATAGCCCTGTTCAAAAAGGAGAGGAGAAATCTACTATCCTCCAGCCTGAGGCAGAACTTAAAGTATCTTATGATAGCCTTGGCTTTACTCCTGCCAGCGGCTATCATTGAGACTTATATCACACCATTATTGGTAACCTAATATAAACAATAAGGAGGATACCTTATGAATGAGCTAGGTTTGGTCGCCCCCTTCTGGGTAATTGTTCTGATATGGCTAGCCAAGGTGGTATTGCTAACTTTCATCTCTGTTCTTCTGGCGTGGCTTGGAGTTCGGGCATTAGATGCTCTCACCCCTCATATCTCTCATCGCGAGCGCATAGGAGAGAACCCTGTGGCTACCGGATTATTCATTGCCGGCTTTTTCATCCTGATTGGTCTGGTTCTCCATGGCGCTATTACGGCACTCACTGCGGTCACCGCCCCGATACTGTGGTACATCTTCGATTTTAGGACCTGGGGGTTATTAGCTATGAGCTTCGTGGTGAGCTTGCTTATCGGAGTAGCCATATTCTATATTGTGGATAAGCTAACGCCTAAAATACCGTTTGGCAGCATTAAAGAAAGCCCAGTGGCAGCCGGGGTACATGTCTTTGGCTATCTCGTCTTCTTTGGCTTGGTACTCCATGCTGCACTGACAGGACCACTATGAGCAGGACAAAGGTTTTACTAAGTTTAATGGTTGTTTTTTTAGCCGGGCTGGCAACCGCCGGCTATGCCTCGGCATCTCCATCTGAGGGTTTCCACCAGATAAATGACGATGTATTCGATGACTGGGAGGTATGCCGAACCAGAGCCTTTGGTGAAGACGGTTTTTATCAAATATCTGAGACAGCCTTCCGCCCGGTTATAGCCTTCGAGAGCCTGGGAGAAAATGCTGCCTTAGCCTATAGCTTGGGCCAGCAGATTGCAGATAAATACCCAGACCGACTCCAGAGGGCGGAAGCGGTATTTCGCTTTGTTCGGGATAGGGTTAAATATACCTCTGATACTGACCAGTTTGACCATGATGAGTTCGCCCTGAATGCCGATGAGCTGGCGACCAGCATTGACCAAAATGGGGTTGGTTATGGTGATTGTGAAGATAGCGCAGTGCTGCTGGCGGTTATGTATAAAGGAGCAGGATACCGCTCAGCTATAGTGGTTGGCAAGGGTCATACCGCAGCACTGGTCTATTTACCCGACTATAAGAAGGCAACCGCATTTTTTGAGCTGGAGGGTGAGCCGGGCTGGGTCTGGGCTGAGGCTACGGGCAGGAATAATCCTCTGGGCTGGGCAGCCAAGGAGTTTATCAATGTCAAACTGGCGGCATATGAAATATCTGAAGAGGCGATAGCCCCGGCAAAACCAACTACAGCCCCAGCGGTTGCCGTTGCCGGAACCGGTGGGGGTACCTCATCCCAGCCATTTCCCTTCTTCAGCATAATAGGTTTGTTATGGCTTATGTCCCTCTTCCGGAGAAGAAGGCGCCGCGCTCGCTAGCCCTTACCGCTACAGAGGTTGTTTAGCAACCTCTTTCTTCCCACCCACCCCCCCCTATAGGGGCTAGCACCCCCTGGTCTCTCGTTTTAATTTGGGGAGTTTTGGAGAGGC
>JRER01000017.1_pt1 | contig 27371 bp, 24 predicted proteins | sample 210161 | NCBI WGS metagenome assembly JRER01 (sample SAMN03019618, study PRJNA260268) | marine sediment metagenome | biome: Marine; feature: Sediment; material: Clay; isolation source: clay from marine sediments 136 meters below sea floor depth collected from... | place: New Zealand: Canterbury...
GATAGAATCTGAAAGGGGATACCGCACAATTATGTCAAGAATTCAGATAACAGATAAAACCTTCCAAGGGCTGACTTTGATTCTCCTGGTATCTATCTTGGCTGCTCTTTCCTACCTGGTGGGGTTCGCTTCTCAGGTAGTTCCCGCCTATGTAGGAAAGGTAGAAGAGAGCGAGATCTTCCACCCCACAGCGGAGGAGCCGCCTGAGTTCGCGCTCTACCGGGAAGCATGGAACCTGGTGGAGGAGAACTTCTATGGAGAACTCCCCGATGCCAAGACCCAGTGTTACGGCTCCATTCGAGGAATGCTCGCCGCCCTTGACGACCCAAACACTTTCTTTATCGAGCCCCCAGATCGGGAGATAGAGGAAGCCCGCTTCCAGGGTCGGTATGGGGGCATTGGCGCCGAATACACGATGAGGGACGGCTACCTAGTCGTGGTGACGCCCTTCCAGGATTCTCCTGCCTCCAGAGCGGGCATCCGTCCTGGCGATATAATCGTCGCCGTGGACGCGACCGACATCCTCGGCCTCTCTCAAAACGAAGCCATGCTCCTGATTCGAGGGCCAGTAGAGAGTGAGGTAGAACTGACTATCCGAAGGGAAGGCGGACTGGAGCCCTTGATCCTCCAACTCACCCGAGAAGAGATCGTGCCGCCCACAGTCACCTGGGAGTTGAAAGAGGAGGGAATCGGCTATGTCAAGTTATCCTTCTTCGGCGGGCGCACGAACGAGGAGCTGCGACACGCTCTCACTCAACTGCAAAGCCGGGGCGCTACCAGCCTGATCCTAGATTTCAGGAATAACCCGGGCGGCCTCATCGGGGCGGCAGTGGACGTAGCCAGTCAGTTCATCGATACTGGAGTCATCCTCTACCAGCGGGACGCCCAAGGGAACGACCAACCCTTTCCGGCCAAAAAGGGAGGCCTGGCTACCCAGACCTCTCTTGCCGTCTTGATCAACGGTGGCACGGCCAGCGCAGCCGAGATAGTGGCTGGAGCCCTCAGCGATCATCAACGCGCTGTCGTCATCGGCGAGAAGACCTTCGGCAAGGGCTCCATCCAGACGGTTCGCGAACTTAGCGACCACTCCAGCATCCATGTGACCACCGCCCACTGGCTCACCCCCCAGGGTCACGAGATCGAAGGGGCTGCCCTTATCCCCCATCTCGAAGTTCCCCTGACACAAGAAGATATCGATAACCAGCGCGATCCCCAACTGGATCGGGCTCTCGCATACCTAAGAAGCCTCCTCCCCTACCCTGTATCGGGAGGTCTCCAACCGCTGAGCATTATGTCAACTCACAAAGGGGTATAGTGGCAAAAGCGGCCAAACTCGCTGGATTCACTCTGCTCACGGTTTTCATCATCGCTACCTCCCACCTTGCCGGCTCGGCGGCCGGTTTTATCCTCGCCTCCCCGGTGATGGCGGAGAAGAGCATAGCGCCACCGCCAGCCCTAGAGGAAGAGTTCAGGCTCTTCTGGGAGGCTTGGCGGGTCGTGGAGAACGAGTTCTACGGAAGGCCCATCGACTCTAAGGAACTCACCTATGGGGCTATCCGGGGTGCTCTCTCCACCTTAGAAGACGAAAATACCGCCTTCATCATCCCAGAGCATATAACCATCATTCGCGAGGATCTCACTGGGACCTTCGAGGGTATCGGGGCCTTGGTAGAGATGAACGAGGATGGCTATCTGGTCATCGTCGCGCCCCTAGCGGGCAAGCCTGCAGATCTGGCCGGGCTCAAGGCCGGAGATCTGGTCTTGGAAGTGGATAGGGTGCAGGTACAGGGGATGACCCTCATAGAGGCTGTCAGCCTCATTCGCGGTCCCAAGGGGACGACGGTCCGTCTCACCATCCGACGGCAAGGCGTTCTTGACCCCTTCGAAGTGGAGATCGTACGTCAGCGGATCGAACTCCGCACCATAGAGTACCGCCTCTTGAATGGTGAGATAGGGTATATCAAACTCAATGAGTTCAACTCCCAGGCCCCTCGACAGTTGAGGGCGGCCCTCATAGATCTTTTGGCTAAGAACCCCCAAGGGTTGATCCTAGATCTGCGTGATGACCCTGGGGGGCTGGTTACGGCGGCCATCGATGTGGGGAGCGAGTTCATCGCCGAGGGCGTCATCATGTCCGAGAGGGGCAAAGATATAGAAAAAGATTATGAGGCTCAAGGCGGCGGCCTGGCCACGGAGATCCCCTTGGTCGTCCTGGTGAACGGGGGGAGCGCCAGCGCTTCGGAGATAGTTGCCGGAGCCATACAGGACTACGGAAGAGGCATCCTCATCGGTGAGAGGACCGTGGGCAAGGGCTCCGTCCAAGTTCAGTACGAGTTGGGCGACGGCTCTGGCTTACGCATCACCATAGCCCATTGGTTCACCCCCCACGGCCGGCTCATAGAGGGAGAAGGGCTCACCCCCCATGTGGAGGTCTACATCACCGGCGAAGATCTGGCTAAAGGCCTAGATCCCCAATTGGAACTGGCCATCGATTACCTGGAGAGATGACAGAGAAAGTTATCGTTGTCAATAGAAAGGCCCGCCGCGATTATTTCATCGATGAGACCTACGAAGCGGGGCTAGCCCTCACCGGCACGGAGATAAAATCGATCCGGGCTGGTCGGGTGAACCTTAGGGATAGTTACGTCATGATCAGGGGTGGCGAGGCTTGGCTGGTGGGCGTTCACATAGCCCCTTATAAAGAAGCCGGTCGCCAAAGCCACGACCCCAAAAGAGACCGCAAACTCCTCCTCCGCCGGTATCAGATAAACCGCCTCGCAGGCAAGGTGCAAGCGAAAGGCTACACCATCGTCCCTTTGCGCTTATACTTGAAGGATAGATACGCCAAAGTGGAGATAGCCTTGGCCAGAGGGAAGAAACTCTACGACAAGAGACGGGATATCGCCGAGAGAGAGGCCCAGCGGGAGATGGAGCGGGCCTTGGCTAGGCGCCGGAAGGCGAACTCCTCCGAATGAGAGGTGCTGATCACCTTGGCCAGCCCTCATTGCCCAGAGTGTAAGAATCCCCTTTCCATTGCAAGTGTTAGGCGAAGAACCGCTGGAAAGAGTGTGCGCGTGGTTTATTGCACACGATGTGGTTGTGTGCTTGGCATAGTCTCCGGGGAATAGACTCACAATTCAAAGGACGAAAAACGATCGTAAATCCAAGGCGATCCTACAGTCCAGATTGGATTTTGCAGCTGGTCATAGGTCTAGTTGTCCTTGGGTTATGTTATCTCTTAGGTCCCAGCGCTGGCCTCTTCCATTTTCACATCATCTTCCCCCTAGGGGTCTGGCTCCTCTGCGACGGCCTTAACTTCCGCCTTACCGGCCGCTCGACTCTGCATGGCCCCAAAAGAAAGATAATGGGGATGATCCTCTGGGGCGCTCTCTTCGGCCTCCTCTTAGATTTCCAGATGATCGCCGTCACCAAGATACTCCGCTATCTGACCGTTACCACGCCCCTCCTGGCCCTAGGGCTCTATATAGGCTGGGGCTTCTGCCTTCCCGCCATCTATGAATCTTATCGGCTGGCTTTCCTCCTCACCCCACGCTTAGAAAGAGCCCTCGTCCCCGAGAGGTGGCGGAAGGTTCTGCTCTCCGCCTCTGGACCAGTGGGGACGATCCTCTTCGTCCTCCCCCTCTTCGCCTTTCTCCATATGGAGGCCCCCGGCCTGGCAAGCCCGGCCTGGCAAGTACCGGGCCAGGGTACCGGGGCAGGCTCTGGGCCCCTCATCATCCCCACTTTCGTCGGCCTTTGGCTTCTCTCAGAATACGGGATATACAGAAAAAGGTCGAAAGGTCTCCTAGGAAGGCTCCTAGAGGGCTTCTGGAGCCCTCTAGCAGCCTTGACCTTGGCCTCCATAACCTTGACCCTTGCCTGGGAGAGTCTAAACGCTCTCATGGGCTCTTGGCGGTACCAAAACCTCTTCTGGCTCGAGCCGCGCCTTCTAGGTGTCCCCCTGGTGGCCTTCTTCGGCTACTTTTGCTGGTATGTCCTCTTCCTTTCCCTCCATCAACTGGTTTCGGGAGAGGAAGTCTGGTACTAGGTCAGGAAGGTCACAGCGCCAGAATTCCCCTTTCACGTTTGCCAAAGGCCTAGACCTGGGCTATACTCTCTCCCATCCCACAGGGATCCTTTACGGACGAGCACAGATAGGAGGAAAAAATGGCTCAGGCCAGGATAGGGGTCATCGGCGGCAGCGGCCTCTACGAGATGGAGGGGCTCACCGAGGTAGAAGAGCTAAAGGTGAAAACCCCCTTCGGGGAGCCGAGCGATCTCATCGTCATCGGGACCCTAGAGGGGCAAAGGGTGGCTTTTCTGCCCCGCCACGGGCGGGGGCACCGGATCATGCCCACCGAACTCCCCTCCCGAGCCAACATATACGCCCTAAAATCGTTAGGCGTAGAGCATATAATCGCCGTCAGCGCCTGTGGGAGCATGAAAGAGGAGATCCACCCCCTGGATATGGTCATCCCGGACCAGATCTTCGACCGCACCAGGGGCCGTATCAACACCTTCTTCGGCGGGGGGGTAGTGGCCCATATCTCCTTCGATGAGCCTTTCTGCCCCGACCTTAGCGCGCTCTTATACCAAGCGGCCCGGGACACTGGAGCCAAGGTGCACAAGGGAGGCACCTTTGTGGTCATAGAGGGACCCTCCTTCTCCACCAAGGCCGAATCGCGCATCTATAGGGGGTGGGGGGTGGATATCATCGGCATGACCGTCTTGCCGGAGGCCAAACTAGCCCGCGAGGCTGAGATCTGCTACTCCGTCCTGGCCAACGTCACCGACTACGACGTCTGGCACGTGAGCGAGGAGCCGGTGAGCGTGGAGATGTTGATCGACAACCTGCTCAAGAACGCGGAGATGGCCAGGAAGATCATCAAGAAAGTCGTCCCCAATATCCCCGAGGCTCGCACTTGCTCCTGCCCCACCGCCCTAAAGAACGCTATCATCACCAGCAAAGACCGCATCCCAGAGAAGGCGAAGGAAGATCTAGGACTCCTGATAGGGAAGTACCTGGAAGAACAGTCAAGCGCTTTCTGGTGACATAATGAAGGGGAGTCGAGTTCGACTCCTCTTTTGCTACTTGAGGCTTCTTTCTAAGCCAGCCCAATGCCCATTGTTGCGGTTCTATCCGCAGAGACTCTATCTTTTCATCGGCAGCCAGGGTCAAGGTCTGTTAATGGGTTGACGAAATACGCCTCCATCTCAAAGTCCGCTTCATTTGTTTCCGCTTCTCAGCATAGGAGCGCCCGACTCTCGGCGTCGTTGAACTCCCCCACCACGATCTTGTCCCCGATATCCTCCAAGGAAAGCGCCCTCTTGACGGTGATGGTGTTTTCCTTCAGCCACCGCATCATCGCCCAGGGGGTTAGAAGTTCGTTCCGCCGACCGTATTGGGTGGGGCAAGGGCTCAACACTTCCACGAAGCCGAACCCCTCGTGCTCCATAGCCCGGCCAAGGGTTCTGATAAGTGCTTTAGCGTGATAGACGGTGTGGCGGGCCACATAGGTGGCCCCTGCTCCTGAGACCAGGCGGCAGAGGTCGAAGGGGGGCTCAGGGTTGCCCTGGGGGGTGGTAACTGTGAAAGCCCCTTGAGGCGTGGTGGGAGTGACCTGTCCCCCGGTCATGCCATAGATGCGGTTGTTGGCGCAGATCACCGTCAAATCGATATTTCGCCGGGCGGCATGGATCAGATGATTGCCCCCGATGGAGGCTATATCCCCGTCACCGCCGATAACTACCACCTTTAGTTCCGGCCGGAAGAGCTTGGCCCCCGTGGCGAAGGCGATGGGGCGCCCATGGGTGGTATGGAGGGTGTCAGCAGCGAAATGGGGGCTAGGGATCCAGCCCGCGCATCCGATGCCGGAGACGAAAATCATCTCATCTAGGTGCCACCCTATCTTGTCAATCGCTCTAAGGATGGCTCCCATGAGGATGCCATGACCACAACCGGCGCAGAAAGGGGTGGGAAGGGCCTCAGCCCGGAGACCCTTCAATGTCGAGTGATAGGGCCTACTCCCCTCCCTCACCTTCATCCTCCAGGGTGATAACGATCCTTTTGGCTCCCTCCGTGCCCTGAAGAGTAGAGACCAGGGCCTTCACCACCGCCTTCACCACCCCACGAGCGAACTCGGTGCGGAAGGGTATATCTCGCCCGTCAACCACCAGAGAAATCCTCTCTTTCTTGGGACTCATCAGATACTCCTTCTCTATTAAGTCGGCCAATCCTGCTACATCACCGTGCTCGAACTGGGGCACATCCAAATCGAAGGGTTGATCGGTGACCAGGGCTAGAAGTTCGTGTTCGTGGCAGAGTAGTTCTTGGCCCCTAGCCTGGCGGGAGACCTCGATCTTGGGCTTGTCGCCGCTCTTGTACCCCTCCGTGAGAACTAAGTCTACGTCGCCCATGTAAGCCAAGAGTTCATCGAGGGTCCTCTCCCTATCCACCCGCTTGATGAGGGCCACTTTCTCCGGCGAGGAGATGAGGACCGCATCGCTTCCCGCTTGGGCGTGGCGCCAAGAGTCCTTCCCCGGCCTATCTATTTCGAAGCCATGTGTATCGTGTTTGATGGTGCCGACGCGATAGCCTCTCCTTTTCAGTTCAGCGATCAACTTTTCGAGAAGCGTCGTCTTTCCGACCTGGGACTTTCCTACGACGGAGATGATGGGGATCATCTTGCACCCTCCGGCCAGTCAAGCATCTGGGCCCGCAGCCTCTCCCCGGCTTTCACCAGGGTCGTGCCCTCAGGCATGACGAGAAGAGCGTTGGCTTTCACCATGGAGGTGAGGATACCAGACCCACCAGGCCCACCTATCGGTCTAGCATGGTAGGTATCCCCTCGCTTGGTCACCACCCCGCGCACGAACCCCCTGCGGCGGCCACCGGTGATATCCTCATCCATTACCACCTCCACCTCTGGCTTCTCCAGGGCCTTTTTCCCCAGCATGGTCAGGATCGCCGGTCTGGCGAACTGCTCAAAGGAGACCATGGCAGAAACCGGGTTGCCAGGCAGCCCGATGAGGGGCACCCCTTGAATATGGCCAAAGGCCAGAGGCTTCCCCGGCTTCATACATACCTGCCAGAAATCCATCTCCCCCTCAGAGGCCAAAACCTCCTTCACCACATCGTATTGGCCCACCGAGACCCCAGCCGAGGTGAGGAAGAGGTCAACTTGAGCCTCCAGACCCTTCTGGATCTTGGCCTTGATATCTTCGACCCTATCTTTGGCGATGCCCAGCCTCACCGGCGTGCCTCCATACCGTAGCACCAGGGCGGTGGTGGAGTATTCGTTGCTGTTGCGGATCTTCCCCGGCCCCATCTCCTCCTCGATATCCACCAGTTCATCTCCCGTGGCTAGGATGGCTACCCGGGGGCGACGGATCACCTCTACTTCCGCGCGGCCGAGGGAGGCTAAGACCCCTATCTCCTGGGGTCGCAGGAGAGTGCCCTTGGGAAGGGTCAGCTCTCCCCGCCGGATATCCTCCCCCGCGGGCCTCACATTCTCCCGGGGCGAGACCTCCTTGTAAACCTCGACCGTGGGCCCCCAACTACCTCTCAGCCCCTCGCTTGTCTCCTCGAAGCGCACCACGGCGTCCGCCCCTGGAGGGATCGGGGCTCCGGTCATAATCCGTATCGCCGTTCCCGGTTCCACCTCCACCTCCGTGGTGTAGCCAGCAGCCAGGTCTGCTACTACGCGAAGGAGTGCCGGACTCTCTCTTGATGCCCCTTCTGTATCTTTGGCCCGCAGAGCGTAGCCATCCATGGCCGAGTTGGCGAAGGGAGGGATATCGATATCGGAGTAGATATCCTCCGCCAGAACCCGATCCAACGCCTCCAAGATGGGAACCCTCTCCGGCTCCAAAGGGTGAAAATGCTCCAATATCCTCTCCCGAGCCTCATCCACGCTGATCATGACAGCCTCTCCCTTCTCCGCCTCACCTCTTCCTCCACCCCAGTCAGGGCCTCCAAGGCAGCCATCAACTCCTCCTGGAAGCCCCACCGGCAAGCCAGGGCATCGGCCTCATACTCCTCCCCGAGGCGTAGTTTGCGCTTTCCTTCCCAAGATACAAACCGATGGCCCAGGGCCAGATGGGCCAACTCATGGGCTATGATGCCTACGATCTCCCCCAGGGGCCTCTCCTTCATGGCCTCGTTGAGGGTGAGAAGGGTTAACCCGGAGAGGAAACCCAGAGTTACCACTCCCCCTATCCGGCTCGATTCGGTCACATAGAGCGGACGGTCGCCGTGGACAAGATCGTTATGGACGGAATCTGGAACCCTGGACAAGGCCTCTTCCAAGGCCTCCCTGATCCGAGGGCTGGATATACGACACCGTTCTTGGTCGTTAAGGAAATCGTCCACAGAAGTGTCTGTACTCAACGTGCAACCTATTCGGAGTCAATCAACGACAAGCTCCCGTTCAAATCAGTACGAGGTGGGGGCCGAATTTTCGGAAGTCGTCAGCCTAACGTAGACGGCCTCAGCCCAGCGCCGAAGAGCGTCTACCTCGCTCTCACTCATCTCCTGGGAACCAAAGCTGAACAAGTCGAGATCGGGAAGATACAAAGGCGACCGGCCATAGAACCAACTGTCAAACTCCTCCCACTCCTCTGTTTCCAGCCAGCCTCGGCCCAGATCTCGGGGGTCTCCACCTCCACAACGAGCGACACTGGCGTAGGCCATCCCATATGTTTCCACCCCAAGGAACTGGCAGTAGCCGGGATGTTCAGGTACCCCCCGCCGCCAGCTAAGCGCTGCTGCCCAGGAAGCACCGCTTCGCCCAAATATGAGCTCCTGGTGTACCAGCCGGGCCCAAGCAGCGATGGCCCGCCGCCACGCTGGAGTAGGCATCTCTTGTCCCCTCCCCCGGAAGATGACTTTGCCGGAAGGGGTCTCAGCCTGGAAGGAGACAAAGCGATGAAGCCAGTGCTCCCACAAATCAAGGAAATCACGGCCAGCAAAGTGACGTAAGGGCCTGTGCGGCGCATCGCAAGGGCCAATGGCGGCTCGGCCATCGGCGGCCAAGAGCATGCTCTGACACCCGCCATCCTCCTCTCCCTCCCAGGTCAAGTCTGGTTCTTCGATACCAGGGTCCGGCCCGGCAGCCAAGAGCAGACGGTAAGGCTGGGCGTCGGGCAAAGCAGAATGGTATTCGTACTCCTGGCCACCAACCTCGACCACGATGCGGTAGCCGGGGACGATCACCTCCGTGCAAGCATCGCGCATGGGGATGCCCAGGCAACCATCGGGCCAATCCACCCTCTCCCAGCTGACCAACCGCACCTCATTCGGATCCTGGACCTGGAACTGCCCGACCAAGGCCCACCAAATAGCCATCACTGCCTCGGGTGGCTGGATAGTCGGCGTCGGGGTAAGAACCACAACAGGTATAGGGGTAGCCGTGGGCACGGGCTGAAACATGCAGGCCACCGCCAAGAGCGCGATGACCACAAAGATGGCAATAGAGACCGTTCTAGTCATCTCGTCATCTCTCCCTGTTCCTCCAGAGCAGCCAGGATCCGTTCCGGCGTCACCGGCAGGTGGGTGAACCTCACCCCTATAGCATCATAGATGGCGTTGATTATCGCTGGAGTAGTGGGGATGGAGGTGATCTCCCCTACCCCTTTGGCCCCATAGGGTCCCTCGGAGGCCTCTTCCTCCACGATAATAGGCATTATCTCTGGGACCTCTTTGGCAGTAGGGATGCGGTATTTAGTGAGCGTCGTCTTCTGGGGCACCCCTTCTTTCATGATGAAATCCTCTATCAAAGCGAAACCCAGCCCCATCAAGACCCCGCCCTCTAGTTGTCCCTCTATGGCCAAGGGGTTGATGGCCCTCCCCACATCGTGGGCCGCCACTACCCTCACCACCTTCACCTCGCCCGTGGTTATGTCAACCTCTACCTGGACCGCTTGGGTGGCGTAACCATAGGCGAAGTGCGCGTCCCCTTTCTCCCCCAGATTGACAGTTCGAGGGGCGGTGTATATGGAGGAAGCCGAAAGCGATTTCCCTTTCTTTTTGGCCAGACGGATTGCCTCCCACAGCGTCAAGGACCGGCCGTCCTCTGCCTGGATCCGTTCCCTCTTGAAGATGAGACTATCGGCTGGAACGCTGAGTGCCTCACCTACCAAGCCCGCAAGCGTTCTTTTGACTTCCTGGGCAGCTAACCGCGCTGCGTTACCGGTGATAAAACTCTGGCGGGAGGCGGTAGTGGGGCCGCCATCAAGGGTCAGGTCAGTATCCGCGACCAATATGTTCACTTTCTCATGAGACAGGCCCAGTTCCTCGGCCACCACCTGGGCCAAGACGGTGACTATCCCCTGGCCCACCTCAGCGGCTCCAGCGCGCACCTCCACTCGCCCATCCTCTAGAACCTCAACCGTTGCCCCCGCTGAATCGGGTGCACTACCCCCCAGGCCCACGTTCTTGTAGGCGCAGGCCACCCCCCAACCCCGGCGTTTGCCTTCTGGGGCTGCCTCTACCCAGACGGACCAACCCTCTATAGCCCGGGCCACCTTATCTATGGTTCTCACTAGCCCCACGCTCTCCCTCAAAACCTGCCCCGTGGCTGTCACGGAGCCAACCCGGAGAGCGTTTCGCCTTCGCAACTCTAGGGGGTCCAGGCCTAACTTGCATGCCAGGATATCCATCTGGCTCTCGGCGGCGAAGTTAGTCTGCGGAACCCCAAAGCCGCGATAGGCACCAGCAGGGGGATTATTGGTATACATAGCGTAGCAATCGATCTTCACATGGGGCACCTCGTAGGGACCGGTAGCATGGGTCGCGGCCCGGGTCATCACGTAGGGCCCCAATGAGGCATAGGCGCCAGAGTCTCCCAGGATACGAGCCTCCACCGCCAACACTCTACCCTCTCTCGTGGCTCCGGTCTTCATCCAGATGCTGGTCTGATGCCTCTTGGGGTGGGCGATCATCGATTCCTGGCGGCTCCAGACCAGTTTCACCGGCCGGCCCGTGAAATGGGCTAAAAGGGCCACGTGGATCTGGACGGAGATATCCTCCTTGCCACCAAAGGCCCCCCCTACCCTAGTCTGTATGACCCGCACCTTCTCCTCGGGGATGGCCAAGGAGGCTGCGATTTGGCGCCGATCGGCGAAGGGTATCTGAGAACCCACATAGACGGTTATCACATCCTCATCGATAGTAGCCACCCCCGCCTCCGGCTCCAAGAAGCAGTGATCGCCCCTGGGGGTGTAGTAGTTGTTCTCCACGATGAGATCGGCCTGGGTGAAACCCTCCTCCACGTCGCCCTTACGCACTTTAATGTGCTCTAGAACGTTTCCACCCTCGTGGATGGGCCGCGCACCAGGCTCTAGGGCTTCCTCCGGCGAGGAGACGATGGGAAGAGGCTCATATTCTACCTCGATCAGTTCGAGCGCCTCCTCCGCTATCTCCTCCGTCTCCGCGGCCACAATGGCCATGGCGTCTCCCAGGTAACGTACTTTATCATAGGCTAAGACCGGCCAATCGGGCCGAGCCAGGCCATGGTTCCTCTCGCCGGGAATATCCTCCGCGGTCAACACGGCTGCGACACGAGGCAGCGCTTTCGCCTTACTGGTGTCCATTTTGACTAATCGCGCATGAGGGTATTCGCTGCGCAGCACCTTAGCATAGAGCATACCGTCAAAGTAGAGATCCGCCGCATAGAGGGCCCTTCCCGTCACCTTCTCCACGGCATCGGGCCTGGGGAGGGAGAGCCCCACCGCGTGGAGAGGCTCTTTCTCCAACAGGGGCGGTTTCGCCTCCACCGGCAAGCCCGCTACTTCCTCCACCGCCTCTACTATCTTGGTATACCCGGTGCATCGGCATAGGTTACCGGTTAGAATCTCAACGATCTCCTCCCTCGTAGGACGAGGTTTTCTATCCAGAAGTGCTTTGGCGGCCATGATGAAACCCGGGATGCAGAAGCCACACTGTACCGCCCCCCGGCGGACGAACGCCTCTTGCAAGGGGTGAAGTCTATCATCTCTGGCCAGCCCCTCGATGGTCTCTATCTTCTTCCCCACCGCTTTCTTAGCCGGGTAGACGCAGGAGTTGACCGCCTCCCCATCGACGATCACCTTGCAAGCCCCACAAGCGTTATGGCCGCAACCGTTCTTGGTACCTGTGAGGTGCAACTGATCCCGCAGGACATCGAGAAGCATCGTCTTTTTGGAGACGATCACCTGGTAAGATTGATTATTTATGTTGAGTCGAATCACCTCTTGTTGCATAGTTCGCTCTCAGAGAGTCAAATAGTCGCAGGGTTGATTTTGGCGTCATCATAGTTTTAGCATTGCTTTCTAGTGAAGGGCTACTAGCACTGCTATTCCCGCAAGAACAAGGCAAAAGAAGCCTGTAAATATCCACTCAAACTTTATGTAATTCCAGGGCGGTTCTCTCGTTCGTATGGGTGCGATGGATTCAGGTATCTCTAGCTCGTGGTCTCTGATTATCTCGTTTGCTTCAACAAATTTGCGAATTACTGCTTCTATCTTGAGGGTGATCAATAGGTTCGAGATTGTAAACAGGACGAGGAACACAGCAGCACAGCCAAAGTATCGTTCTAGCTTTCCAGCGCCGAGAGCGAGGGCAAGACTGGCCACGACCGCGGCATAGATGTTTACGCACCACATGCGGTAGTATTCCATGTGTCGTATGTGGGCCCAATTCTCACCAAAGAGTTTCATAAGATCATCTCGCGTTGGCTTCTCTCGAGATTTTATAGAATCCATTCATCGCCTCCCTTCAGATCACATCGCCCTGGCGGCTGGCTATCCATGGGACTGAGAGCCCCGCTGCTCCTCGCACCCGCGTGATGGGGCAACCCGTGTCTCTCTAGCAAGCAAGAAGGCCTGCCTGATCGCAGTATTGCCATTACGCCCTACCCTGCATAGTGCACCACACCTTCTCCGCTGTGGCCGGGAGGTCATCGATCCAGACGCCCACCGCGTCGTGGATGGCGGAGATGATGGCCGGCGCGGTAGGCAAGGCGGTCATCTCCCCTACTCCCTTGGCCCCGAAGGGGCCCGTGGGGTCGGGCACCTCAACGATCAACGATTCAAATTCCCGGGGCATATCGACCACCGTGGGGATATGGTACTCGCTGAAGCGACGGGTCTTGACCAACCCCTCCTTTTGGATGAACTCCTCGGTGAGGGCGTAGCCTAGGCCCATATGCACCCCCCCACCAGCCTGCCCCTTCACCATCTCTGGGTTTATCGCCTTCCCCACATCCTGAGCGGCCCAAACTTCAAGCACCTCCGTCTCCCCGGTCTCTACATCCACCTCCACCAGAGCGATCTGGGCTGCATAGCCATAACTGATATGAGGGTCGCACATCCCCGTCTCGGGGTCATAAGTGGTGGTGGGCCGCTGGCTGCGTCCGTGGTACTCGTATTCAGCGCTGATGAGCCTCTCTCCTGTCCCGGCCTTCTGTATCTCGTCTAGCCTCCGCAACGCCTCCTGGCAAGCCCGTACCAGGGCATTGCCAGACATATAGGTCTGACGTGAGGCAGAGCAACTGCCTGAGTCGGGCACGTTGGCCGTATCCACCATCGAGACCCGCACCTTCTCGTAATCTACACCCAACGCCTCAGCGGCTATTTGGGCCAGGGCGGTCTGCACCCCCATCCCTACATCGCAAGCGCCTGTCTTCACCACAGCCCGGACGATCCGCCCTAATTCGTCCAAGCCAAGTTTCACACCCACCGTCGATTTGTCATCGGAACCGAAGGAGTACCCCACGTTCTTATAGCCACAAGCCACGCCGATACCCCGCCGCCTGTAAGGCGCTGAGTGAGGGCCTACGTCTGGCTTAGTCCAACCTCCGTCCTCCTCTTCCCATCCGGCTGCCACGGCCACTTGCCTGAGCGCCTCCTTGATCCCCACACCTGTCGGCATCGGATTTCCGGTCAAGGCGATGGAGCCATCCTGGAAGAGGTTTTTCATCCTCACTTCCACCGCATCCATCCCTAGCGCTTCCGCCAGTTTGTCCATCTGCATCTCGTAGGCGAAAGCGGCCTGGATGGAGCCAAACCCTCGCATGGCCATGGTGACGGCGTTATTAGTATAGACGGTATAGGCGTCCACCTTGGCGTGGGGCACCACATAAGGGCCAGCGGCAAAACTGGCCGCGTTGCTGAGCACGATTATGCTGGTGGAAGCATAGGCCCCCGCATCGGAGATCAACTCGATCTCCACGGCGGTTAACTTGCCGTCCCTAGTAGCCCCAGTTCTATATCTGATATAGTAAGGGTGGCGTTTGCCCGTGTTTCGGATCGACTCCTCCCGATCGAAAACCATCTTCACCGGTCGGCGGACGCAGTAAGCACAAAGGGCCAACAGGTGTTGGATATACATATCCTCTCGTCCACCGAAGGCCCCGCCGATGGCGGGCACGATCTCCCGCAGTTGATCCATGGGCAGATCCAACATATGGGAGATCTGGTGGAGGTCATCCTGGGACCATTGAGCGGCCGCGATGACCGTCACCCGTCCTTGCTCGTCGATATACCCCACTCCAGCCTCGGGCTGCATATAGGCGTGCTCCACGTGAGGGGTGACGTAGTAACTTTCGATCACAACGTCCGCCTCAGCGAACCCCTTCTCTATATCCCCTTTGCGTATCTTGATATGTTTTAGGATGTTGCTATCGCCCCGCTCCTCATGGATTAAGGGCGCATCTGGCTTCATCGCCTCGCGGGGATCGCTTACCACCGGTAGCGGCTCATACTCTACTCGCACCAGTTGGCGGGCCTCCTGGGCTATCTTTTCGCTCTCCGCGATAACGATGGCTATCCGGTCCCCAAGCCAGCGCACCTTTTCCCCCTCCCCTACCAACACCGGCTGATCCATGGTGACGATCCCGTACTCGTTAACCGGCACATCCTTGCTGGTGAGGATCGCCACCACGCCAGGCAAAGCCTCCGCTCGGCTCACATCTATCTTCAAGATGCGCGCGTGGGGGTATTCACTCCACACTACTTTGGCGTAGAGTTGACCCTTCATGTTGAAATCCTGGGGGAACTTCCGCTGCCCTCTTACCTTGGTAGCGGCGTCTATTTTGGGCACGCTTTGTCCCACCACCTTGTTGCTCATTCCGCGTCTCCCTTCTCCGCCAGCCGCTCACAAGCCAACTCGATCGCCTCTATGATCTGATAGTAGCCGGTGCAACGGCATAGGTTGCCAGAGATCCCCTCCTCGATCTCTCTCCGGGTAGGGTGAGGGTTTTCGCTCAACAGAGCCTTGGCGGAGATGACCATGCCCGGGATGCAATAGCCACATTGGGGGGCTGTCTTATCTACGAAGGCCTGCTGGATCGGATCCAACTGGTTATCCTGCCCCAACCCCTCAATGGTGATCACCTCTCGCCCTTGGGCTTTAAGAGCCGGATAGATGCAGGAATCTACGGCCTTGCCACCCACCAATACGGTGCAAGCCCCACACTCCCCCTCCCCGCAAGAGATCTTGGTGCCGATGAGCCCCAATTTGTCACGCAAGACGTCAGCCAAGAGATCCCCAGGCTCAACATCAACGGTAACCCCCTGGCCGTTCAAGATCATCTTAAGAGTTGGCATCTTCGCCCTCCTGTAAAGAGGCCGCCTCTACGGCTCTCCAAAGAGCATGCCGCACTAGGACCTCCACCATCGCCTTTCGATACTCAGCGCTGCCTCGCAGCAAGGAGTCTCGAGGTTGCGCGGCCTGAGCCGCAAGTTGGGCCACCCGGGAGATGCGGTCTTCATCGGGGGGTCGCCCCACCAGAGCCTCTGCGGCCTCGGCGGCTACAAATGGCGTCACTGCCACGGGGCCTATCGCTATTCGCGCTCTCTCGACTTTATCCCCCTGGAGCCCGACTATCGCGGCAGTGTTCAAAATGGGCAAGACGAGAGCCCGCCGCTTAGCCAATCGCTCGAAGGCCCCCGCTTCTCCCCTTCCTAAGGCTCGAAACCGCAACTGGGTGATCATGGCCGCGCAAGGGTCGACGGTGCAAAGCCCCACCCCAGCGTAGAGATCAGCGATGGGGGTCCAGCGGCGCCCTGTTCGCTCCGCTACCTCCGCCTCGGCATCCAGGGCGAAGAGGGCTATAGCCCCATCAGCGGCGGGCAGCGCATTCACCACATTGCCCACCAGAGTCCCCACATTCCGAATCTGTGGCCCCCCCACCGAACCACACGCCTCGGCCAGCACCCCCGCTCGAGAGCGGATCAAGGGTGAGGCGGCTACCTGGCCATGGGTCACCTGGGCCCCGATGTATATTAAACCATCTCGCTCCTCGATATGCTCCAAGGCGGGGATGCGAGTTATATCTACCATTACCCTGGCTGGACACTGCCCACGTTGGCTCTGGAGGACTAAATCGGTTCCCCCGGCGATGATCCGGGCCTCACCCCCGTGGACCTCCAGCATCTCCAGCGCCTCCTCCACGGAAGCGGGAAAGAGGTACTTTTCCCACATATCTTCTCCCTCCATCTATCATAAGGGCTCTTCATTTCGCAGCAACCCCTCCGCCCTTCGCAAATCCGCCGGTGTGTTGATGTTGAAAAAAGATAGATGCTCTGGATCGAAGATGTCGATCTCTTCCTCTTCGACATAGCGCACTCGCACCTGGGGATAGAAACTTATGATCCTCAAATCTCCGCTCTCCAGGAGATCCTTCATCGGTTCTAGGCAACTCTTTGAATAGACGGCATGGAGGGGGTGCAGAAGATGTTCCTTGGCGGTTTCCTCCCCTTCCTTAACGCCTTTCAAGCCGCCCCAGGGGACCGCTCGAGGGATTACCACATCGTACTCCGGTGCCATGACCACCATATACCGAAGAAGAGGGAATCGAAGAAAGGGCATGTCACAGGCCACAACCAAGCCGTGGGAATGGCTCATGGCGCAGAGTCCGGTATATACCCCCCCCAAGGAACCCTTTCCCGGATAGATATCGGCCACCAGTTTCACCCCTAGGCGTTCATATCTCCGGGTGCGATTGGTGACCAAGATTATCTCCTTGCTCAACCGCGCCAACTTAGAGAGGATAGTTTCTATTATGGTCCCCCCACCGTGCATTCTCAAGAACGCCTTATCGGTGCCCATCCGTCGGCTATCACCTCCGGCCAGCACCACGGCGCTTATGGGGTAGGTCGCCCTTCCCGATCCTTCCATGACAACTCTATTATACCACAACCAGATAAAGAAAAAGGTGTCCTCATCATAGAGAACACCTCAGGATCGCGAAAGCGAGGAGATTATCCCTGCAAATGTTTCTCGATATAAGCCACCGCCTCGCCCACGGTGGTTATCCCTTGGGCCTCCTCATCGGATATCTCGCCGCCGAACTCCTCCTCAAAAGCCATAATGAGTTCCACCAAGTCCAGGGAATCGGCCTCCAAATCCTCGCGGAATCTGGCCTCAGGAGTGACCTTCTCCTCGTTGACGCCCAACTGCTCGACGATTACGGCCTTCACCTTTTCAAATATATCGTTTGACACCTTTTCACCCCCTACTGGATTCATCTTGTAAAGTATACCCACCTTGGCCCAAATGTCAACCCGGCTATGCACCTTGACAGAGATAGGATAGCCGGATATTCTAATGGTACGAACACCTTGTCCCTCAAAAAGTTACGGAGGTTAGATGCACCAGAAGAGAAAGGCCGATCATCTCCGCATCTCTCTGGAAGAAGATGTCCAGTTCGAGGGGTTGACCACCGGTTTTGAGCGATATCGGTTCATCCATCAGGCCCTTCCGGAGATGAAGTTGAAAGAGGTGGATCTCTCCCTCAGCCTGTTTGGGAAAGGGCTAGAGGCTCCCCTCATCATCTCCTCCATGACCGGGGGCATCGAACCCGCGGAGAGGATAAACCGCAATCTGGCCCAAGCGGCCCAAAAGATGGGGGTGGCTATGGGGGTAGGCTCCCTGCGCCCGGCCATCGATGACCCCTCCCTGGCTCGCACCTACCAGGTGCGAGAGGTAGCACCTGATATTCTCCTCTTCGCCAACCTGGGAGCGGTACAACTCAACTACGGCTATGGAGTAGAGGAATGCCGCCGCGCCGTGGAGATGATCGAGGCTGATGCCCTGATCCTACATCTGAACCCCTTGCAGGAGTGCCTCCAAGAAGGGGGCAACACCGACTTCTCCGGGCTCCTGGCCCAGATAGAGAAGGTATGCCACCACCTTCCCCTGCCGGTGATGGTGAAAGAGGTGGGCTGGGGTATCTCGGAGGAGGTGGCCCGGAGGCTGGCCCAGGCCGGGGTGGCGGGCATCGATGTGGCCGGGGCTGGAGGGACCTCCTGGAGCGAGGTAGAGAGATACCGGACATCTAACGAAGCGACGAAGAATGTAGCCGCCGCCTTCGCCCAGTGGGGGATACCCACCGCTGACTCCATCCGCATGGCCAGAAAGGGAGCACCAGAAGTGGCCCTCATCGCCAGCGGCGGGATCCGCACCGGCCTCGATGTGGCCAAGGGTATCGCCTTGGGCGCCGATGCCGCGGCTTTAGCCACCCCCCTCTTAAAGGCGGCCGATGCCTCCTGGGAGGTGGTCATGGAGAAGTTGGACGAGATCATACGAGAGTTGCGGATCACCATGTTCTGCATCGGGGCTCGGAACACCCAAGAACTGAAGGAGACACCCCATCTTAGAGAGCGAGGTCCTTAAATGTACTTGACCGCCATAGAAGAAGAGATACAAACGCTTTTGGCCGGACAAGACCCTACCTTGATCTCCTTCTACGGCATGGTGCGATACCATCTGGGCTGGGTGGATGAGAACCTCCAGCCCATCAAGGGCCGGGGAGGAAAGCGGATCCGACCCCTCCTCTGCCTCCTGGTCTGCGAAGCGATAAGTGGCGACTACCGCCCAGCCCTTCCCGCCGCCGCTGCCGTGGAATTAGTCCATAACTTCTCCCTGATCCACGACGATATCGAGGATAAAAGCCCCAGGCGACGGGGCCGGGCCACCGTCTGGCGTGTTTGGGGGGTGCCCCAGGCGGTCAACGCCGGCGATGGGCTCCTGGCCCTGGCTCACTTGGCCCTCCATCGGCTTTCGGCCCAAAAAGAGAGCCCAAAACTGGTGGCCCAGGCGACGCAGATCCTTAACCAAGCCTGTCTCGATCTTTGCGAAGGTCAGTATCTCGACATCGCCTTTCAAGAGCGCACCGATGTTACCCCAGAGATGTATCTCACTATGGCCAGGAAAAAGACAGCCAGCCTTCTGGAGTGCGCCGCCCACCTAGGCGCTATCCTGGCCACCAGAAAGAAGAGGATCATAGAAGCCTATCGAAGGTTCGCCCGGAATCTAGGACTCGCCTTCCAGATCACCGACGACCTCTTAGGCATCTGGGGAGAGGAAGAGAGAACGGGAAAAGTGGTGGGAGAAGACATAAAAGCGGGGAAGAAATCGCTCCCCGTGGTCTTTGCTTTCGAGGAGGAGAGAAGGCGAGGGCAGAGAAGGCTAGAGGAGATCTATGGAGAGGCAAATGTTGACGCTCTCCTACCCATTCTGGAGGAACTGAAGGTCAAAGAGCGTTGCCAAGAGAGGGCCCGTCACTTTCAAAAGAGGGCCCTTGAGGAGTTAGAGAGGACGGGTATCGATAACCAGGCCCAACGACACCTCAGAGATCTGGCCATCTTCCTCGTGGAGAGGCGGTTTTAGAGTAAGGGGAGGAACCTCTCAAAGACCTCGTTTCCCAGAAGTCGGCCCCGAGGTGTCAGTCGGATGCCCCTCCCGTTCACCTCCAGCAGCCCCCAGGCCACGAGTTCCCTGAGTTGCGGCCCATAGAGGGAAGAGAGGTCCCGCCCAAACCGGTGCTGAAATCTGTCAAACTCTACCCCCTCAGAGAGACGAAGCCCCATGAAGAGCGTCTCCGCCATCTCCAACGGGGTATCTATCACTTCCTCCCTTTCCGTGGTACTCTGTCCCGCCTTGAGACGGCGGATATACTCCTCCGGCCAGGCCACATTCCAGAATCTCCGCCCCCCATAATAGGAGTGGGCTCCAGCCCCGAAACCTAGATACCCCTCATTGCGCCAGCAGGTGAGGTTATGTTGGCTTTCATAGCCTGGCTTAGCCCAATTGGAGATCTCGTAGTGTCTATAGTCCTCCAGAAGCTCCTCAGCCAAAAGGTACATCTCCGCCGCCAGGTCATCATCCGGGGCCCTTACTTCCCCTCTCTCAACGCGTCCCCAAAGGGGCGTCCCCTCCTCCAAGGAAAGGGGGTAAAGGGAGAGATGCTCAGGTCCGAGAGCCATCGCCCTCTCTAAGGTGGATCGCCAACGTTTGAGGGTATGCCCCGGAAAGGTGTAGATCAGATCGAGGTTCACATTTTCGAAACCGGCTTGGCGGGCCATCTCGTAAGCCTCTCTGGCCTGGGCCGAGGTGTGTACCCTTCCCAGAAGTTGAAGTTCATCGTCATGGAGGCTCTGCACTCCCAGGCTCAGACGCCCCACACCCAGATGCCGGAGGCTTTCTAGGTAGCGAAGATCCACCGTTCCCGGATTCGCTTCGCAGCTCACCTCTGCTCCCTCATCGATAACGAAAGCCTGCAGACAGCCGGCCAAGATCCTCTTCAGTTGTTGGAGGCTCAACACGGTGGGGGTGCCCCCGCCAAGATAGATGGTCCTCCCTCGGAGGGGAGAGAACCGGCCACCTACCATAGCCATCTCCTCCACCAAGGCGTCCACATAATCGTCGTATAGATGTTCCAGCCCAGCGTAGGAGTTGAAGTCGCAGTAGGCGCACTTGGCTTCACAGAAAGGGATATGGATATAAAGGCTGACACCATCCATAGGTTATCTGACCATGATGACCGCTACAGGAGGCCCTTTTGGCCCCCCAGGTAGAGGATCGCCTCTAGCACCCCGCCACCGATAGCTCGCGCCTTATCGGAGATGGTGAAACAATACTCCACTACGCCCCGAGGGTCAACATCGCCCAACTTCATCCCCTCCACCACCTCCACCCCATCGGCGATTATGCCCCTCAACACCCCTCCGATGGCCGCCCTCACCGGCTGGGAGCCCACATACCCCACTGTGGCTCCTGCCTCCACTCTATCTCCTATGCCTCGAACGGCCTGGAAACTCCCTGCAGAGGGAGCGCGCAAGATCCGCTGGAAGGTATACCCACCCACCTCCCCAGGGACACCGGTATCGGGCTCCGCCCTACCGGAGAGGATCACCCGTCCCAGGTTATGGCCTCGGGCCGTCTCCACCACGGCGTGCACATCCAACCCCGCCTCGAACCCTGGTCCCAAGCCGATGACTAACGGCGCATCGGTGATCTTAGTCCCGGTGTTTCTCTTAGCCATGATCGCATCGACCACAACGTCTGGCTCCCACCGACCAACCACCTGGGCTTGGGGGTCGATGAGGACCGGGATCTCTCCCTTCTCATGCGCGGCCGAAGCCTCCTCCAAAGAGCCGACCCTCCTGGCCCTCACCCCCTCTACCTCTACAACCCCCGAGTAGATGGCGGTGGCGAAAGCCACAGCGCGACGGATCGCTAGAGGCTTTGAGAATTCGGTGATGATGATTCTCATCCCCGCTCGGTGGAGCCGATGGGCTACTCCCATGCCTAAGTCCCCTCCCCCCTTCACTACCACTCTAATATCCAACTATCTCCTCCCGGGGGTCCTTTAAGGTGAGACTCAAGCCGATGGCCAGAGCGTAGAAGGCTAGCGTGAGAGAGAAAAGGATGCTGAACCCCACCACCTCCACGATGACCCCTCCCACCGCAGAGGCTAGAACGGCCATCCCCAAAAGGGTGTTAGTGAACCCCACATATATCGGCCTCTCGGCGGCAGGGCTGATCTCCAAGAGGAAATTGATATTCCCGATATGCGCCCCTGCACCATAGCTCCCTAGAAGAACAAAAACGATGCCGAAGAGATAGCCTAAACTCCCTGGGGAGAAAAGGCCCGATAGATGGGGAATGAAGAGCGCCGAGAGGGGTATGCTCAAACCCAGAATGGAAGCGATTTGAATGAGAAGTCTATTGCTTCGCCGATCGCTAATCCGGCTCCAGACCAGGTTAGATCCCACACTCACCACGGTCATAGCGGAGAGATAAAGCCCTACCATCCCTTCCGGGATCCCCAAACGGTCTCGGGCGTAGAGGATGTAAAAAGGTGTAGCCATCTGGGTGGCTATGAGGCAAAGGCGCAGGAAGAGGAACCGCCGATACCGAGCGTCGTTTCCCACGATCTCCAAGGCACGCCGGAACTGTTGGAGAAGAGCCACCTCCCCTTCATGAACCGGCTCCACCGGCTCCACAACCTGGGTGAAGAGGAAGAGCGCCACCGATAGCGTCAGAAAGGAGAGGATAAAAAGAAGGCCGAAGTTGGTGGGAAAGGGGTAACCGCTTTGGTCAAGGGCGTATTTGATCATGAACCCTCCCATAAAGGCTAGGATGCCGCCGAAGAAGTTGCGACTCCCAAAGAAAGCCCCCCTCCTGGTCACCGGGATCGCCTTCCCTACGATGTCCATGAAGGATATGCCCGCCACACCACCCGAGAAACTGTAGACCACGAGGAGGAAGAAGAAGATAGCCAGCAGGAGAAGCCGACTCCTTCCCAGAGTGAAGAGGGCCATGGTGAGGAGCCCCCAACTACCAGCGCGAACGATGGCCGTCGCCGAATAGTATATCTTCTTTCGCGGCCGGTGCTGAATATATCTCGAGGCCACCAACTGGGGGAGGAACCACCCCGCTTCCTGGATAGAAGGGATGAGACCTACGAGGAGGTGGGAGTCCGTCAGATATCTCACGAAGAGAGGGAGCACCAAAGAGGGGCTGATTAGAGCGCGGGAAAACTGAAAGAGGGCTCCGTTTACTACCCCAAGGATGAAATTCCGCCGCAAATGGCGGATAGCGATATCGCTTCTAGCCTCAAGTTCCTTCACCACAAAGATTATATCACCAGACAGGATTTCCCACCAGACTCCTATTGCCTTCCCTCGGAACCGTCGGTATAATAGCCTTAGAGATGGATAGAAGGGATTTAACGGAGGTCTTGCCCCCTGGCAAAACCATAGGGGGGCGATACGAGATCCTGGAAGTCCTGGAACGGGGACGGGGAAGGTCACGCTACCTGGCTCGCGATAACCGCTTCCAAGCCACCACTCGCCTTTGTGTCGTCGAAGAGGTAATCAACCTCATATTCGACACGGCCACCAGGCAGCGTGTGACAGCCGCCTTCGAACGGATTGCCAACACCCTCGCCAGCCTCAATCATCCGACTATCCCCACCATCTACGATTACTTCCAGGAAGGGCGACGGAGTTATCTGGTCTCAGAGCATGTGGAAGGAAAAGACCTGGAGATCATCATAGAGGAGGCTGACGCGGGCCTCCCTGAGGCTCAAGTCCTCACTTGGGCGATCCAGATCTGCAACCTCCTCTCCTACCTGCACAAACGCCAGCCGCCTCTCCTCTTCCGCCATCTGGAACCTAGAAAACTAGTGGTGAAAGAGGATGGCCATCTAATGCTCATCGATCTTGACATCATCGAGACCTCTGAAGAGCAAGACAGTATGGAGGGCACGCCGGGCTACGCCGCACCGGAGCGGTATCAAGGGGTCGCCGAGCCAGCGAGCGATATCTACGCCTTGGGGGCTATCATCTATCACCTGCTCACAGGACGCGACCCTCGAAAGGATCCTCCCTTCACCTTCCACGAGCGCCCCCCGCGCCAACTCAACCCCTCCATCTCCCCAGAAGTAGAGGCTATCGTCATGAGAGCCCTGGAATATAAGAGCGAGAATCGGTACCGTTCAGCCGAAGAGATGCAAGAGGAGTTGCTCGCTGCTCAAGAAGAAAGAACCCCTCCTTTGGTAGCGCAAAGAGAGTCCCGGGGTGTGATTTCGCCCCTCTGGTCTTTCGCCTGCGGCGACGAGGTGCGCTCCTCCCCGGTGGCGGCGGGGGGTATCCTCTTCGTGGGCTCTTACGATGGAAACCTTTACGCCCTCGATGCCCAGAGGGGAGAACCTCTCTGGAAATACGCCACTCAAGAAGGGATAGCCTCCTCGCCTCTGGTGGCTGACGATCTCGTCTTCTTCGGCTCAGAGGATAACCTTTTTTGTGCCCTCCATATGCGAACGGGGCGGCTAAAGTGGAGCCTTTCCACCCAGGGGCGGATCCGTTCCTCGCCCCGGTTAGCCTATGAGCACCTCTTTTTCGGCTCCGACGACCAACTTTTCTACGCTTTGAGGGCCCGCACGGGGCGAGTAGCCTGGCGCTTCGATGCAGAGGCCCCCATCCGCTCCTCCGCGGCTATCTCCGGCGGAACCCTCCTCTTCGGAGACGAGGAGGGGTATCTCTACGCTCTCGACGCGGCCAGTAGTGAGGTGAAGTGGAAGTACCAAGCGGGCGGCAAGATCACCTCCTCTCCAGCCGTGGAAGAGGACCTCATCCTCGTAGGATGCGGAGATAGCCACATCTATGCCCTCGACCTAGAGAGGGGAGGGGTCATCTGGCGTTATGGCACCGAGGGACCTGTCATCTCCTCTCCCGCTGTGGCAAAGGGGGTTGTATATATCGGCTCCACGGATCACAGGCTCTACGCCTTGGAGGCCAAGACAGGAAAGCCGAAATGGCACTATTCTACCGAGGGAGCCGTCACCTCCTCGCCTCGACCGGCCGAAGGAGCGGTCTATTTCGGCTCCATAGATGGCCATCTCTACTGCCTCGATGCCCAGTCCGGAGAACTCCGCTGGCGCTTCCAGACCGAAGGCCCCATCCCCGGCTCCCCAGCCATCTCAGAAGGGGTCGTATATATCGGCTCTCTAGATCACAACATATACGCTCTACCTGTGTGAATGAACCTCAGGAGGTGAAGCATGGCCCATACCGTCATCGTACATCTGATGAACGAAGACCCTCTACTGGCCGAGACTGAGCGGCTGCCCGAGCCCGGCGACGTCAGCCTGGCCCTCTCCTCTCCCCGACGGCGCGACGGCAGAAGACCCCACTACTTGACCCAGGGGGTTACGGAGATCGTCCTGCCCATGCACCGGGTCAGTTTCATCGAGGTCATCCCTGACGAGAAAGAAGAGGAAGAAGAGGTAGTCTTCTACCGCGACTAGGGGTCGTAGGGGAGGCCTTTAGGCCTCTCGTACATCGTTGATTCCTCGTCGGGCTAAAGCCCAACGCTACGTTTCAGCAGAGGGGCGGGGACAAGCCCCGCCCCTACATCATCAACAACTGCATGGGCCGCTCGTGAAAACGTCAAGCCTGGCCCTGGATTTGACCTGTCCCCCGGCCCCTGGCCCGTTGATGCCAGGACGGGCTGGCAAGTACCGGGGCAGGCTGGCTGTAGTGGGCCAGGGAATCCAGGGCCAGCAGAGGACTTCGCCATGAGCAAACAAGAAGAGACCCGCTGGGAAAGAAGGGAGCGGAAATATAGAAAGCGCCGCTACGGGATGCGCGTCAGCGGACGCTCCATTAAAGCCGTCCTTTTGCCCCTAATCGGCAGGAAGGCAGAGCCTGCCCCAAGGCGTACCAGGCCGGGGGAAACAAGGAAGGGAGAAAAGCCACCCTTCCCTCGGGATCCTGTGAGGACGGGCAAACGGAAAAGGCGGAAGAAGCGAAGATGAACACTATCGGCTAAAGCCTCGATCCCTCCTCACACCACCAGGCTCGGAGCCTTTCCCTATCCTTACAGGATCCCTGTGGGACGGGATCCCGAGGGATAGGCGGTACGAGCAAAGCCTTTCCCCTCTGCGCTTAGACTCCTAGAGAGGAAAGAAAGAGAAGTCGAAGGTAATGCTCCGCCCCTCCTGACTGGTCTTGACCCTCTCCTTGAAGGTATGCCCTCCTCGAAACGGCTAGTTCCACCAGCCTGGCCCTACGATGCACTTCACGACGAGGAGTGGGGCTGGGGGAGCAGAAATAGCCACGGGGGATTAGACCATTCCTACCATCTCCCTTGCTATTTCGTTATGTCGAGCGATGATGGGCTCGATCTCCATGGTGGTCAAGCGGCCCTCCTCCACCACCAGCCGACCGTTGACTATAGAGAAATCGACCTTGGCTGGAGCGCAGAAAACCGTCGCCGCAACCAGATCCCCGGCCCCCGCGTACTCCAGCCTACTTGCATCGATGGCGATCAGGTCCGCTGCCTTGCCCACCTCCAAAGAGCCGATATCCTCCCGACCTAGGAGCCTGGCCCCGCCCAAGGTAGCCATCTCCAGAGCACATCTTGCGCTGAGCGCCTGGGGGCCCCCTTTCACCCGCTGCAGGAGCATAGCCATCCGCGCCTCGGCCAACATGTGGCCGGAGTCGTTGGAGGCGCTTCCGTCCACCGCCAGCCCTACCTTCACCCCCTCTTGGAGCATCTTCCGCACCCGGGCGATGCCCGAGCCCAATAGCATGTTGGAAGTGGGGCAGTGAGCCACTCCGGTCCCCGTCTCCGCCAAAAGCCCTATCTCCTCATCGTTGAGATATATGCCGTGGGCGTAAGATACATCTTCGCCTACCCAGCCCAGATCCGCCGCATACTGGACGGGGCGACAACCGTACCTCTCTAAGCAGAACTCCTCCTCATCCAACGTCTCCGCCACATGAGTATGCAGACGAACGCCGTAACTCCTCGCCAACTCGGCCGAGGAGCGCATAAGATCGGCGCCCACAGAAAAGGGGGAACAAGGGGCGATAACCACGCGGCACATAGAATAAGGCTCCGCATCGTGGTGTGCCTCTATTACCCTCCGACAGTCGGCCAGGATAGTCTCCTCGTCCTCCACCACCTCGTCCGGCGGCAAGCCGCCCTCCGACTCCCCCAAAGACACGCTCCCTCGACAGGGGTGGAAACGGATGCCCAGTTCTCGGGCTGCCCAGATCTCGTCCTCCAACCGAACCTTATGGGGGAAGATGTAGAGGTGATCCAGAGAGGTGGTGCAGCCGGAAAGCAAAAGTTCCGCCAAGCCGATGAGAGCGCTAATGTAGACCCCCTCCGCGGTCAGGTTGGCCCAGATGGGGTAAAGGGTTTTCAGCCAGTCGAAGAGGGGAACGTTTTGGGTGGCCGGAAGAGAGCGGGTCAGCGTCTGATAGAGGTGGTGATGGGTATTCACCAGGCCCGGAAGTATCATCTTTCCCCGGGCGTCGATCACCCTATCCGCCTCCTGGGACACCTCAGAGGTGGGACCGACAGCCACGATGCGGTTCCCCTCGATGAGAATCGATCCCCCCCTTATCTCCCGCCGCTTCTCGTCCATGGTCACCAAGAGTTCTGCCTCTCTTACCAGCGAACTAGCCATTTTCCACCTCCCCCACGTTGTGGTAAACTAACTTCACTAGATTAGGCAGTTCTGGAAAGGAGAAAAAGGTGGTTGAAAAAGAGCATCCCGACTTCTTATGGTTAGATGGCCAAATCATACCTT
>JRER01000295.1_pt1 | contig 27316 bp, 23 predicted proteins | sample 210161 | NCBI WGS metagenome assembly JRER01 (sample SAMN03019618, study PRJNA260268) | marine sediment metagenome | biome: Marine; feature: Sediment; material: Clay; isolation source: clay from marine sediments 136 meters below sea floor depth collected from... | place: New Zealand: Canterbury...
TCGGTGATTAAGGTCAGTGGGATATCCTCTCGCATTAGCTCCCAGGCGGTGAGCCTGGCTCCCTGGAGAAGGGGACGGGTTTCCGTGACGAAGACGCTTATTTTCTTTCCTTGTTCTCTGGCAGCTTTGATTATGCCCAGGGCAGTGCCATAGCCGGCGGTGGCCAGAGGACCGGCATTGCAGTGGGTGAGGATGGTGAAGCCGTCCTGGATAAGCTCGGCGCCCAATTGACTGAGGCGCCTGGTGGCCTCTATTTCTTCCTGATGAATTCGCTTTGCCTCGTTGATAAGCCTTCCTGTTATTTCGGGAATGTTATCTCCCGTGGCGGCCCTTTTCATCCTGCTGATAGCCTGGAAAAGGTTGACTGCGGTGGGCCTGGTGGCGGCCAGGGCTTGCATGATTTGGTTTAGTTGGCTGAGGAATTCATCTTTATTTGTCGTTTTTATGCTTTGTGCTCCTAAGGCCATGCCGTAGGCAGCGGCGATGCCGATGGCTGGCGCTCCTCGCACCTTCATTTCCTTGATGGCTAGTGCCACATTCTGGTAATCGACTAGGTCAATGAAGCTTTCTTCCCAGGGAAGCTTGCTCTGGTCCAGGATTCTCAGCTTATCGCCAAGCCATTCTATCGCCTTTAATTCCATTGGTGATTTCAAACCTTAACAATTTACTCGTCTAAGAGCCTTTTGTTACCAACCACGTATCTTATCTAATACTTCGTCTGAGATTTTGCCTGCTTCTACCTCTTTGAGGGAATCTTCTATTATATCTAGGGCATGCTCTGCTTCCGTTCTAGTTATCACCAACGGAGGTGCCACCCGCAATACCGATTTACTGAAGAAGGTAAGGATTAGTCCCTTTTCCCAGCAGCGCCAGCAAATCTTGGCTGCTTCCTTTTCTGCCCTTTGTTTGCTCTCCCTGTCTCTTACCAGGTCGACGCCGATTAGCAGACCTCTGCCTCGAACATCGCCAATTAGCTCATGTTCTTTCGTCAGCTCATTAAACCGACCCTGGATGTAGTCTCCCATCTCTTTGGATTTCTCTACCAGTTTCTCTTCCTTTATTGTCTCTATGGTGGCTAAGGCTGCGGCGCAGCAAACAGCGTTTCCTTCCATGGTGAAAAGGTGTGCCGGTGCATTCCATGAGTCCATTACTTCTTTTTTGGCCACCAGCGCGCTGAGAGGCATGCCCGAAGCAATAGCCTTACCCAAAATAATGACATCTGGCTCGATGTCCCAATGGTTTACGGCGAACCACTTGCCTGTCCTGCCGAAACCGGTTTGCACCTCTTCGGCAATGAACAGGATACCATTCTCCTCGCATATCCTTCTAAGGGCGGGTAAATATTCATCAGGTGGCACTATTATTCCCGCATCTCCTTGAATTGGCTCTATGATAATGGCGGCTACTTCCTCGGCGGGAATGATAGTGTCGAATACCATTTTCAAATAGTCAATGCAAGCCAGACCGCATTTGGTAGTTTCGAGCTTGAAGGGACAACGGTAGCAATCAGGGAAGGGAACATGATATATCTCGGGAAGAAAAGGCCCTAGATTTCTGCGCATGTTGAGGCTGATGCCCGAAAGGCTGATTGCTCCATAGGTGCTTCCATGGTAAGAACGAAGGAAGGCGATTATTTTCTGGCGTTTAGTAAAACTGCGGGCAAGCTTTATCGCTCCATCGTTGGCATCTGAGCCAGATTGTCCAAAAGACACCTTTTTAGCGGTATTGCCAGGTGTTATGTGACACAACTCCTGTGCCAGCTCCACCATATTCTCGTGGTACATATAGGCAGGGGTATAATGAATGAAGTTATCTACTTGTTTTTTTATTGCCTCCACTACTCTGGGAGGAGCATGCCCTGTATTTAAAACGGCGGCACTGGACAGAAAGTCTATATAACGATTACCGTCAATATCCTCCATTGTTGCTCCTTTCCCTCGTTTCATAACGAAGGGATAGTAAGGCAATCGTGAGGCAGGCGAAATAACTTCTCCATCCTTGGAGATGACCTTAAGTGCTTCAGCTAGTTTCCTTTCCATGTCTTTTTACCCTCCTAAAATGACACACGTTCTAGTATGTTTCTTAAACCATTGCTCATGAGTTAACTGTAATGATAACAGACCAGTCAATGCCAGAGCTTAGCCAGTATCAAAGATAAGATTGTATCACAGTTCCACATTGAAGCTTCACAAAGTCCTCTTTGAACTCACCGCAAATTGCCATTTCTGCTTCAAATCCAGTGCAGTGCCCGGTATATACCTTCTCCACCCCTAAGTCCTTCAGAGCTTTTGCTGTCTTCCTGATCCTGTCCTCGCTAGCATCTACCAGATGGAACCCGCCTACCACAGCTCTCACTTTTTCTATCTGGCTTATTTTCATGCACTGCCTAACTATGTTCACTATACCAGCATGGGAACACCCTGATATCACGAAAAGCCCTGCGTCTCTGACATTTATTGCCAGGGAGATATCATCTAAGATTTGGTCCTCTACGACCTCTCCTTCTCTGAGGGTACGGCTGGCGAGGGTAACCGTCTTTTCAAAATCGGTCACTCTCTCCACCTCTCCAGTCCACAGCACTCCTGGCATTAGTTCAACGGGCTTGGCTACCAGGGTTAAATACCCACCGTACTTCCTCACGTTCTCTTCGGTATTCTCCTTGATCATCCCAACTTCGCTCAGGAGCCAATATCTGGGATCAGGCATATCCATAATGAAGTGGGGTCGGAACAATCCAGGGTGGGCTAGCACTGGCACATCTTGGTTTTCTATTTCCTTTAGCATTCCTATCAGACCACCTGTATGGTCGAAATGGCAGTGAGAAATCGCTATCATGTCTATTGTGTTGGGCTCAATTCCCAATATCTTCAGGTTGTGGATAATCGGTTCGGAGGACTGGCCTGTGTCGAACAAGATTCTCTTGGAGGTGTTTCCCAGCGTAACGTCTATCAAGAAAGATACGCCGTGTTGGGCCCAGAAACTGGTGTTGTAACCGGCGTAATCCTCCAGCACAGTAGTAACTACTAATTTGTCTATCTCTCCTATCTTCGCCATAAAATCCCTCCTGTTGTCAATTCTCTGTGGAATTTGGTAAGACCTGTGGTCGTTGCAATGGGCATCTTTATGCCAGGCCAGGATTTTTGATCATTAGCTTGCCCGATTCAGGTAGTATATAAAAGGAGCCAGCGAGCGGTCAATTGGTGGATATTGTTGACTAAAATACCTTCTCTGTGTATATTGGCTAAGTTGCGTGAGCCCTGAATGACAGTTGCTGTTGTTAAGATTATCGGCGATTTATGAACGTTGGTGTGTGCCGAATAGAGCTTCGTCTTCCTGAGAATGACTCCCTTAAGGGTAAGCGACAGGTAGTAAAATCTATTATTGCCCGGCTGCAAAATAAGTATAACGTCTCTGTGGCTGAAATTGATAATCAGGCATTGTGGCAGATAGCAACCTTAGGCATAGCTTGTGTTAGCAACCATAGAAGGCATGCCGATGAGACGTTATCTAGTGTAGTGAGGTTCGTCGTTCAGAATTATCCTAATCTAGAAATAGTGAATTCGGAAATAGAGATTCTCCCGGCTCTTTGAACTGTTAATGGATGCTGCTGCTTTCCTTCATTACCTTGTCACTTCGCCTGACTATAGGCAGCAGATGGTTTATACGGAGCGCATTCCCTCGCAGGACGCTATCTTTGGCCAGCTAGATAAGCCTCTTCAGCCCGCCCTTGAGGCCCGCCTCCAAGCCTTGGGCATATCGGCTCTTTATTGCCACCAGTCGGAGGCATTGAATGCCATTTTTGCTGGCAAGAATGTCATCGTAGCTACACCTAGTGCCAGTGGCAAGACTTTGTGTTATCACCTGGCAACGCTTGAAGCAATGCTAAATGACAAGGATAGCCGTGCTCTCTATATCTTCCCCACCAAAGCTCTGGCTCAAGACCAACTGCGTAGCCTGAAGGAAATTGCTTATCCAGGATTTCTTGCTGGAGATGCGGTATCTACTTTTGATGGCGATACACCGCAGGCTGACAGGGTGGGCATAAAGAAACGAGCCAGGGTAGTGCTTACCAACCCCGATATGCTCCACCTCGGTATTTTGCCCAATCACCAGTCTTGGTCCAGGTTATTCCGCCACTTGAAGTATGTGGTGATAGACGAAGCTCATGTTTATCGTGGTGTTTTTGGCTCTCATATGGCTAACGTGCTACGGAGATTGCGAAGGCTGTGTGCTCTTTATGACTCCGCCCCTCAGTTTATTTTTTGCTCGGCAACCATTGCCAATCCCGGGGAGCATGCCCAGAATTTGGTTGGCTTGCCTTTTGAGGCCATTGTTGAAGATGGTTCACCACACGGTGAAAAGTATTTCGCCTTTTGGAATCCACCAGTTATTGATGAGGCTAAGAGCGGTCGGCGCAGTTCCAATACTGAGGCCACTTTTCTTCTTACCCAGCTAGTCCAGAACTATATTCGCAGCCTTGTCTTCGCCCGCACTCGTAAGCTGACCGAGCTTATTTATCTTTATACCCGAGGGCAGTTGTCTTCGTCCTTAGCAGACAAAATCAGCCCTTACCGAGCGGGCTATCTTCCTGAGGAAAGGCGCCGAATTGAGCAGCAGTTTTTTGAAGGCGAGCTCCTCGGCTTGATAGCTACGACTGCCCTGGAATTGGGCATAGATATTGGTGATTTGGAGGCCACGGTGCTTACCGGCTACCCGGGAAGCATTGCCAGCGCCTGGCAGCAGGCGGGGCGCAGCGGCAGGAGCAGCGGTAGCTCATTGAGCTTTCTCATCGGGCAGGATAATCCGCTTGACCAGTATCTAATGCGTAATCCAGATTTCTTCTTTGCTAAGAATTTCGACAATGCCTTAATCAATCCTGATAACCCTTATGTCTTAAAGCCTCACCTTCTCTGTGCTGCCTGGGAGAAACCTCTGGATGATAAGGACAAGGAGTTCTTTGGCAGCAACGTAAACGCTGCGGTAGCTGAATTAGACCAAGAAGGCAAACTAAGGAAACGCCAGGAGAGATGGTATCTCTCCCCAGCTGTCACATATCCCGCTCAAGATGTGAGTATAAGGGCAACGTCAGGGCAATATGCTATTATTGATTCCCAGGGTTGTTTATTGGAGACGGTGGAGGCTAGCGTTGCCTTCTTTCAAATACACCTTGGTGCTATCTATCTTCACCAGGGCGAGTCCTATCTCATAACTGAGCTTGATTTAGTCAGGCATACCGCCTTAGCCGAGCCGACTTCTGTTGCTTACTACACCCAGACTAAGGAAATCACTGATCTCAAGGTGGTGAAGATGGCTAAAGAAAAGGATTGCCGAGGCGTGAACGTCTACTTAGGGGACGTTGATGTCACCACCATCGTGGTTGGCTTCAAAAAGAAAAGGCAGTTCACCGAGGAAGTTATCGGAGAGGAACCGCTTGATTTGCCACCTCTGAACTTCCCCACCAAAGCCTTCTGGTTTGATTTGCCTCAGAAGGCGATTGATAGGATAGCTGATGCTGGCCTTGACTTTCATGGCGGGCTCCATGCTTGTGAGCATGCTGCCATTGGCATACTTCCCTTGTTTGCCCTTTGTGACCGGAATGATATTGGCGGCGTTTCCACTCCGTTTCATCCCGATACTGGCAAGGCACAGATCTTTATCTACGATGCCTACCCTGGTGGCATTGGCATTGCTGAGAAGGGATTCGAGATAGTAGAGAAGCTCTGGCAAGCTACCTTAAAGCTGATTAAAGAATGTCCCTGTCAGGATGGCTGTCCCAGTTGCATTCAGTCGCCAAAGTGCGGCAACAATAACCAGCCTCTGGATAAAAGGGCAGCTATAATACTGCTTGCAGAATTAGTCGGTGAATAAATTATCTCCACCAAGCTCTTCAATTAATTCCTTCGCTAAGTCTTTTTTGCGCTATTTACATTGCTTCCAGGCTGGTGGAAAAGTCAGGAAATTAACCTTGACCTTTCCACCAGCACCTTAGATTCATGGGTCTATGCTTGCGTGCGTGCTCCCCAGAATGTTTGGACTATTTCGTCTGACGGCTTAGCTGTGGCCAGGCTGACTATAACGTAGACGATAACAGAACTGACTATAGCCACAAACGATTGGTGCATGCCCCCTACTTGTAGTTGTGGAAGTACTGTGCTCCCAAGGGCATATATTATCATTCCCCAGGATATTGAGGCTATGGCACCCCATTTATTGCCTCTCTTCCAGAAGAGCCCCAAAAGGATTGGACCAAACGTAGCAGCTTCCAATCCCCCAACTGAAAAGAGGATGATCCACTGTATCAGCGGGGGCTGCTGCAGGGCCAAGCCTATGGCTATGGCTATGCATATTCCTATTGTCCATCTTGACGCTATTTTAAGCTGCCTGTCTGGCATACCTGGTTTGACTTCTTGTAAGAGATTCTTGGCGATACTCGAAGCTATTATTATGGCCATGGCTGCAACAGTAGTCTGTATTCCTGCCACGATACCGGCCAGGACTATTCCTCCCAGTGGGCCTGGCAGCACGTGCATGGCCAGCCAGGGACCAGCTTCATCTGCTACAGCAAGGTCTGGGTTTATGGCACGACCTATTGTTCCTGACATACATAAGCAGATCGTCCATATGCAGAGTAATATACCGCCGATCCATATGCCTCGTTTCAGCGCTCTGGTATTCTTGTATGTCAGAGCTCCCAACATGGCGTGTGGCATCCCGATCACAAAATAGCCGATCAAACAAGCTATGGAGAAAGAAAACATTTTGGAGAAGACCCCTCCCATGGTTGGCGACAGCAGAGTTATGTCCAAGTCGGCAAGGATCTCAGTAGATTTCTGAAACCCACCGGCATAGTTTACCGTACCGACGAACAACAAGATGCACCCAATGGTCATTACAACACCCTGCACCAGTAGTGCGATAGAAGTTCCACGCATACCGCCTAAGACACAGTAAATCAATACGACCACGGAGCCGAGGGCAAGCGAGCCGACATATCCTATCCCGGTCATTTGGGTGATAACCCTGGCTGCTCCTACGAACTGCACTCCCATATACGGCAGCAAGAGTGCGGTCACCAAGATTGCGAGGATAATAATTATTGCTTTGCTCTGATATCTGGCTTTGAATATGTCCAGATAAGTGCTAGCGTTTACCCTCCTGGCTACCATCCCAACCATCACTCCTATCGGGGCCAGCAACATCAGGGTCATGAAAGTCTCCATGTTATTGATGTAGAACCAGGAATAGCCATAGGCGTAGGTCATTCCTGCGCAGGCGATGAATACACCCGCACTGCAAAGCCCTCCGGCGACCAATATAGCTACTACCAGACCTCCCAGCCCCCTGCCTGCCGCATAGAATTCCTCTTCATATTTGCCGACGGGGACCTTTTCTACAATCTTATATGACCATACCCCGATGGCCAGCAATATTGCTGTGTATATTGCGAAGGAGACGGTTGCCCAGTTCATTCTTTCCCTCCTTTGCGTTCTTGTTTCTCTTCTGTTAGGGGAAAATCAGGGATAAGTTTTTCTGCCACGGGTATTAGCGCTATCACGAATACAATTGGCACCACTATATTGCCTATTGCCACCCAGCGAGGCAGTCCCCATATATAGGGTTCTATCCCCATGGTGTACGACAGTCCCATTAGGAATGCCAGGAAAACGGAGAAGAAAATCCAGGATATGGCCCATAGTCTTCGTGATATCTTTACTCTTGGATCCTCAATGAATTTCATTTCCATACCTCCTTAAATACTCGCAGGAAATTCTTGCCCAGTATGAGCTCAATGTCCTCGTTGCTATATCCTCGCTTCATAAGTGCCTCGGTCACATTGGGGACTTCTTCATCCCCCTCAAGACCCTTCAGCAATGAGCAACTTGGCACCTTTGCCAGCGATTCTGCGTCGAGATACTTGAGCATATAGTGGAAGAAGTCGAATCCCAGCCCCACGTTATTTATTCCTCCCAATTCCACTATGTGGTCCAGGTGATTCAACAGGTGTTCGAGGTCTGGATTCTCATCGTCCACAAAAATACTGGCAGTATTCATACCGATTACACCGCCGTTATTTATCACCGCCTTAATTTGGTCATCGGTAAGGCATCTTGGATGATTTTGCAACGCCCTGCAGTTGGAATGAGAGGCCACTACCGGAGCTTTGGTGAATTCCATGGCATCCCAGAACCCAGGGTCATTAAGATGAGAAACATCGACTACGATACCCAGATTATTTGCCTCCTCGATGACCTTCACCCCGAAATCGGTAATTCCTCCGACCTTGCCCTCTTTCTGCGTGAAGAAATGGGCGCCGTCCGCGACATAATTTCTTCTGACATGGGTTAGAGTCAGCATCCGCAAGCCGAGGATGTAAAATATGCGCAGAAGCTCAATATCGTTGCCCAGTGGCTCAGCACCTTCCATCCCGAGTATCAGTCCTATCTTTCCGGTCTTCTTAGCCCTCTCGATATCCTCAAATTTGGTAATCTGAGTGATGCTCGGCGATTCGTCAACTTCCTTATGCAATGCGGCTGCAATATCCAACCCGTCCTTTAACGCAAACTCAGGAACACGATTGTCTTCAACGTAGATAACTGCCACCCGTGTATCTATCCCGCCTTTCCTCATCCCCGGAACCCAGTCTTCCTCTATGACACCTTTTCTGCCTTGTTTACGCTTGGGAGTCACATCACACAACATGTCGGAATGGGCGTCTACCACTATAGAACGCTCATGTAACTCTTTTGCGTTCTTGCCTGTTCCTTGCTGCATCACAGTATGCAAACCTCCTTCTTGTTGGTATCTCGTGTCAGGTTTCCTTAGAGAGATTCTCCAGTAGGCACCTCCTTCTTTAATTTATTTGCCATCCGTCTGAGAGCCTTACTGTTTTCCCTTTCCGATGTTCACCTCCTTTAGAAATTTTCCAGGCGCTGCCTGCATAACAATTAAGATAGCTTCATTCTTATGGCTCTTGTGCAGATACTGGTTAAACTCCTTTTCCAAGGATATATCGTGCAACTATGCCGTTTGCGTCAGGGAATGTCAATAGTTTTTGGCCAAAATTCTGCAAAAATTACTGCGAGGGAAAACAAAGAGCTAATTGCAACATTGTTGCATTTAGCATTTACCCCCTGTATAGTTTCACTTGTGATTCAGGATTCAATACAGATTTTGCCGGCTCAGGGATATAGGGTAACTAGGCCGCGGAGGCAAGTGCTTGAGGCTCTTGATGAGGCGCAAAAGCCCCTGTCGCCCTACGACATACAAAGGCTTCTAGGGGAGCAAGGCAAACATCTAAATCACGTTACCATCTACCGCATACTTGAGCTATTTTGCCGCTTGAATCTAGCTCACCGGGTGTTGTCGAGCGGCGGATTCGTTAAGTGCAGCCTGGGTAAAAGGGAAGGGTGTCATCGGTTTGTGGTCTGTCGTCAGTGCGGAGCCATTCAGGAGTTTGCTGATAAGGGGTTATGCCAGGAAGAAGATAAGTTAGCTGAAAGTCGTGGCTTTCACACTGAATCCCACCTCTCCGAGTCTTCTGGGCTCTGCTCCGATTGCTATAGAAAACAGGTCAAACAGAATCCCACAAGTTGAGTTGGTTATAAGAAATGCTTAAACGAATGGCAGTTGAACTGAAGGAACATGCTCCCTTTACTGCCTTAGGGGCGCTCACCGGGATCATCATCATGGCTATAATAGTTCTTGCTGAGGTTCCCTCAGGCATTTCCCATACCGTTTTTTACACCTTGCACCCAATCCATGTCGTGCTGAGCGCACTTGTGACCACGGCGATGTATGTGAGATACCGGCAGAGCAAAATTTGGGTAGCTGTTCTGGTTGGTTGGACCGGGTCAATTGGTATCGCTACGATAAGCGATGCCATAATTCCTTACCTGAGTGGAGGCTTACTTAATGTTCCAATGGAATTCCATGTGCCATTTGTTGAGAAGTGGTGGATAAACCTCTTGGCGCTAGCTGGCATTGCCATTGGTTATTGGAAGCAGACAACTAGAATCCCGCACTCCGGACACGTGTTATTAAGCACATGGGCTTCGTTATTTTACTTTGCTGCATTTGGGACAGCTAACTGGATTCCTTTGCTGCCTTTTATATTTCTGTTTCTGTTCCTGGCAGTTTGGATTCCTTGCTGCACCAGCGATATAGTGTATCCACTCCTGCTCTTAGGGAGAGATTAAACAGCCACCTTAGCCCGAAAGGCCTTGGCCGACGAGAGATTCATAGACTAAAAGGCGCTCATACTTGTGCTATTATATGGGCGGTAAGAGGTAGGAGCAATTGTTTACTATTAATATAGACCCTGTTGCCTTTTCTATTGGTCCCATCAATGTATCTTGGTATGGAATCATGGTTGCCCTGGCGGTCGTGGCACTGCTGGCTATCTTCTCCCGGGAAGCAAAAAGGCTGAGCATTTCACAGGATCTTATTTATAACCTGTTCCTCTGGGGCGTTATTGGTGGAGTTGTCGTATCTAGACTGGTTCATGTTATTGACCATGTGGTAACTCACCCTGGGGAGCCCATCCAGCTGATTGGTTTTGCTGGTTTAAGTGTGTTAGGGGCTATTGGCGGGGCTGTGCTGGCTGTCTGGGTCTACACCAGAGTGAGCAAGATTCCTTGGTCCAGCATGGCAGTTGTTGGTGATGCTGTCGCCGTTGGGGCTCCTGTAGCTCAGGCTATAGGCAGAATTGGCTGCATCATAAATGGTTGCTGCTATGGCATGCGCAGCTCGCTGCCCTGGGCAGTTGTCTATACCAATCCTGAGAGCGCTTGTGGCCTTCGAGGGATTCCGCTGCACCCAGCGCAGATTTATTTTCTGTTGTGGAATCTGGTGGTTTTTGCTGTGTTATGGCGAATGCGTGGGCGATTCAAACCTCCGGGTGCTCTATTTCTTCTTTATCTTTGCCTCTATGCTGCTGGTGATTTTGGCCTGAGGTTTTTCCGTGTGAATGATGTATTTCTATTGGGCCTTTATCAGGGACAGGTCATCAGTTTGGCGATATTGGCAGTGGTTTTGCCTTTGTTCATTATCAAAATACGCAGATCTCAGCTCTCCCGTCATTCTGAGCCGCAGGCGATGAATCTCTGAGAGCCTTTGCTGTGGCTCAGGGTAACATCTCAAGCGGAGATAGAATTTCAGTAATTCGTGAACCAGACGCCTATAGGATTCTAGCTGCTGAATTTACTGATGAGGCTAGCCAGATGGGGCAAAGTCACGAAGAATAAGCTGTAGCACCTCCTCTCCATTCCAGAAGCCCTTCTCTAGTTTATAGACGATATCTATGTGGGGCGGGATTTCATCCGGTGCTTTTTGCGAGTCGAAATCTATCGCTTCCCAGCTTATGTCCCCCTGTTTTAGTTTTAGTTTTAGCCATTTGTCGTGGTTTCCGAAATTGCGGCGTTCCATTACCTCGACCTGGCGGCTGAGGAAGGTAGGATATGGATTGCCTTGCCCGAAGGGTTCCAGTTGTTGTAGTAGATTGAAAGTGTCGCCGGTAAAGGCGGATAGAGGAACCTCAGCGTCAATGACCAACTTAGGACGGAGGTCCAGGTGAGATAACTGGCTCTCAGCTAAGCTCATAAGCCTTTCCTCTAGCTGGGCCAGATTCTGACGTTCTACAGTGAAGCCAGCGGCCATATGATGGCCGCCGAAGGTGATGAGCAAGTCCTGACATTTTGCCAACGCCTCGGCAATGTTGAATTCCGGAATGCTTCGAGAACCACCTCGGCATAACTCAGGACCAAGATTGATAATGATGGCGGGTTTATAGAATTCATCCTTTAGTCTGCCGGCAACGAGTCCAATAACTCCAACAGGATAGCTTTCATCGCCTTCTATTAACAGAGGGAGATGAAGCCTTGAAGCTAATCTTTCTTGCACTTTGCCTAGTGCCTCAGCGGTTACTCTTTGACGCTCAGCATTACTTTCCTCCAATTCCTTAGCCAAAGCGTAGGCTTCTTCTGCCGAACGAGTGCTGAGCAATCGATAGCTGGTGGTCGCACTGTCAAGCCTACCAGCAGAGTTGAGCCTTGGTCCCAGGGTCCAGGAAACGTCCTTGGCATCAAGCTCGCCAAGCTTCAAGCCCGCTAGCTTAATCATCTCCTGGAGCCCGATGCGCTGGGTGTTATTAAGCACCTTTAATCCTTCCGCCACCAAATAGCGATTTTCTCCAGTAAGAGAAACCATGTCGGTAACGGTGCCTAAGGCCACCAGGTCTAACAATCCAGTGAGCCAATCCTCCCGAAGATTCTTATAGAACAGGGCTTGTGCCAGTTTGAAGGCAACGCCCACCCCGGCTAATTCTGAGAAGGGATACCGAGAATCCTTTCGCTTGGCATCAATTACCGCTGTGACTTGGGGCAAGGTTGTTAGTGGAATATGATGGTCGGTGATAATCATATCTAGCCCCATTTGCTGGGCCTGCTTTGCCTCGGCAAGGTCTGAGATGCCACAGTCAACAGTGATAATAAGTCCTACGCCCTCATGGTGAAGTTTTTCTATAGCTGGTGACTTTAGCCCATGCCCTTCGGAGAGACGGTTGGGAATGTATGTAGTGATTTCGCCACCAAGCTGCGATAAAGCCTCTACCAGAACAGCCGTACCTGTAACTCCATCGACATCAAGGTCGCCGTAGATGGCTATTTTCTCTCTTGAGCGGAAGGCCCGGTAAATTCTGTTTACCGCCGGTGACAAATCGGGAAGCAGGAATGGGTTACCTTGAAGTCGGCGGTCAGCAGCCAGGAATGCCTTGATTTGATCTGGCTTAACACCACGATTGTGGAGGAGTTGAGCAATCACGGGAGGAAGATTGGCGGTATCCAAATATTCGGCCGGTGCCGGGGGCGAAACTTCCCATTGAGCTTGGTAATTTGATTTCATATCTTATCTCGGTTGCCCTTACTCAGAGCCACTAACTATATCACAGAGATGAATTGTGTCCAAGAGGTTAGTCTAGCCGAGGCGAAATGGATTCCCTGAAAATGCTGCGAATTTTCAGGGTGGAAGGTAGCCTTCAGCTTTGGCAATTTGACCGCTTGAATAGGCAGCAAATATAATCCATATTAATGAGTGAGAGTAGAAATGTCAGGGTAGCCTTCTATACTCTGGGGTGTAAGGTCAATCAAGCAGAGACGGAATCGCTGGCCGGTCAGTTCAATGAGGCTGGATTCCAACTGGTGTCTCCGGGTGACCTGGCTGATATTTATGTTGCCAATACCTGCACAGTCACTCACATTGCCGACCGAAAATCACGCCACTGGCTGAGGCTGGCAAGGCGCAGGAATCCCCGGGCTTTAATCGTTGCTACTGGCTGCTATGCTCAAAGGGCCCCTCAAGAGCTAACTCCAATTGCTGACCTTGTCCTTGATAACGGGGAGAAAGAGCGTCTGCTTGAGATTGTAAAAGAGATGACTGGGTGTCCCCAAGACCCGTGTAGGGGAGCCCCTCGTGGGCTCCCGCAAATTGGGAGGGGACAAGCCCCGGGGACAACACGCCTACAAGAGTGCCTTTTGGGCAGCCTGATTAACGGCACTAGCAGAGTTCGTTCTCTAATAAAAATTCAAGATGGCTGTCATAGCCCTTGCACTTACTGTATTGTGCCCAAGGTCAGGGCTCCTGAGTATTCCTTGCCTGCTTCTCAGATAATCGAGGAAATTAAGAAAAGAGTAGCTGCGGGTTATAAGGAGGTTGTTCTCACCGGAACCAAAATTGGCTGCTACAAAAATGATGGCGTTGGCTTAAGGGAGCTTGTGGAATGTGTCCTTCATGATACAGGTGTTGAGAGGTTGCGCCTCTCTTCGCTGCAGCCCCAGGAAATATCCACTGAGTTTCTTGCCTTGTGGCAGGACAAAAGGCTTTGTCGCCACCTCCATTTGGCTCTCCAGAGCGGGAGCGATCCTGTGCTCCAGAGGATGAGGAGGCGCTATTCCTTGGATGATTACCAAAGGACGATGAATTTAGTCAGGCAAGCAATACCTGGGGTAGCTATTACCACTGATGTTATGGTCGGCTTCCCTGGGGAAAGCGATGGCGAGTTTGAGCAGAGCTATTGTTTCTGTCGGCAGGCTGGTTTTGCCAGTATCCATGTTTTTCCCTTCTCGCCCCGCCCGGGGACCGAGGCAGCCAGGATGCCTGACCAGGTAAGGGATGGAGCAAAGAAGGAGCGCACTGAGCGGATGTTGGGGCTATCTCGAGATTGCAGGCGCAGCTTTTGTGACCAGTTCCTGGGGCAAACTATGTCGGTCTTATGGGAGAAGGAAACAAACCCTGGCAGTGGCATATATTCCGGACTGACCGACAACTATATCAGGGTATCTGCCCAAAGCGAAAAGCCGTTAACCAACAGAATAACGCCAGCTAAGCTGGTGAGATTTCATGACCGGGGAATGCAGGGGCAATTAGTTGAAAATTCAAGTTAAGATAAAGCCTAACTCCAAGACCGAAGAAGTCAGCCGGGAAGGGGACAGTTTCATAGTTAAGGTCAAAGAGCCACCTAAAGAAGGCAGAGCCAACCGGGCGGTCATTAAACTACTGGCAGAACATTTCGGCGTTTCTCAGGGCCAGGTCAAGATTCTGAGCGGCTTTAAGAGCAAGAACAAGGTTGTTGAAATTATGTGAGGCCCATCAGTACCCACTGGGCAGAGGCATCGCTGAGCCTGCCGGTATTAAAAAGGAGGATTTAGCAATCCGTCATTCGGTGGTAATTGTTCATAATTCGTGATCAGTCGCACGTCCCAATCATAAACGAGTTGCCCTGACCTCTCAGGCTCATCTTGCGTTCGAACTCGATACCCTCTCCAGACTCATCTTGCGTTGAAAGAGACTCTCATTTGACAAAAAACTCCCTTTAATGTATGTTATGCAAGCGTGGTTATAGTTTGAGTTATTACAATCTTTTTCAGATCTCTTCAGATTCGTCGAGTATTGGATGACTAAACCCTAACTAAAAGTTTAGATGAAAGGAGGTCATCCAATGAGTTTTCAGGAGAAGTCGCTCCAATGTTCCGATTGTGGGACTGCCTTCACTTTCAGTGCTGAGGAACAAGAATTCTTCGCGTCTAAAGGCTACACTAACGAGCCTAAGCGCTGTCCCTCATGCCGCGAAGCAAGGAAGGCAGAGCGTTACGGAAGTAGTAGTGGCAATGGCTACAGGCCCCAGCGGCAAATGTTTCCCGCAATATGCGCCCAGTGTGGCAAAGAGACCGAAGTACCATTCGAGCCCCACGAAGGTAGACCAGTATATTGTAGCGATTGCTACAATAAGGGCAGACAGAGTAGACAACGCTAGTTTGTCCTTGGTGATATACATAGGCTAGGAACACTCGGTCTATGTATATCACTAGAAAGGTTACACAATTTAACAAAGGAAACACCCAATCACTTGAGTTGCCTGCCAAGTTATAGAAGCATGTAACTCTAAATTATACTAAGGAGCCATAATGAATTTCGAAACCTTTAATTTTCATCCGAGGGTCATGGCCGGTGTCCGGGCACTCGGTTACATTACGCCCACACCAATCCAGCTTAAATCCATCCCGCCAATTATGCAGGGCCGTGACCTCATTGGTCTGGCTCAGACGGGAACCGGCAAGACTGCAGCTTTTGTGCTGCCAGTTCTGCAGCGTCTGTTGCAATGCCCAAGGGGTCGTGTGGGCGCTCTCGTAATCTCGCCCACACGTGAGCTGGCTGAGCAAACATATGAAGCTATAAATAAATTGGGAAAACAAACCGGGTTGCGGAGTATTGCCATTTACGGTGGTGTGAGTATGGAGCAGCAAACCTGGAGACTGCGCAATGGAATCGAAATCATCGTAGCCTGTCCCGGGCGATTGCTCGACCATCTTTGGAAGGGTACGATTGATTTATCACATCTGGAAGTCCTTGTAATCGACGAAGCGGACCGGATGTTTGATATGGGCTTTCTGCCCGACATTCGGAGTATTTTGAGATGTCTGCTAAAGCCGCGGCAGACGCTCCTTTTCTCGGCCACCATGCCCGCTGATATCCGGCGTCTGGTGCAAGAAATCCTGCATGACCCGGTCACGGTACAAATTGGTCGCACGTTACCGGCAAACACGGTGTCACACGTATTGTACCCGGTTAAGCAACAGCGCAAAACTGCACTACTGATGGAACTCTTACGCCATATCGAAACGGAGTCAGTACTTGTCTTTATGCGCACCAGGCACCGTACCGAGCGTGTTGCGCAGCAACTGGCAAAAGCGGGCTATCGAGCGACCTCATTGCAGGGCAACATGTCTCAGTACCAGCGTCAGTCCGCGATTGACGGCTTCCGTGCTGGCTCATTTAAGATTCTGGCAGCGACTGACATTGCCGCCCGCGGTATCGATGTTCTGGGTATTTCGCATGTTGTTAACTACGACATGCCCGACAATACGGATGCGTATATTAACCGCATCGGCCGCACCGGGCGAATTGGCAAAACAGGCGACGCATTCACATTCGTGACAAGTGAAGACGCGGCCATGGTGCACGCTCTTGAGCATCTTCTCAACACGCCACTGGAGCGCCGGACGCTGCAAAGCTTTGATTACACAATGCCTGTACCAGATAACAGGTACATCCGCTCTTCACATTCACAGCAATTGCGACGGCATACAATACGGAATGAGCGGGTTGGTAACAAAAAAGTAATTGTTGCCCAAACGAGGTGAGAGCGCTGTCTTGATTGATGGAAACTGGGGACAATAAAGTCTCATTTGTCACATTGTCCTAGCTATCAACATCGAAGCAAATTATCCACTTACACATGCCTTCCCCGTGAAGAGTATGAAATGGCATTTGAATTTTCTGGACATAATAATGTCAATTGTAGTAATTAAGATGTAGGATTTCGCAAACATATATGAATTATCGCAGCGACATAAGAAATGTAGTTATTATTGCCCATGTTGACCATGGTAAGACTACCCTGGTAGATGCCATGCTTAAGCAAAGCAGGGTGTTCCGGGATAACCAGAAAGTGGGCGAGTTAATAATGGACCAGGGTGTCCTGGAGCGAGAAAAAGGCATTACTATCATGGCTAAAAATACAGCCGTAGTTTACCGTGGAGTCAAAATCAACATCATCGATACTCCGGGCCATGCCGATTTCAGCGGAGAGGTAGAGCGCGTCATAAGTATGGCTGACGGTTGCTTGCTCTTAGTGGACTCTATAGAAGGTCCCACGCCTCATACCAGGTTTGTGCTGCGCCAGGCTCTGAGAAATGGGCTAAAACCAATTGCCGTTATCAACAAAATAGACAGGAAAGATTCGCGAATAGCGGAGGTGCTCAGGATCACACAAGAGCTGTTCTTAGAATTAGCTACCACTGCTGACCAGCTTGACTTCCCAGTACTATATGCCAGTGCCAGGGAAGGTACTGCCGTAACCGAATTGGGCATGAAAGGCAAAGACATCACTCCTCTCTTGGAATGCATCTTAGAAGAAGTACCATCACCGCGAATTGAAAGTGGGCCATTTCAAATGCTGGTTTCTAACCTCGACTATGACAGCCACAAGGGCAAAATAGCTATTGGTAGAATCTGGAGGGGCAAAGTTGCCACCCACGACCCAGTAGTTAGTATGAGTGCTGATGGCAGCGTAGCTCATTATGAGATTGGTGAAGTGTTTACCTATCTCGGGCTCAAGCGCTTGAAGGTGGAGGAAGCCGAGGCGGGTGACATAGTAGCTGCAACCGGGATCGAAAAAGTCAACATTGGAGATACCATTGCCAGCCCGGAGCGACCTGAAGCTGTAGCGCGAATAGAAGTTGGCGAACCTACGATAGAGATGACCTTTGGAGTAAACACCTCACCGTTCGGCGGTCGCGAGGGGCGCTTTTGCACCACGCGCCAGCTACGGAAGCGACTCTATAAAGAATTGGAGACTAATCTCAGTCTCAGGGTCCAGGATACAGATAGCCCAGACACCTTCCTGGTAAAAGGGAGAGGAGAATTACACCTGGCTATCCTGATTGAAACGATGCGTCGGGAGGGGTACGAATTTGAAGTCTCCAAGCCAGAAGCTATTACCAAAGTAGTTGACGGTAACCTTGTAGAACCTGTGGAGGTTCTTACCATTGATACCAAAGATGAATATATTGGAGTTTTAACCGAGATGCTGAGCAATCGGCAAGCTCAGCTTACGGATATGCGCAACGATAGCCATGATAATGTGCATTTAGAATTGCGTGTGCCTACAAAAGGACTCATTGGTTTCCACAGTGCCTTTCTCACTGCTACCCGGGGTGAAGGTATCATGAATACTATTTTCCTCGGCTATGAGGCTTGGCATGGAGATATAGCTTCGACCCGTAATGGAACACTGGTAGCATCGGAACAAGGCACAGCTGTTACCTACGGTCTAAATAATGCTCAGGGACGGGGCTTCACCTTCATTGAACCCGTTACACCAGTCTATGAAGGTATGATAGTGGGGCTGAATTCGCGGCCACAGGACATAGCCGTCAACGTATGCAAAGAAAAGAAGAAGACCAATGTACGTTCGTCTACGTCCGATATTGCCATAAAGCTGACTCCTCCTGTGGAGTTGAGCCTGGAGCAAGCCATTGATTTTATAAATAATGATGAACTGGTTGAGGTAACTCCTGAGAATATCAGACTGAGAAAAAAGTTACTCACCCAGGCACAGCGATTGAGGGACATCTCTTCTTCCAGGCGAAGCACAAAAGCATAGACTATGGCCTCACATCAGGCCCTTGGACGCTCAAATTGACATCATAGTCCCCACGATATGTCCTCCTTGCAAACGCTGATTTTGTCAAGAGTTAATAAACGACCTCAATAAGTTAGGCTTCTATCAGGTTGTGATTGAGCTTGACCAAGAAGAAGTTGACTGCTTGCAGTATCTATTGCCAGTTTGTGATACTATCTAATTAAAGAAGATAAAAATGGCAGACATTATCGGGGGCAGAAATCCGGTAATTGAGGCACTAAAGGCTGGCCGTCCCATAAACAAAGTATTACTCGCCCGCAATATTGGGCTTCATTCAGCAGTTGCCGAAATATTGACCCTTGCTAAATCTAGAGGGATCCCCGTTGAATATATGGAAAGGTCGTTCGTTGACAGGTTAACCGGAACTTCCTCGCACCAAGGGGTTATTGCTTACGCCTCAATCAAGGAATATGTTGACTTGGAAGATTTACTCACCATCTCTAGAGAAAGAAACGAACCGCCCCTTTATTGTATTCTGGATGGTATTGAAGACCCCCAGAACCTAGGGGCAATTATACGAACTGCCGAAGCGAGCGGTGTTCATGGTGTGATTATCCGCTCAAGAAGAGCTGTGGGACTCACCGCAACGGTGGCTAAGGCGTCGGCTGGTGCTGTGGAGTATGTGCCGGTAGCACGGGTATCCAATATCTCCCAGACAATGTTGGCATTGAAAAGAAGCGGTGTATGGGTTGTTGGCATTGACCAGACTGGCGAAATCCCATACAACCAGGTAGATTTCAAATTGCCGACAGCGATTGTAGTAGGTGGCGAGGGCAAGGGACTGTCAGATTTAGTCAAGAAAAGGTGTGATTCTCTGGCGTCTATCCCGATGACGGGGGTAATTACCTCACTTAATGCCTCTATCGCTGCAGCTCTGGTGATGTACGAAGCTTTCGGGCAGAGAGGCTGGTAGTTTTCACTCCCCTGTCCGCAGCTATTAGCATTCTCGGTCAACAAAAAGCCATCTTGTGCATCATCAAACTACTGGCAGAACATTTTGGCGTTCCCCAGAGCCAGGTCAAGATTCTCAGCGGCTTCAAAAGCAAGAATAAGATCATCGAGATTGTAGGAAGCTGACTAATGAAATAAGCCCGCTCAGCCACTCTAACCTGGCGGAAGATGGCACATCACATGAAGCTCTTTGGGGTGGAGGCTGGCCCGGCGGCTATACTTGGAAAATCCAGCCTCTGAGTCATCACAGAACATGTAGGTAACCCTGTTTTCCAGGAAGTGAGGGTGCCCAATATAAGATGGACTGGTTAGCTCTTGCTGGAGCTTTATCATGCTCTGGGCGTTAGCGCTTGCATGGCATTATTTTGTAAAATTTGCACCAAGCAGATAAAATCGAGGATGACTTCAAGCTGAACTAAACTGAACTGAACTTATAATGGCCGTAGATGCAGAGGAATAGCATGGCTGAAATTTTTTTAATAGCTGAAGGCCTGTACAAAAGCTTCGATGAACATAAGGCAGTCAACGGCGTATCGTTCACCATCCACAAGGGTGAGATTTTTGGCCTTCTTGGTCCTAACGGTGCTGGGAAGACGACTACCATACGCATACTGTCAACAGTGCTGAACCCAGACCATGGCGATGTTACCATCGGTGGATATTCCATACGTGACGACGCTGGGGCTGTTCGCAGTATTATCGGCGTTTGTCCTCAGGAGTTAGCTCTCTACGCAGACCTATCCGCTGTTGATAATATGGTATTCTTCGGCCGAATGGTTGGGTTAGGCGGGAAGGAAGCGCTTGCTCAGGCTATGAATCATCTGGAATTGATGGGGCTGACGGAAAGAGCCAAGGGTAAGGTGGACAAGTTTTCCGGGGGTATGAAGCGGCGCGTCAACCTGGCCATCGCTCTTATGGGAACCCCCAAACTCCTTTTTCTGGATGAGCCCACAGTAGGCATCGATCCACAGTCACGAAACAAAATCTACGAGACTATCGAGGCGTTACGCGATAAGGGAATGACTATCCTCTACACCACCCATTATATGGAGGAGGCCGATCGTCTTTGTGATCGCGTGGCCATTATGGACGGAGGCCAGATTATCGCTATGGGCACCCCTCAACAGCTCAAGAGCCAGATTGGACCTCCCGAGCAGGTGACGCTGGAGGATGTCTTTCTGAGACTGACCGGCAGGACTCTCCGAGATTAATTATGGCCAGGGCTCTACTAGTCACCATCAGAGAAACCCGAGCCTATCTTCATGACAGGGGTGAACTGGCTTTCAGCCTGCTTCTGCCCATAGCCATATTCGCCCTGATGTACGGGGCCTTCGGTGGGGAGTCCATGTTCCATGGGACTGCCTACGTGGTGAATGAAGATGTGGACGGCGCTTATTCCACACGGCTTATCGAGCGTCTGGATGAACTGGACAATCTGGATGTGAGCCTGCTTTCCTGGTCGGAGGCGAGTGCCAAGCTACGGAGGTCTGATGTGCTGCTGGTCGTCTGCATTCCTGAAGACTTCTCGGCTCGGCTTATTTCTGGCTGGCCAACACAGCTCGTCTTCAGACAGAGGGGCAATGGCGGAGATGAGGGCCAGATAGTGGCCAGTCTGGTTCGAGGGGTAGCAGACGAGATAAGTCAGGAGATCCAGGTAGAAAGGCAAGTACAGAGAGCTCTGGTTGGCAAGGGCATTGGCCAGGAGAAAATACAGACGACCGTCCAGAAGTTGTTGGACCGGGAGCGCGAGTTCCCTATCGTAGGGGTTAGTGAAGAAACAATAGGCTTTGGGGTTGACCCGGTGCATCAGTTCCTGCCTGGGATCGTTACCATGTTTGTCCTCTTCTCCATAACCCTGAGCGCCAGGGCTATAGTTGAAGAACGCAGAAAAGGGACGTTGGAGCGCCTGCTCACCACCCGTCTCCGTGTGGGAGAACTTTTCGTAGGCAAGTTCCTGGCCAGCGTCTCTCGCGGATTGTTACAGACGTTGATATTGCTGACCCTGGCCTATATCGTATTTCAGATTTTCACCCCGCTTTCCTTTATTCAGGCTATCGTTATCGTGCTGTTTTTTGCTGCCGCCGGCAGCGCTCTGGGTCTTGTTATTGCCTCTATCGTCCGCAGTGAAGACGCGGCCAGTTGGATTGCCGTATTCTTCACCATGGCTATGGTTATGATAAGTGGCACGTTTTTCCCAATACCTGAGGACTCGATTCTGTACACCATCAGCAAACTGTCCATAAATACCCACGCTAATGTTGCATTGAATACAGTAATAGCAGAGGGAGGCTCTCTAGGCGATGTGGGACTGGAGCTCACGGTACTGGCCGGGGTTGGTGTGGTTGGTCTAATCCTCAGTCGTATTCTCTTCAGAGTTGTGCCAGGAAGCAGTAGGTAGTTGGTCATGACACCGTTAAGGCATATCTGGTTCATTGCGCTGAAAGATTTGAAGATATTCTCCAAAGACCGCTCGGCGCTGATTTTTGCCATACTTTTCCCTTTCTTGTTTGTGGTCTTGTTCAGTTTTATCTTGGGCAGCATAGAGAGTGAGGACGAGAGGTTAGAGCTACATTTGGTTACCCTGGAAGACAGAGGCGACCTTAGCCATCACATACTCAAGGCTATTGAAACCGAGGATGAGTCTGAGCTTGATCCAGGTGAGCCTGAAATAATCTGGGATGAGGACTATGAAAAAGCCAACCAGTTGGTGGCTGAGCAGAAGCTGGCTGGCTTCGTGGCCTTTCCAGAAGATTTCACCGAAGGGGTATCAATGGGCTATGGCGCCAATCTTGGAGTCGTAGTGGACCCCGAGGATACCTACGCCAGAGCTGCTCTCAATTCGCTGGCCGAAACTATCGCCGCCCGCATTGGTCAACAACACGTGGCCAGTAGCGCCATTAATGCGCTAATATTGGAGCGGTGGCTTGAATCTCCGGGTGATACGGCTCGTATTGGGCAGGAAATACCGGAACTCCTGTCGGTATCGGCACAGGGAGTTGTGCCAACGAGATCATCACTCATAGAATATGAGGTGGAGAAGGTAGGTGAAGTGGAAGCGGAGGAGCCATCGAACTATGTCATCCCTGGCTATCTGGTAATGTTTGTCTTTTTCACCGCCGCGATCTCCGCTGAAAGCATAGTCCGTGAGCGACGGAATAATACTCTGGAGCGACTGATTGCTAGTTCGGTGAGACGTACGTCAATTCTGGGCGGTATATTCACCGGTACCGCTACCAAAGGGTTGATCCAGATAGCGATATTCTGGCTAGTTGGTATTCTGGTCTTTGGTGTAGACCTCGGGCTTTCCCCGGGTGGGGTCATATTGCTATCGCTACTGATGATTATCATGTCCTCGGCCTTCGGCGTCATGCTAGCTACCTTGGCCAGGACCGACCGGAGTGCCTCGTCTATTGCTGTGCTTACTTCGCTGGTACTGGCACCACTTGGCGGTTGCTGGTGGCCTCTCTTCATTACGCCCAGATGGATGCAGTTCATCGCCAAAATGACTCCCCACGGCTGGGCAACCACAGGTTTCAACAAATTGATGATTTTCGGTGCTGATTTCAGTGCAGCTATTCCAGAGATGCTGGCCCTTGTTGCCTTTGCCGCGGCATTTGGCATCATAGCCATATTGAGATTTCGCACCAGCGCAGTATAAGGGAACCATGGTAGTGGCAGTGCATCGGTTTTTAAAAAGCGCATTTCATTAAGTACCCGACTTCGCCTGGTGTTCTGCGGACGACCGTCGTACAGCCCGTCGAATTCCCCAATACGGACACTCGCCAAATTGAGCTTAAACTAATATCCAGCGTCGCCGAGGCTCACCGTAGGAGCTGCATGCCAAATTTGGGAAAGCTGTATTCCTGACTCGTTTTGGACTGCCGGCCGGTCAACAATCCTGCGTAGCTTCATTGTGGAAGTCAAAGAGACACCTGAAGAGAGCAGAGCCAACCGGGCAGTGGTTAGACTATTAGCCGAGCGTTTCGGCGTTCCCCAGAGCCAGGTCAAGATTCTGAGCGGCTTTAAGAGCAAGAATAAGGTTGTTGAAATTGAGTGAGGCCCATCACTACCCATTTGGCAGGGACTAGAAACACTGTTGAATTAGCCACAAGCCTAACCCTGGGGAGAGGTGCCGCTCAGCCTTCTGGTGCTGAAAGACGAGGAGTTAACAATCCGTCAATTCGTTCAATTAAGTATCATAAACCGGAAGTGCGTCGAGTTCATGACCCGAAGGTCACTGGTTTGAATACAGGCCCCGCTACAAAGAATAATGAGAGGCACAGGATTGAAGGTCTGTGCCTTAGTACTGGTAATGGCATTGACTTAATATGACATTACTTTCTGTCTAGCCAAAGAGGCGAGAGTGGAGATTTCTCAATACTTTAATCGAAAATGTTATTGCACTGTCAATCTCTTCTGCTACTACTGGCACATCTCGTCCTTTAAGTTCACCCGATCGCACCTTCTCTAGATACTGCCTATCGATAATTCCAAGGTTGTGAGTTATAGGGTGACGTTTTTCAAAAGTTTGCCTGAGTGTTTCAACTTCCTCCTCACTACAATGTTCAAATAGCTCAACATTAAATTCTTGTTTACATACCTCCGATGCTCTTCTAACGCTTTGATACCTACTTCCCACACGTTTCTTCAACGTATCCTCTACCTCTTCATCGGAAACGCCCGAATTCTTCATGTAACGCCTGGTCATCGCACGAAGAACGGCTTCGAAAATAGATACCGTATCTTCAAGAGCATTTTCCACATCTCTAGCTGCCACTCGTGCACCTAATTGCTCTCGCCTTCTCTCTACATCACTTAACATACTCTTCACAACTGCAAATTCTGTTTCCACATGGACTAGAAAAATATCACTACCACAATCTGGACACCAGTTAGCCAAACCAAATACTGAATGCTCCAATCCACAGATCGGACAGGCAACATTTCGTCGGAGTGCTTCTTCTAATAGTGGCCTGACTTGGGACAAACGCCCAGGTTTATATGTCATTTCCATAGAGAGAAAACCACCGCCTAGGCGTTTTTTACGGGAAGGCCCTAGCCCTAGGGCATTTTCAATCATATCACTAATACCCTTCTCTGTTTCCCTGATTACAACGTTTTTAGAATATTCAATTTGTGCTTTAGTAATGAAGCTACTCGGTTCGCCAACTCTCCGACAATATGGACAATATGCTTCTTCTTGACCCTCGGTAATTCCAGTTCCCGGCTTCACCTTAAAATATCCAGGAGAACATGCTGAATCTGGGCATTCGCGTCCCAAAAAACCATCAGCATCCGTAGGTATTTGAACACTCATTGTGCATTCGTCTTGCCCAGTTCGTTTGATATTATGGTGTCCACCCTCTTTAAAAAGCGATTCCCCCATATGTAGTTTCTCCTAGGATATGCGAATAAGCAATTTTTCAAAACCACCTAATTGATTCTTCATATGTTTGCCTTGACAGAAGCCCGCTATCCCATATTGCCTGAAGTGCATGGAGTGATTCGTCACGAAGCGTTCTTAGCTCGATGCCCTGTGCCTTGAACACCTGATACACTTGGCCATATGATATTAGCCCACTCCTGTGCCAAGTCTCATTCCAAGTAAGATCTAATCTATAGCCTAGATATTCACGCCAAGTAGCGACGTTACCCACGAAGGTAATCAGCCCCCACATGGTAGCATCCGCGTTTGCCGTTGTAGCGGTTGGCCCCAGAAGTCCATATGGCACCCCCAAACCCAGACAGATATCCTTTGCGACAAACAAAAACATCTCCTGTGCGTTTACGTTGGAAGCCAACAATCCCTGCATCATATCTAGATGCACCGCGTTCTGCGTCATCGGCCAAAGAAACGGATGCGCAGGCTCTTCCCCCTCAAACGGGAACCTTTTTGGCATGGGAACCTCAACACTTTCCTGAGTCTTTAAGGTGAACTGTCCTACTCCACTTACTAGCATATCCCGCATCCCGTCTTTGATTGACTTAGTATCCAGCTTATCACATCCTTGCCATGAAACACCTTCTGCATATAGTTCTACGATTCTCTTAATGAAGTCCCATTTTTCATAGACACTTCTACAAAACTCCCGTTCTTCGTGCAGACTCTCCTTAGACATTTTTGCCCCTCTTACTGCTTATACCCATTATACTATTAGGAGTTTACTAAATAACAGATAATTCTGCCCCTCATCGCCTTAGAATTCAGCGACTGCTACTAGTAAACTACAATTCGGCGATTGAATCTATCCAAGGTTGACAGGTGGATTTGATTACACCTTCGGCCATGTTGAAATATTTCTTTATCATCGAACAACTGGTATTGTAAGCCCATTTGGCTCCCTTAAAGGTGCAAATCTCCTCTATCCAAATTCGTTTACCTTCATCTGGAACGGGATTTGGTGGGTGCACTATGGGTTCGTCCAGAAAAATACCTTTATGCTTCAGGAAATTGACCCATCTTGGTTTAGAGTCTGTCTCATCGTAAAAAGGCATTTCATAGTGAATTATATCGTTGCGTATTCTTATTAACCAAGTAAAATCTAGAAATGGATAGCGTTGGGTCTCGTATGATTGGTTGTAGAGCAGAATTGGGGATAGGCGATATTTGGTTTCTAAGTTCTGCTTAGTCAACAAATCAAGAATATCCTTCTCCTTCCTGTCATTTGGGAAATCATCCTTATACTCGGGCATGCTTAAACGTCTATTGTGAAATTCAAGGTCAAGAGCTAGCCGTTCGTTGATAAAGGCCTCCAAAGCTGAGGCTGCCATGATATAGGCGTCAAGAAAGCCAGCCGAATAGTAGTTATCGTTGGAAATCGGTGTGTTAGGCGATGCATCATACTCGCTTGGTAACAAGCAGACTTGCCGAGCCCTCTCGAGGAAGTAATCAGATTTACATACTGATAGTATCACGGTATAGAGTCTAGCACCTTCAATACATTAGTTAAAGGGGATTAGCGCCTGTAAGGGGAAGGTGGAATTAAACAATAAGCCATTTCGTAAAGACAGTACCATTCCTGACAAGATACCGCAGTGAGCTCACCAAGCTTGGCACAACTAGTATTATCTGAAGCTACTGCCCTTTGTGATCGATCTTAGTATCTTTCCGGTACTTTGTTTCCAATATTCTAAGTGCCTGTTGAAAAGCAGATTGGTGATTCTTGCCACGCCAAGCGTCATATTTAAGGAAAGTCCGAACAACTTCCTTCAATAATTCAGTGTCCATCATTTCAGCTTGAAGCTGTACCATTGCCAAGAAGTATAGATTCCGCATAGTAATGTTTGGAGACTTCTGTTCAATGTCGACTACGATCTCAGCATATCGCTCTTCTGAGCTCTTTAACGAAATGCTAGAGCTAACCCACGCTGCATGTTCTTTGACGCCGAGCAATAGAGGGGCAAAGTTTTGAGAAATGCCTAACCTTTCCAGTGAGTGCAGGCTCCAATCATATGAGCGTCCTGCCTTGGATTTTGGTGGGCCTATTACTTAGTGGCCACGTTCTGGTGACTTCGCATTCTTGCCTAAGCTCAATTTGGCGAGTGTCCGTATTGGGGAATTCGACGGGCTGTACGACGGTCGTCCGCAGAACACCAGGCGAAGTCGGGTAC
>JRER01000088.1_pt1 | contig 25557 bp, 26 predicted proteins | sample 210161 | NCBI WGS metagenome assembly JRER01 (sample SAMN03019618, study PRJNA260268) | marine sediment metagenome | biome: Marine; feature: Sediment; material: Clay; isolation source: clay from marine sediments 136 meters below sea floor depth collected from... | place: New Zealand: Canterbury...
ATCTTTTTAACTGATTTTAGCTCAGGTCAAGAATTCTGTTTTTTCCTCACCTCTATGTTGACAGGTAGAGTACAGAGGCAACCATGGGAAACACTTCTTAGAAAAATCAAGACTTGCATGTACAATCTCTGAATTCGTTAACCTACACTTATTAGCTAATCCAACCTACCCTAGAAATCCAAAGACCTTCGGACAAGAATTGAGAAAGAAACGAATGGATTTGGGATCACAAATAAAAGAACTTGCAAGATTGGTTCATGTCACGTCTGATAAAATTATAAACTGGGAGCTAAGGAATGTCAAACCAGTTGAGAAAAATCTGAGAATGGTTAAGAAATTCTTAGAATTCGAACAAGTAAAAGAGGAGTTTTAGCACTACCTTCTTTTATCCTTGAGGCTTCCTTGAGGAATCAACCCCTCTCGTCTGATATTATTGGCTGGTGGGTCTTTTGGTTGGAAACATAACGGTATCGGAGTAAAGGAACAAGCAGAACTTGGTTGGAGCAAAGCGTATTCTTTTTCACTATGTGAGGGGGAGACTATTTTTTGAATATCATATCAATTGCTCTTTTATCAAAACCATCAAAATAACACTCTGTTTTATCCCAATTTACAAAAGGGTATCTATTCTTAAATTCTTGTGTTTGTTTAGCGTTTCTTCGATAATCGACTATCTTTAATTTCGACTTTTTAATAATCTTAGGGTCATAATTCTGAAAATTGTCTATTAAAGCGAATAACGGTTGTCTAATGTAATCGTCATGTTCGGGTAACGAAAAACCAATTATTACAACCTTTTGGTTAAGAGAACCTGCTGAATAAAAACTCCACCAGAATTCTTTCAACGGATTTAGATAGACTATCTTATTAAAAGAAGGAGACAATATTAATGGTGCTTCTGTAACAGAAACATCCTTTTCAAAATACTTTTCCAAGTTCTTCACTTTGTAAATTCTGTTTAGTAAACTATCCTCAAAATAAGGACCATTTATTATCTTCTTAGGCATAAATATTCTTTCATTGTTGAAAATAGTGTAGTAAGGTAATTGAAAATATTCGTTCTTCCTAAAATAGTCGTACTCGATTTCATATTTTTCGATGTCGAACCAGTCAATCGAACCATGCATTTTTAGCAACACAATTTCTTCTCTATTATCATCTATGATTCCGACCCGATGATTGGCAGAAGATAACCTATCCAAGAAAAGTCAATATGGCTTACTTTCCATCTCAAGACATTTCTCAATAATTGTATCATAGTTAAAAGTGATGATTATATCCCCAGCGTCCAAGTTTTGTACAAAGGATTTGTATAAAGTGAAATCCTTTCCATCCATAGATGACATCTTTTCGAACAAAGTCTTAGCGATGAGATTCCTTATCACAATTTGGCTTTTGTTACCTTCGCTACTCCAAGTGTCCTTACCTTTTAGGTCTAAATAATGTTCAATGTCCAAATATGAAATGAACTCTTCAAAGTTGATCTCATCTTCAGTAATGGATGCACTGTTGGTCTTATTATAATATTCCAAGAATAGCTCAATGTCTCTTTTTAGGATATTCTCATAAAGAACAGTATTTTTTACTTTTTTCAAAACCTCTTTAAAGAACTCAGACCCTAAGGGCATCCCAGCGGGTTTGGAAAAACCTGCACCAAGAACAAAAATACTAAACATGCTTTCACCTCTACTAATTTGTCAGCTTTCGCCTAATTCAAACGTAGACAAATCTTTCGTTATTTTAGCTTAAATAAGCTAAAAATCAAATTTAGGTTTATCTACCGTTTATTCAAGAACTCCCCGATAGCATTCTTTGGCGACAAATTAAGCCAAATTTCGGCTTTTGTCAATCTGTTTGGAGGGCTGTGGTGGAGATTCAGGTTATCTAGGGTAATGGCTGGTGGGTGCTTGGGGTTGTAACCACGATGTCTTCTGTTGTGAGAAAAGATTTTTTCATCGTCTATGATTATAGTGACTATTCGTGAATCCCAACTAATGTACCTTCGGGAATCGAATCAAACAATTCAATTATATCTTTATTCTTCATTCTTATGCAACCATTGGATGCCGGTGTCCTAATTAAACCTTCTTCCGGCGTACCGTGAATGTAAATATGACGGTTATATGAATCAACATCTTCACCTTCGTTAACTCCTGGTACTATTCCTTTTAACCATAGTATGCGCGTAGTTATAAGGTCTTCTTTAATATCTTTAGCATTCGTGTAGATTTCTGCAATTCCCCCTGTATTTTCACACAACTCAAATATGGTGCCAATCTTAGCGCCATCGCCTATCTTTTCTGCAATAAAGTGGGTTCCCAAAGGGGTTTTCTTGCTACTGTTTTCGTTACCTACCCCATATTTAGAGGTGGAAACTGGGTACATCTTGATCAGTTTGGGATTTTCAAAAGGAACATTTTCAAAGAGAAAAAGTTTTTGTCTTGAAACATCAATTGTGATAAGGAATTCATTAGCTCTGCTCTGAATCGGGCACCCTATCGTAATAAGTAAAAAGAATAATATAATAAGAAATGCCTTATTTTCTATAATGTTTCTAAGAGCCATTGATAATTCTTAACTCTTGGGTCCTATTTTGTTCAAATATTCTTACCATTTATCTAAGAATTCTCTGATTGCATTTTCTGCCAATAAACTAAGCCAAATTTCAGGGCTTGTCAATCTATTTGGAGGGCTCTGGTGTAGCATATTGGTTTTCGAACTCTGCTTATTTGCGGGAAAGAATCGGCAGGAGCAATCTCTAAGAGTTGTCTCTTAGTGATTGAGAAATAGCTGGGATAGGAGCATATTATGACAAGTTGACAGAAAAAGATCCATCTTCAGTTATGCATGAGATGCCCATTCTTCCATCGATAGTATGAATACCTATTTGAAAGGACCGGCTAACGCTTCTATGATCTTGAGATACTGCCTTGATCACCCCTCGAATTAGAGCTACGTGATAGTCTATATTCTCATTTATTCTTGTAGGCTCTTCCAAGGGCTTGATCTGGCTATTGACGATATTTGTTACATGTTCGCTTTCTTCCGGTGTTGAGTCTGCCGGCATAATCACACAGGACTTGTTCTTCTCACAAACGGCGATCTTATCCCCAAATTGCGGATGAATTAGTGCCAGTCTCAAGGTACCAGCGTTGCGAATTGGTGTCATATATGTGAGCAGCCAAGAAGTAGCTTCGATCCATTTACTCCCTAGAACGGAGGAAAAAGCAGGTTCCGGTTGGAGATTCTCTCTGCATTTCCTTATGATGTCAATGATTTGATCAGTATGGTTAACGTTTTCTTGGGCGATTTGCTTCTTAACATCATCAAGGAGATCCGTGTACCCAGCACCTGTAATGAGCCCGACCTTAGTTTTTTGTATTTTTTGGTGTTCGTCTGAATACCGTATTATCCTGCCGCCCAAGCAATACACAGTCCTGGTGTCTGCAGCCAGAATAATGTAACGGCCAAGGTTTATGCCAATGTTGATTGTCATGGCATCGGCTCTCCAGAGCCACCCGATGCTCCAGAGGCCCCTCTCACGGCGGAGCTAACAGCCTTGTCAGGCAGAGTGCCTTCGACCTAGTCGACACCCCACTCTATCGCAGCGTCCCAACTCTGGGAACAGAAGCAGGGTTCCCCTATGCATAAGCCAAATCTCAGCACTTGTCAATCTGGTTTTTGGAAGGGATTCTCTGACCGGCTTCTTCTGAGAAGCATGTGCGGACTTACGAACTGTATCTTTGAGCGCGTGGCTATCTTCGGCTGTCAAAGGTCCGTCTTTTGATATTGGGCCAAGAAGTGTTTTGTATTCCCTCTTTGATAATGGCCAGCTTGTGTTTTCTTGTCCATTCGTCCCATTCGGAGCGCATGGCGGCCGTCGCTCTTGCCTTGAGTTTCTCTGGTTCAGTATCCACTATGGTAATTCTGAAATTGCGCGAAGAGAAAACCCAATGACTAATCTGTGTATTGATCTCTCTATCACCGAAACCATATCCGCATATCACTAAGTTGTCAGAATCTTTCAGGGCAGAATAGAAGCTAGACAGAAGGTTCAGATAGATCGGTTTCACGTACTGCAGAATCTTGTTGGTCGTACCTATCAACATCATGGGCCGACCGTCTGGCGCGAACTGTTTCTTACCCTGAGGATTCCTTGTGTCCTCGGGATCTCCTTTTGGAGGAATACCTATCAACTCATCGCGCCAATCCCCACCGTGGGGTCTCAATCGAAACCAATCCACAGAACCGTGCAATTTGAATATCCGCACTTTGTGAGGTTTCTTCTCAAACAAGTCCGGCTTCCAGTACCGAACTTGATTCTCCGATTCGCCAAAACCATCAGTGAAGGCAATGTGATTCTGCAAGAAACAGCGCTCCAAGACCGTATCGTGATTGATAGTGAAGATATTGATTCTCGATAACTCGTTATCTAAACACGCCTCCCTGAAAGCGTTAAGGTGGTTCAGTCTACTTGGTTCTTTAGAAAGTAGACCCCACACGACATCATGAATGAAGGCTGTTGTTTCGTACGCAAGTTCGCGCAATTGCCATCTGTCTCGACTTTCTCCTTCCTTGCCGGCAAGAAGTGGCTGGATGTCTGGCAGGATTCTATCAACAAAAGGCTGAACCACCGGATTCGGATACTCTCCTGTCTCGCTGTCGTTTATCTGAGCGGCCACATAGTAGAGATCCTCGTAGTTCACATCTCTTCTGAATCTCTGGCAATAGCACTCGATTTCTGACTTCAGCTTGCACAAAGCTTTCTGTATTCTTTCGACGTATCCCTTGCCCATGTCCTTGTCAGGCCAAACATAGTAATTCCCATCCGTATGGTGCACTATGTCTTTGCTGAAAAGAACCGTCTCTGTTATCTCTCCGGTTGATGGGATGTCAGCGGGAATTGAAATACCAGAGCCAAGGAGAAATGTGATTCTTTCTAGACTGTTCAATTGGATATGCCTTTAGCGTGGGATTTGCCAAGCATATTGATGGTGATCGGCGGGCAATCCACCGCACGGACACCCCAACAGCTCCTCCAGCGACAACCTAGGCCAAATCTCAGCACTTGTCAATCTGGTTGGAGGGCTATTGGGAATTCCCTTTCTTTCTAAGTCTGGCTTCCAACCGTTGATACTCCACTGACTAACGAAAATTTGCGGTTGGCTGCTTGACTCACCACCCCATCCACAGTAGAATCCTCTTAGCTAGAAGCGACTTCCTAATCAGTTGGTTTCGTAGATGATAGCTATGTCTCTCAAAAGGAGGGGTTGCTTCATGAACAACCAACGAGAACTCTTCGATTCCCCTAGATCAGATAATATCACTTCACTCAATCAACCGTCCCAAATCCCCATTCATAATTGAACCTGATCTTGGTCTCTGAAGCAGACTCCTAAGCTCTAGCAAAAGACGCAAGATTAGGCAAAATAAGAGCCTTTATTCTTTTCAACGCAGGACAAGATACTACGTTGATAGGGTCTGACTTTTCGTTGAACTTGTATCTGCCCCCAAGGGTACTACTCGATGGGGATGCCCAAGTTCGTGCCGGACAAAAGTTGGGGGAGAAGGTGAACTGATGAAAACAGTGAACACCCTCCCAGAGTGAGACTAGTGAAAGTAAGAAGCAACTCGGTCATGAAAGCATTGAGAACGAGCTTATTGGTCTTAATGGGCTTTTCTTTGGCGAGTGGCATTTGCTACGGACAGACCGCTGAAGATTACTACGATAAAGGCGTACATTATGGCATAGCCGGGCAATTCGAGGAGGCTCGGGAAAGATTTAGGAAGACTTTGGAAGCTGACCCATTTTATGGACCGGCGAAAGAATGCCTAGGAATAATCGAGGACGTTCTTAAGGGAGCCATAGAAAGTGAGACTGCTCTTCATCTCTTCAGAGGGGTAAGCTACTATCATAAGGAGCTGTATGATGAAGCTATTGCCGTGTATAGGAGGGCCATAGCACTTGCCGTGTTTCCTCAAGCGCACAATAATCTTGGAAGGGTCTACTATTACAAGCAGATGTATGATGAAGCCATTGCTGCATTTGAGGAAGCCATAGAGATTGAGCCGAGATATGCCAAAGCTTATTACAACTTAGCTGTAGTCTATTATGAAAAAAGGGATTATGAGCTGGCTGCTCAGTATCACGACAAAGCTATTGAATTTGGATATACAGAACCCGGGGAAACAGGGACTAAATAATGGCCAACCTAAAAGAAGAGAGAGTGAATAAATGAAGAAAATAGCTATTTTGAATTTCAAGGGTGGAATAGGTAAAACCACAACAGCAGTCAATCCCTTCATACGCTTTAGCATTAGAGCTTAACGGTCATGGGTCAATCAGTGATGTGGAAGGACTGTGGCTTCGTCCGGGCACAGAAACATGCCCACCGAGCTAGTTCATCGGACGAACGTCAGCAAATACATTCCGGCCTTATTTCGCTTTTTTATATCTTTTTTGCGAAATCAAAAATCGAGTTTAAGGAGCTGTAACACTTTGAGCTGAACCTCTTATCGCATCAGAACGAAGTATCGTATTTTGCCCCGTTTCTGTGCGTCGAGAGACTCAGGACGGGCAGACCTCACAATCACAAATCCGAATCAGGAGGCATGAAATGAACAAGGCACAGCTAGTAGAAGAGGTAAGCGGCAAAGCAGGGTTAACCAAGAAGGAAACCCAGAATGTGATTGATGCAGTAACAGAGACAATTGGTGATACACTGTCTGCAGGAGAAAAGGTTACCTTAGTTGGTTTTGGGACTTTTCAAGTTATGGAAAGAAAAGCTAGAAGAGGAAGGAATCCTCGGACAGGAAAGACTATCCAGATCCCAGCAAAGAAGGTTGCTAAGTTTAGACCGGGGAAGGGATTGAGGGAAGCAGTACAGTAGGATAATTACACGACATCAGGAGGAACATAATGGTGGATATTTTTGACATTAAGAGAAGGTATCTCAAAGATGTGGACAAATTTATTAAGAAGAATTATCAAACGCTGAAATGTGACGATATCTTTAGAATTTATTCCCAATTTAGGCGACTCCTGAAAGATTTTAGAGGAACATCAGGGGGATTTACGGGTTTATCCGAACTCCTAATCTTTAGGTTCTTGCATCATCAATTAGGTGGATTTTTCAAGATACATGATGCCACTGATGAGTTAAAGGAGTTTGTTTCTGAATCTTATGAGAGTCTTCGGATTGGCCAAGACATACCTACACCCTTTAAGGTTGGTAAGAGGCGAGTTTATCCAGACATTTCACTATATCACTCTGAAAGTCTTCTCTCCGTTATCCAAATAAAGGTGTATCTAACAAGAGGCACTGAGGAAGTTGACAGAGAGATAGAAATCCTCGAGGGACTTAAAACCCGTTATCGAAAATTGCAAGCGCTGTTGATAATTTTTGAGGGTCTTTCAACAAAAGGGAAAATATTTGGTAAACTTGAGAAACAAAAAAATATGAAGGCGTGATTTGACTTCCTTATCCTTAAAGAAAACAAAGAGTTATTAATGAAGAAATTACACCAGTATCTCAACTTGGAAAGGATTGCAGCTGCATCACGAAATAGCGGCATTTAAAAAGGCATGGTTTTTATACGTTGGGAATTTTAGGTTTCTAGAACACGCTTCTGGTCTATAACAAAAGACGCAGAATTAGCCAAAATAAGAGCCTTTTTTTTTCTCAACGAGGGGGAAAAAAAACGTTAACAAGTTTTGACCTTCTCTTTTGGCTTTTCTTTGCCTCTAAGAGCACTAAATTATAACGAAGCAAAAAGGGGAGGAGGGGAGCAGCACCCAGAAGGCAGCCAAGCAAACAAATAAACCTCCCACAGACTACATAACATATTTTAAAAACTCCTGGGAATTGGGCAAAGTAAAGAGTATAGATTAGTGAGGGGGTGAGAAGGGTCAAGATGATAAAGAAGAAAGCAGTTGGTTTGTTAGGCGCAGGGCTTTTGGTGTGCATCCTCAGTCTCTTTCCAGCTTCGGTGCAAGCGACTCTACAGTTCGGAGGCCTGGTGGGTTGGCACAGTCCCAATTTTGGCGAACTAAAAGATTACCTCGATGTTGCAAATGATTTCTGGGAGGCAGATCTAAGGTTCCAGGGGGGAACGATGCATGGAGCAGCTGTGGAGTATGAGATCACTCCCAATTTCAAACTCCGGGGAGAATGGAAGAGTTTTAACACCCAGGCGAGTGGAAGAGATGGCCACGGTTGGACTGGGTACAGGGCAGAATATGGGCTAAATGTCAACGCCTATACACTATGGGGAATCCATACCGTTACTCCCGAAAAACCACTATCGCAGTATATTGGAGCAGGTCTAGGTCAATTTATGACTAAGTTTCAGTGGGATGAGACCATATCAATCCGTGGTACTCCGGTCTGGTTCACCACAGGATCAGAGACCGAAGGGCCTATCGGCTTTCAAGTCTTGGCGGGGATTAGATTTGGCACTGGGATACTTTTCTTGCAAGGGGAAGCTCAGTATATTTTTGCAAAGGTGAGGATGGAGGATTTTGAGAGTATCCGTGAATACGATGGCCACCGCTTTAACCGCATTACCATTGATCTGAGCGGTTTATTCCTTAATGTAGGGGCAATTATCAGGTTTTAGATAGAACCCTACTTTTTCTATCTTTTCTATTTTCGATGATCGGCAAATAAAAAGGGCTTAGACCAACAAAAACCCAATGCCTATGAATATACGTAATAATATATAAAAAAAACGCCTCGCTCAACCTCCAAACCCCTCAAATTCACCCTTCTATGGCCCTATTTCAGGCCAGTACTAACTCGACCCAGCCCGATTTGACAATCAAATCCATCTTGCCTGAGGTAACTATCGGTAAAAAGATAGCCCCTACAGAGGGTTTTTGACACCTCCCACTTTTGAGCTAGGATAGAAGTGACCAAAACTCATAAGGGAGGAAGAAGGATGAACAAAGCAGAGTTAGCAGAGGAAGTAAGTAGTGAGACAGGACTAACAAAGAAAGCATCTAGGGAAGCAGTTGATGCAATGACTTCTGTTATAACCGATGTCTTGGCCAGAGAAGAAAAAGTTACTTTGGTTGGTTTTGGCACTTTTCAGGTAATGGAAAGAAAGGGAAGGAGAGGAAGGAATCCTCAGACAGGAGAGACCATTCAGATACCGGCAAAGAAGGTACCTAGGTTCAGGCCAGGGAAAGGTTTGAGGGAGAAGGTGGCGTAGAGGAGAAAAATTGAGAGGAGGAACTAAATGAAAGTCAAGTTATTGGTGGCAAGTATGGCATTATTACTCTTGTTCGGCACCCGTGCCTTTGCCTTCACTTCACCCGGTACCAAGGCTTTGGGTATGGGAGGGGCCTTTACCGCTGTAGCCGATGATCCGAGCTGTGTTTTCTGGAATCCTGCTGGGCTGACTCAGCTTGGACGTTTTGCTCTGGATGCATCTCTAAGCGCCAGTGGGGAGAATGTGGAGAACTTCGCCAATCTTTACGAGCTTTATAAGGCCTTAGAGAATGAGGATTATGAGGCAGCAAAGGAGATCATTGATAAGGGAGTTTCTGCGCCAATGAGCTTAGAGCCCACCTTAAATCTGGGAATTGCCGTTGCCCATCGCTTTGCCATCTCAGGAACTGCCCTAATGGAGTTCAGCATAGAGAAGTTTAAGCTTGACATAGGGGCGATTCCCCCTCACGTGGAAATCCAGGATATAGAAACCGGCCTTGTCCCTATTTATCTGACTTATGCCACTGGTCTTTCTAATTCTCCTTTCAAGGTGGGGCTTAATGCAAAGTACATTCAGGGAATCAGGCATTCCTCTCATTTTAGGCTCCTGGAAACAGGTGATACGGAGGAAATAGACCCCGAGCAGACCAGCAAGGCTCAGCCCACTACCTCCTTTGACTTGGGAGTTCTCTATGCTCCGGAGGATAGCAAGTTAACCTATGGGTTGATGATGGAAGATATCTTTGAGCCAAAGGTGAACTTTCCTGATATGCCGACGGAATCTCTCAAATCCTTAACCCTTTCTCGGAAGGTTAACCTTGGGGTGGCTTTTAGGGGTATTCCTAAGGTCACCTTAGCGGCTGATGTTCACAATGTCATGAGTAATGATAGGACCTTTCACATAGGGGGAGAGGTGGAGCTATTCCTGCTGAGGTTAAGGGTTGGCTTGGATAACGGAAATCTCACCTATGGATTGGGCTTGAAGCTCTTATTCCTTAATTTGGAGGCTGCTTATTGCCAGAAGGAAGGGACCCCTGTAGTCTCGTTAGTTCTGTTAGGATTGGGAATTTAGTTAGAACTTGATGGGACTCTAGAAAGCTGGACTGTTGGGCCTACAAAAATTAAAAGAATAGAATAACTGAGGGGTGGGATCTCATCCCCACGAGACAACTGGTAAGGCTTGCCTCTACATTGGTCTATACATACTAAAACGTATATTAGAAAAAACTTTCTGTGGGGGCAGTCGGGAGGGAAGCCAAAATAGAATTCGCTACCACCTGTTCAAAAATTATCTGATAGCATCCTCTGGGGATAAATCTGAGTAAAGCTCAGTAGTTGTCAATCTGTTTGGAGGGCTCTGGTGTGGGGAATTTCTTTTTGACCTGGCACACTTTTCGGCTAAGATAGAAACTAGTTCCCATTGACCACTAATCAAAACAGGAGGTAGTCCAATGAACAAAGCGGAATTAATAGAGCAAGTATCCAACTAGACAGGACTAACAAAGAAAAGCCTAAAGGAAGCGGTTGATGCAATAGTCTCAGTTACAACCGAATTCCTGGCGAGAGAGCAAAAAGTCATCTTAGTCGGCTGATGAAAAAACCCATTGTTGGACTGACCCTCTTCTTTATGACAGGAATAATTTTAGGAAGATACCTGCCTTCTTCTCCTTTCCCTTTTTACCTTCTTGCCCTTATTCTCTTTGGGGTGAGTTTCTTTCTCTTTTTGAAGGGAAAGACTCTTCCTGTTAATCTTTTCCTTTTCTCTCTGACTCTTTTGATAGGCTATCTTTACTTTTCTCTTACCTATTTTCCTCATTCTCCCACCCATATTATTAACTTTGCTCCTTCCGAAGCTGAAGCGGAGATAGTGGGAAGGGTGGCCAGCCGGCCCAGTGAGAAAATCTTTGCCAAGAGAAAAAGAATTTCCTTTATCTTGGAAGCAGAAACAGTAGAGCCGACGCCGCCACATGAAAAGTATCCTTCTCATAATAAGCAGACTCCTTCTGGAAAAGTGGAAGGACGAGTTTGGGTAAATAGCTATTTTCCTTACCTCACCTTTAGCTACGGGGATAGAGTAAAGGTAAGAGGGAAGCTTCGTCTTCCCCGACCAGCTTCAAGAAAAGGAGACTTTGACTGGCAAAGATACCTTTCCTACCAGAGGGTCTGGGTAGAGCTTCACACCGGAAAGGTCGAGGTGCTAGAGGAGACAAGATTCTCTCTTGTTGGGTGGGCCCATGAAAATGAGGATCATTTAGCCGATCGAATAGAGAAAACCCTGCCTGATCCTCATGCCCAGGTAGCTAAAAGTATCCTCTTAGGAGATAAAGAGAGACTACCCCCTCCAATTCTGGAGGATTTTAGAAGGACCGGAACAGCTCATGTTCTGGTAGTAAGCGGCCTTCATGTTGGCTTAATTTTGTTTATCTTCTTTTTCGTTCTAAAGACCCTGGGTGTATCCCGTAAGATCATCTCAATGCTCGCCTTTCCCATTTTTGTTTACTATGCTCTTCTCACCGGCTTAAGAGCCCCTGTGATGCGAGCTAGCTTTATGGCCGGGGTGGGTCTTACCTGTCTTCTCATTGACCGGGATACGCCTCCGGGGGTGATTATCTCTTTAGCTGCTTTTTTTATTTTAATTCTTAATCCTCTCTCTCTTTTTACAGTTAGCTTTCAGCTTTCTTTCGTTGCCGTGGGAGGCATCATTTACTTAACTTTTCCCTTAGAGAAAAAGCTTCACTTTCTTCCTCGCTACCTGGCTAGATCCCTGGCCATCTCCCTGGCCGCTCAACTTTCCATTCTTCCTCTTTTGGCTTTTTATTTTCACCAGCTTCCCTTAATTGGCCTGCTGGCCAATCTTCTCCTGGCTCCCCTCATTACGATTAATCTAGCTTTGGGTTTTCTCAGTCTCACCTTAGGGCTTCTCTTTCTTCCCGCTGCTCAAATCATCGCTAATAGCAATTGGCTCACCATCAGCAGCCTCCTCTGGGTAGTGGAGCATCTTTCTTTCTCTTCAAACTCTATTTTATCTCAGATAGCCTGTCCTTCCATAGGATCTTTCCCTGCCAGCTACCTCCTAGGATACTACCTGGGACTAATCCTCATCTCCCAACTCCCTAACATTCTCCCCTATATCCGTAGAAAAGCAAGGATAATTGGTAGCTCTAAGGTAGCTTAAAGATCCCCTCCAGATTTCACTCAAAGAATCCAGGAAAAGAAGCAGCAAATTCCACTCGTCCTCTAGTTTGAATATGGATGGGATGATGAAAACATGAAGAGAAGCGGGCAACAGTTGACATGATGGAAAAGGGTAGTAATATGGCTAGCAGTTAGATGGAGATTTTTTTTGATTTGAAGAGTTATTGATTAAGCTAAAAGTTTATCCGGATGGGAAAGAAATCCCCTGCGATTGGATTAGGGCAAAATAGGTTTTGGCCAGAAAAAGATGAAGGATGATATAAATTTCAAAGGTTTAGTAGAAGAAAAAGAGGCTGCCAACTTACTGGGAGATTTGATTAGCATAAATAGTGTTAACCCCTTACAGGATACCTCAGTCAAGGGAGAAAAAGAGATAGCTTTTTATATTAGGGACTATCTAAAAAATATAGGTATAAGATCTATCCTGCAGCCGGCTCTTGATCAACGCCCCAATGTAGTAGGTGTCCTTGAAGGTACAAAGAAAGGCAGAAACTTTGTTCTGGAAGCACATATGGATACAGTTAAGGTAGATAATATGACAATAGATCCTTTCTTGCCAAAAATAGAAGAGGGTAAAATGTTTGGGAGAGGTGCCTGTGATGATAAAGGCTCATTAGCTGCTATGCTTTTGGCTATGAAACTTCTGAGAGAGAAAAATATTCCTCTCAAAGGAGACGTTTATCTTGCTGCAGTGGTGGATGAAGAACATAAATACAGGGGAGTATTACATTTTCTAAATCAGGGATTTTCATTTGATGCAGGAATAGTTGGTGAACCCACCAATCTGGACATTTTAATAGCGCATAAAGGTTGCATAAGGTGGAGAATAATTACCAGAGGAATATCTGTCCACAGTTCTCAACCAGAAAAAGGGAAAAATGCTATTTATCTTATGAGCGAGGTAATTGATGCCCTGCAGAAGGAACTAATTCCTCTTTGCAGGAAAAAATCACACCTCCTTGTTGGGTCTCCCACCCTAAGTGTGAACGTTATTCAGGGAGGAACTCAGGTAAATACTATCCCAGATAGATGCTTTATTGAAATGGATCGAAGAACGATACCGGGGGAAAGTGACCAGGATGTTCTGAGGGAGGTAGATAGGTTCCTGGATGAGCTAAGGGATGAGAAGCCCTTGCTAGAGGGAGAAAGAGAAGATCCTTTTCTTACAAGTCCTCCCATGGAGATAAACAAAGATGAGAAAGTGGTTCAAGCTTTATCTGACTGTGTAAGATATAACACGGGTATTGAACCCAAAATTAGAGGGGGTCAGTTTGATTCAGACGCAGGAAAATTCGTGGCCCGGGGGATTCCTACCCCTGTGTTTGGTCCCGGTAATGTCGCCCAGGCTCACTCCGAAGATGAGTGGATAGAGATAAAGCAAGTAGTCAAGGCAGCGGAAATAATTGCCCAGAGTATTGTTACTTATCAGAGCATGAGGGAGTCTAGCGGATGAGGTGGAGGGAGACAGTTAAATGAAGTTAGAAAACCTATTCTCGCCTATCAGGATTGGCAGAAAGCAGATGAAGAACAGGATAGTTATGGCTCCAATGGGAGCTAACTTTGAGGCCGTTGATGGTAGCATTAGTGAGGCCTTAATTGACTACTTTGAAGCCCGGGCTAAAGGTGAGGTAGGACTTATTATTTCTCCCTTTACCATGGTAAATAAGGAGCAGAGAATAAATACTTTAGGCATTTTTTCTGATAGATTTATTCCAGGGATGAGCCGACTTTCAGAAAGAGTCCAATCTTTCGGAGCAAGGTTTCTCCTGCAGATAGCTCACCCTGGAGGAAAAGCCATGAGAGAGTTTACCGGGAAAAGACCTGTTGCTCCCTCCAGCATTGATAGTCCCATTTATTTTGAACTTCCCAGAGAGCTAACCAGAGAAGAAATTGAAAAATTGATAGAAGAATTTGTGCAGGCAGCAAGGAGAGCTAAAGAAGCAGGATTTGATGGAGTTGAGGTTCACGGAGCTCACACTTATCTAATCGGGCAATTTATCTCTCCCCATACTAATAAAAGAGAAGATGAATATGGAGGAGATTTTGAAAGAAGAATGAAGTTTCCCTCTCATATAGTAAAGGGGGTAAAAAGAATATGTGGGGAGGATTTTATAATTGGTTTTAAATTCAGCGCTCACGAGCACTTAGAAGAGGGAGTGGATGATGATCTGGCAACAAAAATTGCCCAACATATGGAAAAAGAAGGTGTTCACTACATCCATGTTGCTGCAACCTCATCCACAATCCCTGGTTTTTTGGATTGTGATTTTCCTTCAGTTCCTTCTATTTACTCTCCACCAGGGGTTTTAGTACAATTAGCCCAAAATGTGAAAAAAGCGGTGGATATTCCTGTAATAGCTACGGGGGGGATAACTGATCCTGAGTACGCTGAAAAGATACTGAAAGAGAAAAAAACAGATCTTGTTGCCATTGGTAGAGCACTTATCGCCGATGCCGAGTGGGCACTTAAGGCTAGAAGGGGGATGGAAGTAAAATACTGCATAAAATGTAATATCTGTCACAAAAAGCTATTTAGCAAGAACCGTTTAAAATGCACGGTTAACCCTGCTGCAGGAGAGGAGCGCAGGTTCGAGATAAGAAAGACTTTATCCCCCAAAAAAGTGGTTATAGTGGGAGCTGGCCCTGCAGGCATGGAAGCGGCTCTGGTGGCTTCACAAATAGGACATAATGTAGTCCTTTATGAGGACAAAGATACCATAGGGGGTAAGATGGTATTTGCCTCTATTCCACAGTTCAAATCAGAGATAGACAAGCTCCTCGAGTACTATGAGGCCAGTCTTGAAAAAAGCAAAGTGGAAGTTAGACTGGGCCAAAAAATTAATGCTTTGGATGAGCTTTCTACAGAAGATCCTGAGGTAATTATTGTGGCTGTGGGAGCTGATCCACTGGTTCCAGAGATACCAGGTATAGGGAAAGAAAAGGTACTAACGGTAGTCGAGCTTTTTGAAAATAAAGAATTGGAGACTGGAAAGGAGGTTGTGGTATTGGGTGGCGGGTTGATAGGTTGTGAAGTCAGCTGGTATTTAGCTTCCCAAGGTAGATCTGTAAAAGTGGTGGATATTCTAAGTCGGGATGAAATTTTACAAGATGAGCATCCTACCAACCGTTCTATGCTAATAAGAAGTATGGAAAAGGAGGGAGTGAAGATTCTGGGGAAAAGAGAGGTAGCGAGAATAGAGGAGGAAGGAGCAGTTGTAAAAAGAGAAAATGGGGCAGAAGAGTTTCTTCGGGCAGATAACATAGTTCTCGCTACTGGATTCAGGCCCAAGACTAACTTGAGGAACGCCCTATCTCGGGCTTCCCTCAACGCTGAGGTTTATTTTGTAGGAGATTGTGTTGAGCCGAGAAAACTATATGAGGCTATTCACGAGGGATACTATGTAGCCTGGAAAATTTAACCCGAGATAAACTGAAATGAAAATTTGCTCAGATAAAGTTTTGCAGATCCCTCGCTCAGGTATAAGAGAGATCTTTGATCTTGTTCCAAGCTTCCCCAATGTAGTTAATTTATGCGTTGGTGAGCCAGATTTCACCACTCCATCTTTTATCATTGAAGAGGCCTTTGAAGCCACCCGTAATGGTGCTACGCACTACACCGCTAACGCTGGAGTTCTGGAACTTAGAGAGGAGATAAGCAAAAAATACAAAAAAGAGCAGGGAATGCACTATGCTCCTGATAAAGAGGTGCTTGTTACTGTGGGAGCCATGGAAGCTTTGTTTCTTGCTCTCATGAGTATTGTTAACCAAAGGGATGAAGTACTACTTCCTGATCCTTTCTGGCCCAACTATGAAGCCCAAATCCTTCTATCAGGAGGAAAACCCATTTTTGTTCCCACCAAAGAAGAGGAAGGATGGGTTTTACACCCGGACAGGATAACCTCATATTTGAGTCCCAGAACCAAGGCAGTTATTCTAAATTCTCCTGCTAATCCCACAGGATGTGTCTATGGCTTAAAACAGCTGGAGCAAATAGCCATAATAGCAAAGGATCATAACCTGGTGGTTATCTCGGATGAATGTTACGAAAAGATTATCTACCAGGGAAAACATCAAAGTATAGCTTCCTTGAAAGATATGCGGTCCAGGACTATTGTTATAAACAGCTTTTCTAAAGCTCACGCTATGACTGGCTGGAGAGTTGGATATGCTCTTGGAGATGAGCAAATTATCAAGCAAATGACTAAATTACAGGAGGATGTGGCCTCCTGTGCTAGCTCCGTATCTCAGGAAGCTGCACTTGCGGCTATCAGGTCAGGAGATGGGGCTACAGAGGAGATGCTCCAGCAGTATCGCCTACGGCGCTCCCTACTCCTGGAAGAAATTGAAAAAACTCCTGTGATTTCGTGTTTTCCTCCGCTGGGTGCTTTTTATGCTTTCATAAACATAAAGAAATTAAACCAGAAATCCTGGGATGTTGCTTTAAAATGGCTGAGAGAGGCTGGGGTAGCTACTGTACCAGGGTCAGCATTTGGCAAAGAAGGAGAAGGCTATCTACGGATTTCTTTTGCTACAGGTGAAGATAAAATAAAGGAAGCTTTTAAGCGAATAAGAAGTATTATATGAAGATCACAAGAAGTGGTCTTTGGGAAAGGAGGTGAGATCCAGGAGAAAGGTAAGGTGAGAAAAGTCTGAACAAAACTTCGAAAGGAGGAAAAGATGTCTGAAAGAAAAAGGGTAGGTTTACTACTGCTAATGGTGGGATTAATAGCTGTGCTGATGAGTGGTGGCCTGTTTGCAGCAGAAATGGTAGACCTCAACAAGTACAAGAAGAGCCCCCCTTATAAGGTTGCCTTTGATATCTATTATAAGGGAAATACCTGGGGGGTGCAGCTCTTTGAGGAGTTCAAAGCAGAAGTGGCTCGTCATCCTGATCTCATCAGCGACGCTTTCTACACGGATTCGGAAGGAAATGCCGCCAAACAAATTTCCAATATAGAGGACCTAATGGTTCGAGACCCGGATGTCCTGGTGCTAACTCCCTGCTCGTTTACTGCTATTGTTCCAGTGATTGAGAAAGCTTACGATAAGGGTATAGCGGTGATATTGTGTGCTGCGGGGGCAGATACAGAACAGTATACATCTTTTGTAAATGTTGACGATTTTGAGTATGGTGTAACCGGTGGTAAGTGGCTGGTAGAGGCTATAGGATACAAGGGTAATGTCGTTGGACTTTCGGGAATTGCTGGTCTTTCCACAGCGGAGGATCGCTGGAGAGGAGCTATGTCAGTGTTTGAGAAATACCCCGGGATCAAAGTAGTAGCTCATGAGTATTGTGACTGGACCTATGTCAAAGCAAAAATGGCTATGGAGAGTCTAATACCAGCTCATCCCAAAATTGATGGGATATGGACTGGTGCGGGTATGATGGCAAGAGGTGCCATAGAGGCTCTTCTTGCTGCAGGAAAATCTGTTCCTCCCATTACCGCGGACGATGATAATGGATATCTGAAAATGTGGAAAAAATTTGATTTGACAGCCGTCTGCCTTACAAAGCCCACCTGGTTAAGCCAGAAAGGTCTTCAAATAGGTCTTGACATTCTGCAGGGTAAACCAACTCCCAAAGTAAATATCTTACCTGCTTATACCATTACCAAAGAAACCCTGGATGATTTTGTACGCCCAGATCTACCTGATACTATGTTCTGCAACACCCATCTTCCTGAGGAGGTTATAAAGCGACTGTTCCCGGGAGAATAGCCGAGACTGAGGAAATCAAGAGGTAGCAGAAGAGAGGGGGTCCTCCCTCTCTTCTGCGTTATACAATAATAGGGAAGGCAGGCATGAGTTATGAATAGACGGGTTGTTTTAGAGACAAAAGGAGTAGTCAAGGTATTCCCTGGGGTGAGAGCATTAAACAAAGTTCATTTTACCTTATATGAAGGTGAAATTCGCGCTCTGGTTGGAGAGAACGGAGCGGGAAAAACTACCCTGGTTAAAATATTGAGCGGAGCTTATCAACCTGATCAAGGGGAGATTTTTCTGCGAGGAAAGAAGGCAATAATACCTGACCCCTATCAGGCACAGCATATGGGAATCAGCATTGTTTATCAGGAGTTAAATCTTATCCCTTATATGAGCGTAGCCAGGAATATTCTATTAGGAAGAGAACCTCGCACTTCCCTGGGATTGGTTGAATCATCAAAATTAGTTGAGCAAGCAGGCAAGCTAATGGCAATGCTGGGTCTCAGCCTTAACCCTGATTCTCTAGTTTATGAGCTACCTGTAGCACAGCAACAAATGGCGGCAATTGTTAGGGCTTTGTCTGCCAACCCTGACATTCTTATTTTAGATGAACCTACTGCTAGTCTGTCAGAGCATGAAGTTGAGCACCTATTTGAGGTGATGAGGAATTTGAAAAAAAAGGGGGTGAGCATTATTTTCATATCCCATCGTTTGGAAGAAGTATTCCAGATTGCAGATTCAGTTACAGTACTGAAGGATGGAGAAATAGTGGCTACCAGAGGCGCCCAAGAGATAAATCAGGGTGAACTTATTAAAATGATGGTGGGAAGAGAATTTGTCAATATCTTCCCCCAAAAGGGGGGCCTGGACATAAGAGAAGAGGTGGTTTTTTCCGTTCGAGGATTAACCCGAAAGGGGGCTTTAAAAAATATAGATCTTGATTTGCGTCGAGGAGAGGTAGTAATAGTGGCTGGCCTGCGTGGTCAAGGCCAAAGAGAGCTGGTAAGAGCTATCTTTGGTATTGACCCCATAGACAAAGGAGAAATATATCTTGAGGGCAAAAAAATTCAGATAAATAGTCCCGAAGATGCTATTAGAGCGGGAATAGGGTTCTTGTCCGATGATCGAAAGGCCGAAGGTTTAGTTCTTTGCAGATCAATCCGGGAAAATATCGCCCTACCCACCCTGAAGGGAAGACAAGTAGGGGGATTTATCAAGAGAAAAGAAGAAAAAGAAGCGGTAAATAGCCAGGTTAAAGCCCTGGATATTCGTACAACATCTATAGAACAGGAAGCACAATTCTTAAGTGGTGGCAACCAGCAGAAGCTCATCATCGCCAAATGGCTACTTGGTAATCCCAGGGTAATTATCTTTGATGAGCCGACCATAGGAATAGATGTGGGCACCAAGATAGAAATTTATCACCGTTTAAGAGAACTAGCCCGGGAAGGCACAGGCATTCTTATAGTTTCCTCAGATATGATAGAAATCATAGGAATGAGTGACAGGATCCTGGTGATGTTTGAGGGAGAAATTGTGGCAGAGATTCCAGCAGAAAAGATAAGTGAAGAAAAAATTATGGCTGCTGCCGCTGGCGAGAAAGCCTCTTAGTTCTGAGGAGGGGTAGGGGTGCTTTTTAAACTGCTGAGAAGGAAAGATACAACGGTAATAACAATTTATCTGGTGCTAATTATCCTCTTTATTATACCTTCTCTGATCTCCCCAGTCTTTCGCACTTCCAGGAATTTTTCCAATATCCTGCATCAGGCTGCATCCTTAGGGATTGTAAGTATAGGACAAACCTTTATTGTTCTGCTTAGCGGCCTTGACTTATCGGTAGGATCAGTGATGAGTTTAACTACTGTTCTGTGTGCTAGTTTAATGAAAAATAACCCTACAGCGATATTCTCCACAGTGCTTTTATGTCTTGCTGCTGGTGCGGGAATAGGCTTTCTAAATGGGTTTCTTGTCAGCAAGGTTGGGGTCTCTCCCCTAATAGCTACTCTTGGTATGATGGCTTTAATCCAGGGAGTAGCTCTCCAGATAAGACCTTATCCTGGAGGCTATGTGCCCAGAAGTTTTGGGGAAGTTATTGCGGGCAACCTCTATTCTGTCCCGGTTCCCGCAATTATCCTTGTTCTGGTAATTGTGGCAGCGATAATTATATTAAGAAAAACTGTTTTAGGGAATTATATCTATGCAACAGGAGGAAGCGAGGAAAATGCCAGGCTGGCTGGGATTAATATAGACCTGGTCAAGATTTTTGCTTACACAATCTGTGGTCTTATAGCTGTTGTAGCAGGGCTGGTTCTAACGGGGCGAATAAGATCTGGAGATCCTTTAGTGGGAACATCTTTTCCCCTGGACTCAATTACTGCGGTAATAGTTGGTGGCACTCCTTTTGCAGGAGGCCAGGGTGGTGTGGAAGGAACCATTGCTGGGGCACTAATTATTGCTATGCTAAGTAACATGCTAAACTTACTAAATGTATCTTCTTTTTACCAGTACATAGTAAAAGGGCTTATTCTAATAACAGCAGTAGTTATATATTCTTTGAGGAGAAAATGAGAGGTTTATCTCGCACAGAAATTAAGGATGAAGCTTTTTTGCAGGGTGCAAGATTTGGAGAAATAATTCAAAGACTAGGAGTTTACTTTGCTTTACTTCTTCTGGTGGTAATTTCGGGAGTTCTTTCACCCCCATCAGTCAGTCCCACTCATCTTTTAAACGTTACACGCCAAGCATCTGCCCTGGGTATTGTAGGCATGGGGCAAACCTTTGTGATTATGACCCAGGGTATTGATCTATCCGTTGGGGCAAACCTTACTTTAATTGAGATATTAACTGCTGGGATGATCCTGGGAAGAGGAGAAATGGTCCTTCCGGTAGTAATTTTCTGCCTTGGTGTAGGAGCTTTTATAGGGCTCATTAACGGTCTAGGCGTTGCCAAGTTAAAACTTTCCCCATTTGTAATGACTTTATGTATGATGTCAGTGCTTACCGGAGTTTATCTCCTTTACTGCGGAGGCTCCCCCAGGGGAAAAATCCCTGATGCTCTTCGGTTTATAGGAGCAGGTCGCATAGGCAACGTTTTTCCTGCAGCCATAATTGTGTGGGTGGTAGTAATTACTGTAGCTTTTATTGTTCTTCGTTATACTACTTTCGGAAGGTATGTTTACTCCACGGGAGGCAGTCCCCGGGCAAGTTATTTATCAGGAGTAAATGTGGACCTGGTAATTATTATAGCTTATGTCATCTCTGGTTTTTGTTCCGCTCTTGCCGGTGTTCTTCTGGCGGGTTACATTGGAACAGGAAGCTTAACTGTAGGCACAGGTTATGAGCTTAATTCTATTGCCGCAGTAATAATGGGAGGAACTACTTTTAGTGGAGGTCGAGGAGGTGTTATAGGGACCGTAGGGGGAGCACTGGTAATAACTATTTTATTTAGCCTTTTAACTATGTTAGGCATGCCTCATTCCGGAAAACTAATGGCTCAGGGTATAATTATTATTGGAATAGTTTCCCTGTACGCTAAAAGAAGATAGATAAAGCGAAGTCTCGAGAGGGGATATTTCCCCTTCAATACAAGCTTGCTTTCCCCCCAACGACTCCCAAGCTTCAGATTCACTGAATAGACAGGGGTACAATAAAATTTCGCAAGGAGCTAAACAATGAGAATTATGGACAATGTCTACTTGGTGGGAAGTGGTCAGATTGGGTTATCTCACTTCTTTGACTGCCATATATACCTAATCGATGGAGAAGATGAGCTTGCTTTAATTGATAGTGGAGCAGGGGTAGATGTTGGGCTGGTGTTATCCAATATAGAAAAGGATGGTCTTAAACCTGAAAGAATCAAGAAAATAATCCTAACCCATCACCATGCTGACCATTCAGGGGGTTGCAAAAAGATTAAGGATATGACTCCTGCCAGAGTTTATATCCACCAGGACGGTGCAGAACTTGTTGAGGAAGGAAAAGAGGAAGAGATGGGACTGGTAGTTGCCAAGAAAAGTGGTCTCTACTCTCCAGGATATACCTTCAACCCTTTTAAGGTACATTGCAGAATAGAGGATGACCAGATAATTTCTGTGGGAAGATTAAAGTTAAAAGCTATCCATACTCCAGGACATAGCAAAGACTCCACCTGTTTTTATATGGATGATGGATCCTGTAAGATCCTCTTTTCAGGAGATGTGGTTTTATTTAAAGGGGAAATAGGTCTTCTTAACCTGCCCGGATCAAGCCTTAAGGATTATCGTAAGAATTTTTCCAAGGTTGCATCTTTATCTTTTGATGCTCTTTTACCCGGGCACGGTGTTTTTGTTCTTAAAGAAGGTAAGCAGCACGTTGAAAAAGCATCCCTGGCTTTACGAAAACTCTCTCCTCCCCCAAATTTTATTTAGCACTAAATTATCAAATTATGAAGAACAAGCTTTGAGGTACCACCCATGGAAAGGTTAATTATCCAGGTGGAGTGTCATTCGGACTATAAATATGCCCAGAGCCCGGTAGCATTCACTTTACAGGGGAAAAAATACCAGATAAGGCGCATCCTCTGCCGGTGGCGGGAGGTAGCCAAAGACTTTTTTGTGGTTCAGACTCCTGAGGAAAAGGAATATATTATATCCTATGAGGAAGGATCCGACAGGTGGCACCTGGAGAAGATGAAGGAGTAGGCTTAAGATGAAGGAGTAGGCTTAAGATGAAGGAAAGGGAAGTTAGGGAAAGGAAAAAGAAGCGAGAGGGAGGGATTAAGAGGAACGTCGTTCTCTTGGGAGGAACCAGCCTTCTCACTGATTTGAGTAGCGAGATGATCCATCCTCTTCTTCCCATGTTCATCAGTGCTCTGGGAGGAGGGGGACTGGTGGTGGGGTTGATCGGTGGACTGGGAGATGGCATAGCTAATGTATTAAAGATCTTTGCCGGATTCTGGGCGGATAGACGGGGAAAAAGAAAACCCTTCATATTCTCCGGGTATCTTTTATCCTCCATATGCAAACTCCTTTTAGCTTTTTCCACTATCTGGCAGCATGTCCTTGTCCTCAGGCCAATGGAGCGAAGTGGTAAGGGTCTTAGAACCGCTCCCCGGGATGCTATTATTGCTGAGTCTTCCTTCGAATGGAGGGGGAGATCTTTTGGTCTTCATCGGGCCATGGATACCATAGGAGCTATTGGAGGGTCATCTTTAGCCTTTCTCCTTTTTTATCTGGCAGGCTGGAGATTTAAGTCCATCTTTCTTCTGGCAGGATTTGTTGGCTTCTCAGCTCTTATTCCTCTTTTCTGGGTGAAGGAAAAGAAAAGAGCCCCTAAGGATCTATCTTTAAGGATTAGTCTGCGAGGAATATCACCGCCTCTTCGGTGGTTTATTTTCGTTGCCACCCTTTTTTCTCTGGGCAACTTCACCTATATGTTTTTCCTCCTCAAGGTAAGGGAATTGGGGTTGGATCTCCGCCTTTCTATTGCCCTACCGGTACTTTTCTATGTCTGGTTTAACGTTATCTACAGCATTTTTTCCTTCCCCCTGGGTATGGTTTCTGATAAAATAGGAAGAGTGCCGGTTCTCATTACTGGCTATGGTATCTTTGGCCTCGTCTGTCTGGGTTTTGTCTGGTCCAGGTCCCTGGTGAGCCTTCTTCTTCTCTTCGGCCTGTATGGATTTACTTTTGCTGCTATTGAGGGTCAAGAGAGAGCTTTGGTTTCTGACATGTCTTCCGGTGATGTGAGAGCCACTGTTCTGGGAACTTTTCATACCTCAGTAGGTCTGGCTACTTTACCTGCTAGCCTCATAGCTGGATTTCTCTGGCAGTACTTTCAGCCTGAGCTCACCTTTATCTACGGAGCGGCTATGGGGGGACTGTCCACCCTTATTTTAGTCTTTCTCGCTTTCAAGTATCATTATTCAGGTGCAGGTGAAGTACAAAGGGAAGATGACAAAAAATAAGTAGCTCAACTGCTCACGGGTACAAAGAATAAATTTGGAGAGGAAGATAGTTCTGTCTACATGCCTCTTTGCGTTTTTCTATTAGGAGCAAGGGTCTGAAGAAAATAGGCGGCATATATGTTCTATTTATTTCTGTAAAAAGGAGCATGCTCCTCAAGGTTGGTGCTCTGGGCAAGATTAAACTTAGCAAAGGGACTTACGCCTATGTTGGCTCTGCTCAGAATGGGATAAAGATGAGAGTTGCCAGGCACCTGAAGAGAGAAAAAAGAAAATTCTGGCATATAGACTATTTATTAGCACAAAAAAATGTCAGGATTGAAAAAGTTATCTACAAGGAGACATTGAAAGAGGAAGAATGTAGAATAGCACAAAGTCTTTCAAAGCTCGGAAATCCAGTCAGAGGGTTTGGATCTTCTGATTGCTCCTGCTCCAGCCACCTTTTTAAAATAGAGGAACGGGATCTTTTTGAAATAATGGAAAGTTATGATGGCGATCCGTGGTTAACCTTAAGGACTCCCGAACAAAAGAGGCTGGAGTTTAATGTGAGAAATTCAATTTAACTTGTAAAAAAATAAAATACTTGTAAAATGAGCCAATAACTTGGCTATATTTCTTTTTCTCGTATGATTAAACTGGGGGTGATAAGAATGAAAACTACCGTATCCAAGAGAGGTCAAACTGCTATTCCTGCTGAAATTCGACAAAAGTATAATATTGGGCCGCAAGCCAAGTTAGAATGGTTAGATGAAGCAGGAGTGATCACAGTGATTCCTATTCCAAAAGATGCTATATCACATTATCGAGGAAGAGCAAAAGGAGAAAAATTAGTGAAAAAACTTCTTCAGGAAAGAAAAAAACAGAGATAATTGGAAAGAAAACAGGATGGAAAATAAACCCATTAGATATGTTTTAGATACCTCAGCTTTACTGGCTCTTCGTGAAGATGAAGCCGGGGCAGATAAGGTGGAAAGGGTATTAAGAGAGGCGGAAAAAGGGGAGTGTGAAGTTTACCTTTCCTTTGTGACTTTGATGGAATTATGCTACCGCTTATGGCAAGACAAAGGTGAGCAGTCCGCTAAGGAAATTCTTGCTGAAACCAGGGCTTTGCCTGTCCAGGAAATAGGGGAGGAAAATGATTTACTCATTAAGGCATCCCGAGTTAAGGCTATCTTTTATCTTTCAGTAGCTGATTCCTGGATTATAGCAACTGCCTGGCAGAAAAAGGCTAAGTTGGTTCACAAAGATCCAGAGTTTGAGCAAGTAAAAGAAATAGTGGAACTGTGGCCTCTCCCCTATAAAAATGCAGGGTAATGTTTAATATCATAAATGAGGTATAGAAAATGTTAAAAGTTGAACAAGTTGAAGAGCATGAATGGAGATTTGTTTACCCTCCTAAGTATGACGAATTAATGGATAAGTTTGGTGAGGGTATTGAGCTGTGGCAAACAGATCATACTAGATCTGCTGAGAAAATTTATAAAGAGATCATTGCAGAATTCCCCG
>JRER01001484.1_pt1 | contig 24984 bp, 32 predicted proteins | sample 210161 | NCBI WGS metagenome assembly JRER01 (sample SAMN03019618, study PRJNA260268) | marine sediment metagenome | biome: Marine; feature: Sediment; material: Clay; isolation source: clay from marine sediments 136 meters below sea floor depth collected from... | place: New Zealand: Canterbury...
ATTAAACAAGCTCTCGATTATTTAGAAAAAGAAAGTTGACTTAGCAACCGTTTTTAACAACCGAGTTTAACAACCGAAGATTTAGCAGATCCCATTTTCTTTAGATTTATTAGGTTGCAACGAGTTTCAGAAAAGGCTAAAAATGTAATAAATCATAACAAAAGGGAGGCTTTAATGTGGTTTGGGATAAGCGAGAATTGATCGAGGGCAGTGATTTTCCTTCTGCTATTTACGAGGTACTTAAATATCTTGTTAGCGAAAAATCGTTCAAAGACTCTGTGGTCTTTGAAAGACCTATGACCAGACACAAGAAAAACATAGAATCTTCTTTAGAACAGCTTGAATGGGCAGCTAAGAATAGAAAATTATGGTTTTTGGGTCCCATCGATTGGGTTAGATTTGAATGTAAATTAAGAGCTTTGAGAGGCATTTTGTCTATTGGAAAGAATGTTATGGTTTTTAAAACTTTAGGAAAAATAAGTGAAGCTGAAACGTTGCTTCCGCTATTAGAACAACAAGGATTAGAAGTTGATTTACAGGAAGTTAGAACTTTCACAGTTGAAATCTCAGTATGGGATAATAAGCCATTTTCACCCCAGAATGTTCGAGCATTCTTAGAAAAACTTGAAAGACAATTGAAAAAGCGAAAACCAAGACCTCCTAGATAGTGCAAGTATAAAATCACCAACCGATAAGTTCACAGAGTCGTGAGAAGCAAGTCTTTTTACTTAAAAAGTTAGTCCATTACGGTGAGCTCATTGTCTGAGAGCAGGATAGGAAGGAAGGTTAAGATGTTAAAGGGAGACTGGAAAGTTCCGAAGAGAGCTGAGGTTGTTGGGGAGGTGACAATAAGGCACTTCCATGATGATTATGTATATCATTTACAAAAGTTGAAATTCGATATCAAGACCGAGAGAAACAAAGAATTTGAGCTTAGATTCTGCTATTACAAGGGACGCGCATACGGACAATTTGCGCCCGTCATACCTGAAGGCGAACTCTTGGAATTATTGAGAAAGGCAAAGAAGAAAGGTATTCTGAGTAAGAATTTCTGTATATAGATAAGTATTCTAAAAAGTCCCGATAGTTAATAGTCTAGGCGCAGACTATAAAAGTCCCGAAGAGTTAACAGAACCAAATATGGCAAAATTTTTAACTTCAAGAAATCAGACTAGGAAAGAAGGAGTTGAAAAAATGCCTATTGCAAAACGTTGGTCAAGGTTTAGATGGGACAAATTGGATGAGGTTCCAAATGTATTTGGAGTGTACGAACTGGCAGATGATAACGATTACATTGTATACATCGGTAGCGGAAGATTACGAGACCGACTACGATACTGGAAGTCTAGTAATGATCCATGCATTACGCAAGCAAGAAAGTTTAGGTACGAAGAACTCTACAGCGACGAAAGACGTCGTCAAAGAGAAAGAGCCCTGCTAAATGAATACGAAAGAGAACATGGAAGATTGCCAAGATGTAACCAGAGAATAGGATAGGTCTGAACTTCTTTCATTCAACTCCTAAACCTCATTGAGAGGCACACTTGTCGTCGGCTTCGCTCTTGGACTGATAATCCCTTCCAAGGCGCCGTCAGATCATTCTGACGGAAGCGAAAGTGGAATAGCATGAGATTTTAGATATAACAACAATGTGAATCAGCGCTTCACACCTACGGAAGCTCAAAATAGACATCATTCGAGGGAGGCGGATGCCTTTTCAGGCTCCTCTTCGAAATTTATAGCCGCTATGCCCTCCTTTTTTGCCACATCAACAAGCCTCTTATCGGCACTCAAAAGCAAATCGCAAGCTGCCTCCGTTGATGTCGAAGTTTGAAGCGCATCAACTCCATCTACGTGGTGTTTCAAGATCAGTTGCCAAGAGTCAATAAACGATTTTGAGGTAACAGACATTATCGGAAGCAAGCCCAGCCTAGACATCTTCATTGACTCGGACAGGAAGTCCTGCAAGGCTGTCTTAAGCATATGGTTCCGTTTCTCCCTTTAGAACCGGAAACTATCAGTAAAGTTTTTATTCATAAAGTAAAGCACTATTCTCAATAGTAAAGAATATAAAGCCATAATCTTACAACATTCATGGTGACTGGGATGGCTGTTGTTACTGTTTCATCTAAGGGGCAGATAACTTTGCCTAAAGAGATTAGAGACGCGTTCGGAATAGAGAAGGGATCCAAGCTCCAGGTTTTGGCGATTGGAGAACAATTGATTCTCATTTCGATTCCGAAGGATCCCATAAAGGCCTTAAAGGGCTCGATTAAGCTTAGACGACCCATCACGGAAATTATACGTGAAATGAGAGAAGAGGAAAAGCATCATGGAACCGCCTTGCAGAAGGTAAGCGAGGTATAACCTTGGAGCGATACTGCCTAGACACGTGGGCAGTTTTGGTTTTTGTTGGAGGGGAACATGGAGCAGATGTGGTGGAGAAAGCGTTAATAGAAGCACGAGAGGGAAGAGCCGAGGTTTACATGAGCACCGTTTCCCTCGGAGAGCTTTACAACGTGATCTCGAGGGAGAAGGGGTATGACATTGCAAACAAAAAGTATGTTGAGCTTAAAATGACAAAAACGATTTTCATTGCTCCTGGCCAAAAAATTGCTATCCAAGCAGGAAGATTAAAGACAAAGTACTCAAGAGCGGGAAGGACGTTCGCACTTTCAGATGCATTCTGCCTAGCCACCGCATGCAAGTACAATGCGAAAATACTTACAGGAGACCCAGAGTTCTCACCAGTTACCGAATGCGAAATCCTTTGGGTAAGTAAAAAATAAGAGTGATGCACTCATAATTAGAATATCCTCTAACGGCGGAAGGAAAACATTAACATCGTTAATTTTGATGGCGTCTCTTTCCCACGATTCATCATAAACATTGGGCGGAACAATATTTACATCAATGCGTCCTATTGGGTCAAAATCTAATGCAAAACCAAACCTTGACCATACATGTTTCGATTTTTTATACTTATTTCTAACATACTTAATTATGCATGCATGCATGGAATTCTACCTAAAGACATAGCCTTAAACTTGAAGGAATATGAGCTTGACCGATGGCAAGTCCTTCACAGGATCCAGTGTATCAATAGAAGGCTAGATGAAGAAATAGCGAAGAAGGTTGCTGAGAAAAGAGGGCATAAATGGGCCTTAACCAACTTCGTATACAAGGCTTGGAAACAAACAGAGGGAGAGTTAGAAGAGTGAGTCAAGTTTCTTTTCTTTCGGTTAGCCTAATTCTAAAATTTTATAAATTGTGCGCACTAAAGCCAAAAATACATAGGCAAATGGTCCAAAATCTTAAATTCTGCGATTTTTAACTTCGTTTTGGAAGGCATAAAATGTTTCAATACTTTGAGGCTGCAAGGGTTGGGAGTTGGCTTGGATGGATTTTCAACTATGGTTTTGGGAGCGTTCTCTTTGGAGTGCCTCCCTTTGAGATTACTGCCATAGTCCTCTTTGCCTTCTCACTTGCTACGGCCAGCGTCTTCGTTTTGAATCAATACTTTGACCGTGAGGCAGATCGAGAGAACGAGGTTAAGTCAAATCTACCTGTTGCCTCTGGACGAATAACACCGAGGAAGACATTAATCTTCTCTTTCTTACTAGTCATCTCATGTTTAATTTTGGTGTTCATAGCCAACGTACATGTTCTCCCGCTGTTTATTGTTTACTTAGGACTATGGACTGCCTATTCCACTCCCCCATTCAGACTGAAAAGCGTACCAGTTGCAGACTTCGTGATTTCAGGTATAGGCGCTGGCTTTCTGCCATTCTTAATTGGAGGGGGATTAACTGACAAGCTAATCTCCAATATTCCATCAATAATGTGGTGTGCCATGCCGCTAATGCTAATTCACTGTGGTGGCCACATTATCCAAGCCGTTGGAGACTATGAAGCAGACCGTAAAACTGGGGTTCACACTTTTGCTGTTAGGTATGGAAGGAAGAAGGGTGTTATTGTCGCTGGATTTATGTTTTTGATAGCAAGTTTCTCGCCATTCGTCTATTCGGCTTTTGGTTTACTCCCCTACAGACATTTATTCTTGTTTTTTGTACTCTTCCCCCTTTCCATACCCATTGTAATGCGTTATGCTGATTTGTTAAAGAACCCGTCGACAAAAAATGTCATTAACATACAGAAAACTACGAGAAAGTATGGAATTATTGGTGTAACAGTGCTATGGGCTTATGCACTACTTGCAAAAATAGCCAGCTTTTAAAGGGCTTAGGGCGCAACTTTGAAAAGGTATATACGAGTTTTCTGCACCTAATTATAACCTATCACCTAAATGCCAAGTGAATTCTGTGTCTAAAACCGGTGAAGATGTCATAGTGAGTTGTCGGAGGGGACCGAAAACCCAGAAGCCGAAAGAATACATCCTCCGTTTTCCCGGCATTGAATCAGTTGGCGGGGCGGCGCGACTCCTGGGTCGAAAGGTCGGGTGGCCTGTCGGAAAACATGAGGCTCGAGGAAAAATCGTGGCGTTGCATGGAAAGAACGGGCTCGTTTCAGGAAGGTATGCCGGGCCAAGCGCTGGGAAGTCTAGTAGAAATAATCGGGTGAATCATGCGCGCGCATCTTGTGTTAACTTATATAAGCAAGAGCGTTTGTTTCTGATAAGGTCTTTCACTTGTCCCTACGCGCGCAACGTAAAGGTGAGCATGAATGAGGAAGAGAACATGGACTGGAAGAGGACGTCCCAGAGGTAGCCATCGCGCGCGCGACATTAGAATTCTTGAATACCTTGTAGAACTCGCTACGAAACACGGAATCAGCACACGCGAATTTTTTAAAGCAATTGTACGCGCATGGGAAAATGGAAAAGCCATGTGTAGAGGGTTAAATATTCAATGTCGCGTAAAAAATAGGGACTGTGCCATCTTTCTCATAACTGAAGGCTGCACCGTAATCGCTCAATTTCCAATACAGGAATACGTCCTCAAAGAAACTAACCCTCTTAAGGGATTCGACTATGTGCAGGAACGCGTTAAACACGCAGCCAAAATGAAAGAAAGAAAATCACTCGAAAGCCACCACATACAAATTGGAAATTTGAAGCCTGGAATGAAAAGGATTAGCCTAAGAGCACGGGTCATCGAAATTTCAAAACCAAAATCAGTCTTGACGAGGTTTTTTGATTATGTTGTTTTCGCTAACGCAACGCTTGCCGACGAAACCGGCAAGATAAATCTAGCTCTATGGAACGCACGAATCAACATGATTTCCATCAACGACATGGTTCAAATTGAAAATGCAAACGTCATCATGTTTAGAGGTGAAAAACAGCTAAGAACAGGAAGAAACGGCAGATTGAAAGTCGTTGAAACCAATCCGATACGTGTAATTCAATAAGCTCATAGCTAACTCACGGTCCTGAGCGCGCGCGCAAGCTAAAGCTTCTGATAAGAATTTAAAAACACACTCGTTGAAAAAGCCGCAACTCCCACGAATGACTTGGCCAGAATCAAGGTCTCGAACAATGATGCACAGGGCGCGCGCATTAGGTAAGGTAGGAGGACCTGTTGCGAGGAACATTCCAATGAAAGCCGCTTGGAATGAAGCCACACCAACTAAGAATGAGTAATATGTTTTTCTTCTTGCAGAGGCAGTTCGCTTTTCGAATATTTTCGATTGTGCATCTTCTTGATTTTCAGGAATTTTTTTAAGCCTTTTTTGTAGATGTTGATCTCTCCTTCAAATAAACCTAGAATTGCAAGGACTTCTTGCGGAGGATGCATCCGGGGATCCATTACAGCTAAGGTGGTGAAGCCTTTTGACCTCAATTCCGGAATAAGTGCATTTAGCCATCTCCTAGTTTGAACTGCCTGATGTTGCAGCAGAACGTCTGAAATGATTTCTATGCATACTCTTCTTGGCCCCTTTATCGAAACGTCTAGTGTGCGGAAAGCTGAAGATAGGGCAATGTTAATGTCGGTTAGGTTTTCTACTCCTCTTAGTTTGAATACATTAAGGAAGCTTTTCGTGATTGCGTCTGCTTGTGGATTGCAGATGAAGAGGTAGAAGCGGGATTGAAACTCTTCAGGGAGGGTCTTTACTTCACCGGGGTTGATGGTGACGTAAAATGTGACTTCACCGCCTTTTGCCCCTGTTTCAAGAAACTTCTCAATCAGCAAGTCCCTTTCATCGCATGATGGTGATGTTAGGATAACTGCATAGTTTTCAGGTATTCCACCAAGAAGCAAGTTGTCAAGACTTCTATATCCTGTAGTTATACGACCTGGAAGAACAACCTTTGAAACTTCAGTTTCTACAGGTTCGGACTCTAAGACCATTTCATTTCCCAATACGCGCGCATAAGAGCTGAAGTCAGCATGTTGAACAAGTTGTCTGAAAACTGTTACATCGTAGGTGGTGAAGATACCGACAACTTTGCCGTTTTTGACGACTGGAATATGCTTTATTCCGTGTTTGGTCATTAGCTTGGTTACTTGAAGAACCGAATAGTCTGGAGAGCACGTTATTGGGGACCGAGTCATGAACTCTTTTGCTCTTACTTTGCCTGGATTCAGAGCTTTGGCAACAACCTTTGTTAGTAGGTCCCATCCAGTAACGATTCCAACGAGTTTCCCCTTTTCTGTGACCGGAAAACTCTCTATTTTATGTTCCACAATGAGCCTAGCTACTTCATCCGCTGTCATACTAACATCTATGTTAACAACCTTCTTGGTCATTAGGTCGCCCACTTTAACAGAAAGGACTTGATCCGCAGACATTTTGATCCTCACCTAGGAAAGGAATGCTACATTTAAACTTTGCTTCATACGCGCATGCGCGCGCAGTCTTTTGATTTGGATGCAGAAACTTTTAAATGTGTGTGACTGTGGCACAACAGCAACATAATCTTAAGTATTTGATACGCGCACATTTTGTATTCATTCACATAAGTTTATAAGCAACTCTACGATAAGCATCCCCCAGAATTAGTATCTTGGGCGAAAACTAGTTCTTTCAGTGAATAGGAGGTGCAATCTGAATGTCTTATAGAGATCAAAGAGAAATGCACGATGCCGTCTGCGCCGAATGTGGACAAAAATGTCAAGTCCCTTTCAAACCAGACCAAAGCAGACCAGTATATTGCCGAGACTGTTGGTCTAAAAGACGAAATACAAGAAGAAGTAGATATTAGGCTCACAAGCTAACATCTATTCTTAGTACACAATCTTTTCCATATCCATATTTTTTTCTTTCCGTACTTTATAGCACGTACGTTCAAGTGTACGTTTGAAAAAAGTTAAAGACTGAATAACATAGGCATCATGTTTGCCTACCCGAAAAAGAGAAAACACATGAACCACTGTCGGAATGAAGAACATTGCGCGCGCGCATTAGTTTTTATTTTTGTTTGTACTATTTTATTTTGCCGGATGACGAGAAGGCATTAGGTTGACATACTAGGATGAAATTTCAGAGTTACTCCGACGGCAACGAACAATAAACCTTTGTTCAATATGTGCGCGCGAAGCATTCTTTGGCTTTCTCGGAGGTCTTCAGTGAAAAAGAAGTGTCATAGTCTACATTTTGCGGAGAAGAGACCAGAAGGTTATACTAAAATGCGCGCTCTATGATTCCTGGGTCATCTTGTGACGAAGCTGAGTTTTCACTCTTTCCTGGTTGCCTCGATGAGGAATACCATTCGTTTGCCATATTTCTTTTTAGGTTTAGGTATGTAACGTGAAGTGGCCTTTGGAGGTGGGCTGTTTTCATCGTGACTGTGAATTCCCATGCATCTGACTGCCATTGTTTTCTCGTCTTGCGAAACCCAGACAACGCGGGCTTCCTTACCACATTGCGGGCATTTAACATGATCGCTCACTTTAGTCATCTTTGATATTCACACCTCGTCTGCAAAGAAGCTGATTCTCCAGATAAATTGTGAGTAGACATTATTATAGTTATATCGCGCGCGCAATTTAATACTTATCTTCAATTCCAGATAGCAACATTATCTGTCCAATGTTCTCAGAACAAGCAATATATGCGCGTGTGCGTAGGAGGTCTATAAACCGTTTAGGAAACAGAGCTTGTGCGGCCGAGGTATCATTTGCGAGCGTGTTGTTCTCTTTGAAGATTCAAACTGTTGAAGAGAGAAAGGCGTTGAGCCTTATGAAGCTCAGGGGCTACAAGCTGATTAAACGTGAGGAGAAAAAGGATGCTATCAGCTTTATAGCCAAGCTTCCTCGAAGTAAAAAGCGTGTGATTGTTTTATGTTTACCAGCCATCAAAGTTGTGGGGGTCCTTTACGTTAGGAAAATGGCAAAGATAATGGAAGAGGGTGGGGCTGAAAAGGGAATAATAGTTGCTAATGTACGTTACACGTTTGCGGCTAAGCGAGACGCAAAGAAGTACGGCATTGAGTTGATTCCTAGGGTCTTTCCGTCTTTTAACATCTTCAAGCATGAGTTAGTGCCCAAACATGAAGTGGTTTCATTCGAGGAAGCAGAGAAATTATTAAAGAAGTATCGTATAGAAGCGCATCAACTACCTAGAATTAAAGCGTCGGACGTCGCTGTAATTGCAATAGGCGCGGAGCTTGGAGACATCATTAAGATTACCAGAGACAGCCCTACAGCTGGAAGACACGTTGTATACAGATTTGTTGTCCCTGATCAATGAGTAGATCCGAAAGGAAAATGTTCAAATTGGACAAGTGCAATGTGGATAACGAGATGTTAAAAGACTGGCGCGAGCGCAGAATGTGCATCATACTCGAAACAGAATTGAAAAATGGATGTGTACGCGCATGTATATGACGGTATTGGATGGAGGGCGAGGCAATGCCTAGAGATCCTGTCTGCGGCATGATTCTGGACGAAAAGACATCTAAATTCAAGATCAAGCATGAAGGAGAAACATATTATTTCTGTAGCGTGAAATGCAAGAAGCGATTCAAAAGGAATCGAAGGAAATTCGTGAAGTAGACTGGAATGCTTCCTACGCGTTTAGTCTGCGCGCAGGTAAACTAGATGACTTGACCAGAGAGTCAATTTGTTTGAAGATCTTGGTGATGTGAGATGGGGTTGAATCGTTTTCTGTCTGGAAAGGAGATCTTGATAGATGATTCCGGATGGGGAGACCTTATCTTAGGCGTGGTAATCGGCACCCTCAAACTTCCAGACCGTAGGTACCTAGAACGCAGGATTCCAGTCTCTTCCTTCCAGCCGCCTAACTTCGAAAATAAACAGTACTTGGATGACGCCGTGAAGATTGCCGAAGAGATCGTTGAGGTGATGCGGCCTGACAGGGAAACCCGTTTCAAGGTCTGCTCAGGATACGTTCTCTCCAGCATTCGCAGACACCTGCGAGATCGGGGATTCAATGTGGAAGAAGTGGAAATCACTGGTGAACTCCAAGAGATGGTTGAGAGAAGCTTCGTAATATGGTGCAAAGACGTAGGGGTACCAGCAGAAAGACTGGAAGACAAGAGACGCTTCTGGACACTTCTAGAATGGGTTGCGGAGAAACCCAAAATCAGAGAGAAACTCGTAAAGACGGGATGGAAGAGCTGGAAACGAAAGTGGCGAGAAAAAGCATTCAAAAAGAGTTTTCAAAAAGATTAAAGAAGTGAACCAGAGGCACGCAAGCGCACACCAATCAGCGATCCTACTTTTTAGTTCCCAGAATTTTGCCGCCAGCCTTCTCAATCTTCTCGACGGCAGATTTGGAACAGGATTTTACTTGTACAATAAGAGGGTGAGTAACTTGCCCTTTTCCAAGCAACTTGTCGTAACCAAGACGATTTAGATAAACCTTTATCCCCTTCTTTGTTTTCTTGGCTTGCTTGTTGTCCAAAAGACTGTCAATCTGTTCGTCTAGTTTCCCAACGTTGATCGCACACACTTCCTTTCTTTTAGGAGGCTTAAACCCATGTTTTCTCAAGCGTTCAGGCGCATATTTTATCGTATGGGTCCATTTGTGTTTGCGTAACCCTGCCTTCCCGTGCCCTCCTCTTTGGCCTCCTCCCCTATGTTGGCCTACTTGACCGTATCCGTGGGTTCTTGATCCGCGTTTCTTCCTCGTTTTTCTTTTCTTGTGTGGCATTTTTTATAACCTTGCCAGCGGTTTTGAGATTGTCGCGTGCGAAATTAGCTTCCCATTCTGCATGGCTTCTGCCTCTTTCTATCTACTCATTCTCAAACACTAATCATCAGAGCTTTCTCAATCGCCAAAAGCTTCGCCAAATCTTTCTCCAAAAACCCTATCCAACCGTGCTCCAAATGAAAACCAGCATTATCACTAATCAACCTAACATCACAAGAATAATTACCGTCAACATAACCCTTGCAATCAGACTCTTTTACCGGAACGTGACCACACTTCGCCCTACACAAATTCTCTATGCAACCTTCTATTGTCAAGTAAAGCCGCTCCACCTTGAAATGAGGCGCAATCCTCTCCGAAACCGCCTCAATATTTTCACGCTCCATCTCACTTTTCGCCCCTTCAGTAAACCGCTTCCCAATAAGGATGCCCTTATCATAATTCTGCTTCTTGAGAACTTCACTCATCTCCCTAACAGTATCTACACCAACATATCCTGACTTTGGCTTGGCTTCGGTTATAACACGTATCAATATCTTGTCATCTGAGTCCGACGGCGAAACCGTAAAATCCACCTTCTTTTCATCCCTTCGAATTCTCCTATTTTCGTAATCTCTAATTGCTGAAATCACCTTAGCCTTCTCAACAAGCTCATCTCCAAGCATTTTATCACCCATCTAACAACCAAACTCTAAAAACTTTCACAGAATCATAACATTCCATATATTCTCAACGACCTTTATATACTGCTTCCCAAAGCCACACAAAGAAACCAAAATACTGCACCCGACAAAAATCCAGCGAACACCAAAAAATCGCAATCCAAGCGCGCTAACACTCTTTCGTTGCCAACGTTGCTAGGGACTACATTTTCGCTTTTACGAATGCGTGCGTATGCGCGCGTAATTCCTCGTGTCAAGAATATCGTTCACGCCTATGCTTCTAAAAGTTCTTCTATTTCCCTTACCTTTTCCCTCTTGACATGTATCGGTATTGCGGGAAGGATTTGCGGATCTTCTCTTATTTCTTCAAGAATTGAGACTACTTCTTCCGTAGTTCCAAAATCTTTTATGTAACGATTGATCGCACTAGCAACCATACGCTTAGTTGGCCTTTCCTTCCAAACATAATCTTTCCTAATATAGCCGATAATCATACCTCTAAGCCATCTTTCAAACCATTTCTTACCAAGAACTGAAGTCACACCCAACCCTGAACTAAACATTCCCATTCCAAACTTATTATCCTTTAGCAATAATTAAGATCAGAAAAAGAGAACATTAGCGAGCCCTCAGGTGCTAAGGCAGCATTCTATAAACATCCATCAAATATTCAACCCTGATAATTTAAACTGAATCCTTTGCTAAACCGCTAATCTCATCTTTCTCTTAAATCTCATAAAAGCAATGATATGCCCTAAAAAAAGGGAGTTGCGCGGATTCGCTTAAGAACAAAAAGCTTTTATGCGTCTACTTCAGCTGTTCTCGCAAAATTTCTGCGATAGTTTCTGAAGGTGTTTTGTTGGCGGTGTCAGCTTTTGTCTTAAGTTTCGTCATTAAGTCCGCATCGAGTTCGATCTCTAGTTTCTCAGTTGACAAAATATTCACCTTATTCTCTCCCCTTCATTACAGATGACTCTATATAAAGCGTTCTGCTAGTTAAACGGATGAACCGTGACCGTTCTATAAGGCTATTCGCTTAGTTCCCTTTTTATCTGTTCTATTTTCTGTGTTAGGACCTTGATGATTAGGCTGTTATCGATGTGTGTCATGGGTTTGTGACATGTTGGACACTTGAAAAGATACTCTATAGCTTCTTCAAAGGTGAATCGCTTACAACCTGGCGTTTGACAGCTGTAGAACTCGTGGTTAAGCTCATGGCGAAGTCGAGTTTCCAGCAATCATCTACCGAATGAACAACCCGAAAGCAGTAATCCTCATTTTCGCGTCAGGAAAACTCGTTTGTACCGGAATCAGAAAAGAGAAAGACGTCCACGTCGTGGTTAATCAGCTTCTGCAAAAACTGGAAGAACACAACATCATATCATAACAATAGAGCGTATGCATATAAGGAGGGTTTTTAAATCACTGCGCAAAGGAATAATCATCTCTCTATGCGAACGCTATGAAGGCGAGAATTTGGTTAGGGTTTTTGTGTTTATCAACGCCGAACCTGGAAGGGAAAGTGAAGCATTGGAAAAGCTTCGTAAAGTTAAAGGCGTGATAGAAGCCCATTTGCTGTATGGCGTACACGACATGGTAGCCGTTTTTGAAGTAGATACCGTAGACCGTGTAAAGGAAGTTGTCTCCGCAAACATAAGGAGAATAGAGGGAGTACGCTCCACACTAACAATGATAGTGATGGAAGGAAAAGGTTAAACAAAAGTGAACCGTAATTTTCGCAAACAATACGGCGCGCTTAGGAAAATGTGAGTCAATGATCCCAACCGCAATAAATGCTTGAGAGCCAACTAATGCTATTTCAAATTAAGGTATTTCTTATTAAGGCAACTTAGGACGATGATAGGAATGGTTAATAAATTTCTTGATCCATAAAATTGACAACCGAGCTGCGAAAGTTAAGCCGTATGGTGAAATGCAGGAAATGCGGAAAACGTGAGGCTAACGGTCAAGATGGTTATGCCGCAGTTGCAGATTTGACGTAATATTAACGCAGATGGGGAAAGACAAAGAATAGGTAAAATTCCTTTTCCGCGCGTGTTGGGCCCCCCTTCCCCTCTCTCGGGTGGATCCCTCTTTCAAGATTAGAACAGATGTTCCGGCAAGTTGTGACATTTAAACACCTCCTTTCTTTTGCTAAGCGCTTTCATATAACGGGGTGTTACCATTCTTCCTCTTCCCATATCTCTTCCTCTACTTCATATGACTTGCAAAAGGTGCAGAGACTGTTCCTAGGCGCGCCACAATCTTTGCAGAAGTCGATGCCACAGTTCGTACATCTGTAAACTTTGTCGACCACTTTTTTACATCTCGCACAGAGAGGCATGATAGATCACCCCGCAAATCTATTGTTTTCCCTCCATTCTTTGTTTCGTTTTGGGAACTTCTTAATAAACTTGTTGAGAATCTTAAATAGCGCGCGCACCACAAAGGATGATATGATATTTTTAAGCTAATTTCATCATCTCTCTTGGATGCCTTAGCATTCTTAGAGGATTTTGAAATGATCCTGCCAGACAACCGCAGTTGGAACAGTCCGCATTGTTTAAGAAACATCTTCTTCTGTTCCATGAAACGTCAAAATGTAATACTTCATCGCCCCAGTGGCATGAACCTCTATGATCCGGGTATTCATACCATTTTATCATTGCCTTGCTCAAAAGAAAATCTTTTGGGTATAATGACTTCACTCGTTTCAGTTCTCTTATTATGGTTTCTCTCTCTTTTTTTCTTACAAACATGGGAACACTAACATCGGTTCCAGACGCGCATATGTTACACACAACACCGTTAAAACCATTTTCTTTTGCAATTTTTATAACATCCTCAAGCTCTTTGTAATTATCTTTCGTTATTGTCATATTGATAACAACACGTTTGTCCCCTGAATAGTTTTTCATTACTCTTGAAAAAACACCGTTCCCTCTGATTGAATCGTTTGTTTTTCGAGAACCATCTATTGAAACAAATAATCTATGATTGAATTCTTCTGGTATCTTTATTGTTCCGTTTGTAATAACGTAAACAAAAGGAAATACTCTGTCAGCGAGCATGAGAACATCATTCCTGAGCGCAGGCTCACCGCCAACCAAAAGAATGTGCCTTACTCCCGACTTGTAGAGTTCATTGAACCTTTTTTCCCAAACATGTATGGATAGTTCTTGTGTTTCAAAATCGTCTTTGCCATGAAAATGATAGCAATGTTTGCATCTAAGATTGCAGCTATCCGTCACATCAACTTCTGCAAAATACTTTACTCTAAATATAATTCTCTTTAATTCAAGCCAAACAAGATAAACTAATGCGTGCGCATATTTTTTCATGATACAACTATTACAAGAAAGCATTAATTAAGTGCTTCATAGACTCTAGAAAGTAATCTTTTAAATCTGTCAGCCAACGAAGCCAGCGATTTCGGTTGATAGATATTTTTGTAACGAAATCAACAATAACGGAGTATATGTCACTTTGCACGCGCGTCACAAAAAAGGGAAAGTTAAGAGCCGGCTTCTCTTTCAAACAGCAAGTAATGATAACTATGCATGCATTGATAGGTGTGGAGACGCCAGCCCTTCCTTTGGTAGTCTTCAATTGCTTCGGCAATCCGTTTATGACTGCTAACTTGCGCGCATTCGTATTTTTTCAACTTAACCTTACCTTCTGTGACAGTTTAGAGTAAGCCAGCCCATAAAAAAGTTTGCGCGCGCTTTTCTGCTCACAGCAGACTAAGTTCGAGCTGTAATTTTTTTTAAAAGAAAGTGGGAATTTTTGGCTTCACTCTGTCTCTGGAGAGGCTGCCTTGGGAGTTGCTGCATCTGAGATGGGTTCTGACGTGTCTGTTTTGGGTATATGTTTGCACTCTAGCAGCTCGTGTAGGTCGACCAGGATTATGAGGTTGTCTCCTTTCTTGCCGATTCCTTTTAGGTAGGATTATTTGTTTTGGGCGGCTGTTGCTAGCTCTGGTGTTTCCTCGATATCTGCTTTCGGAAGCTTGGTTACGTCTGTTACAGAGTCAACGATCATGCCTACTGATCTGCCTTCCAATTCGGTGACCATCATTCTGCTGTCTTTGTCTAACTCTTTCTGCGGCATGTCAAGCCTTTTTCGCATGTCGATGACCGTGGTTACTTGTCCTCGCAGGTTTGTGACGCCTTCAATGTAGTCTGGCGAATTCGGCACTGGAGAGATTTTGCCTACTCTTGTGATCTCTCGTACTTGGCCAATGTTCACGCCGTAGAGGTTGTCCTCAAGGTTGAAAACAATTATCTGTTGCGTTTCTGTGTCTTCTTGGTTCATCACGGGTCATCTCCAAGCTTGGCTACTGCTTGAACTGCTCCACATCTTTCTGCAGCTGTGCGGCAACCAATATGAAGCCAATGTGCAACTTATTCTTCACAGTTAGATTCGAAGTACATTTTCCCTTATTCTTGTCGACGGTGCTATGTTGAGACATTGACTTGTTATTAATTTGTATGTAATCAATGCGACAGACTGCTAATGTGCGCGCATTTCAATTTGACAGGATTTCTTTCTGCACTCGCGCTTTTATAGTTTGACAAAAGGATTTCTTGACAATATAGCTATTATAATGGGTAAAGCCTAGTGGTAAGACAGAGGAGACGTAAAGATAGATGGAAGATAAGGCAACTCAGGTGGTGTCTAACTGCCCAATATTAAGGTAACGATGAAGATTATAGCGGTTGCTCTGGAAAAAAAATGGTTCTCTAAGCAGGAGAGAGCTGGAGCAGATACGCATCAAACTTTTGCACAGCCCCAAGACTTTTTGGCGTATAATCGCTGATGGTGAAAAAATAGCAGGTGGAAGTGTTCGAGGAAGGCAGTCAACTATGGTAGCGGGCAACATCCACGCTATCAACAAGTCGTCGTCGGCGTCACACTCATTAATAACAACGCACAACGGAGAGAGTGCCTTGAGCGGTTTACTTAACCCTTCAAGCATCTTGGATAGTGTACTCTACGACGGTTAAGTTCGTTCTCGCAACGCGCGCGCATTCACCTTTGTTGATGTATTTTGAAAAGAATCAATTATTCAATAGGCCAAGCCCACAGGATATAGAAAACTTTTCATCTTTTAGTGCTCCCGCACTTATAAAGGCATAGATCAACCACCCTACATCAGAAATATCAAAAATTGCGCGCTAACAAATAAAACACGGTTACTTTCAAATAGGATTCAGTTCATATAATCCGTGGTATGTATGAGGAGTATCTGGTTTTCACAGGTAGACCAAATGCGGGAAAGAGTAGCATCATCAGAGAAGTTGTGGGTATAGACGTGGCCACGGGTAAGCATCCCGGAACCACGCGGCGGATCTCAAAATATGCCCTGAGCGGAGGCTTATTTCTTGTTGACATGCCTGGTTTTGGCAGGATAATGGGTGTCTCTAAGCGCTTAGAGAATATGAGGAAGAATCGGATCATCCGTTTCTTAGAGTCTAACGCTCAAAACATAGCCCTAGCCGTCCATGTTCTAGACATATCCACCTTCTTGGAGGTGACGTGGCGTTTGGAGAAGAAGGGGCTGATCTCCCTGGATGTGGAGATGGTAAAGTTCTTGGCGGAAACCCTGGGTGAGATCCCCTTAGTGGCGGCCAACAAGATCGACAAGGCGGATGAGGATGAGATAGCAGTCAACCTCGAGGAGTTCAAGTACCGTATCAGCGACGGACAACCTCCGGTGGTGGAGGGTTACGTCTTCCCGGTCAGCGCCCGGACAGGAAAAGGGTTAGGCGCGTTGAAGAGTGCGATTCACGCAAGGTTAGTCGAAAAGGGATATAGAACACCCTTCAAAACACGTTAGTTTGGGTTTGGGGCTTAAATTATTAATGCAAGTTGAAACAAACAATGAATCAAGGCAAACCCGAAGAACTAATCAAAATAATTAGAGTGGTGGTGTGAATAATGGACCGAACCAAGAATGAATCTTTGCTGGAGCGTTATTGGAGACTTAGAGGAGAGGCGGACGAATTATATCAGAGACGAATGAGAGAAATCGGTCAAAGAATTAGCGTGGAAATGAGAAAGTCTGTACAAAGAGAACTTGATGCTTTGGAAGATGCGATAGAGAGAGCAGACCTTCTTGAGGTTTTGCGTCACAAATTAATATTAGAAGTCCTATTGGGATAAAATTCTCATTGAATACGATACCTAGCATAAACTAGTGACCTACATCCTCTATTTCAATCTCTGTCTCAGCAATTTCATCAAGAATCCAATCTTCTTCCATCTTCCAGTTTTGGTGTGTGTGCTTAAAAATTTAACGAGAAAAGTTCTATGTGGCAATCTATTCTCTGTTTAGTGTTCTGCTTCATGGAGTGTTTTTCGCGCGCGCGCATAGATTATGTACATAATCATTGTTATGTTGAAAGTTTGTTGGGTCTATGTCTTCGGTTAGTGTTCCGTTACGTTCTGGACATTTAAGAGACATGTTTGGTCTCCTTACGCCATGACCACGTTTTCGTGTTTAAAATCCATGTTTGCTGTGGGTCTAGTTCCCAATGGCATTGCCGACATATCTTTTCGGGGTGAAAGGGTGAACTGCGGAGATAATAGTCAGACTGTTTATGGCATCTCGGGCACTTTCTAGTTTCAACTTCTTTCTTCTCGTGATACTCCATTTTACATTTTTCACTACAGTATTTTCTCTGTCCCCATCCATAGGTGGGGGGTAGTTCTGTCTGACAGTTTAAACATTTCATTAGTCATTCAACCTTCGCTGTGCTTTATCCAGAACCTTATAGGTTATCAGAAACGTTCGTTCACGTTCCACTCTTAAAACGTGAATGTCGTCTTCAGGGTAGTATTTGTCGTGACACTTTTTAAAACGTTCTAATTTATCTGAAGAAAAGCGAGCGCGAGATCCAAAGTCTAAAATGGCTCTTTCAATCCACAAACTCAAAAGTAGAACTGAGTAGCTGATAAAAGGGTATGGTTTAGATTTCTAAAACGAAGAGTTTTAGACGTTATGTTGCAGCTACATTAACTGGCTGACTTTTCGTGAACAAGCTGATTTTCTTAAGTCTAGTTATTGCTCGCCTTGCTATGTCCAAGCCTAATGCTACTGTTGCAGCGTATAACATCGGGAAAGCTTGACTTAATATGATCAGTGTAGGTTCATAGAACAGCCAGGTTTCCACAAATTTTTCTACCAAGTATGCTTGACCTTTGTCCACCGCAAGGTTTTCTACATAGCCGAAAATGTTCACGAGAACAGCTATGACAATTGCCGTCCACCATGGATTTTCCAGCCAGCGAGGCCCGGCATAACCGAGATTCACTAACCATCCAGCCGCTTCATTGTGTCCGCCAGTAAGTAAGATCACAACTTCAACAATAAAAGCCAACACTACCAGAATAACCGCTAAAGGCCTCATCAACTTCGATTCCATTTTGCGCGTTCACCACCCTCAGAGCTTATCCCATTTTGAACGCAATCTGAGTCTGGGATTTCCGGCGTATATCCTGGAACGTGTTGAAATCGCACTAAGGTAGAATTGAAATGATTTTCACCTAAACATGCCACTTCTTCTTCTGCGTGTTAAAATTACACTAAGATAAAATTGCTGTCACTACTCGAGAATAATTCTCGCATCAACCGTTTTGGCTCCCTTCTCGTAGACCATTATTGGATTGAGGTCAAGTTCCTTAATTTCTTGATGTTCCATCACTAACCTCGACGTGTTTAGCAAGATTTTCACTATAGCTTCTACGTCTGCGGGCGGTTGACCCCTATAGCCTTTCAGAATTGGGTAAGCCTTCACCTCGGTTATCATTTCTCTAGCGTCAGACTCTGAAATTGGAGCAATTCTGAAAGTCACATCTTTCAACACTTCAACGAAAATTCCGCCAAGCCCAAACATTAAGGCTGGTCCAAACTGAGGGTCTTTTGTTGCACCCACGATAACTTCGGTTGACTGGGGAGCCATTTCTTGCACGAATATACTTAAAATTCTTGCATTTGGTTTGTGCTTCTTCACATTTTCTAAGATTTCATTATAGGCTGTTCTTACTTCTGTTTCGCTATTAAGGTTAAGAATGACCCCTCCGACGTCAAACTTGTGGATAACGTCTGGAGAAACAATTTTGAGAACAATTGGAAAGCCGATTTCCCTAGCGAACTGGACGGCTTCCGCCTCGTTTTTTGCCACTTTAAAGTTTGTAACTGGAATTCCATATTCCATACAAATCGTTTTGGCTTCTGGCTCCAGCAGGTATTTTCTGCCTTTTTTTCTGGCTTCGTTAAATATCGCGTTTACTTTCTCCATTAGCTCAACAACCTTTAGAAACAAGAGCAGAAGTTTTCTCTTCTAACTTTCATTCTTCCACAAGTTTATTATAAAAAGCCCATGTTACTTATAAGTGTAAAAAAGCTCAAAATGATGTGGAAATTGAAAATGGAGAACAGAACAGCATCTTCTATAACAGCAGTTTAGAGAGTTTTAGGCTTAGACTTGTGATGTATAGGAGGCTTTAACTTGTTCTCTTTTAGAAGGGAAGTTTGTCTACTTTTTGCGGTGTCTTAGCCAATGAGACTTTTTCGTTCATTCTTAATTCGCCAGTATACTGTACTTCACCGCTTATGTGGCAGTGGGAGTCGATGGTGATGTTTTCACCGTAAACGTTTTCTGCGTGTGCTCCGCTTCTGAGTAGAACTTTCTTTCCGTAAATGTCTTCTGCATGTGCATCTCTACTAATGATAACTTGGTCTGCCTTTATAGGTCCACGAACTTTACCTCTTCTCCCTATCTCAACAACACGTGCAGTCACACCTTCAACAGTAATTATTGCACCGCCAACCTCTACACGCTCTTCTGCAGTAGCTTTCCTTGAGCGTAATACTCCGCCTACCTCGATGTTTTTTGCTGAAATTTCCTCGTCTACTTCCACTTTGCCTCCCACTTCAAGGCTTTCTGAAAGCTTTAACGACCCGCCTACTTCCACTTTGCCCCCCACCTCTATTTCACAACCTTCGCCAGAACCAGTTATCTCTACCTTACCCCCAACGTCAATGTCTCTGAATTCTAGATCCCCCTCGACTCTAAATGAGCCACCAACCTCTATATTACCACCCTTATTTTTGTTGGCGAGTCGAACGGTTCCGCCCACGTCTATATGTTCGAATTCTAATGGGCCTTTCGATTCGAAGCTTCCGCCTACGTCTATTTCGCGAATTTTTCCGCCTCCAACTTTTGATGTGCCTCCTACATCTAATTTTGCGATGTCAACTTTTGATTCTATTGAAACACTTCCGCCTACGTCTATTTTCTCCGCCTCTACCTCTCCTATGGCTTTAAAGCTTCCGCATACGTCTATGTCTTCCGCCTTTACCTTTCCATCTACCTTTAGGCTTCCACAAACATCAACCTCATCAACCGCTAAATCCTTGGTCACATACAGAGACGCATCTACACCTACACGTTTTGCGGTCATTTTCCCATAAACTTCTAGACGGCCATCTTCAACTTTAACATCATTTTCTATTTCCAGGTCTCCATGAATTGTTATGTTATCTTCGGCTTCTAGGCTTTCTGCTGAAAGGTTACACTTAAAAGCGTTGTTTCCTTCACAGTAAATTGTGCCTGAAACCTTCACTGTGGGTGGTGTTCCGGCTCCATTTATGACTGCATGTCTGCCTATCACTAGGTCTCCTTTAACAAAATCTAATGTTTTTGTGCTTCTTGAAGGGACAGATATTTTGCTGTTCATTGTTAAACCCTCGATATGAAATTATATTATGGAGGACTTAAAAGACGAACTCACGTTTAGTGAGTACAATTTGTTACTGGATTATTAGTGCTTTTCAATAAAAGGATGAACCGTTTGGTTAAACGGCTTCACGTTTTTTATTTTAAAAAAGGAAAGTGTGAGGTTGTTAGACCCCTTGTTTGTGTTTGTTCACCCGACGTTTTCGGGACATGCTATCACCGTAATTGTATGCGGCGTACGTGTTCTAATGCTTGAGCCTTTATGCGTTCCATTTCTAGGCTTCGGATTTTCTGTTCCTTTAGTGCTTCAGACGGCAGGCTTACGGAAGGCACGCGTAGGGTCTTGTAGGGTTTTTCTAGGATGTCAATAAGCGCGTTCTTCTTAACACTTTCAAGCCATTTTGCGGCTGTTTTTGTTTTGAACATTTCAATCACCTCTTTTTACATTGGAAAGAAGTAAAGCCCCTGAAGCTTTAAAAGGCGGCGCACATTTTGAGAACACTATTTGTGGTTACAAATTGTTACTATTTCTTATTCTTCTAACGCGGCGAAGAACTTCCGCATTCGCTTGAATGTTTTCAAATATTCTAGTCCCCATTTTGTTGCTCTGTATTTTTTGCGGTCGCCTGCAGTTATTTCTATCACGAACCCGTGTGAAACTAGAAATTTCAAGATCTTCTTTGCTCTATCTACAGGCATGTTTGCTCCATAAGAAATTCGAGTTAAAGAGCACAAACCCTTCATTGCAATTACTTCTATCGTATCTGCGTAAATGTCGTATTTTGTCCTTCTACGCTCTCTTGACAAGAGTTGTTTCTCTCCGGGCTTGTTACTCATTAAATGCAGACATAATTAATCTTGATTGTGGTGAAGGATATGAATGGTCGGGCGGGCAGGATTTGAACCTGTGACACTCCGGTTTCTGCATGTACGCTTGGTAGGCTGGGTGACACCTACTGGGTGGATGCCTACAGCGTCTCCGCCAGCTAGCTCTGCTAGCAGGCTCGGAAGCTCTACCAAGCTGAGCTACCGCCGCGCGCTCTAATAGTATCGGATATCTTGCAGCTATTAAAAAGTACTCTATCTAGTTGCTAAGCTAAGCTTTAACGCTTTTTAGTGTAGAGATGGCATGCCACGTAATGCCCGGGCTCCGTCAATACAAACTCGGGCTCTTTAACCTTACAAATCTTCGTTGCAAATGGGCACCTTGGGTGAAATCTACATCCTGGTGGAGGATTAATTGCGCTCGAAACTTCTCCGGTGGATTTTACATCCTTGGGCTTCAACGCTTCCTCTTCATCTGTTAACACCGGCACAGAAGACAGTAGCATCTTAGTGTATGGGTGTAATGGGTTATGGAAGAACAAGCGGGCAGGAGCGTATTCACAGATTTTACCCAGGTACATTATCGCAACTCTTGAAGCCACATTTCTCATAAGGCTTAAGTCATGAGTTATGAAGAGATACGACAGCTTAAGCTCTTGCTGTAACTTCATTAATATCTTTATTATTTTTGCTTGAATTGAGACGTCTAGAGCGGATGTAGGTTCATCAAGAACTACAAAAGAAGGACTTGTAGCAATGGCCCTCGCGATAGCCGTTGCCTGTTTTTCACCTCCTCCTAAGTCCCCCGGTCGTCTATGCATGAATCTTTCAGGAGGCAGCTCAACAACTTCTAAAAGTTCAGCTACTTTTTCGGTAAGCTCGCTGCTGTTACTAACTAATCCATGCACCTTCAAGGGTAAACCCACAATCTCTCTAATGGTTTTCGAAGGGTTCAACGAAGAAGCTGGATCTTGGAAAACTATGCTCATGTCCTTTTTTATGTGTTTGGGACGTTTTAATGTATGCACTGATATATCTCGATCTTTAAATAGGATTTTGCCTGATGTAGGCGTGTAAATTCCCATTGCCAGATAGCCCGTTGTGCTTTTACCGGACCCGGACTCGCCTACTAAGCCGAAGGTCTCACCAAATCTGACATCAAAACTTATATCATCAACTGCTCTAACTGTTCCAAAGGTTGTCTCAAAGTACTTCTTCAAGTTCTCGACTACGAGTACATTCTCTGCTTCTCCCATTTGTCATCACTTTTTATAGTAAAGCCAGCAAGCTACCCAGTGGTTTTCTCCCATATCAATAAATGGTGGTTTCTCTTCCTCGCATCTGTTTAAGATGTTATCGCAACGTGGGTGAAATCTGCAACCCGATGGTGGGTTTATATAATCAGGCACCCTTCCTTTGATGCCTTCTGAGAAGCCGCCTCCGGTCAGCTTGGGAGTTGAGTCTAAAAGCTCTTTAGTATAAGGATGCAGCGGGTTTGAGAATAGTTCCTTGGTCTCAGCAACTTCAACTGTGTTTCCTGCGTACATAACATGGACTTTATCTACGAAGCCTTTGACCGCACCCAGCGCTTGAGAGATTAAGATTACCGATAATTTTCTTTTTTCTACGATATCCTTGATGAGGTGTAATACTTGATCTTGTATTGTTACATCAAGGTTTGTGGTGGGCTCGTCAGCTATTAAAAGATGTCTGGGTGTTGCTAGGGCCATGGCAATGCAGACTCTTTGTTTCATACCTCCGCTTAGTTGGAAGGGATAACTGTCAAGCACCCTCTCCGGGTCTGGCAAGGCTACCTCTTTAAGCAGTCTTATGCATTTGGCTTTAAACTCTTCCGTCTTCTTACCTTCATGAGCCTCAGAAGATTTGATGATATCTATTAGCTGTGTTTCAATTTTGAATACCGGATTGAGAGCGGCTGTGGGATCCTGAAATATCATGGCTATATGCCTTCTTCTCAACTCGTTTAATTCGTCTTTCGCCATTCTCAGAACATTCTTGCCTCTAAAGTATACTTCTCCTTTATGTACCACAGCGTTTGTAGGCAAAATTTGAAGAATAGTCTTCATTGTTGTTGTCTTGCCGCAACCGGATTCTCCGATTATTCCTACTTTCTCTCCAGCGTTTACTATCAAGTGTACGCCATTAAGAACTTTCGATGTGCCTCTATAAGTCTTATAGCCCACGTATAAATCTTTTATCTCTAATGGTTGCTCCGTCAAAGTGGATTACTCCGTAAACATGTCTCGAACGCCGTCTCCCAATAGGTTAAATCCTAAGATTATAATCGCAATTCCTAATGCTGGAATCATGGACGTCCACCAAAAATCTGGCATCCACTTTCCACCGTCAGCAACCATAGTGCCAAGGTCGGGTGTCGGAGGCTGAGCACCCAACCCCACAAAACTCAGCGCTGACCCTATTAGTATAACCCAGCCGACATCCAGCGTTACCTTTGTCAGTATGGGGCCAAGGCAGTTTGGAAGTATTTCTCTGAATATTATGTGGAACGTACTAGCTCCCATTACCTCAGCTGCTTGAACGAAGTACTCGTTTCTCATCGCTGATGAAACGTTATATGTTAACCTTGCATACCAAGGCCACCACATTAATGAAACCGCCATCATAGCATTGAAGATATTGGGCTCTAATACTGCGCATATAGCTAATGCTAATACCAAGGGAGGAACCGCTATGAATATATCCGATATTCTCATTGTTACCATGTCAATCCAACTATCCTTATGATACCCTGCGATAAGCCCCAAAATCACTCCAGGTGCAACAACAAGAGAGAGAACCACTCCAGCCATCATTAGAGAATATTGAAACCCTAACATCGTCCTAGTTAGTATGTCTCTGCCCATTTCATCTGTGCCAAATACATACTTTGAGTTTTGAAATGGAAGGATGAATTTATCTGCATAATTGCTGAAGAAGCCTCCATGTTCCGGGTAGGGCACTATATAAGGGGCAAACAGGCCTATGAAAATGCAAGCGGCTGATATCACTAACCCTGCCATTGACAGTGGGCTTCTTGAGAATTTATACCACATTCTCCTAGCAGATTCCCACTGTGGTGACCGCTTAATTGTTTTAAATAGCCTTATCTTCTTCGTCTTATTCGCCCCTCTCCATAAGTCTAATTCTTGGATCTAAATATGCCACTATGATGTCAGTTATTATGTTCACTATAGCGAAAATGATTCCTATCACCATCACGGTAGCAACTATGGTATTAAGGTCACTTCTTAACATAGCATTAATGGCGTGTCTGGAGAAGCCTGGCCACACGAAAACCATTTCAACTAGGAAAGCATTACCAAGCATCGCAGCTACGTCCATTCCCATAACTGTTACTGCCGGAATTATGGATGGTTTAAGCAGATACTTGAACATAACAAGCCTTTTGGGTAAGCCTTGAGATGTCGCCATAGTTATATATTCCTTGTCTTTGTTCTCAACCATGCCAGCCCTTATCATTCTCGCGTCTTGCGTCATACCGCCGATGCACAACGCAAATGCTGGAAGTGTCGCATGCCATATAAAATTAACAAACGCATCAAACCTACCTGCGATCAACGAATCCAAAGATGTAAAACCCGTTACTCTCGGAGGACTAGAGACATCAAGCCGTCCACCTGTGGGAAATAATGCCA
>JRER01000542.1_pt1 | contig 24952 bp, 30 predicted proteins | sample 210161 | NCBI WGS metagenome assembly JRER01 (sample SAMN03019618, study PRJNA260268) | marine sediment metagenome | biome: Marine; feature: Sediment; material: Clay; isolation source: clay from marine sediments 136 meters below sea floor depth collected from... | place: New Zealand: Canterbury...
GACGCTCGCCCTCTGTCGCTGCCCGAACCTGTTATCGGGCTTAATTTCGATGATTTGAAGATCTAGATGGTCAGGCAACTCGCCGTTGACTGCCAGCCATTCTCCCGAGGGGTTGAAATCCGGCTGGTGCATACGACTCCAGATTTTTTGAAGCCCCGAGCCATCTATATTGGCTACATAGGTTTCGTAACCACCGCCTTCGTAAATGGTGAAAGCGAGGCGACCCGAAAGAGCCGGCTGGGGGGTAGGGGTGGCCGTGGGCGTTGGTGTTGCGGTGGGGGTAGCTGTGGGCGTCAACCATGGGGTGGGCGTAGGTGTAGGGGACGCTTCGGCCACCACCTCTTGGATCTTGATGGTCCTTAGCATCGCTTGGAAGATGGGCCAGGCTACATCTTTCCAGGTGTCGGTGGGGGCCAGCGCCCAGAGGGCATAGAGCCTAGAATGCCAGACTGTGGCCGCCATATAGACCCGAGCGGGCAAGAGAACCGCCTCCCCGCTCATCTCTCCATGGAGAGAGGCCCATTCCTGCCCGCTTATGTAAGCGGGCTCTATCTCGCCCACTTGGGTACCCGGCGGCAAGGTGGCTATCCTCTCTTCTAGAGCCTGGGTGTTAGTCATCTCCGTTTCCAGGGGTAGGGAGGCGAAGTAGAAAACGCTTCCCGCTTGGTGCTCCAGAGCCTCTTCGCTCTCGGCGAAGATGGTCTGATATTCCTGTTCATCGAGGACCCAGGTGTCGGGGTAGAGGATGCTTAACCCCAGATCGGCTCTGACATAAGAGGCGAAGGTTACCATTGGCGGAGGCGGGCCAGCGCACTTTTTGAGACCCTCCTGGGCCGCGGCCAGATGAGGGTCGATAACCAGCGCCTGCTGGAACTCGGGAATGGCCTCCTCGCATCGTCCTAGGGCCAAGTAAGTCTCTCCCAGTTTTAGATGAGCGAGGGCGTTCTGGGGATCTACGGCTGTGGCCATCTGGTACTCACCGATAGCCTCCTCTAGTTGGCCTTGGAATACCAACTGATCGCCTAAGGCTATTAGTTCCTCCGCACTAGGGGTGGCCGTTATCGTCGGGGTGGGGCTCTCTTCCAAGGGAGGCGTAGGGGTGGGGGTGGCTATGAAGCCGACCTGGCGCCCCAAAAGATCGCTGAGGGCGGAACTTATGGGGTGGCTGGAGATGAGATAATCCGCGGTCCCTACCGCGACAATGGAGAGACAGCAAGCGAGGATTAGACCAAGGGGGATGAGGGCTAGGAGACCTCCAGAGATGGTGCGGCGGCGAGGCCGCAGTTCTGGAGAGATGGGAGGTTTTAGAGGCTGCTCAGGCATGGAAGCAACAGGGCCCCGCGGAGTCTCTTCAGAAGGAGGTGCCTCTCCAGCCTCTCCAGGGGGTTCGGCTCTGACCCATCGGGTCCCATCGTGAAAGTACCATTTTCCAGATTGAACGCCTATCATCCAGTAACGGCCTTGAGAATCCTGAACCTTGAGCCCCTCTAATTGGGCTTTGAACTCCTCTTGGCTGATGGCCCCAGCATCAAGCCTCCCCTTCAGTTCGTAGAACCTCTCTTCCGCTTCTTTGAACTCCACCCTTGCCTTCCTTGACACCTTATGGGCAAACCTCTAAACGTTAACCGCCTCCTTATAGAATAGGTGACCGCTTTGGGGTATGTATTTTCAACCTTTAGGCCGCCAAACATCTTATCACCAAAGCATAGGGATAGCAAGGTCGTCTCTTCTGTGCTAGAATGTTTGAGGAGGGGTTATGCGTTTTGATATCTTGACCCTTTTCCCGCGGATGTTTGAGGGCCCCTTCCGGGAAAGCATCGTGGGGAAGGCGATCGAGGCTGGGCTGGTTACAGTGGTCGTTCACAATTTACGTGACTATACCACCGATAAGCACCGCACCACCGATGATGCTCCCTACGGTGGTGGCGGGGGGATGGTGATGAAACCGGAGCCTATCTTTCGGGCTGTGGAGACGGTATTGGGTGAGGAGCGGCCATCTACTCGCGTGATCCTCCTTAGCCCTCAAGGACGTCTATTTACCCAAGAGTTGGCCTGGGAGTTGGCTGCCCAAAAGCGGATCCTGCTCATCTGCGGACGATACGAGGGGGTTGATGAGCGGGTTGGTCAGCATCTAGTGGATGATGAGATCTCCATCGGCGACTATGTACTCACTGGAGGGGAGATCCCAGCCATGGTCGTCGTCGATGGTGTGACCCGTCTCCTTCCGGGGGTCTTGGGCGATCCGGGAGCGGCGATGAAGGATTCACACGCCAGGGGGCTTCTGGAGCATCCTCAATATACCCGTCCCGCGGTCTTTCGTGGCTACCCCGTGCCCGATCTCCTCCTCTCCGGCGACCATGCCAAGATCGCCCGCTGGAGGCGGAGGGAGGCGCTCCGACGCACTTTTGAGCGAAGGCCGGATCTCCTGAAAAAAGCCGAGTTGACGGAAGAGGATAAGGAGTACCTGCGGGGGCTGGAGGAGTAGGCCAGAAACCGTCTCTTCTGATCCTGGCGAAAAAGTGGCTATTTGGCGGGGCTTTTGCACTCCGGGCTAGGGGTGTAAAGAGTTAGGGTCGAGTCAAAGATGCCAAGCGTCCGTGGTGATGGCCTTTGGATGGGAGATGGTGCGTACTTAGGTCACTGAGAGGCTTCTTCTAGAAGTTTCCGTACCATAGATCTTAGTTGGGCCAGTCTAAAGGGCTTATATATCCATCCTTGGGCTGTAACCCGAAGTTCTCTATCAGGCCAATCGGGAGAGCCGGTCACCAAGAGCAATGGCAGTTGCGGATCTAATTTGCGCATCTCCCTCACCGTCTCCCTCCCTCCCATCTCCGGCATCTTGATGTCCACCAGGGCAAGGTCAAATCTCTGACTTTTCATAGCCTCTAAAGCCTCTGGGCCACTCCCTACCGCCCGGACCCCATACCCTTCTTTCTCTAAGGTGCGGGTGAGGATGAAGCGGAAGTCTTCATCATCATCTATGACTAGAATCTGGGCCTGGCTCTCTTTTCCCTCACCACTCATCTGCTTCCTGCCTTATGCCTATCCACCGATAGACGACGATCTGTACACTTTCCCACTGATACGCCAGTGTCTTCACCAATCGAGCATAAACCGCTCTAGCATACCCCCATATCTCGGTTTTGTAAATAGGAAAATCGTACCAGTCGAATCTACAAATAGTAAAAAAGGCCTAATATAAATAACGGGGCTACACATAAATAGTTAGCCCCACTCAAGGCTCCCATCTGGGCTCTGACTCAGCTATATCTTTACCTCCGTTGTGCCGCAGCCTCCCATCCGATGGTCGCAGTTAGAGTAGTTCTTGGCCTCCAGGATACCTCTTACTAGCGATCTTAACTGCTTGAGGCGAAAAGGCTTATATATCGCCCCTTGAATCTGGGGCTTGAGTTCTTCGGTAGGCCAGTCAGGAGAGCCCGTGACCAGCACCACTGGAATCTGGGGGTCTATCTTACGAATCTCCCTGATGGTTTGCTCGCCCCCCATCTCGGGCATCCGGAGATTGACGATGGCTAGGTGGAACCTCTCGTCCCTCATGGCCTCAAGGCCTTCCAAACCGCCCTCTACCGCTTGGACCTCATACCCTTCTTTCTCTAAGGTGCGGCTGAGGATGAAGCGGATATCTTCGTCGTCTTCTATGACCAGAATCCTGGTCTTTTCTCCATTGGGTTCCATCACCATCTACCTCACAACGGTATTAGGGGAGAAGGGTTCCATCGAGGGGTGGAAGAGCCTTTCTCCTGTACACTTCGCAACGTTCGCACCTCGACACATCTTCCATCACCGTCCAGCACCTATAATCGGCGTTTTCTCTTACCGCCTTGCATCGTTCCTTCTCCTGGCAGTCGAGGATCTCCCAACATCTCTTGGCCCCTGAAGGGGGCAGGGCTACTCTGAAAACGGCACCCCTCCCCTTTTCGCTCCAGACATCGATGGCCCCTCCGTGGTCTTTTATCTGCCTATGGCTGATCGAAAGCCCTAGGCCCATCGCCTCTCCTGGGCGCCTGGTGGTGAAGAAGGGGTCAAATATCTTGTCCAAATGGCTCTTGGCGATCCCCTCTCCTGTATCGGCGAAGATTATCTCCACCCACTCGCCGTTCCTCGATTCTCGGGAAGCCACCCTTAAGGTGCCTCCCTCTTTCATGGCTTGCTTGGCGTTGGTAATGAGGTTGATGAAGACCTGTTCCAGTCGATCTGGGTCGGCGTGCATCAGCGGCAGATCGGGAGCCATCTCTTTTTGGACGTTTATCAGGTGTAGGGAGAGTCGCCATTCTACCAAGGTTAAGACCTCCTCTAGGATATCGTTCACATTAACGATCTGCCAGACTGGCTTGGAAGGGATCCCTACACTCCTCAGGTCTGCCACGATCTTCGTCGACTGTTGGATACGCTTCTCTATCCTCTCCATGTAATCCATCTCCCGGGGTCCCAATTCCACCTCCTCTTGTAGGAGTTCCAAGTACCCAGAGATGGCCCCCAAGGGGTTGTTCAGTTCGTGGGCTACCCCAGCAGCCAGTTGGCCTAAGGCAGCCAACTTGGCGCTCCGTAGCAACTCCGCGTGTATAGCCCGCAACTCCTTTGTCCTTTCCTGCACCAGTCGTTCCAGGTCTTCAGCGTGTTCCCTGACCCTCTCGTGAAGCCTTGCTCGCTCGATGGCCACGGCTGTCTGGTTCGCCACGGTGGAGAGGAGTGTAACCTCCTCCTCTCTGAAGTGGTGGGGCTCTTCTCTATAGATGCTGAGGATGCCTATGGTCTTCTCCCTGGAGATCATAGGAACTCCGAGGAAGGAGTGTACCCCCTCTCGCAAGGCTCTCGTTCGGCGCCTTGGGGGGATACCCTCCGCCCGCCACAGGTCTTCGATCAATAGTGGCCGCTGGTCTCGGACTATGCGGGCCAGGCGCGCGTCAATTTTGATGCGATGCTGGCGCGCCGATTCATCCTTGTAGCCCACGGCCGCTCCAATGGTCAGTTCATCGCCTTCCACGAGTCTGATGGTGCAGATGCGGGCCCCCATCACTTGAGCGACACGGGTAACTATCGATTCCAGCATCTCATCCAGTTCCAGCGTACTGGTCAGGCTGGCGGCGATGGCGTTGAGAGCTGTGAGTTCAGCCACTCGATGCTGCAACTTCTCATCGGCTTGCTCGTGGAGCCGGGCGTTCTCGATGGCGATGGCTGCCTGGCTGGCAAAGGCCAGCGCTGTCTCCCCGCTCTCCTCATCATAGAGGCCGGGCTCTCTGTGGTCTATGGTCAGAAAGCCGATCGCCTCTCCCTTCACTACCAAGGGGACGCCCATCCAGGAACGGGCATATTCCGTTCCCCCTCTGCCTTGGAACCGCTCATCGGCCTGGGCATCAGCCAAGACCAAAGGTTGCTTCTCCTCCAAGAGTTGTTGGGCCAGGGCATCATCTTTCACCGACAAGGAGACCTGCATAGCCTGCTCTAAGTCGGGGAAGCCTCGGCCCGCGGTCACCTTGGCTGTATCATCGGTGAGGAGAAAGATGGCGGCGCTGTGATAGGGGATGACCCTCTCTAGTTGCTCTAGGATGATGTCGAGCATTTCAGTCAAGTCAAGGGTGGAACTGATAGCCGTGTCGATCTCCCGCAGAGCCTCTAGTCGCTCCAGATGGTGCTGTACCTCCTTCTCTGCCCGCTTGCGCTCGGTGATGTCTATGCCTTGGGCGATGGTGGCTAAGAGAGTCGTGCCGTCTTCTCCATAGATGTTCGCTGAGTTCCAGAGCGCTAACCGTGTCTCTCCATCCTTGCGAAGAATCGGGATTTCCACCGACTCCCAGTGTTCACCGCTCGACGTCTGGGCGATCTCACTCAGTGATTCCTCTCGGCTTGCTTCAGGGAAGAGTAGGCTCAGTTCTTGCCCGATGACCTCGTCGGCTGTATAACCCGTAAGATGCTCGAAGGCGTGGTTGAACCGGGTGATCCTAAACGCCGGGTCCCAGATGATGATAGGAGCGTTGGCGTAGTTGATCAGCTTTTCCAGGTAATCGCGCGTCTCCCGCAGCGCCTCCTCCGCCCGCTTCCGCTCTTCTGACCTCTCTCCTTCCTTTGCCATGTTCGCTTCACTTTCGCTTAGGATGTCACTCATGGCTTTTTCCGTTTTATATATATTATAATAATTCCCCCCGTCTTGTCAACGGGGGGAATGGCTAGGTATGGCCGGGGGGAGCAGGGGAGGCTAGGTGGCGCTCTGGCGATCGGCGGCTCGCAGGTGCTTTATCGCCCGAGAAGCGTAGACGACGGCCGTAAGGAAGGCATGGGCCGCCATAGCCATCAAGGCGTAGAAGGGTAAGCCTACGATGGCTCCAGCCAGCATATAGAGGGTGTATATGTTCCTTCTCCCATCGAACCTTCTGAAGAGACGGTCGAATTTGGCATAATCAGCCAGGGAAACCCCCATCACTTGCTTGAACTGCATAGAGCAATGTCTGTTGAAGGAATCGAGGAGAAGGATGAGGAGGCCTAAAATCAGCGGTAGAAGGTTTCCGCTTCCAGAGAAGATATACCAAGCGAAGGCGATGTACCACGATTGTTCGAAGAGGAGGTCGAAGGAGTGCTCGATGTGACCCAGTTTGGTAGTCACTCCCCGCGCCCTAGCCAACTTTCCATCAACTCCGTCCAATATGTTCACTACTAGAGTGAGAAGGGAGGCCCAAAGAAGGTATCCTTGGAGGAAAAGGAAGGTGGCAAAGTAGGCGACTATGTTGGTGAAGATGGTTACTTGATTGGGCGTGATGGGCCACTCCGACAGGTAGTAGGTGATTCTGTTCTCGATGGGCCGGTGGAGGTACCAGGCCAAGAGGTCAAGAGTGCCCTTTTGTGTCCTTTCAATGAGCAACTTCTTAGCCCTCTCGAGATCCTTCCCCTTCTCCATTCTGATCCAGGAGATGGGCAGATCTCTTCTCATCTCTGCTATGTAGGTGGGGATCTCGGAGATATCTAAGTAGCCGATCCCAAGACTCTCCAATCGCTCTCCGCCTTCTAATAAGATGCGAAGGAGTTGAGGGGTACAAAGGGCGGCCCCGATGTAGACCCCATCCCACTCTTCTAGATTCTCGCCTATGGCCTTAACGCCCTCTCCGATGAGTACCTTGGGCAGGCCACGTGCTTTGTCGATTCTCCTATCGATGGCCAAAGTCGCCTCCCCTCGATCGAGGAGGGCTTTGATTATCCGAGCATCGAAAAGGCGATCCCCCTCCAGGAGCAGGAATTCTCCCCCCACGATTGGGGGTGACCACCCATCCCTACCTTCTACATATCCTATTTCCATACCTGGGATGCTCTTCTTGTCGAGGTATTGTTTTATTGGCTTCCCTCGGGGCCCTAGCATTATGGTCACCTTCTTGATGTCTAAGGCTTTGAGGAGTTGAAGATTCCTCTCCAATAGAGAGAGGCCACACAGTTTGGTCAGCATCTTGGGCTTCTCCAGGCTTCCCTCTGAGGTGGCTAGGATTACCGCCTTTCTCACCCTCTTTCCCTTCTCGCGCAGGCGCTGGCGTAGAAGCCTCTCCGCCGTCTGCCGGTCTTCGTCGGTATCGATATCCAGCCAGAAGCCTCCCTTGAGGTCGTAGATACGGAGTTCTCGATCCTTGATCCATTCCTCCTTCACGTCGTTCCATTCGTCCCTGCCTTGGGCCAGGCATCTCTCGATGACCGGGAAGATGCGCTCTGAACAGACGAAGAACCCCGCATCTATGTAGTTGAACTCCTTCAGTTCCTTGCCTAGCCTTTCCACAGATCGTAGATCGCCTTCCGCCTTGGTGGCCTCCGCGACATCTATTATGTGGCGGGGGGATGAGTCGAAGGCTCCAACGAACTCTCCAGGCGAAGATAATAGGCCCCCCATCCTCTGAGGGTCGAAAAGGTGATCACCCATGGCTACCAGAAAGCGCTGGTCCACGAAGTCGCGAGCGGCCAACACGGAAATGGCGTTACCCTCTGACCAACGTTCGTTTACCACTAGGGTGATCTTGTACCGCTCTTCCAATCGCCTCTCTTTTATGAAGGCTTCCACCAACTCGGCTTTGTAACCGACAACCACGACGAAATCCTGGATACCCAATTGACTAAGAGAGGCCAGGCTCCTCTCCAGCAAGGTTTGCCCCACCAGTTCAAGCAGTGCCTTGGGCCTTCCGTGGTTGCTTTCTAATCTACTTCCGTCGCCTGCTGCCAGAACCACCGCTTTCATTACCTTCCCCCGTCATCTGTTCTCCGCTGGCAAATAGAAACGCCGTAGCCCCATTCCTGGCCACGGCGTGCAAGTGTCCACGTTCAAGGATGGTGTGAGGAAACCGCCTTTAGGCGAGGCAGGTCGCCTACTCTTTATGAGGTCGGGGTTCCCGACCTAGTTGCGATATCTCCTCCGTTCCTAAGGTCACGACCGGGCCAGAAGAGGCTCCGCGGTCATACGAGAGTAAAACCCCTCAAGAACCGCTCTCTCCTTAAGACTGCACTCCAGTCCAGGAGGTTCGACTGATGGGTGTTTCAACCAGTCGGTTCTCTGCCTCCAGGTCGTCGCTAATCTATTCTACATATTTCTGAAGAGATGTCAAGGCCGAGGGCAGGGCACCGGATAGATAGAGGGTTAGGGAGGGATATAGGTTATTCGAGGCCGCTAGCCAGCGTCCGGACGCATCTCACCTCTGATGTCACTAACCCTACGTGGTGACGGTCTCATGGCGGGAGGAAAGATGACAGGTGTCGTTTCCCATCCCTCGGGATCCCTGTGGGACGGGATCCTGTAAGGACAGGAGGGTGAGATATGGTACACCATCCCGACACAGGGAAGAAGGCCATTCGAAGATGTTTACGGCCGCCTCGTCCTGCTCTATCTGCCAGATATGGGAGTTGTCGAGCCCCAAGAGAGCGCAGAGCAGCACCTTGTTCATGATCTTATGGCCCACTAGAACCACCGTCTCTCCTTGGTGGCCTTCTGCTAACTCTCCCACGGATCCCAAAACCCTCTCCCGTAACTGGGCTAGGCTTTCCCCCTGGGGGAAATGGACAAGGTGGGGTTCTCGTAGCCATTGGCGGTGGATATCCGGGTACCGTTGCTCCGCCTCTTCAGGGGTAAGGCCCTGGAGGGCTCCATAGTCGATGTCGAGGAGCCCTTCCAAAGGCTCCACTTCTAGCCCCAGTTGACGAGCGATCACCTTCCCGGTCTCCCTTGTACGTTGGAGGGGGCTAGTATAGACGGCAGCGATAGCCCAGGAGGTGAGACGGCGAGCCAGAGCCTTCGCCTGGGCCAGGCCGGTCTCGTTGAGGGGGATGTCGGCCCGTCCTCGGAACCGCTCCACTCGGTTCCACTCTGTCTGTCCGTGTCTCACCAGGACGAAACGGGTCATAGTTGGTCTTCTCACCTATATAGAGGTGGGCGCGGTTTCCACTCCACCGGGCTATCCCTTCGGACCTCTTCTTTGGCCTTGCGGAAGTTCAAGGTATAGTAGAAGAAATTACCGCCCTTCTCCGCCAGTTCGAAGCCCGCCTCTTTGCACCAGCGGACAACCGTCCTGCGGAGGGGATAATCTGGGTCGGGGAGCATCTCCGTGATGGATAGCACGCCGTCGGCCTTGAGGACGCGGTGGATCTCTCGCAGGGCTCTTACGGGGTCTGGGATTTCCCCTAGGACGGCGGCTAGAAAGGCCAGGTCAAGGCTCTCATCGGGGAAGTCTAATTCATAGGCGTCGCCTACGCGGGCTTCCACGCTGGTGAGGTTCTGGATCTTCTCTTTCAGGATGGCTATGGCCTGCGGATCGATGTCCACGGAGTACAGTTTACCTGTCGGGCCTACGCGTCGCGCGGCTTCAAGGGTGAAAAAGCCGAAGCCAGGCCCCAGTTCCAGGACTTGCAAGCCGGGGCTGATGCCGACTAGATCGAGAGTCTTTCCAGCGCTGAAAAAGCGACGGCGCAGGGGGTTATCTATCAACCGGATCAGCGCCGCGGGGATGGGAAAAGGATATATCTTGCGAACGAGGCGCACCACTATCTGCAAAACCAAAAAGAGCGCTATGAGAGCCCCTAGAGCCCACAAGCATGTCTTGAGCACTCCTTGCCTCCCGCTGGGCCTACCGCATCGTGCGCTCAGACCCTTCTCGGCCCTCAGTTACCTCTTCGAGCGGGATCGGCTTGGCTATCCGGAGTCGGCCCTCCGATGTCAATTCAAACCTCTGGCCTCGCCAGACCACTCGTCGGCCCACGCCCCCCGCGCACCAAATGAAGAAGACGAGTAAGTCGCTTAACGGCAGCCAGAGTAGCGATCGACGGAGCACCCTATCGTCGGTATCTCCCGATACCAGCCAAGCGACCCCCCAACGGAGGGTGATGGAGGTAGCGACCGTCGCCAACCCCCAGGGTGCGAACCTAGAAGCGGTGGCTGTGGCCATAGCCAACGGTGTGCTGAAGGTGGCGAGAAACCCTGGGTATTCCCGCCATCGGCTAACACGGGCGCATTTGGCCCAGCGTAGTTGGCGGTCCCAGAATTGGCGCAGGCTCTCCGCACCGAGAACGGTAGTCGGTATGTAATCCGAGAGATGCACCCGCCGACCCTGGGCGCCGATCCGCGCTCCCAGTTCATAGTCATCGGCCAGGTAGTCAGCGATGGCTCCGAATCCGCCCACAGCGATCAAGTCACTCTGCCGCAAGACCAGGGTGGCTCCCAAGGCGAAGCGGCCGCCCAGATATCTGCGTCCCACCAGTACCGAGGGCAAGAAGAGGCCCCCCACATAAAGGGCTTCCAAGCGAGCGGTCAGATTCAACGCCTCTCCGCCTTTGTAGAGGCAGGTCACCAGCCCCGTCTCGGGGTTCGCCAGGGGCGCTACCACTCGGCTTAGATAGTTGGGCGTCACCCTCATGTCGCTATCGCTGATGGCCAATATCTCGTAGCGCGCTTCTTTCACCAGGTGGTGCAGGATGCTCACCTTGGGGTTCGTGCCCAGGGGGTCCGCGATAATCAAACGGATATTTGGCTCTGAGAACTCCTGCTGAAGGCGCTCTATGACCGGGACGGCGGGGTCATGGGCGTCCAGCACCCCAAAGAGGATCTCGAACTCAGGGTAGTTCTGGCGGACGAAACTGAGGAAATTCTCGTAGGCTTGGGGGTCGAGCCCTTTGACCGGCTTGAGGATGGAGACAGGGGGCCAGAAATTGAGGTCCGCGGCTTGCGGATTGCGGAAAAAGGCACGCACGCACCAACAGGCGAATATCCAGTAACACCAACTGGCGAAGGTGAGCAAGAAAAGCAATACAAGGAGTATCACAGCAAGTCTCCCCCGTTTCTCACAAGCATTCTACCATTTTCAGGAGGCTTTGTATAGTTAGACTAGACTGTGGCATGGGGGAATTGACATAAAGAAGGCCGCTGCAACAAATTAGGGATGCAGCGGCCTTCTATTCGCTTGACGCTGGGGAGATAATGGGTTGGCTGGGGGACGAGGATTCGAACCTCGGCTGGCGGATCCAGAGTCCGCTGTCCTACCGCTAGACGATCCCCCAGCGCATTTCCATTTTATCACAGTTGCTCGTTCAGAGCAAGGGTTTGCCTCATACTACTCTCAACTTCCAGCGGCCACGCTTGAACCAGAAGGCCATCATTAGGGCGTTACCCACGTTAGCCACTCCCAAGGCCACCCAGATGCCGGTGGTGCCCCAGAAGCGGGAGAAGAGATAGGCCAAGGGGATCTGTAGAACCCAAAGAGTGAAAAGGTTGATGAACATGGCAGGCATCGTGTTCCCTGCCCCATCCAATGAGCGTCCCATGACTATCCCTAAGGCACTGAAGATGTAACTGAGGGCTACAATCTTGAGACAACTGCCCCCGTACTCCACAACTCCAGGGTTGGCGTTGAAAATGGAGATGATCCGATGGGCCAAGGGGAGGAAGAAGATAGCGGCGGCACTCATGAAGGCCATATTATAGCCGCCGATGAGCCAGGCGCTCTTTTCAGCCCGCTTCGGTTGGTGGGCTCCCAAGTTCTGCCCCACCAGGGTAGCGGAAGCGTTGCCCAGCCCGAAGCCGGGCACCAAAACCACCATCAGTATGCGATTGGCGATGCCGTAGCCGGCCACGGCGAAGGTGCCATAAAGGGCTATGATACCCAGTAAGGTGACCCGAGAGAGCGCCCGTAGGGTCATCTGTATCGTACTGGGGAGGGCGATGGTGATGATCCTCCACATCAAGCCCAGATCGATGCGCAACTTATCTAGTTCTATGCGCACTCGGGCTTTGCCCTTCAGCAAGATATAGAATTGCCAAGCCAAACCAGCCCCATAGGCGAGGACAGTGGATAGCGCAGAGCCCGCTACGCCCAAAGCCGGCAACGGCCCCAACCCAAAGATGAGAAAAGGCTCGATGAGTACATTCAAACCATTGGCAAAAGCCAAGACCCACATGGCGGTGGTAGCGTTTCCCGCCCCTCGGAGGACGGAGTTGATAGTAGGGACCAAGATGATGGCCAGGAGGCCAGCGAAGGTGATATGAAGAAAAGCCAGGCCCAGGGGAACAACCTCAGGTTCGGCACCCAAGAGAAGAAGCATGGGCTTTGCCAGAACAAAGCCTAATATACTCAGTGCCAACGATACCGCTATGGAGATGATAATCGTCTGAAGGGTGGCATGGTTGGCGGCGGGACGATCTTTCTCCCCGATGCGGCGAGCGACTACGGCCATGCCGCCGATGCCCAACCCCATGGCTAAACTGTTGATGGCCCAGCGCAGGGTACCACTGATGGTCACCGCAGCCAAAGCGGCGGGGCCAATTTTCCCCACCCAGAAGATGTCGATGATCTGGAAGATGCTGATCATCGACATCTCCAGGGCCATAGGAACGGCTAGGAGCCAGATATTACGGTTGAGGCTGCCCTTTGTGTAGTCGTGCTCTGGCCTTTCCCAAAGGCCGACTTCGCTCACCGCCCCTTCATCTCCCTCGGGATCCTGTCCCACAGGGATCCTGTAAGGATAAGGAAGCCATTATAAGGCTACTCGCTCCGAGCGAGCCTTGCCAGATGCTCGAGAGCCAGGTCTATCCTCCAGAGCGCCCGCTTTCTCCCCAGGACGGCGAGCGTACCGAAGAGGGGAGGGGCTACCTTTTTCCCGGTGACGGCGATGCGGATGATGCCGAAGAGTTGCCCCGCGGTCAAAGATAGGTCATCGGCCAAGCGGCGGAGGGCCTTCTCTAGACTCTCCTCGTCGAAGAAGGGCAGTTTCTCCAACCTCTCCCGTGTCACCTTGAGGGCCGCCTGCGATTCTGGGGCGGTCATCTTCTTTCCGATGAGGAGTTCGGGGTCGTAGGCTATCTCTTCTTTGAAGAAGAAATCGACCAACTCTACACCGTCGCTCAAGACCTTCATCCGCTCCTGGATGAGGGGGACCAGGCGGCGGACCGTCTCCATATCGGCCTCCAACCCTGCCTTCTTTGTGAAAGGCAGGAGTCGCTTCGCCAAGTCGTCGGGCTCCAGTTGACGGATATAGACCCCGTTCATCCAGTCCAGTTTCTCGTCGCTGAAGACGGAGGGGGCAGGGTTCACCTTCTCCAGGCTAAAATGCTCGATCAACTCCTCCCGGGTGAAGAGTTCCCTCTTATCGTCGTAGGCCCAACCCAAAAGGGTCAGGAAGTTGACCATCGACTCGGGCAGATAGCCCGCATCTCGGTATTCGCTCACCGAGGTGGCTCCGTGCCGCTTGGAGAGTTTGGTGCGATCTAGGCCCAAGATCATCGAGACATGGGCGAACTGAGGCAGGGTATCTCCCAGAGCCTCATAGATCCGTATCTGGCGAGGGGTATTAGCCAGATGCTCGTCGGCGCGGATAACGTGGGTTATCTGCATCAGAATATCATCGACCACCACGGCGAAGTTGTAGGTGGGGAGGCCGTCGGCTCGCATGATGATGAGATCGTCCAGTTGCTGGTTGGCGAAATGGACATCTCCCCGCACCAGGTCGTGGACTACCGTCTCGCCCTCCAGAGGCATGGCGAAGCGGAGGGCCGGTTTCCTGTTCTGGGCTTCTAGAGCGGCCCTCTCCCGGGGGGATAGGTCTCGGCAACGGCGGTCATAACCAGGGGTTTCCCCCCCAGCCAGAGCGGCTTCTCGCCGCTCCTTCAATTCCTCCGGGGTGCAATAGCAAAAGTAGACCTTTTTCTCCTCCAAGAGCCGCTCCGCCGCAGCACGGTAGAAATGGAGTCGTTGCATCTGGAAGTAGGGCCCCAGGTCGCCTCCTACTTCTGGCCCCTCATCCCAGTCGAGGCCCAGCCAGCGGAGGGAATCCAAAATGCCCCCCACCGACTCCTCGGTGGAACGCACCTGGTCGGTATCCTCTATCCGCAGGATAAAGCTCCCTTGGTGATGGCGGGCGAAGAGCCAGTTGTAGAGGGCGGTACGTGCCCCGCCTACATGCAAATACCCCGTGGGGGCGGGGGCGAACCTGACGCGCACTCTCTTACTCATAGGAACCTCTCGAAGTTCTGGATTTGCCATCGTAGTTGCTGACGGTAGGCAGGATGAGGACGGAAGGGACGGATGCAATCCTCAAGGCGTGTGTTCCCCACTATCTCCATCTTCTCTAAATCGCCGACCCCTAACCCTTTCAATTTGCAATAGTAGAGGTAGCCGATCTCGTCTATATCGTAGCCCATAACTTTTGCCGCTACTGTGTCGGCGGCCAAGAAGTCGGTGCTGGCGATGGCCACCTGCAACTCCACCGGCTCTCCATGGCTGGGGCCTGGCCCCTCCATCCCCAGAAAGCCGTCGATGATGCTCAGGTGAGGGGCTATATATTTGGCCAGGGTATAGAGGTTGAGGTTGATGGCCGGGTACCCCTGGTGCATGGCGAACTTATCGCTCCTGAGAACCGTCGTGGACACATCTCGTTTGAGTCCCTCCAGGAAGGGCGCGTGTTTCACCCAAGAGGGGGTAACTCTGGATAAAGTGTGGAAAAGCGCATTATTTCTTTGATCGCGGATGAGGCTTCCCATGATCATATTCTTCAGGGAAAGAGTGATGATCACCGTGTCGTGGGTCTTAGGCGGGCCGATGGAGATGCGGTAGGGGCTCTCCCAGGCGGTCTTGGCCAGGCGCAACTCTAGAGGAGCCAGATTCCGGTCATATACCTCTACCTTCACCCACCGGTCTCTATTGAGATCCATCAGCCGAACGCCGTACTCTTCGATCAGCGGCTCATAGCCGAAAACGCGAAACCCCTCGAAGGTATCAGTGAGGCTGGCCCCCTCGCCGATGGTGATAGAGCCACCATAGCGGGATCCCAGAAAGTCGAGGAGGGCTCGTACCGCTTCCACATGGGTGGCCGCCAGTTGATTTGTGGTGGAGACGAAGTTGGGCTTGATGAGCAGCCCATCTGGAGGCAACTTGATCTCCTCTCCGATACACTCTAGGGCTTGGGTTATGTTTCGGTATCTATCTGGGCCCTTGATGAGGGCTACCCTACTTTTCACTGAAACTCCAGTTTTCGATGGCGTACGAGGATACTTTGCACCACCCCTTCCGCCAGGAGAAGGGTTATGAGCCCGCTGCCTCCATAACTCATGAAAGGGAGAGATGTACCGGCGGCGGGGATGAGCCCTATGTTCATCCCTATGTTGACGAAGGCTTGGAAGGCGATCACGGTCGCCACGCCGCAGGCGATCGATTTCCCGAAATCGTCGCGGGCCAGATCAGCGGCCCGGAGGATCCGGAAAAGGACGATGCCCAAAAGAAGGAGGAGGATCAGAACGCCCACAAAGCCCAGTTCCTCCCCCAGGACGGAGAAGATGTAGTCGGTATGGCGGACGCGGAGGAAATGCAACTGGCTCTGGGAGCCGCTGCCGAACCCTTGTCCCCACCACCCTCCTGACCCCACAGCGATGCGGGCTTGATTGATGTTGTACCCCACTCTCAAGGGATCGTACTCGGGGTTGAAGAAGACGATGATCCGCTCACGCATATAATCTTCGAGAGAGAGCCAGATGAGCGGCGTGGCCAGGATGCCGAGGAGGGCCAGGATAGTGATGTGTCGCAAGCGGGCCCCGGCCATCAGGACCATAACCAGCCAGATGACGCCCAAGATCAAGGCTGTTCCTAGGTCAGGCTGGAGATAGATGAGAACCATGGGGATGGCTACATAGATAAGAGAGATAAGCAGTTGTGGAAACCGCTTTATGCTCGGGCCGCGGTCAGATAGGTATTTGGCCAAAAAGATGATGATTACAAGTTTCGCCAACTCAGAGGGTTGGAAGCGTCCGACCCCTAACCATCGCTGTGCGCCAAAGGCTGTAGGGCCTACTACTAGGAGGAGGAGCAGTGAAAGGATAGTCAAGATGTAGAGGGGACGGTATAGGTTCTCCAAGTATCGATAGTCAGCGATAGTGGCCAGAAACATCAGGCCTAACCCTGCTAGAGCGTAGATGCTCTGTCTGGCGAAAAAGGTATCCCAAAGGTCCTGACCACTTTCCCCGGAGAGGTAGGTAGCACTGTAGATCATGATGATGCCGTAGAGCAGTAGGAGCGCGGTGGTTCCTAGAAGCAGGAGGTCAAAATGTTGAGTGACTCTTCTCATCATCCCTGACCCTAGTCCATTCTCATTTTCTCAGGGTGCCGAAGGCACCAATGGCAGATCGAGGTAGTAAGCCAGGATCCGGGCGGCCACAGGCACCGCGGTCACCGAGCCCTCACCACCCCCCTCGATGAAGACAACCAGGGCGATCTCTGGATCCTCCGCCGGAGCGTAGGCCAGAAACCAAGCGTGGGTGGGCAGTTTCCCCTCCCTATCGCGGGGGCCTGGATACTCGGCGCTCCCCGTCTTGCCGGCCACCGCAACCCCGGGCAGGTTAGCCCTCCAACCGGTGCCCCAGGCTACAGCGGCCCGCATACCCTCCCGCACTAGGGCTAAGTTCTCCGGGGCGATGGGGAGTTGGCGGATCACCTCTTTGCGGAAGGGGCGAACGATGTTACCTTCGGCGTCTCTTACCTCACGGACGATCTGCGGCCGATAGAGGGCACCGCCGTTGGCCACAGCAGCGGTAGCGTTGAGCATCTGGAGGGGGGTGGTTAAGATATACCCTTGGCCGATAGCCATATTGTAGGTATCTCCTGTCACCCAGGCCTCGCCATAGGTGAGCCGCTTCCAATCCTCGCTGGGGATCAACCCTTCGCTTTCCCCTGGAAGGTCGATGCCGGTGGGCGATCCCAGCCCAAAAAGGCGCGCATGGTAAGCCAGGGTGGGCAGACCCAGGCCAGCGAAATCCTGATAACCGCCAGCCAACTTATAAAAGAAGATGTCGCAGGAGTGGGCGATGGCTGACACCACGCTCAGAGGCCCATGTCCAGCCCAACAGCGGAAGGGCTGAGCCAAAGAGGGGTCCTGGGGGGCGAACCGGTGGGGAAGCCAAATGGTCCCCGGGCAGTTGATAACGGTGTGCCGGTTGATGACCCCCTCCTCGAGACCAGCGGCAGCCCCAATGATCTTGAAGGCGGAGCCTGGGGGGTACTGTCCTGTCAAAGCGTAATCGACCAGAGGGTGATGGGGGTGATCTTGCAAGGCCTGGTAATCTTCAAGGGATATGCCGCCGATGAAAAGGTTGTTATCATATGAGGGGAGGGAGACCAGGGCCAGGATCTCGGCCGTTTGGGGATCCATGGCCACCACCACCCCCGACTGGGAGCCCGCAGCGGTCATCCCTTCCTGGAGCGCCTCGGTAGCCTCCTTTTGAAGGTCGAGGTCGATGGTCAAGATGAGGTTATATCCTGGCTGGGGATCCATAGCGGTCCCCACGATCCGCACCTCCCTTCCGGCCACATCGACCTCCACATGCTTACGGCCTTTCTTCCCTCTCAACTCCTCCTCGAAGGTCAATTCCACCCCTGTCAGCCCTACCAGATCGTTGGCTTCGTAGTCGAAGCCTGGCCTCTCAAGGTAACTCTCCGCCTCTTCCTCAGGGATGGGCCCTACATAGCCGATGATATGAGAGAGTAGAGGGCCGCCGGTATATTCGCGCTGGGCCTCTATTTGCACCACTACGCCGGGCAGATCAAGATGCTCCTCTTCGATGAGGAAAGCCACCTCCCGAGGTACACCATGGGCCAAGATAACGGGGATAAAAGGGGTCTTTCTTCCCTCTTCGATCAAATCCCTTATGCCGGGCCGAAACCACCGCTCTAACCCTAAGAGATGAGGGCTTTGGGGCAGAGATGAGGGTTCGCTATCTAGCCGGCTTTCGACAGGCATCTCCAGAAGGGAGGCTAAGCGTTGGATCACCTCCTCCTCTCTATCTGGGGGAAGATCGGCTGGTACTACAGAGACGGTAAAACTGGGGATATTTCTGACTAAGAGTCTCCCCTGACGGTCGTAGATCACTCCTCGGGGCGCCGGGATGGAGACCAGTCGGAATCTATTGCGGTTGGCGCTCTCTCGGCTCTCCTCCCCCTGTACGATCTGGAGCCGCCAGGTTTGGAGAGCGAGGAGGGAAAAAAGCAAGACGATGATAATCCGGAAGATGGTGATCTTAGAGTCGGGTTTTCTCTTTTCCATCGCCTTTCCCGGTGTCAAAAGCGTGCAAATCTTGTCATAGCCAAGTCAGGGAGCAAGCCTCCAATTTGATTATAGCGAAGGGGGCGGTTCTTGACAAGGGATCGAGGCTCGGCTTCTTACCACTCCATTCGCTCTGGACCGATCCGCCGATGAAGCCAGGAGAGGAGGGGGTAAAGGGGAAGCATGACTAATGTGTTGAGAAAACCGGTAGGAAGCAGTACCTCCAGGAAGGTCTCCCTCCACAGGGCTGGCCGCCTTAGGAGTTGCCAGGCTAGAAACAGGGCCAGGTTGTACCCCAGAGTGGCTAGGAATACGATGGCCAAGGGAAAGAGGATATTGGTGCGGTATATGCTCTTTTGCCCCAGGCTGGTTAGAAGGGTCAAGAGAGTGAGAATGAGAGCCGAGAGGCCTAGGGGGGTGGCGGAGAGGAGATCTAGAGCCACCCCGCCTATGAACGCCCAGAGGAGCCCTTCCTTAACCCCACGGAGCAGGCCCCAAGAGATCACCAGCATCACCACTAGATCGGGCTTTAGGCCGCCCCGGGAGAGGTGGGGCAAGAGGGAAGATTGAAGGAGAGCAGCGCTGGTCAAAAGCAGAACCGCGGCATAGGGGTTCATTATTCGAAATCGGTGATGATCATCACCATCTCCAAGTGGTTGAACTCCACCGTGGGCTCTACCTCCGCCTCCTGGAAGAGTTCGATATCTTTCTGTCGGACGGCGGTCACCTGACCGATAACCAGTCGGTGGGGAAAGTTGCCCCCCAATCCGGAGGTGAGGACTAGATCGCCTACCTTCACCTCCTCTCCTTGTTGGATGTACTGCATCACCACTCCTCCGCCTGGCTTCCCTTGGACCACCCCTGTGGCTCTGGAGTTCTGGATTAAGGCGTTAACTGAACTGGAGGTGTCGGTGATGAGAAGTACTCTGGAGGAGCGGGGATAGGTCTCCACTACCCTTCCCACTAGCCCTTGGGAGGTGACCACCGGCATCCCTACGGCTATCCCATCGCCGCTACCTCGGTCGATGGTGATATACTCCAGCAGGTTGCTGGGGTCGCGGCCGATCACCTGGGCAGAGACTAACTGGTAATCGGGGTTCGCCTCCTTGAAGCCCAGTTGCTGGCGCAGGGTGATGTTCTCGATCTCCGCCTCGCGGAGGCGGACGTTCTCGATAACTAACTGATCAACCAACTTCTGCAACTCCTCGTTTTGGCTCCCTAGCGTTTCTAGGTCTTGGAAGTGGCGACCCACGTTCGTGAATCTCTCCCCTAAGGAATCGAGGCTCCGTTGGAGGGGGTAAAACAACTGGGCCACGACGTTCTCCACCGGCTTCAGGAGATGAGTGACCTCTAAGGCTAGAAAAGCCAGGATGAACAGAAGAAGTAGAGCCGCGGGGATGCCTCGCATTTGGGACAACGGACGCTCCTTCCTCAACCTCGCCGGGGCCTAGCGCTCCTTTGAGTGCTCGTCAGAACATGGCGAAGGGTATCCAACTCCTCCAGCACCTTACCGGCGCCACGCGCCACACAGGTCATAGGATCCTCAGCCACATAGACCCGCATCTTCGCCTCTTCGGAGAGCCGCTCCGCCATCCCTTTCAGAAGGGCCCCTCCCCCGGCTAAGGCGATCCCCTGTTCCATCAGATCGGCCACCAACTCCGGAGGGGTTTGATCGAGGGTCGTCTTCATAGCGTCGATGATCGTCTCCAGGGCGGGAGAAAGGGCTTCTCGGATCTCTATGCTGGAGATCTCCACCGCCTCCGGCAGGCCGGAGATGAGGTTGCGGCCCCGGAGGAGCATAGTCTGCTCCTCTGGGAGGGGATAAGCGGAGCCTATGGCCATCTTCACCCTCTCTGCTGTCCTCTCTCCGATGAGGAGGTTATATTTCTGACGGGCGTATTGGACTATCCCCTCATCCATCTCATCCCCCGCTACGCGGATGGAGGTGGAAACCACGATGCCGCCCAGAGCTATGACCGCCATCTCCGAGGTGCCACCACCGATATCGATGACCATGCTTCCCACCGAGTCGTTCACCGGCAGCCCCGCTCCGATGGCGGCCGCCATCGGCTGCTCGATGAGATAGGCCTCTCGGGCGCCAGCGCTGATACAGGCATCGTGCACCGCTCGCTTCTCTACCTCGGTGACCCCGCTGGGGATACCGACCACCACCCGGGGTCGGGGGATGGGAAGGAATACCTTCTCGTGTACCTTCTGAATAAAGTAGTGGAGCATCCGTTCGGTGATGTCGAAATCGGAGATGACACCATCCCTCAGGGGACGGATGGCCACGATGTTGGCCGGGGTCCGCCCCACCATCTCTTTCGCTTCCTGGCCGATGGCCAAGATCTTCTTGCTCTTCGTCTCTATAGCCACCACGGAAGGCTCGTTGATGACGATCCCCTGGCCTCGCACCAAAACCAAGGTATAGGCGGTTCCTAAATCGATGCTGATATCGCGGGAGAAAAGGCCCAAGATGGCGTTCAAGGGGTTAAACACGGATCTCTCCTCTCTAACTGCCCTTTCCCTATAAGAGGGTGCTTCTGGGTAATTATACCACAAGAACTATCAGCAAAAAAGGGGCGATGTATGGCCCGACCTAAAGAATGGCTCCGATTAACCCGCGAGTGGCACCTCAGCGAACTATCTACTTGGGCTACTCTACACGAACTGCTCGAAGAAATCAATCTCCGCTTCTCTCGTGGCTATTATGATGAGAACCCCCAACTCTTGGTCAAGGATTTATTCAAGTTGAACTCCAAAATTGGCGAAGGGCACGGCCTGAGTCGAGAGATACAATCCACGCTCGAAAATAACGGCACGGGTAGTTTTGCAAAGAAAGAGGTTGCCGTTTTGCGGCGGCATCCAAGGAAGGAATGAACATGACAGTAATGGTCAAGAAGGCACCCCCAATTGAAAAGATGTTTGGGTTTGATGCCCCACCGGACAGGGGCGGATACATCGCCGCAGACACAGAATGGGAGGCGTGCCCTCTCTGTCACAAGATGACCTTCGTGGCGGAACTGCATTGGATAGGCGGCCTTGGCTATGTCAAGACCAAGGTGTGCGATTCCTGCGGCTACTGGGAAAGGAGAGGATGATGACATATAAACTTGTCCCCAAGAGTGAATATGTAGTTGTGGGTCAAGGAGAGCGAACGCGCAAAAAATCGTACAGTCGCGCCGGGGGTTATGCTTCTGTCTTGCCCAAATGCATCTTCTGCTATGACTGGATTAGGCACAAAATCTATCCGCTTGTAGCCATTCCTGCAAGAGACGGTTCTCTTGACGCGGGGCAACCTGCCCACCCTTATTGCGTAAAGGAATATCTGGGCTTTGAGTGGAGGCCAGAATCATAGAAAGGAGAGGATGATGAAGGGGATTCTTGAGAATGTTCGGCTCCACTTGAAAAGCATTGAAAAATCTAGACGCGAGGCCCGCAAGGATGCCGCTATTTATTCAAACCAAGGAAGCGCCCTTTTGGAAGGGTGGGAACATGGAAGGGATATAGGGCTCTATAGTGGCAAGGTTCGGATGGGCTATATCTATAAGTCACTACGGCAATTAGAAAGCGAGGGAAGATGATACCACGATGCCCGCGCTGCCGAGACGGAGCAAATAGGCCGATCTATCTAAGGAGGATCACCCGAACGACTTGGCAGTGTCCACGCTGCGCTTTCAAGGTCGAAATAGAGGAGGATGAATGACCAGCATATTCCAAAGAACCGAGGACATTCTGGCCCTTGAAGCCTTGATCGCCCGGTTTGAGGAAGAGGAGACGCCAGACCAGGAACGGCTTGCCGAACTATCGGCCTTCCTTGTCCATCAAGAGAGGCTTCTAGCCGAGAAGGTAGATGGCTATGTTCCGTTCTACCGCCACCTGGAGGCCAGGAAGAAGGCCGGGAGAGAAGAGGCCCGCCACCTATCAGAATTGGCTCGCCAGGACGATGCTAAGATGGGGCGACTCAAAGAGGCCGTCAAGTTCGTCTCCGAAAGGCTAGGACAGCCAAAGTTGGAGGGCAAGACTCGAAGCATCGCGGTCTCTACCAGCAAGCGCCCCGCGGTGGATATCCTCAATCAAGATGCCATTCCCGAAGAGTTCAAGGAAGAAGTCACCTCCTGGATGGTGGATAAAAAAGCCATCACCGAGCATGTTATGGCCACCGGGAAAGTAGTGCCCGGAGTGGAGACCCGCAAGGTAATCTCTGTGAGGTTCAAGTGAAGCCTAAGCGCCGGGAAATTAGATTTGCCGTTTTCCGTCTCAGGGGTGATACAGACGGCGGACTGAGCAGATACCAGGCAAAGCGAATCATCAATGCCGTCTCGGACAAGGAAATCCTTGACGCTGGATTCTATAGCATCAAAGAGATCAGGAGGCTGGCAGAATGAGAGCCAAAAGAACTAGGCCGGGCAAATGGAGAGCCCGATGTCCTGAATGTGGAAGGCCCCGCATCGTCCACGAAGGTCGATTCACGGTGATCCACGACTGCAAATGTGGGACTAAATATCGGGTGGAATGCACCGGCGAGATAAACAGGCTATGAGTATAAAGTGGCACTGCTTCCGCTGCGGGTATCACTTCTGGGGCGGGCTCGTTGCACCTAAGAGATGCCCTAAGTGTGGGAGGGAGATGCAGGCCGTAGTTACACTGGCGTCCCAGAGGGATCCCGAGGGAAAGGAGAAGAAATGCTACAAGTGATCACCAGGGGCGAGTTAGAGCACAAAGAGGATATTATGATTCGCTGGTACGAAATAGGCGGGCAAGCCATAGATGAAATTGTCGCCCCCTATGTTGGCAGGACACTGGTGATTTGCCTGGAAGAGAAAGAGCCAGAGCCAAGCCCGATGAAAATGGTAGCGGTGCCGGCGTGACCGATGACGGCGTTGCTATCCTCATTGCCCTCTACGCTGGTAGAAGGCCCTCCCAAGGGGATCCCGAGGGAAAAGAGCGGAGCGAAGCGGAAATCGAGGAGTTGTTGAAACCATTAATCGAGGAGGAGGAAGATGATCGAAAAGAACATCATAGTATATCTAAAACAGCGGATTGAAGAACTAGGCATGGGTGTGGCGGAGTCGGAGGAGCAAATTCGTTCAGTTGCTCGGCAGATTCTGAATCTTGAGGCAGCCACCAAATCAGAAAGGAAAGGATTGGCGGCGTTCAAGAGAGAGTTGGCAGCCTATAGAAAGGTGCTAAGAGATTCGGAACCGCCAGAGGAAGCAGGATAGAGGAAATCCTAAAGCCCATACCAAGAAAGGAGAGAAAGAAAATGGCCTGGATAGCGACTGAGAAAGGTACTGGCAGGGTGATTGTTCAAGCCGCGATCTCTAAGAAAGAGGCCCGGGCCGCAGCCGAAGCCCTGCGCCTCCTTGGGGGGCCAGAGTACGAAATCAAGGAGGTGGTAAGAGGGTTGGAGGATTTGCCACAAAGGACGAAAGGGGAAGAAAGATGACCGAACAGATGATCCCTTATGAGGATCCACCGTTGGATGAAGAGACGGTGGGAAAGAGCCTAATGCCGATAGAATCGGTAATCCCCATCCCCATCGACGTAGATCGCTCTATCAAGGAGTGGAACGATTATCAGCGCCTTTGCCGTGAAATCCTGGACGATAAAGACTATGCCGAAATCCGGGGCATCAAGGCCAGGAAGCGTAGCGGATGGGCGAAACTTAGGCGGTTCTACAACATCTCTACCCGCATCCTGGAGGAAGTTCGAGTTCCGCCCCTATCGGAATGGGAAGCAGACCAAGATTTTATGTATAAGTTCACGATAGCCGGATGGTTAGGAGGGCGAGTTGAGCACGGAGACGGGGCTTGCGAAGTCGCCGACCTACGTTGCCCGCACTGTCATGGTGACGGATGTGATCGTTGTAAAGGCACGGGCTTCTCCATCGCGCCCACCGAACACAATGTCAGGGCCAAGGCACTCACAAGGGCCAAGAACCGGGTGACATCCGACTTGATAGGCGGGGGCGAGGTCAGTGCCGAAGAATTGAATGATGTGATGCCGGCCAAGGCCAAGAAGCACTGGATCGAATATCGGGAAGCCTCCAAGAAGTTCTGGGTTTGGGCACATGAAAGCCTGGGTCTTACCGATGATGAAGTTCGTCAAGCCCTGGATGTCAAGAGCGTCAAGGATTATCCCGGTTCCATGAAAGAGGCCAAGAAGGCCATCGAGGAATGGTTGGCCGCACAGATGGAGGACCCAGAGTTGGCAGAGGATTAAGGCGGCCATCGGGCCAGGCCGCCGGGATGCCCGGGGAGATTGGCTATGCCGCCGGGGGCCTTTCTCCCCTGGGCGGACGGTAAGGCAGACTAGGGAGCCAGGTTAGGGTGTAGAGTTCTGCGGCTTGGTTTCCCGACACCCAGCCATTCCGTCCGCCGAGAGGAGAAGGGAACAGATG